>ERZ1643249.268-NODE-268-length-64998-cov-5.455168_pt1 | contig 64998 bp, 51 predicted proteins | sample MGYA00579263_ERZ1643249 | MGnify/ENA primary metagenome ERZ1643249 (study PRJEB29033, sample SAMEA4952264) | chicken gut metagenome | biome: Broiler Chicken; feature: Gastrointestinal Tract; material: Caecum | place: Ireland | collected 2018 | study: Broiler...
CTGTAAATTCGGCAGTTTCGTACGCACTGATTTCCGCACTTTAGGCGGAACACTCCAAAGCGATGTATAGCCAAACCAGATAAATTGATATTCCGGCATCCGCTTTGCAAGTTCTACAAAATCAAGGATACCTTTCCTTTCAATCCAAAGGCCGACACTCATCACAATTTTATCATCAGGCAGAAATCCAAATTGTTTCCGGAAATCTACTTTCTCAGACGGCGGCTTTTCATAAAATGACAGATCAATACCGTTTGAGCAAGCATAAATGGGCTTTTCAATCCCATAATTCTCTATCAGCCGCTTAGAATACGGCGTGGGCGTAATCAGGCAGTCCCCCGATTGATAGCAGGAACAAAGCCATTTTTTAAACAGCGGCGCAACAGCATTCGCACAAAGATAAGAATTTTTAAAATCCTCCACTGTACTGTGCGCATGATAGACAACCGGTATCCCCTGCTTGCGCGCTTTGCGGGCAAGACGCCGCGACTTTGGCAGAATTGTATTAATATGGATCAGGTCTACCTGCTCCTTTGGATCAATTGTCCATTCTACCCCCACCTGATCGAGCGCACGGATCTGATGGCTTCGCGCCTTTCCGACGCCGGATTTTCCGAGAAGATTCATTGCCTCTGTATATAGAAGCACCTTCATCGTTCTTCCTCCTTTACTGGTGATGACGCTTTTAAAATCAACCCTTTTCTATCTATGGGCATACGGCATGAAAAATGCCTGTTATGCATGGGTCATTGATTTCTATCAAAAATATATCACAAATTGCAGCGTACCGCAACCTTTTTTAAACAATATAAATCATTCAGCAAATAATATCCTTTTTTCTGAATCCCATGGAAGTTATCAGGTACAATACCGCCGAAGTGACAAGCGCAACCAACACAGAGGAAAGCAAAGTCTGTCCGCACAGCCCTGCCGCCAACAATCCGCAGTTTACCGCCTGAAACGGTGAATAAGCGATTTGGATGGTCGGGATCAGGCAGATTCCAGCTATTGCACAAAGTACGAGAGATAAAATTCCGTTATAGGAAAAAGCGGAAATACAGACGGCAGTGGATGCAACCAGTAAAAAGAAAACCAGCAGCGGCGGCAATAGAGATATTAAAAACAGCCAGATCGGCGTCAAAGAAAGTTCTGCCGACGGTTCGGTTAAGCTGAATTGCCCCTGCGAGGAATACGGGCTCGCGCCAAGATGCAAGCCGTCTCCATGCATTTCAAATGCTGTATAGGCCGTATCCATTTTCATATTCAGATCTTGATAGATACCGTTGTACGCCATAACAGATACGTCATCGTAATATGTGCTGGGGACAGCAGAAAGTGATGTGTAGCCGTCCGGATCTATTAAAACCGGATACTCCGGTGATCCGAACCCATTTATGCAGCCCGTAATCAAAAATGCGCACAGCATAGCGACAAGAACGACAGCAGCGGCGTAAACAGCGCCTGCCACAATTTTGACAGCCACAATTTTGGCACGGGACACAGGCTGCAGCAATAAGAATTTATATGTGCCGCTGTCTTTTTCGGCAGCCATACTATCCGACAACAGTAAAAAAGCAATAACCAAGACCACTGCTGGAAACAAAGTCGTCATAAAACGGTATAAAAAGTGGAAGCCCGTCATCTCATAGAGCGACAGCACAGGCTCTATACCGCTCTCCAAAAGATTTTGATAAAAATCAGCCTGCGCCGTATAGTATCTATATCCACCATAATCCGGACTCAACGCCATAACGAATGCACTGGAAACGGTGTACGGGATATCTGCAAGCTCCTGCTGCAGCTTGTCCTCTTCCGCATATTTTAAACTCCATGCACCATATTCTGCCTGCGCCGTACAGTACGCAGCCCGAACACGCAAAATTTCTCCGCGGTCATTGTTCCGCAGGGCTACAGCCAGTTCTTCAAAACAGGACGCTCGTTTTCTTGATATTTCAGCATAGGCGCGCAAGGATTCCCCGCCGAACTGCCCATAGAAATCCTCGTATACCGCCGCCTTATAGCCGTACCATGTTACCAAGAAATCGCTTTCTGCCGCCATTTCCAACCGTTCTGCCCGTTCTTGCTGCATATTGTACGCTACAAACAAAAACAACGTTACACAAAGGATCGCGATTACCGCCCAATTTTTACGGCTGGCAGCCAGTTTTTTTATTTCAAAACGAAATAGAGCGGCCGTCGAACCTATTTTGCTTTTCATCAGCAGGTCACATCCTCTCTGCAGAACATCCAAAAACTCCCGGCTATCAAAACTGCGGAAAAGCCCAGCAGCACCACTATCCCAAACAGCGCAGTAGTCTGCATACCACCGGATAATACTGCCGCCGGATCCGCGTAAGAAAACGGCCAGAGCGCAGAAAAAACAGGAATAGAACTCAAATATGGGCGCATAACAGAGGCGGCCAGCGATGAAGCGATTGTAATCGTCAGTGCCGCAACGCCGGTTTTGACAACAACAGATATAAACAGTGCAAACGCAGTTAAAAACAGCAGATAGCATAACACAACCGGCAAAAGCCGCAGCAACCAATCTGCTGTCGAAAGGTACTCGACTGCCCCGCTCTCATAACTGGAGTTAAGAAAGCCGCTGTATGAATCCGTACAATATGCAACCGGATAGGCGGCGCTGCCCGAACCGTTTACCAGCAGGGCGCCCAAAAATCCAACTCCGACCGGTATGACAGCCAGTAAAAAGGCATGGAAAAACGATACGCCAAATTTCACACCCAGAATACGGCGGCGGGAAAATGGCTGGAGTAAAAGGAATTTAAAGCTCCCTGTATCCCTTTCAGACGCAACGCAGTCCGCAACAGCCGCTACAATGACCGATGTAAATAGAATTGGGAACAATACCGAAATCATCCGGCGCAGGAAAGGAAACGCCGTCATATCCGTATCTTCAGAAATGATCCGCACATTATGATCCAACAGATACTGATTTTTTCGAATCCGGTTATCCAGTTCCTGAAGTGTTTCCGCGTTTCCGCCTAACCGTGCATCAATGATCCCGGCTTCCATTGCGTCACGGATATTGACATCCTGATCAATTGCAGCCTGCACGGCGTCGCGCCAGCGATCCTCTCCATACCACCTCATATAGACACGCCGGGCAGCGGAATAATGTGAATCTCTTCGCCAAACGTCCAATTCCGCCTCGACTTCTGCCGGGCGGCCGCTGTCCGGATATAGTGTCAACAGCTGTGACATGCGAATTGCCGCTCCCCAATCCTCGGAACCCCAGCCCGCAGTATCTATTTCACTATAACTTTTTCTTCTGCTGTGCGCTTCCTCTTGAAAGGAAATGGTCGCTGGGACAAACATCCCCAGCACTGCCGCTATCAAAAGAGAGAACAGAAGCAAATTCTTTATACTAAAAAATGTTTTCTTACATTCAAAACGTACAAGAGGGCTCATTTTCCGTCCTCCTGAAAAATTTCCCGATAGATATTTTCAAGCTGGTCGCTCTCCTTTTGGATATCAAGCACCACCGCGCCGCAGGAAAGCAACGCAGAAACGACAGCGCCTGCCGCTTCTTTTTCTGTTTCAACCGAGATCCTGTTTCCATCAAGGATTTTAAAGGAAATGACAGCCGGATGTGAAGCAAGACATGTTTCGGCGCCGGCTGTATCCTGTACCGTAACCAGATAGCGCTGCCCTGTGAACATTTCTTCCCGGGTTTTCTCCCCCAACAGGCATCCTTCCTTTATGTAAATGACGCGGTCTGAAATCCGGCCGACCTCGTCCAGCATATGGGAAGAAAACAAAATAGAAACCCCGTATTCCTTGGCCATCTTGAGGATAAGCTCGCGCAGCTCAATCGTACCGGTTGGATCCAGCCCATTTGTCGGTTCGTCAAGAATCAGGAAATCCGGAGAAGACAGCAAGCACATGCCGATGGCTAAACGCTGTTTCATCCCTAATGAATATTTTTTCACTTTTCGGGAAAGCCGGTCTCCCAACCCGGTAATTTTGACCACTTCATCATATTTTTCTTTGGAAACATTGCGGACACGGCGGATAAAATCAAGATTTTCTCGTCCGCTTAAGCCGGTATAGAGCCCGGGGCTTTCTATAATCCCGGAAAGATGAGAAAGCGCTTTTTCCCGTTCTTTTTGCAAATCAAATCCCGCAATAGTAATCGTTCCGCTGTCAGGAAAAATTAAGTTTGTAATCAATTTAAGCGTCGTCGTTTTCCCAGCTCCGTTAGGGCCGACAAATCCCACTATCTCGCCGCTGCCGACATTAAACGAAATATCCTTAATAACATGTGTGCGTCCAAAAGACTTTTTCAGATGCTCTACGCGAAGAATATCCACATTTTCCCTCCTAACGGGCGCCCGGCCGTCTTACTATATGACAAGCCTGCACACAAAGCAAAGCTGCACCGTTTTCCCTGTGCCGTTTTGCTGCATTTGCGGCAGGGAATACCAAGGCCGCCCTTATTATTTTCCACTCAAATACGTCCGGCTAAAATACTTTTTGCTTCCGCAAGACAGTGCTGATGATTTTCCTCATTGCAGTACTGTATGCGCCAAACATATGCATCGGTAAGAGCAAAAAGCAAACGGTACACCTTTTGCTTTTGCCTCTTTTCTTCTAAGCTGAACGGTTCGCTTCTTTCCCCATAACCTTTTAAGAAAGCGTCGTCTACCATCCAAGGACTGTCAAGATCAAATGCCACATCTCCAAAAACCGCACGGTCTCCATCAATAATAGCTTGCACCTCATACTGTCCATCCTGCATTTCTTTTACCAGAACGTTCCCTTTCCATAAATCAGCATGCGCAAGACGTGGAACCAAAACCCGGTTCAAAAGGGGAAGTGCTTCTTCGGCAAAAGTGTATGCCCTCTTTATAAAATCCGGTTCAAAAACCGCAAATTTTTCACTTGTCTCGATCAAACGCCGGAATTCCGCCAAGACAGCTTCACCCCAAGTGTCTTTCCCCATCCCTTTTAAAATGTCTGAAACACGTCCAAATTTCTTCCCCGTCACAGCATGCATACGGCGCATCCAATATCCGCAGGAAACGGACAGCTCATACAGTGCGTTTTCCGGAATCGCGGGATCTGACATTGGAATACTGTCGATATACTCTACAACCATATAGTCACGGTCCACCACACGGCGGGATGTATCGCAGCACAACACCCTTGACGCCGGTATGCCGTAATTTAAGCAGAGCCTGTCTACATAGGCCTCCGCCTCCATCAAATTTCTTTCAAAGGGCAATAAAAGCTCCCTGTGAACCGGTCCCATACGCAAAACAACATCATGGACAGAAGTCTCCACCCGATATGTTGTATTAAACAGCCCGCCTTCAAGCAGCTCGGCACGTCTGACTTCCTCGTTTCCAAAGACAGCGTGCATGATAGCAAAAAAGCTCGTTGTCGGAAAGCACTTGAAACAACTTGGAATCTACGTTCAAACGATCATCACCTTTAGCTCAGTATATCACAGCCTGTTTTGCAAAGCAAGAATAATGCCCCTTTACATTTTTCTTGCTTCTTTATATCCTGCATGCTAAAATAAGGAAAAGATTTTCTACAGAAAAGAGGCTTTTGATGAACAAACGGAATTACCAGCGGGAACTTGATTCGCTTCTGGAAGCGCTCCCCTCCTCGCCTCTTCCCCGTCTTCTTCTGCACGCTTGCTGTGCGCCATGCTCCAGCTATGTCCTTGAATATTTATCTCGCTATTTTGACATCACATTATTGTTCTATAACCCCAACATCTTTCCATCGGAAGAATACGAAAAGCGGTATGCTGAACTTAAACGGCTGGTACAGGAATTGCCGCATCCTAACCCTATCTCTTTTGCAGTATGCTCCTACGACCCAGACGCTTTTTTTTCAGCGGTACGCGGGATGGAATCATTTCCAGAAGACGGCGCCCGCTGTGCTGTATGTTATCGTCTCCGGCTTACTGAAGCGGCAAAGGCAGCAAAAGATGGTGGTTTTGATTATTTTACCACTACGCTTTCTATCAGCCCAATGAAAGATGCAGAAAAATTGAATGCGATCGGGGCAGAACTTGCGAAACAATATGGCGTTGCCTATCTTTTCTCTGATTTTAAAAAAAGGGAAGGATATAAGCGCTCGATTACACTTTCGCAGGAATACGGATTATACCGTCAAAATTACTGCGGCTGTATTTTTTCCCGTGCGGAAGCCGAAAAAAGAATCAGTAGACAACAGGAAACGATAAATACTGCGCAAGCAAACCTAAAGTGATAAGATCGATCGTTTGGAAAATGAAACGATATGCATTCCTTTCCGCTGTGTCCGCCATACTTATAAAACAAATTGAAAAGGGCGTTTCCGTACGAAACGCCCTTTCTGTTACCTAAAATGTATTGCTGCTTATTTTGCCGTACTATTCCGTATCCTTTATCTATCTTGGCAGGCCTCGCCCCTTATTTCAGACCGAAATTCACGAAAAAAAACCTCCCTCTAAAAATAGGCCTGCCGTGACGCCCCGTGCCACGGCGTGCGCCTCCGTGCCATTTGTAAAGAAAGTTGACTTGTATAACGTTTTACGATAAAATTAGAAAATAGAAAAAGCAAAAAAGGAGAGAACACCCATGCAGACACTAACTGTTTCCATGCTCGACTGCATTGAGCGAATCCCATCACTGATCAAAGCGATCTTTGAAAACAGGGAGACCGTCCAAAAAGAGGTTTTGGATTATCTTGGAGAAGAGGGGCTTTCCCGTTTAAGCGGCATGGTTTTTGTCGGTTCCGGTACATCCAGTACTTCCGCTATAACTGCTTCGTATTTTGCAAACAAGGTTGCCGGGATACCGGTTTCAGCAACAATCCCCAGTGATTTTTGCTATCATACGTATCACTATGATCCAAATGCACTGTACGTTTTTATTTCTCAAACCGGTACTTCAAAGCTCACAAAACAGGCGATGGATGTAATAAAGGCAAAAGGATATCGCTGTGTCTGTGTCAGCGAATCGAGAAATACCCCCATGGCCAAAGAAGCTCCCTGCTTTCTTGATATGGGCTGCGGATACGAGGAGTATCCGATGCGTACCATTGGCTATAGTACGACTGTTTTTACATTACAGATGCTTGCTCTTGAAATAGGCCGCAGAAAAGGTGCTGTCAGCGATGCAGAATATCAGGCATATTGCGAGGAGGCCCTGCGGCTTCCGGAATATTTAAAGCCAATTCCGCAAATGACTTTAGATTGGATGCAGAAAAAAAGTCAATGGCAGATGATCCGCTCCCAATGCCTGGTATTTACCGGTTCTGCCGCACAATACGGCGTTGCCCTTGAGTCTGCTGTAAAAACTTGGGAGACACCAAAAATAACTTCTGTCGGTTTAGAGCTGGAAGAAGGAATGCACGGCGCAAATTATGGCTATAACAGCAATCACTGTGTCATTGTATTCAACGACGGCGGTGTAGACAATCAAAAGGCGCTTTCTCTTGCCAGATATATGCGCGAGGTATTCCACAATGGCCTTGCTGTCGGCGCAAATGTAGTCTGCGAGGACGATTTGCAGTTTTCCCTTTGCGGTGAAAATTTTTGTTGCTTGCAATTTGCTGCCGTCGGACAGACCATTTCCTACAAGCTTGCGTTAGACGAAGGCCGCGACTTATTCGCCCCCCACGACAACAGTGTAATGCACCGCTATTTCAAAACACATGCGGACGGTGACGGTAATGCTTCGTAACAAAACGCGTACTGCCTCCCTTTTCTCCACAACACTGACTATTGCCATTCCGCTGGCACTGCAGAATCTTATCGCCTTTTCTGTTAATATGGCGGATACGGTTATGCTCGGTCAATTAGGCGACATCCCGCTTTCCGCTTCGGCGCAGGCCAATCAAGTATTTTTCATTGTTTCATTGGCTGTTGCAGGTATCGCAGACGGGGCGAATGTTATGGTTTCACAGGCATGGGGCGCCAAGGATACCGCTCGGATCCAGCATATTTTAGCTTATACTTACCGGCTTGCCTTAGGTTTTGTTCTGCTGATTACATTGGCGGCCGTCTTATTTCCCGAAAGGATTATGCGAATCTATACCCCAGATCCGGATGTCATCGCAGCAGGGGCGGACTATTTGCGCATTGTAGCGTTTTCTTATTTCTTTTATACTGTCACAACAGTATCAACCGGAGTGCTCCGCGCAGTGCGGACCGTCAAAATCGCCATGTATGGTTCCCTGATTTCCATGGGTATCAATGTATTGTTAAACTGGATCTTAATTTTTGGGAAGTGCGGCTTTTCGCCAATGGGTGTCAAAGGCGCGGCAATTGCCACCGTCATTGCACGCATTGCAGAAAGTATTGTGATTGTTGTCTATCTTTACACAAAGGAGAACAACCTCCATATCCGGTTCCACACTCTGCTGCAAAGCGACAAAAATGTTCTTGGGCCGTTTTTCAAAACGTCGGCGCCAATCATTATCAATGAGTTGTTCTGGGCAGTCGGGGAATCTGTTATCGCAGCAACAATGGGCCAGATGGGAACAGAGGTCGTGTCCGCCAACAGCATTTGCAGCGTCATGAACCAGATGGCAACTGTTTTTGTCCAAGGCGCAACAGCAGCAACCTGTGTTATCGTCGGCAATACCATCGGTGCAGGCAAGCTTGATGAATTGCCCCGCCAAAAGCGTTTTTTCCAAACGTTTGTTTTAATAATGGGTACAGTTGCCGGAATTCTTATCTTCCTTACATGCAATTTCGTAATCGGGCTTTATGATGTTTCAGCGCTTGCACAGGAATATGCGACGCAGATGATCTGGATTACCGCTGCAATTCAGCCTTTTAGTGCATTCCAAATTACCAATATGATGGGAATTCTGCGCGGAGGCGGCGATGTACGCTTTGCCATGTTTAACGATCTGATTTTTTTATGGTGCGTAACCATACCGCTGGGCTTTCTGGGCGGTGTTGTGTGGAAGCTTCCGGTATGGCTGGTCTTCTGTCTGATGCGCTTTGAAAAAATCGGAAAATCCATTACCAGTGAAATCCGGCTTCACTCTAAAAAATGGATCCACTATGTCAATGTCAACAAAAAGCAAAAGGAGGGGACGATATGAATACTTATCTCGCTCTGGATCTGGGCGGAACGAAATTGATGATTGCCGAAGTTACGGCAGACGGTGAGATTCTCTGCAGCAAACAGTATAAAAGCGCTTATCCCAATCAGCAGGAAGGCGTCGCAGGTATTCTGGAAAGCCTTGATGACTATTGCCAATCTGTCGGCTTCAAGGAGACGCCTGTAATGATTGGAATGGGCCTTACCGGCAAGGTAGACCATAAAAAAGGAATTTGGCGGTCATTGGGACATATCGATCAGGATCTAATCCCGCTTGCAGATATCCTGACCAAAAAAATGGGGCTGCCAGCTGTGTTGGATAATGATATGCATTCTGCCGCCATGGCTGAGCTGCTTTTGGGCTGCGGCAAATATTGTGATGATTTCATCTATTTAAACATCGGCACGGGACTCGCCGCAGGGCTTGTTTCAGACCGTCATGTAATACATGGCGTAAACAATATGTCCGGCGAAATCGGTCATACCTCTATCGGTATCAATCAAGACGTATCCTGCGGATGCGGGAAAAGCGGATGCTGTGAACGTACTGTTTCCGGTATTGGTTTCGACGCACAGGCAAGGCGGCTTTCCCCCTCATATCCAAACAGCCCGCTTTGTATCCCCGAAGATCCCGGCATTCGGGTCTCAGGATATGAAGTATTTGAATTGGCCTCAAAAGGCGACCCGCTCTGCACCCGTATTGTGGAGGAAGGAATTGAAGCGCTTGTTATTTTGATAACCAATATGATACGGTATACGGATCCGGCTGTCGTTGTAATGGGCGGCGGAATGGCGATGAACGATATGCTTTTTCAGCGTGTGAAGGATGGGCTTACACATTATTCTGTTATGCGAAATGTACCATACGGTATTATCCGCAGTGCATTTTCCCCGGACAAAGTCGGAATTATCGGCGCTGCTTCACTTGCTATCGCAAAACACCGCGGGCTTCTTTCGTATTAAACCGGCGGTTGAGACGTAAAATTATATTTAAGGAAAAACGGGACGGCTAATTCGTCCCGTTTTTCCTATTCCGGCCGTTCCTCGGCATGTACCTCGTCCAATACGCGGATCAAATCCATTATTTTCTGTGTATCTATATCGAGATAGTCACAGATCCGAAAGAAAACGACATATGAAGTCTCTGCCTCTCCTTTTTCAATATTAGATATTGTTTGTTTCGATACTTTGCCATGCTCTGCAAGCCTCTCTTGTGAAATTCCTTGCAGCTGCCTCGCTTTCCGAATAACCATTCCGATATCGCGGATATCCATGATGAGCACCTCCCTCAATTCATCATAAGCTGAATAAGATTCCCAATCTATATAGAATGTTGGATTTTATGTCGAATATAATCGAAACAATATAGAATATTTATTTTTTATATGGCAAAATCGGCATCTGGTATCTGTTAATTAAAGCAAAAGGGTTCCTCCGCCTTCTGATATTGATCAGATGGCGGAGGAACCCTTTTCATTCTGCGACTATGAAACGGCATTCTGCAAGAGGGCTTTAAAAAGAACCCAGTCGTATATATAATTAATAGCCAAAATAATTTTTAATCGCGTTAATTTCCTGTGTCTCTCCAAAACGGGAAACCATAAACTGATAGTATGCCGCATCATACGGATCCGTCCGGATGATATCCAAAAGGGCATCCAGAATTTTGTCCTGCGGGAAATTTGGATGCGACAGATTTTGAAAGATATTGTTTGACTGGTGATAGGCTTCGTCTGTGGGATACCAGATATCCCATCCATTTTCAACCAGCGTCCATACAAGCGACAGCGAAACATTCCAATAGTCTAAAAACACATGATCCAACAATATTTCCGGATTAATTCTCCAGTAGAGTTCAGCCCTCTGCGCTGGTTTGACATTAGCATTCCGCAGTACATTTGCCTCTATCCCGTCTCTTACCAAATTAAACGCCGTTGCAGCGGCAATCCCCTTTACTGCTCCTGTAATGCCAAAGCCTCCACCGACTAAATTCGGCACGTACCCCATAATATTGGAGCGCATTCTCTGGTTCTCCTCCAGTACTGCATTAAACGCATCGACTTCTCCCTGGTAATCATCGACAGCACGATGAAAATCTGCGATATGCTGTTCCCAAAAAGCTTCATAGTTGATATTCCAAGCACCATTTGAGATCAGTATATCAAACGCCTCTTTAACGGCTGGCTCTAACATACAGCGATATATCCCTATAAAATGTTCGATAAAGGAATCAAAATCATGAATATACGTATGATACGCCGACTCAGCCGCATCCGTAAGCCTCAAGGCTGTCTCTCTAAATCTCAGCCTGTAAGAATTAAATAAGTCCAACCTTTCAGGAACCACTAATGTTCGGCCGAAAATCGGAAACGTCCGCAAAACGCCTTTTTCCTGCTCCATCACTGTCTCCCCCTTGCCCGATTTTCTCACCAGAAAATTATAACGCACCATATGGCATTTGTCTAATATAATTTATTAAAACACACTGTCCCTCAAGCATTGATAATCAGAATAAGAGGCTTTGGAGAAAACACCATGCACAATCCTTTTATGGAAAAAATGTATTCTGAAAAGACGATCCCTTGTTTGAAATCTATATGGACAATAAATAAAAAAGCGGAATCCGAACCTCTCGCCAACTGATGCAAGTGTTCGGATTCCACGCTTTTTGGTGATCCACCGGAGATTCGAACTCCGGACCCTTTGATTAAAAGTCAAATGCTCTGCCAGCTGAGCTAGTGGATCACACACATATCGAAACTTGAAAGCAGACAATCTTTCCCGCTCTCAAGTGCTTATTTATTATATCAAAGAGCCAAAGGGTTGTCAACACTTTTTTTGAAAAACGTTTTGAACATTCATTGGATCGCCAACATTTGCGATATCCCGAAAGCTATGGTATAATAATTTTGTTTTTATCTTAAGAATCTCTACGCAAAGCAGTATCTGCTTTTTGTACAGGCAAACGATGTGTCATGATGCCTGAGGCCATGCATCCTTAAAGCAGGTATCCTGTGTTTGGAATATTGAATTGAAGAGGTGAGTTTCTTTGCCGGATAAACAGGAGCATATCCGCAATTTCAGTATTATTGCACATATTGATCACGGAAAAAGCACGCTTGCCGACCGCATGCTTGAATTAACGAGTGCAGTTGCAGATCGTGAAATGGAAGAACAGCTTCTTGACAATATGGATATTGAACGTGAACGCGGCATCACGATCAAGGCGCGCGCCGTAACGATTTGGTATCATGCTGATAATGGAGAAACCTATCAGCTGAATCTAATTGACACGCCTGGCCATGTCGATTTTAACTATGAGGTTTCCCGCTCTCTCGCCGCATGTGAAGGCGCTATTTTAGTTGTTGACGCCTCGCAGGGAGTAGAAGCGCAAACGCTTGCAAATACCTATCTTGCTATTGATCATGACCTGGAAGTTGTCCCGGTTGTCAATAAGATTGATCTTCCCGCTGCCGATCCAGACGCTGTTTGCCGTGAAATTGAAGACGTAATCGGCATCCCTGCAATGGATGCTCCCCGAATCTCAGCAAAAACCGGGACAAATATCAAGGCCGTACTTGAAGCCGTGGTACACCAGATACCTGCTCCTTCCGGTGATGTGTCCGCCCCTTTAAAGGCATTGATTTTTGACTCCTACTATGACAGCTACAAGGGCGTTATTGTATATATCCGTGTAATGGATGGAACTGTAAAAACCGGAGATACCATTCGTATGATGGCAGCCGGTTCGGAATACACTGTAACGGAACTCGGCTATATGGGAGCTAAAACCGCTCAGCCGCGTGAATCTCTTTCCGCAGGTGAGGTCGGCTATCTTGCCGCAAGCATCAAAGACATCGGCGAAACGCGTGTCGGCGACACGGTTACCTGTGTCGAGCATCCGGCAGATAAGCCTCTTCCGGGATATAAAAAGGTAAACCCTATGGTCTTTTCCGGCATCTATCCGGCTGACGGAGCAAAATATCCCGATCTGCGCGACGCTTTAATCAAGCTACAGCTCAACGACGCCTCTCTTACCTTTGAACCGGAGACTTCTGTTGCTTTAGGATTTGGTTTTCGGTGCGGATTTTTGGGTCTTTTGCATATGGAAATTATCCAAGAGCGTTTGGAACGTGAATTCAACTTGGATCTGATCACAACAGCTCCATCCGTCATTTACCGTCTGACGCTGACAAACGGCGAAACCATTACAATTGATAATCCTACGAATTATCCGGACGCTGTCTTGATCCAACAGGCCGAAGAACCATTTGTAAAAGCCAACATTTTAACGCCGAATGAATTTGTCGGCAATATTATGGAGCTGTGCCAAGACCGCCGCGGTATCTTTAAAGACATGACATACCTTGATACAACGCGTGTGGAAATGCACTATGAGCTTCCCCTGAATGAAATTGTTTATGACTTCTTTGACGCCTTAAAATCGCGTACAAGGGGTTATGCTTCTTTCGACTACGAATTGACGGGTTTTGTCCCCTCCAAGCTTGTAAAACTGGATATCCTTTTAAACGGAGAAGTTGTTGACGCCCTCTCTTTTATTGTCCATGCAGACAAAGCGTATCCACGTGCACGGCGAATTGCTGAAAAACTGAAAGAAAACATTCCGCGTCAACTTTTCGAAATTCCGATTCAGGCGGCTGTCGGTGGCAAAATCATTGCGCGTGAAACGGTTAAAGCCTTACGGAAAGACGTTTTGGCCAAATGCTACGGTGGAGATATCACCCGAAAAAAGAAGCTTCTTGAAAAGCAAAAAGAAGGCAAGAAACGCATGCGTTCTCTGGGAAGCGTTGAAGTTCCTCAGGAAGCATTTATGGCAGTCCTTAAACTTGATGAGTAGGGTTGGTGTCTGTCTTTTCTTGTTTTAAAAAGGCACGGTGCTCTTTTAAAAAGAGCACCGTGCTTTCTGCTTTTATTCTACATATTTCAAGATATTGCAAAGCCCCGTCCCACTGAACCAGATACAAAGTTCCTTTTCCCCTGTATTGCTGCGTTCCGTATACACAATTTCTGCTGTCGACAGTGTCCACTGCGGAAAAGATTCAACCGGTGTCTCACTGGGATGCTGCTCATAAAATGTTTCCGTCCCTTCTTTCCATTTTTCTTGAATCTCTTGGGGCAGATCAACTGTTTGCTTTACACTGGTAAAACGATATGTTTTTTCAAATCCGATAACCTCATCATTCTGATATACCTCTGCATCCAGCGGAATTTCTTCCATTTTCTCCATTCCATCACCACCTTGAACAATCTGTTTCAAATGCTGTTCCTGCTCTGTTTGTGCCTCTTGTTTGGCGAATTCACTGATTAGCTCTTTGCATAAAGAAGTGTAATGTTCTTGGGAGGCGTCTTTCATTATAGCAGAAACCGTCCAAAGCGAAAGGCTCTCCCCATCCGCTGTCGGCAGGAAGGTCAAACGTATTTCGGCATCTTTTCCAAATAGCTTTCCGTCTGTTGTGTAATATACCTCATATTCCATGCTTTCAGCTGTTCCGCTTTCTGCTTTCTGAAAATCTGTCTCTGCTTTTCCCATTGCTTCAAAAGCTTCTTCAGGATTCATCATCCAACTTAATCCCGGATAGTTTAACTCCCCATATACTGAGACGGTTTGTTCTGGTGTACAGGAAGTGAGCAAAAGCAAACCGACCACAATGGAAAAAAGAACACAAGTTTGTTTTTTCATTCTGAACACCCCTTTTTAAGTTAATTATTAATTAATCGCTCTCTTCTTTGGGCACCAAATTGATTGTGATAAACTTTCCATTTGATAAATTAATTGATGAATCTGCATAAACTCCTTTTATTGAAGCAGTAAGCGCATCAGGATAGCTTGGATAAAAATTATTATTGCCAGTATACATTTCAAATGATTGTCCTCCCGCAGATATGGAGTTATTGAAATAGAAGTTTTCTCTTTTCCAAATTGTAGAGTTCAATCTATAAGCATGAGAACCAGCAGTTACCGTTACAGTTCCCGGATTTGCTTTTACAACAGTTGATACTATTTTACTTAATTTATATGTGTAATTTCGGTAAGTCCCTTTAACAGTATAATACATAGCCAATGTCAAAGAATGATTTCCGTTTGTACTTCCGAAGCTTGTAGATGTTTCTGTGTTTTTAGGCTCTGCAATTTTCGTAATCACATAATCTTTTTCAATGGAGCCATTACCATATTCTCTTACTTCTATTAGCTGAGATAATTCGTATTCAATAAAATTTGTACCTTCAAGAGAATAATGTGACACGCTGTTTCTTTGGATAGATAAATCTTTAATATAATCAAAATTCATAATGGGTGAAGCAGAATATGTAACAGAGTATTCTGCTTCTGATACAAGTGGTTTTGCAAACACAGCTTTTTCATTAGTAGCCAAAATCATCGCAAAAGCTAAAATCATCGTAGCAACTACTCTTTTTTTCATATTCAGCACCTCTTTTTTATAGATATATGAAACTACTTTTGGTTTCATATATATAATACTGTATTTAGATTATTTTGTAAACAATATTCTATAAATTTATATATAAAAATTTTGTTATTTAATTTATATAATATACACAATATTTTCTGTAAATACCGTCTTATATATTTTCCTTTCTTCTTCCATATCTTCTTAATGTCAATGGCCCCAGCAGCCCACTTGGTGGGATCTGCAAATATGTTGAAAAGCGATCCGGATTTTTGCGTACCAATGTGTTAGATACAATCAATTCGATCGTATTCCTTCCCTTTTGAAAATGGTCTACCCTAAATATATAGGGCCTGCATATCCGAATCCCCTGATCCTCGCCGTTCACAAAAAGCCGTACATTTTCTCCAACATCACCTAAATCCAATTCCGCTGCACCCGCATAATCCAATTCCATTTCAGCTGTATATCGGATTTTTCCTGCAAAATCAGGCAGGCAATCGTTTGCTGTTATATTAAACAGCTCGTCTGTTTCACCATAGCGACGCCACTCCGCAAGATTTCGCTATCGGCAAGTTCTATTGTAAAATGCAAAGATAACGCCTGTTCTGTTCCGTACTTCAAAGGGAAAGGGAGTTCTTGAGGAATCTCTCCAAATACAACTATACAGGATTCATACGGTTTCAGCGAAAGGTCGATCCTGCCGTCCACCGAAAGCCCTCGAAACATCGTGTCTGTCTGCCCGCTGATATAGACGTATTCCCCGGATACAGGCAACAGCACCTGCGCCGTACAGACCTTTGTGATCGACTCATTAAAAAACATAAAACAGTATCCATCCGGCTGTTTAATCGCCAAATGGCGCAAAAGTGGTACGCTTCCTTGTATCTGGACAACTGGGGTATGATACTTCGGCAGCAATTCCGGCATTTTTTTATACGGCACTGCCCATGCCTCTTCATATGCATTTTCAGGAAGCGCTTCCCCAAACATCACCGTAACGCCACCGCTTTGCAGTGTCTGGAGCGCGTTGAGGACAGAGAACGGCAGTCGCTTGGCATATGGCACCAGTATCACATCAAAACCATAGCCATTGACTGAGAACTTTCCGTCTATCAGCTTTCCTTCAAGGAGATGATCGGAAGAAAGGATCATATAATTCAGATGCTGATCCAAAAGCTGCTTGCATATCTCCTGTTCAAAGTCAAAATGCGGATCACTCATCCATTCGCCATCCGCATGGAATAATACTGCCACATCTACAAGCATTTTTCCGCCGGAGAGCAAATGGGCAGTTTTGTCTATATAACGCATCAAAAAGGAGAAGCCGTCAAACTGCGGATCATGCCCTTCCGCGCCAAAATGCGGAGGACTGTCTGGATCCGGATATGTTGGTGAAAAGGCATGCGGCACAAAATAGTTGATTCCCCGCACCAGCAAAAAATCAGCAAGCCACTTCATAATCCTTGTCCCTTCCGCCCATCCGTACGCTCCAAAAACTTCGCACATGGCGCGGCCTTCTTTCTTCGGATCCAGCTGTGCATCAGAGACAGCAAGCTGTGCCAATACATAATGGAAAAATGCCGGATCCGCAATTTGGTCCGCAAGCATGGCACAGCTAACATGGTGGGCAAACCCAGGTAAGACTTGATGCAACACAATATCTATACCGCTCATTGTCTGTCCATCAAGCGCTCGAAAGAAGTGGCCCGCGCCGCCCCCCAAATGGGAGCAGGCGTTCATATCTTCAACGGTATGTCCAATATAACCGACGCCATGCGCCCTGCACCAATCTCCTATCTGTTTGGAAAAACAGTCACGATACCGTCTGGTTACTGCGTCCATATAGTAATAGCGCAGATCGTTGCTTCTTCCCTCCATATCGTACCAAAGGCCGCAAAGGTAGGACAACGGATCTTCGTTCAGCCGTTCCGCCAGCATTTTACGGATTTCCCTGCTCCATGGCAGGCATACGCCCGGAACACCGACACGCGTATCGTAAAACCCAGTACGGATTGGGGAGGCCGAATAGCGCTCGTTTCGAAATTGCGGTTCATCGGAAAAAAGCCCTGAAATGTATTTCCAAAATACGAATGATATCTCGCATAATGCGGTTCATATACTGCATCAATCAGGACGCGGACAGACTCTTCATTTAGCATATCGATATAATCCGGATTGGCGTATGCCTGTGTATCATATAGAAAAAAAGCACGCCAGAAACCGTCGGGGATGTCACAGTTAAGCCACCGTCCTCTTACGCAGTCTGTCACATCAATAACTTGGCTGAAAAGGGCTTCATCTTCCTTCCGCCTGACTATAAACGCCCCTATCAGGGTTTCTTCCGCTTTGCACTCGCGCAGCAGTACACTTGCTGACCGCATCGGCCCTGCTAAATCAACGTGTGTTTCCATCAGATGATGTGCGCGAAGCTCGGGATGTTCCGAAGCAATTTTCCCATTGGCATGGCCGCTTGGAAAATGATCGTCATCCAATAGCCAGACATGCATATCCCGTTTCTTCGCCTCTTGCAAAATGAGATCCAGATCCTCCCACCACCCGTCTTTTCCAAATGCAGGATGAGGTCTGGATTCAACACAGAATCCACGGCAGCCGCTTTGGGATATCCGCTCGATCTGCTTCGGTATCTTCTGACGATGATCGCCATGCTGCCAGTAAAATGGGAAAAGATGATATCCCGTACTATTTTGCAGAATATCGTCAAGACGTTTTACATAAGACTCCCCCTTTTCAGACAGCTGCATTAAACTATCTTTTCTTATCCAAAACAACCCCATAATCTGATTCCAAGAAATTCGGCATTTTGAAAAACGAAGATGTCCCCGCTGGAAAATGATAGATTTTTCAGCGGGGACATATAGGCAAAATGCTTTCCTTTTTTGCTGCAACGTTTGTTCATGAGACCATAAAATTTACAAATACTGTATATCTTTCTACAACAAAAACAAAACCGATCGCAATCTAACCCTCAATATATGCTATTTTTTAAGAACGTATTAACTGTCTGCCTATTCTTCTAACTGCATAACGTTTTCAACAGCGCCAATCATCAATGGTATTTCATTCTGACTCACAATAATAAAGCAAAACGGACGGTTTAAATGCAGGCTATACATGGAACCGGAACTACTGCCATATGCCTTTTCTCCTATGGCCGTCTCTATATTTTCATTCAAGTCAAGGACAGCACTTTCCGCAATTTGCCCGGCAAAAACACCTGTATCAGAAGAAAGCGCTGAGAAATCTGCTTTTGTCTCATCAAATGCGCTGACGATGCCCATTTGCCCGAAAACACTGCTGATATCAATGGTTTCTTCAAATGAAACCTTTGGAATAGAAAATTCTACCGATGTTTTTTCTGCATGGAGTGTTCTTGAAACAATATCTTGCAGCAGTGCGCCGTCTGATAAAATATCGTCCAGTTCTTTTCCCTCCTGCGGTAAAATCAGGATCAACGAACTGCCGCCGGAAAGCCCGATCAAAGAAGCGGTTGCTTTTTCTGTTTGCAGATAGGGAACTGCTGCCGCAACTTTGTTCATATACTCACAGTTCCCGGTGATGCTCGTACCGGAAAAAACGCCTTCATACGTCTGCTCTTTTATAAATATTTCCTCCCATTCGGAACGGAAAGCAAAGCCACTTGCAAACATAAGCTTATTTCCCGGAATAAACGGAACCGAAATATTACGACCATTTTTCATGTTTTCAGAAAACCAATCCGATACCGCTGAAGCCGCACGGCCGTCTTCAAACGGCATGCGGTAAGAGTAGGCATATTCGTCTTCCGCAAGGCTCTGCAGTACATCTTGATTGTATGAAAGGGACGAATCAAGCCAGACTGACTGAACAGAACGGCAAAGATATTCCTCCGTATCCCGGTACAATAAACGATAAAGTCCAGCTGTCCCTTCTGAAAGCTGTGCAAGTGTATCCAATCCAAATGCATGCAAGATTTCCTCTCGTGTTTCGCCGTCTGTGCATTGTGCCAACATAGAAAGTACTACCGACATGCTATACGGCGAATAAACGGTATTGCCATCGGCTCCCCGTTCCACCTTTCCAGCAGTTTGATAAGAAAATCGGCGAAGCGCATCAAGATATCCGTCATCCGCCATAGCGTAAGCTGTTTCTTCTTCCGACGGATAGGATGGCGTGGCAATGGCAGCAGCCACCGGAATGCTGTTGATTGTAATAGCCGCAACCAATACGAGCGACAATGCCGCAGCAGCCATCCACACAAGTTTCCTTTTTCCCCATCTCATCCTGCCTTTTGCGTCAGGATTTTTATGAGGGGTCGCTGTAAGCCTTATCTGATGATATAGCGCTGCTTTTTTGCCATCCGTCAATGCAATACGATCGACCGCATTGCGATAGTCTTCTCTCATCACGAATCCGCTCCTTCCAACATTTTTTTGAGCCGCCTGCGCGCGCGGCACAGCCCGCTTCGCACGGTAGATTCCGTTATCCCCATAATCTCTGCTATTTCGGCTGTTTTAAAACCTTCATAATAGTACAGGTGGATCATTGTGCGGTCTGTTTTGGAGAGGCGCATGACGGCGCTGTACACCTCGCTCTCTCTGCGCGGCGCAGCCCTGAGTGTTTCAGGTAAGGGGACGGTACGCTTAAACCAGGAAGAGGACAAAAGTGAACTCGTACAGTTGAGCGTAACACGAATAAGCCAGGCACGGCAGTGTTCTTCTGACAGGAGTGATTCCGCATGCTGGAACCATCGCAGGAACACCTCTTGACAAATGTCTTCCGCATCCGCTTCATTTCGTACACGGGTAAGGGCCAGCCGAAAAACCATATTCCCATACTGTTCAATTACCTGTGCAAGCTCCTGCTCTTTCGCCGTCATGTTGTCCACCCCCGTTTATAATACGGATGAGAGTAAAGGATTGCTGCATGCCAAATTGTTAATTTTTTGTAAATAGAAAAAGCAGCGTTCCTATAGGAACGCTGCTTTTTCTATTCATTACTCGACAACAAAAACACGGATAACGCCTTCTACAGCAGAAACAGCTTCCAGCGCTGCGGCCGGTACAGCACGATCAACATCCAGCATAGTGTAGGCGTAGTCGCCTTTTGATTTATTGAGCATATTCTCAATATTCAAATCTGACAACGCGGCTGAAATCTGCGAAATAATTGTTTTTGCATTTTTATGAATCACACAAACCCGCGGCAAAGGTGTTTTTGCCATCATTGCATCGGGCAGATTCACACTGTTTTTTATATTGCCGCTTTCCAAAAAATCGATCAGTTCTTGGGCTGCCATACGCGCGCAGTTGTCTTCTGACTCCGGAGTGGAAGCACCAAGATGTGGGAAGGCGACAACCCCCGGATGGTCAAGCATTTCATCCGTAGGAAAGTCTGTAACATAGACCTTAACTTGTCTTTCATCCAAAGCTGACAGCAAATCATCTGTTTCAACAAGCTCGCCGCGTGCAAAATTGATGATTCTTACACCCGATTTCATCATTGCTATGGAAGACGCGTTGATACTGCCTTTGGTCTCCTTGTTTGCAGGGACATGCAGCGTTATATAATCGCAATTTTCATAAATTTCCTTCAGAGATGGAGCATGGATAATACTACGGGATAACCCCCACGCTGCATCTACACTAATATACGGATCATACCCGTATACCGTCATACCAAGCGCCTCAGCAGCATTTGCCACCAGAATGCCGATCGCGCCCAAACCTATAACGCCAAGCTTCTTTCCTGCAATTTCCGGTCCTGCAAATTGTGATTTCCCTTTTTCGACCAGCTTGCTAACTTCCGCGCCATTCCCTTTTAATGTCTTGATCCAATCCATGGAAGCAGCAACTTTACGGGATGACATCAGCAGTGCCAAAATCACCATTTCTTTAACCGCATTGGCGTTTGCGCCCGGAGTATTAAAAACCACAATGCCCTGTTCCGTACAGCGGTCAACCGGGATATTGTTTACGCCTGCACCAGCGCGTGCAATCGCCTTAAGAGACGCGGGGAACTCCATGTCATGCAGGGCGGCAGAGCGGACAATAATCGCGTCCGGCGCCGCCATTTCATCTCCCCATGTGTATTTGGCACGATCAAACTGATCAAGGCCCGCAGGGGATATTTTATTCATTGTCTGAATCTGAAACATAAAAGACCGTCTCCTTTTCCCTTGCCGAAATGCTTAAGCGTTTGTCTCTTCAAACGCCTTCATAAAGGCAACCAGTTTCTCTACACCTTCCATAGGCATCGCATTATAAATAGAAGCGCGCATACCGCCAACGGTACGATGCCCTTTTAAATTGACAAATCCAGCCGCCGTCGCTTCTGCGACAAACTTCTTATCCAAGTCCTCGCTTCCGGTAATAAACGGAATATTCATTAAAGAACGCGAACCCTTTTCCACCGTGCCTTTAAAAAGATGCGAGCCGTCAAGAAAATCATACAGCAAGGCTGCTTTTTTCTCATTGATTGTTTTCATATTTTCAAGTCCGCCAATTTCATTTTTGATCCAATCAAGCACCAGTTTGCAGATATAAATAGCATAGGTTGGCGGTGTATTAAACATAGATCCGTTATCGGCATGGGTTTTATAATTGAACATGGTAGGCGTGATATCCATTGCATTTCCGATTAGATCCTCGCGAATAATCACAACGGTAAGGCCGGCCGGACCCATGTTTTTTTGCGCGCCCGCATAGAGCACACCAAATTTTGAAACGTCAATCGGCTCTGACAAAATGCACGAACTCACATCAGCTACCAGCGGTACCTTTCCTGTATTGGGGATGTCATGATATTTTGTCCCGTATATTGTGTTGTTTAAACAAATATGAAAATAATCCGCATCCGGATCAAATGACGTGGAATCCAATTCCGGAATATACGAAAATGTCTTATCCGCAGAAGAGGCGACTACATTTACCTTCCCGTAGCGCGCAGCTTCCGTATAGGCCTTTTTAGCCCATTGCCCAGTTATGACATAGTCCGCTTTGTTGTTCTTGTTCATCAGGTTGAGCGGTACCATAGCAAACTGTGAAGAAGCGCCGCCCTGAAGAAACAGGACTTTATAGCCGTCCGGAATATTCATAACCTCACGCAGAGAGGCTTCGCAGGCGTTAATGATTCCCTCGTAAACCTTAGAACGGTGTGACATCTCCATAACGGACTGTCCGCACCCTTGATAGTCCAGCATTTCCGCCGCCGCTGTTTTCAAAACGCTTTCAGGAAGCATAGACGGGCCTGCACTGAAGTTATACACTCTGCTCATGATTCAACAACCCCATTTCTGTCATAGTAGCAGCATACTGCTTTTATACTGCACCGCATTAAATTGTGTATACAAATCATTATAATAGATATGCAAATAAACGTCAACCGCTTTTCAGCGAATTTTGTGAATTTTTTGACTATAATATGAACATGAATTTACGGCATAAAATTTTTCTTTCCGGCAACACTATCACCGACAGCAAGTAGACGGTATTTCTAAATGTGTTGCCGCTGTTAATCCGCCTAAGCCGCGGAAGCTATGGTTTTACTCATTACAATAAAAACTGCACGGTCTATCGCCGGCGACGGACACAGCTGAACCTTTTTGCCTGGTTTGTGGCGGGATCGTGTCATAAATAAAAAGCAGGAGGAACAGAAGACTATGAAAAAGATACAAATAAACCGTGCAAAAAGCCGGACGAAAAACGCAAAAGGCTTTTATATCGCACTTGCCTGCAGCCTTGTTGCGATCGGCGCCGCAGCATGGTTCGGTGTTACCGCAGCTATGAGAAAACTAGAAGTCACGCCGCCGGAAGTATCTACTCCAGAAATTTCTGACAGCGAAACCGATTTAAATTTGCCCGCCGATACGCCAGTTACCCTTCCTTCCGAAGAGGAGGTTTCCACTCCTGAGGAAAGCACTGCGCCGACTGTAACAAAGCCGACGGAACCGGCCAAAACAACCGCATTTGCTATGCCGGTCTCCGGCGATGTTTTAAACGCTTACAGCGGCGAGAATATGGTCAAGTCTAAAACGCTTGGCGACTGGGTCCTGCATACAGGCACCGATCTTGCCGCCTCTGCCGGAACACCGGTCAAGGCTGTTTCTGCCGGGACCGTATCCGCAGTTGAAACGGATGATCTTTGGGGATGCACAGTTACGATTGAACACACAGACGGCGTCATCAGTTATTATGCCAATCTCGGCGATGATATTCGTGTAACAACCGGTCAGTCGGTAAAACTTGGCGATGTGATCGGAACGGTCGGAGAAACGGCAGATATCGAACGTGCAGAGGAAAGCCATCTGCATCTTGGTATAAAAAAAGATGGGGAATGGGTTGACCCAATCGCTTTTATTGAAGAGAAAAAAGAATAAAAGGTTTATAGCTGCGATCCTTGAAGCCTTTTCCCTAAGACCGCTTTTGTTTATGCATGCTTTCTCTCGATTTCAGTCCAAAAGAGCGGCAGCCTTTTTCAAAGCTGCTGCTCTTTTCTTTTTTTGATAACAATATTTTTATAAAAGCGAGCGATAGAGTGCCGCAATTTCTTCTACAGACGTATCTTTTGGATTGCCGGGACGGCATGCGTCTGCATAAGCAGATTCCGCAAGGAACGGCACGTCCTCTTCTCTTGCGATCCCTTTTAAATCAGCCGGGATCCCAACATCCAAAGCCAACCTTTTAACCGCATCGACAGCAGCTTTCCGGTATTCCGTCTGAGACATGTCCTTGGTACCCTCTACTCCCATAGCCGCAGCTATATACCGGTATTTATCACCTGTTGCATCGGCGTTATATTCCATTACCGTGGGAAGCAAGATCGCATTTGCAACACCATGCGGCGTATCGTAAACTGCTCCAAGTGCATGCGCCATAGAATGCACAATGCCAAGCCCGACATTGGAAAAGCCCATCCCTGCAATGTACTGCCCAAGCGCCATTCCTTCGCGCCCTTCCGGCGTATTGGCAACTGCACCGCGCAGATTGGCTGAAATGATCTCGATTGCTTTCAAGTGGAACATATCTGTCATTTCCCATGCGGCTTTTGTAGTAAACCCTTCTATTGCATGTGTTAATGCATCCATTCCAGTCGCGGCAGTCAGCCCTTTTGGCATACTGCTCATCATATCCGGATCCACAATTGCGATAATGGGAATATCGTGTGTATCCACACAGACAAATTTTCTTTTTTTCTCTGCATCCGTTATGACGTAATTTATGGTGACCTCCGCCGCCGTTCCCGCGGTTGTCGGTACCGCAATAATCGGTATTGATTTATTCTTTGTGGGAGCGGTTCCTTCAAGGCTGCGGACATCTGCAAACTCCGGGTTGGCAGAAATAATCCCCACTGCCTTTGCCGTATCCATAGAAGAACCGCCGCCAATCGCAATGATATAATCCGCACCTGAATTGTGGAATTCCTGCACGCCATGCTGCACATTTTCAATGGTAGGATTGGCTTTAATATCCGAATATACTGCATAAGCAAGGCCCGCCGCATCTAAGACATTCAGTACCTTTCCCGTCACACCGAATTCGATAAGATCCGGATCTGAACAAACAAACGCCTTTTGAAAGCCGCGCGATTTGACCTCTGCCGCAATTTCCTGAATGGCTCCTTTGCCATGATAAGATGTTTCATTCAATACAATCCTATTTGCCATAGCCATATCTCCTTTCATTCATATCTTAAATACAGCTTCTCCGAAAGCGGCTGCCTATAATATTATAATAGCATGTGAATACCATAAATTCAATATAACAAACAGATTATACACAAAAAATTGATGGAATATATATAAATGTTCTTTCTTTTTCATCCCAAGCACACAAAAAAATAACCAGCCGTGTACATCAGTATGCGTATATGGCTGGCTATTCTCATTTTAAGATAAATCCACTAAATATTGTGCCGGATTTATGGTTTCCTCTTCATTGTAGATTTCACCTGTTGCAGCATCCACAAACTGTACGGTCACCATTGTCATGTCCGCCGGGACCCCGGCAAGCATCTGATATAAACCACCGATTGCAGAAACGGTAAGATTTGCAGTATACTCGTCCAAAGTTGCGGAAGCAGTAGTTCTGTCTATCGTTACTTGAAAAACAGTATAGGTATCGTTTACAGAGATATCCGTTACCGACGGGAAAGTATCGTCGTTTTTCAATTCATTTATACCAATTTGCAGCCCTGCGCTAAAAGATTCAAGCAAAAGATTGTATGCCGTTTTAGACATTACAACTTGTAAATCGCCATCTTCCGTAAAGCGTATATCTTCGCTTCCAACGGCTTCTATCATCTCAACAATCGCATTCTGCTCTTCCCCGCTGGCATCAAAGAACAAAGACGGGATAGTAAAAATTACATCTCCGTTTTCTTCTGTAACAAACGGATTGGACTCTGCAAGATTAAAATCATGCGGGTCTGTGGGGATGACTTGATTGGCTTCTGATTCTTCTACAAAGGAAACTTCATCTTCTGTTGAGCTTTCTATGCTGGAAGATGGATCCACTACAGAATTTTGATCAAAATTAAGAAAAATCGCCACACAAACTGCTGCAATAATTGCGACCAGCAGGATAACCCCACCGATAATCAGGCCGATTGCCCATCCTTTCATGCCCTTTTTAGGCTTGTTGGGATAAACCGGTTGTTGATAACCTCCCTGTGGCATGTTGGGATAGGGATATGCATTCTGTTCGCTGTAATTTCCCTGCTGCGCATTCGGATAGCCCTGTGCTTGATCCCCATACCATCCATTCTGGGATGCTGAAAAATACCCCTGCCCTTCATTACGATGTGTTTCCGCCGTATCCCCCTGCGGAGCATGATAAGTATTCGACTGCTGAAAGGGCTGCGCTTCCTGCGGCGGTTCTGGGGCAGGCGGTACAGCATCCTTGGCTTCCTGCTGTACCGGCGATTCGTATGGCGGCGTATATGGATTTACAGACGCCGGCGGAAGCGCACAGCCACAGTTTGAACAATAAAGTGCTCCATCTCCGCACTCTGTTTTACAAACAGGGCAAATTTTCATTTTCTTCTCCTCCTTAATAAAGCTAAAGCAGCTTTCTGCCTATGTCACAGTATAGCACAAACTGTTGTTTCTGTCATAAAAAAATCGAAAGTTATGTCTTCTTATCCGCATCCATTTGACTTTCTTTTCTGTTTTGTGTAGAATCACCATAGACACACTGATTGAGGTGAACCGTTTATGAATACAAAAGAAATCCTTTTTCAAAAAGCGCTTACCGACCAAATGAAAGGCGCGGCCGAATTTTTACAAATTGACCTCTCAAGGATCGTGCACCAAATCGAAAAGAATGGCGCCTTGCCCTATGTACAGCATCTTTTGCACCGCGGCTTAGAATCTCCTGCATTTCTTGATCTCGCTAAAAATGATAGATTGTCTCTGTCTCTTGAAGCTGTTGTCGTTCGCCCGGAATTTGGAGAACTGTTTTCTGACGAAGAAGTAAATCTTTGTTTTGAACGGCTGTGTGAAAACGGCTATTTTTAACTGCGAGGTGGGTAAAATGAAAAATATCGGCCTGTTGCTGGATGAGCTCCTTTCTGCCGCAAGATCCGATCCGGCCGTTAAAGCACAATTGCTTGCCACACGAGAGCAGAAAGACCCGCTTGCTGCTTTTTGCAGCACAGCCTCGTCACTTGGCTACCCTATGGATCCGGGAGAATTGATTGCCGCCGGCGAAGAATACAGCTGTAATCAGCTAAAAAGTACAAATGGCGGCGGCGTTACTCCTTATGCATACTTTGATGATTTATATGATAATTTTTTTACTGCCCTGTCCTTTTCGTTTTGAAATGGGCAACGGGATAAATAGCATGAAAACAGCAGAAGCGCCCGGATACTCCGGGCGCTTCTGCTGTTTAACCAATGAAGAAAAAGAGTAATGATGAAGAAAACGCGATTTTATTTGGATGCTTTATGTCTTCTGACAAAATATACAGCGCATCCCACCGCTGCTGCCGCAATAAATACAACAATCAGGATAATCGGCAGCGTCATATTGGTATAGTCGCCCGTATCCGCCGGCGGCGTTACGGACGTTTCCCCTTTTTCGACCAAACCGTTCAGAGCCGCTTCCAATGCGTCGTACGCAGCGTCAATCTCTTCCTGCGTTGCATTTTCATCAGCGAGCACCGCCTTAGCATCCGCAAGCGCTTTTTCAAGCACTTCTACGGTGTCTTCGGTAAACTCGTCCCGCTTGATCCCTTCGGCTGTCTCAATTAACGCTTCCAAAGCGGACTTATCAGGCTCCGGCTTTTGCTCGCCGACCTTTACAACAATCGTACCCTTGCGTTCTCCGTTTGGATTCGCCTCATTGAAATCCGTATATGTCACGGTATAAACCGCATTCTGCGCCAGCGAAATAACAGTGTCGGGATCGCCGTTGACAAGCGTCATATGGGCAATCGTACCGGTCTGCGCTTCAATGTCATAGCCTTCCGCAAGGAAATCTGCGTCTTTAAGCTCAGCCGCAGAGGTGCCGCGGATTGTCTCAAAGCTTACGAGTGAAGCCGGATCAACGGTTTCGTCGGAGAGCTCTTCATAATAAACGGTATCTGGGAAGGTCGGATAGAGAACCGGCTTCTGTCCGTCATACGTAATCCCGGCCGGATAAACGATCTTCTCTTTTGCATAGATACAGAACTCACGAACGTCCGCGCCTCCGCTCTGTGCCGATGTCGCAATCAGCTTAATATACTTCGCAGTAACCGGGGTCGCCATGCTTTGTGTGATTTCACGATCTGAACAGCCGGTAACCGGTGTACCGAGCGTTGTCCAATCTTCTTCATCCAGAGATAGAGAATACTGAATTTCAAAATCAGCAAGGCCATATCCAGCGAAAGAGTCGTTGTAGAATGTCCAGCTTTCAATATCCTGCGGCGAATCAAATGCAATTACCATTTCGCCCGGAACGCCGCCAAGCGTAAAGTAGCTCATTGAGCCGTCAAAAAGACGTGTGCAATTTGTCAGTGTGGTCTCATCCTCAACAATTGCAGCCATTGATGCAATATTTGTTACGTCCGGTGCCGCTTCAATGATATCTTCCTTCTCCGCTGTCATTGCCGCAACAGCATTTACGAACTCGCGCTCCGGCGTTCCTTCGGTAAGATCCAAGCGGCAGCCGGATACATCCGCACTTACGATGCTGGTGAGTGCCTCTGGATCATCGCAAATAATTTTTTCGACAGATGTATTGCTGATATCCAAAATCTTTAAGCCGCTCATTCCGCTGATATTTAACGCAGACAGATTTGTCATGCTGCTGAAGGTCCCCGGCTGAATCGCGGTAATTTCTGTATTGCCGGACAAATCAACTGAGGTTGCGCCGGTCACCAGCTCAAGGCCTTTGAGGTTTGTAATGCCAAGATTCGAAAGGTCAAGCGCGCCTTCATAAGCCATCAGGTTTCCTATCGTATTGCCGCCCACAATCTCGATAATCTTTGCGCGCAGCACATCGTCCGGAATCATCTCAGCCGTAATTTCTGCCGAAGTATCTCCCAGCATCAAATTCATCGGCTCGGAAAGGTTGCCGCAGTAGTCCTCCAGCACAATTGTCAGAAGGCCGCTGTCACTGCTTAACGTGTTGAACATCTTATTATGGCCGCGTACAACATGATCGCGTGTTTGGAAACGCCCGATGAAATCCAGCTGTTCACCGTTAAAATAAGCGTACAGATGCCACCAATCTTCAGAATCCGGCTGCCATAGTTCAATATAATTACCGGAAACCTGTACTTTTTCTGCTTCATAAGACTGGCTCCAAACATCCTTCATGTAACCCGTGATCATAATCGGTTCGCTCTTTGTGCCATCCGCATATACTGTACGTGCCGCAACCTGATATTTTTCACCGTTGCCGCGCGGTAGAACAATCGCCGTGGCGGTAACGCCTTCTTCTACAGATTTTGTAACGACAGTGTCGTCGGTGGAATCATCCAATGTAACGGTAAATTCAATGGATGCATAGTCAACGGACGGATTTGTCCAAGTGAGGTCAATGATACCGGCTCTTTTTGTAAATACGCCGTTTCCTGTAGAAGCGGTTTCGGTATCTGCTTTCAAATTGGAAATTTTCTCGCTGTAATTATAGGTTGTAACCGCTGCAGTGCTGCGGCTGCCGTCCTTGCCGATTGCGACAAGCTCCAGCTTAACGCTGTTTTTCTCATTCTCAAGCGATTTGATGTAATGGATGCTGTCATAGTTTGTACCGACCATGACCTTTTTGCCGTTAGACAGTGTTGCATAGATCTCATACTTATCCACGACATCAAAGCTGTCGAGGTTCCATGTTGCAACCATATCATCCGTTGCATACGCTTTGCTTACCGCAAAACCTGTCGGCTGAGCCGGCGTATGGGTTGAACCATCCGTCAAACGGATTTCACCGATATTCATCTGATAGTTTTCAACTGGGATCTGCTGTTTCGGGGCAAAAGCCAGCCCAATTGTTGCGATCTGTCTGCCTGCATATTTAGACAAATCAACCGTTGCCGTCTTCCAAGAAGTTGTTTTCGTTCCGGTTTCGGGAATTGCAATATACTCTACAGCCTTCGGTGCATCTTTGAAAATCAGCGCAAGTTTCATTTCTGAGCCGTCGGATGCGGAAGGCTTCTGGTATGTAATCTGCATTTTTGAAGCAGCAGTAACGTCAAGCTCCGTTTTATAAAGCCTTACAAGGTTTTCTGCTTCCAGATCGCCCGCAACAACCAAAGAGCTGCCGCCGTTATAGGCGCCGATATGCGTATAGTCAAGGGCTCCGGTATAGTATCTTTCGCCATAATCGAAATCAACGCCTAATTTTCCATAGGCTTCTTCTCCCTCGGCTGCTTCCGGTACCTCTACCCACCATTGCCACGTGGGGAGGATATCTTGAACCGTAATATTGGTCCAGTCGTCTTCATTTGTCAAAACGCCGTTTGTCCAATAAGAACGGCCTTTTCCAGTGTTAAAATTCGAATAAAACACACTGCCGTCAATGACAGAACGTTCGCTTGTAAAGTCCGCAACACCGACCCATCCGCCTGCATCGCTGACACCAACGTCATTTCTTGAATAGCCGGGTTTTTTCCCGGTATCGGTTGGATCCTCCATTACACCGGAGAAATACATTCTTTCGCGCTCCGCTACCATCCACATATAATCCGGATCGGCAGTGGAAACGGGGGTCCCGCCTTTTACTTCGTCTACTCCGCGATGATACATATCAGACGGTGTAAACAATGCAATGCTGCCGCGCGGGTTTTTCGTCTCCGAATCATAGAGGTTGGGCAGATTGGAAACTGATGTATGGCCGCCGCCAAATCCGCCTTGATTTGCTTCAACGCCGAAAAACACCTGTTCAAATGGGTCGTAGCCGTTCTCCAATGCAAACTGGATCTGAGAATCTACGTTGCTGAAACTTCCGTAGTTTACAAATACGGAATCCTGAATTTTTTCTTTTACGCCATCGCCGTTAATATCAGAATAAAGCCATTCGGCCTTACTTGCATCAAAGGTGGAATTTGTGTTGTAGTATTGGGTGTAAAGGCCTGCTTCTTCGAGCTGATACAGCCATTGCTTCAACACGTCGTAGCTGTACGGAGGCTCTTCACAATTGAAGAAGTAGCCGTCGTAGCCGAAATATTCCGCCATTTCGATCAGCTTGTCTGCAATGATAAAGCGGCCATCCTCATCCTGAATAAGGAGCTCGTCAACAGTCTGCCCCTCACGGAATGCCTGATCAAAGTAAATACAAGCGATCGACATAACGCCGTTTTTATGCGCTGCGTTGGTATACGCAGGGTTTGGGATATTCAGAATACCAAATTCAAACTCGCGCTTCATCCACGCATTGCTGTCTGTGATGGAGCCCTCCCAATCCCAAAGGTTCTCCGGCACTTTTGCCGTGATAGCGCCGTGCCATGGAGAGTAGTAATCTGTATACTGCCAGAAATTCAGCGTGTGGTATAAAAACGTATTGTTGTACGGCATGCCGTCAACAAAGGCATTGCCGTAATCGCCCTGCATCAGCATAATCTGCGCGTCGGAATCCAAAGTCGGATTCGCCTGCGTCGGTTTGAATGCCTCGATGCGGCTTTGCAGCGGGATTTCAGCGCGCAAAAACTCTGCATAGGGATCCGTTTCCGGAGACCAGTCGCGCATATCCCAGATCCGGTAGCCGGAAAATTTCGGCTGTTCCGCTTTTCTCGCCTCATCGCCCAGCATCGGCAGGGTGTCGCCGGCGAAAACGGAAAACGAAGTGCCGACAAACAAGGTGGCGGTCATGATTAACGCCATTGCACCGGACAGGATTCGTTTTCTGATCGGTTTCATTCTTCTTTTCATTCCTTTCACTCTATGTACTCCTTCATGAATAAATGCTAAGCGGGATCTTATCGCTTCGCATTCTGCTATAAATAGTAAATCATAATTTTTCAAATCTTTCTAGTCAAAAAAGTATAGTTCGTAGTATAAAAACAAAAGGTTTCGTTTGTTTTCCGATCCTTTTTTCAAAATCCGCCCTTATTTTGTAGCCCTTCGCTTATGCATCCCCATTTGGGTACTCCTTTTTTAAAAAAGCACACCGTCAATGCAGGCCTATCCTACGTCAAGGGTGAAATTTTGCTTCCCGTTGACAAAATTCGTAACTTTCATTACTATATTTATTATTGAAACAGTTTTTCTAAATCGAAAAGAAAGGAGGTGCTTGATATGGATCCTGTCCAGTATCATTTTATTGTCAATCCAAAGGCCGGGAAAGGGAAAGCACCGAAAATGATTCCTGCAATCACGGCATATATGATGCAGCGGAATCTGCCTTTTTCTATTTATACCACAAAATCCCCGGGAGACGCCGAGCAGTATGTGCGCACTGTTTCCCAAACAGGCGATGCCGTCCGCTTTTATGTCTGCGGCGGCGACGGCACGCTGAACGAAGCGGTAAACGGGGCGGCATACGCGCAAAACGCCGCCGTAGGCGTCATTCCATTTGGAAGCGGGAACGATTTTATCCGAAACTTTGACCATTCCGCTTTGTTTGAGGACTTACAGTCGCAAATTGACGGCGAGCCGATCAAAGTGGACCTGCTTTCTGCAAACGGGCGGTATGCATTGAATATGATTAACATCGGTTTTGACTGCGAAGTCGTTATGCAGGTAGATAGGCTGCGGCATATCCCGCTGCTGAAGGGTTCGCTTGCCTATCTGGTCAGTGTTTTTTTGGTACTCACCCGTAAGATGGGGCACTTTCTCAGATTGCGTTTACCGGACAACAGCGCTTATTTTGGCAGCTTTTTGTTGTGTACTATTGCGAATGGACGCTTTTATGGCGGCGGGTTTTGCGCTGCTCCTGATTCCTGTCTCAACGACGGATATTTCAATTTAGCCTTAGTCCGGAAAATCGGACGGCTGCGTTTTCTTTCTATCCTTCCCTTTTATAAAAAAGGGAGCCATACCACTAAGAAGCGCTTGCAGGGACTTCTTTTCTCCCGAAAGCTTTCTTCTCTGAACCTGCATTCCGAACTGCCGGACGGGCTGTGTATAGATGGAGAGATTTCTTTTTTTACTTCACTATCTGTGAAAATCGAAAACGAGGCGCTGCGTTTTATTGTCCCCAACGGCTGCAATCCGCTTCCCGGCTTTATCCGTCCGTTATAAAATGTTTACAAAAATGCTTCAAAATCCGTGCAGGAGCGTGCTATACTAATATATGATCCGAGGTGAGATGGATGCGTTATACGGTATTTAGGTATAAGCGGGACTCAGATGACAGCAGTTTAACTTATATAGACGGGCTTGGTTTTATTTCTTCAAACAACCGCCTTTTTTATCTCCGTTCTCTGCGCCGGAGTTCCTCGCTTCTCTGCTTTCTGATCCTGCTCTATTTTATTTGCGACCGGATTTTGATTCGGCCGTTTACTTATCTTGCCTATTATTTGGGGCTGGATATTCAAATCAATGCAAATACCGGCTGGATCACGATGTCTGAATCCACTTCGCTTTCCATTTCCTTTTTCGTGCATTTCATTTCCCTGCTTTTGCCTTTGGCTCTTTGTTCTTTTTTCTACCGCGAAAGGCTGCTTGCAATGCGGATTTTCACTTCCGCACAATATGGCGTTTCAACGATTGCGATCCCGATTATGTTGGCCTTCGGCCTGTTTGGGGAGATGATCGGCGCACTGATCGGCAACTTTTCTGAAATTTTCGGCTTTTTCCTGCAAACACAGCAAGACCTTGATTCCTTGTCCTCTACGGCGCTTTGGTATCTGCTTGCGCGGACGCTCCTTACCGCTGTCCTCTCTGAAATCCTAATTCATGGGATGGCGCTGAATATACTCCGCCGTTATGGCGATGGGTTTGCTGTCGTCTGCTGCGCCATCCTTTCTGCTTTGATGTCCAGCAACACCATTTCGGCAGTTTCGATGTTTGTCTTCTCGCTTTGTGCAGGCTATTTCGCTATCCGCGGCGGCAGCTTGCGTCCGGTTTTAATTGCACGGGTCCTGCGGGATCTCATTGCCGCCGGTTTTGCCGTTGCCCCGCTTTGGTTGGGTGCGTCTCTTGCTGAAGTGATACAAGTCGTCGTATGTATCCTGATTGTCGCATCCGCCTTTCTTGCCTATGTGCATTTCATCCGTTTAGATCCCTACGCTTTCCGTTTGGTGCATCCAAACGACCACACCACCAATAAATTAAAATTTGCCAATTTCTGCTCCACCTTTTTTTTCTTTCTCTTGGTTTTCCGTTTAATTGCCAAATTGATTGGGACGGTAGAGCTGATTGGATGATGGGAATAAAAATGAAAATGCAACATTCCGATTATATGGCGTTAGCACTGGAAGAAGCGCAGGCAGCTGGAGCGCTCGGCGAAATCCCTGTCGGCTGTCTGATTGTACAGGATGACCGTATCCTGTCGAAAGGCAGAAACACACGGGAAACAGAGAAGACAGCTTTGGGTCATGCAGAGATAAACGCGATACACGCCGCATGTTTAGAGCAGCATTCTTGGCGCTTGTCTGGATGTACCCTGTACGTTACGCTGGAGCCCTGCCCGATGTGTATGGGCGCCATTTTAAATGCGCGTATTGACCGTGTTGTATTCGGTGCATACGATCCAAAAGCCGGTTGCTGTGGTACTCTGGCTGATTTTTCAAGGCTTGGCTTCAACCATGCGCCTGAGATCATCGGCGGTATCCGCGAGTTAGCTTGCTCTGCCCTTTTACAAGACTTTTTTTCCCGCCTGCGCTAAACACCAGCCCTAAGGCTGGTGTTTCTTAAACTCTTTTCTTTTGAGGCCGCCGATGTTTCAGGGTATTGTACGTCCGAATCCCACCTGCAGCCCCTTTTTATCCGCTGTATCCTAATACGGATGGTAATATAGGATCAGCCGTTTTCAACGAGCGTTTGGATGACATGTTGAAAACATACGCGGATCTTACTTTTATCGCATGATATCTTGTTGAAAACTGTGTTGAAAACGTTTAAAACCCTTTTTCTAAAGCATTTCATTTTTAACGGATTGTAATATTTTTTTCCGAGTCTTTTCACTTGCCATTCCCCATAAAATATAGTATGATAAATGTAATCGTTATCTACCGGCTTTTATGGAGGTTATGTTATGAGACATGTTTCTCCTATCAAAATGGTTGGAAGGATCATTTTGATTTTAGGTATCCTTTGCCTGCTAAGCGGTATTTTTCTTTTAGCTGTCGCAGCTTCGACCGTTGGATTCTGGATTGTTGTTGCGTCCGTTTTGCTGAATATCGTTGGCATCTCTCTGATTACTTTGAAAAAGTATTGAGTAAGCCGCACTGCGTTTGGCAGGCGGCTTTTCAAACTTTTCTGCCGGTTTTTATAAAGGAGATTATCATCATGCAGTCGTTTTATAAGCGGACTTGGGCGGAGATTGATTTGGATGCACTGCATTTCAATTTAAAGCAGATTCGCGGCGCCCTTCCTCGTAATATGGATATCATGGCGGTTGTAAAGGCTGATGCATACGGCCACGGTGACCGTATGATCGCCAAATCTTTAGAACAGGATGGCGTCCGTGCCTTTGCCGTCTCCAATATCAATGAAGCAGTTGGCCTGCGCCGGCATGGTATCCATTCCAACATCCTAATTCTAGGGTATACCCCGCCTGAAGCTGCCGCCGACTTGGCGGATTACCGAATTTCACAAGCGGTCTTTTCGGCCGGATATGCCCAGCAGCTTAGCAATGCCTGCGTTAAAAACGGTATTACCGTGAATTGCCATATTAAATTGGATACCGGTATGTCCCGTATTGGAATTTCTGCCTCGGATACCGAAGCCGCCGTCAGCGAAATCTCTGCTATCTGTGCCCTTCCCAATCTCAACTGCTGCGGGCTTTTTTCCCACTTTTCGAGCGCAGATTCCCTTGATCCCGCTTCTGTCTCCTACACAAAAATGCAGGAAACGCGCTTTCTTGCTGTGCGGGAAGCGCTTGAGTCGGACGGTATTTCTTTTACATCATATCATTTGCAAAACAGCGCGGGGATCGCTTTTTGCAATATTCCAAACTGTCAATTTGCACGCGCGGGCATTATCCTGTATGGATGCCCGCCAAGCGGCGAACCGCTCCCTTTCCCTTTAAAACCGGTAATGGCGCTGCGCAGCATTGTCTCTATGGTAAAGACAATTCCTGCCGGAACTGCTGTTTCCTATAACCGCACCTTTGTATCCCAGCATCCTATGCGGATCGCAACAATCCCGATCGGATATGCCGACGGTTATCCTCGTCTTCTTTCAAACAAAGGCTATATGCTGCTGCATGGGAAGCGAGCCCCGATTATCGGAAACATTTGTATGGATCAGCTGATGCTGGACGTTTCAGACATACCGGAAACCGCATGCGGCGATGTCGTCACCGTTGTCGGAGCAGACGGCGGCCAGACCCTTACCTTTTCTGATTTGGCTGCGCTTTGCGGTACTATCAATTATGAACTGATGTGTCTGATCGGACGGCGTGTCCCGCGTGTCTATTTAAAAAACGGCGTTACCTGTTCGGTTGTAGACTACCTTTCGGAAGACTAAAATAGTTTGCGGAAAGGGCGGGATTTTTTTTATAGGCCTCTTTGTTCAGGCGTGCGGATAAATAGCCCACATATTTAAGAAGGCTTCCTTGTTCTTCCTCCGCCCCCCTATATTCTGCCGCATCCATGTTTTTAAATCGGATGAAAACCATTTTTCCCAAGTACAAAGACGCCCTTTATAAGAAAGAGCGTCTTCTCTTTTCGCCGTTTCCTTTTACCATAAAAAAAGAGCACCCATTGGGTGCTCTTTTTGTTCTCAAATTCAGATTAGCCTCTGTTTGCCAGATATTCATCGACCTGACTCTGAGCTTCTTCGATGACGGTATCGTAACCGGAAGCTCTCAGTTCTGTGAGCATCTGATCAATGACTGCATCCGGATCATCATAAGTGCCGCACTGTAAGCCGCTGGTATACTCAGACAGGATACCGCTGCATGCTGCAATCTGAGTGCCAAGATTGCTCTCATCCAAAGCGAAACCAATCAGTTCTGTAGCCTCAGCGCCTTCAGACATAGCTTGAATGTCTTTATACATTGTTGCCGGAACACCTTCTGTAGGTGTCAGGATCCATGTAGTGCCCCCCGCAAAAGTACCGGGTTGAAAGTCATTGTTCAGCTTCTTAACAAACTTATCGCCGTTTTCATCTGTGGTGTACTCAAAGTTTGTGCCTTCAGCACCATACGCGAGCATATCTCTGTACTCTTTGTTGGTGTTGATGTAAGCAAGGTACTTAACAGCTTCTTCTTTGTGCTGAGAGTTTGCAAATACTGCGTTGGTTCCACCGAGAACCGTTGCACGGGTTGCAACCGGGCCGTATTTCTTGTTGATAGCGACCGTGTAGTTTTTGCCCTGTCCCCAAGAAGAAACTTCAGCGCCTTCCCAGCCCTGAGCTGTAGAAACGATGATGTTAGCCGGTTCAGTTTCGGTCTGTGCACAGTCTGCGTTTACAAGGCCTTCTTTGTACCATGTCGCGAGCTCTCTGTAGTCTGCGCGCATGTCTTCATCCTCATAAGCGGATACAATCTTAATGCCCTCTTCGTCGATCTTGTCACCGATGTGGAGAGAACCTTGAACCATGTCCCAACCGGTCTCATAACCGTTCAGACCAGCTTTGTTGTAGTTGAACGGAGCGGTCAGGTCGTTCGGATACGGGTTGCCGGCATCAGCATACGCTTTGACTTTTCTCAGAAGCGGGGTAACGGAAGCAACGCGCGGACCGGTAGCTTCAAATTCAGCCTGCGCGCCAGCGCCGTCAAGAACATACTCTCTGTTTACCAGCCAGAACTGCTCAGCAGCAGAGTCTTTCATAACCGGAACCGCATAGATTGCATCATTAACGGTAACAGCTTCCCAAGCCCAGTCCGGAATGAAGTCATAAAGCTCAGTCTGCGCTTTAACAAGCTCGGTAATGTCTGCCAACTGTCCGCTCTGAGCGGTGGACAGGTAATTTGCGAACCAAGAGCAGACAAATGCGAGGTCATCCTGTGCACCAGTAGACAGCGCAGTCTTCAGTTTAGAGTCATCCTGTGTTGCCCAGATGAAGTTAATGGTCACGCCAATGTCCTTTGCGGATTTTTCATTGAGCGCCTTGATTGCAGCATCGCCGTTGGTCGGAGCGTTGCCCCAGTGCCACCAGGTCAGCTGGACTGTTTCTCCGCTGCCGCCGCCGCTGGTATCATCGCCGCCGCTGGGATTGTCGCATGCAACAAACAGCGTGGCAACCATAGCAAGCGCCATCAAGAGAGACAGCAGTTTGATTTTGCCTTTCATAACGAAATCCTCCTAAAAGATTTTATTTAAATCATTCCGATTTAAATACAAAGTAAGATGTCCATCAGCCTTTTACTGCGCCGATCGTCAAGCCGGAAACGAAGTATTTCTGGAAGAACGGGTAAGCACAGGCAATCGGGAGGACGATGACAACAACGAGCGCCATCCGCATGCCATCCTGCGGGAGCCGCTGCTGCAATTCATATGCTTCATAACCGATAAAGGCGGCGTTTTGCGTGAAGAAATCCATCGTCTTTTCAATGTTAATCAAAACATATTGTAACGGGTACAGCTTAGCGTCGTTGATGTACATAAATGCATTCCACCAGTCGTTCCAGTAGCCGAAGCAAAGGAAGAGGCCGATGGTTGCCAGCGCGGGGAGCGAGATCGGCAATACGATCTGGAAGAAGATGCGAAGCTGGCTGGCTCCGTCAATCTTGCCTGATTCGATCAAGGAATCCGGCACCGTCGTGGTAAAGAACGTTCGCAGTATGATTACGTTGAACGAAGAAACAGCCAGCGGCAGGATCAAGACCAGGATATTGTCGCGCAGCCCTAAAAGCTGGGTATAAACGAGGTAGGTGGAAACCATGCCGCCGTTAAAAATCATAGGAATGAAAACGATCCATGTGTAAAGCTTTCTGAACTTAAAGCTCCTTCTGGAGAGCACATAGCCGATAGACGCATTCAGGAACAAACCCAAAACCGTACCGACTACAGTTGCAAAAATCGAAATACCGAATGCACGAAGGATGGATTCTTTTGAATCCCACAGCATTTCATACGCTGCAAACGACCATTTCTGTGGGACAAAGGAATATCCGATCGCCGCGATAGACGTCTTGTCGGTAAACGAAATAATGATGACGAAAATCAGCGGGATGACGCAGCACAGCGCAGCGATGATAAAGATAACCGAGAACAGGATGTTTACCGGCATGCTGACACGGTTAAACTTTGCAAGGCCTTCTAAGACCTTTTTCTCTTTCACTTTTTTCTCTTTAGCCATTAATTCGTTCACCTCCTTAGAAGAATGCACTCTCTTCATCAATCTTGCTTACGATCAGGTTCGCGATCAAAATTGTGATACAGCCCGCAACGGACTGGAAGAACGCCGCCGCCGAACTCATGCCGATGTTGTTCATCGTCCGCAGCGCATTGTAAATGTAGACGTCAAGCGTCTGCGTTACAGGATAGAGCTGACTTGTCGACTTCGGCACCTGCTGGAACAGGCCGATATCGGTGTTGAAGATCTTGCCGACCGCCATGATCGCCATGATGACCATGATCTGCTTTAACAGCGGGATCGTAATCCTTGTCACCTGCTGCCACTTGGTGGCGCCGTCGATAACAGCCGCTTCGTAATATGTAGCGTCAATACCTGTGATAGAGGCCAGATAAACAACCATGCCGTAGCCGGTCGTCTTCCAGATGTTCATGAGCACGATGATAAAGGGCCACCATCCGACCGCTTCCTCGCCGTACCAGTTGATGGCTGTCCCGCCCATCGCTTCAATCATGTTGTTGACAAGGCCTTTGTCGCCGCTTAAGAAAGCGAACAGGAAGTAACTTGCAACGACCCATGACATAAAGTGCGGAAGGAACATCGCCGTCTGACAGACTTTGCCGAGCTTCTGGCTGTACAGGTTCGAAATCATGATCGCCAGCGTAACCGGGATTACGACGCCCAGTATAACGAACAAAACGTTGTAAAGGATCGTATTCCGCAAAGATTCCATCGCCGTAGAGGTGGCAAACAGGAACTCGAAGTTTGTAAAGCTAATCCATTCTGACGAAAAGAACGTCTCAAAGAAGCCGCCGGAAACGCGCCATTGTTTAAAGGCAATCAGCAGGCCGAACAACGGCAGGAAGCTGAAAACCAGATACCAGATTACGGTCGGCAAAGATAAGAGAATCAATTCCAAGTCGTCAAAGGTAAATTTTTTGCCCTTGACTCTTGCAGCTTTAACCTTCGCCATGTCTTCACTCCTATTCTTTCATTAGAATTTACGAACAACGCCGGCCTTTGCACAGGCAACAAATCCCCTTACTATCTGCGGCTTTATGCAATATGCGCAATACGCGTCCGTAGTGTATGTATATATATTACTATACCCGAAACAATTTTGCAATACTTTTTTTGCAAAAATACTAAATGTCCGATTTCCATATTATCTATAATGACGAAAACGCGATTTCAAGCGCGTTAATCTTTTGACGAGAAACAATTTCCTGCTGTAAAACTTCACATCTTCCCCACAACTGGATGGGGAAATAGCCAAAAAGAACGTGTTTCCACTGTGTTTTTTGCCTCAAAAAAAGGTTTTATCAAAAATTCTTTTTTAAACGTAGCTAATTATAGCACAAATCACATAAAAGTCAACCTCCTTTTCTTTTTTCCTTGCATTCTGCCTTTTGACTTGATACAATGAAGCCGCAGAAATCTCTTTTTCTCATTACATCCGCCGCATATGTGATGTGCGGACAAAAGGAGGACATGTCATGCTGAACAAGGCCCAAATCGAACGCATGCTCTCAAAGCTTGCACAGCTTGAAAAGACGCTAGACCGCTACGTATTCCAAAAGCAGGGCGAACTTTCCGTTGTCAAGTACGAGACAACCGAACAGCTTTATGCCGCCCCTGCCGGCGAAGAGCTCTACACACCTGTTAGCAAAGGCGACACATGGGGCGCAGAGCGCTCCTACTGCTGGTTTAAAGGGAGCTTTACCGTACCGGCGGAACTTGCCGGAAAACCGCTTTATATCTATCCGCATTTTGGAAGCTACGAAGCCTTTTTATATGTAAACGGCGTCCCCTTCGGAAATTTTGCCTACAAAATTTCCGAAACCGACCACGGCAACCACTACTGTGACTTGCTCCGCCTTGAACCCAAGGCTGGGGAAACGATTGATATCGTCATTGAAGCATATGCCGGCCATCACGTTATCGGGACGCAGCCGTTTGAAACGAATCCGGTTCCCTCTTACCGCTATACCTTCGAAAGCATCGATATCTGTACCAAAAACCAAGATATCGCGGATTTCATCTACGATCTGCGCTGTTTAAACCAGCTTGCCGAGGTGATGGATGAGAATAGCTTCCGCCGCGCGGACGTCATCAATTGCCTTGCAAAGGTCCATGAAACCGTCTACTATTCTCCCGAACATGCCGATGAGGCTGTTTGGCGCACCGCACTGGCCAAAGCCAGAGAGATCATGCGTCCCTGCCTTGACGCAAAAAATGCAGAATCCGCTCCGAAAGTTGGCTTGGTCGGGCACAGCCATATGGATACCGCATGGCTGTGGGATATTTCCGAAACCATCAAAAAATGCGCGCGTACTTACGCCAATCAGCTCGCATTAATGGAAGAATACCCGGAGTACCGCTTTATCCAAAGCAGTGCTTTCCATTTGGAGCTTATCCGCCGCCATTATCCGGAATTGTTTGAGCGGATCAAAGAAAAAGTTGCAGAAGGGCGCTATGAGCCAAACGGCGGCGTTTGGGTTGAATGCGACTGCAACATCACCTCTGGCGAATCCATGATCCGCCAGTTTTTGTGGGGACAGCGCTATACACAAAAATATTTTGGCTACCGTTCAGACTGTTTCTGGCTGCCCGACACCTTTGGATACAGCGCTGCGATCCCGCAGATCATGAAAGGGTGCGGCGTCGATTATTTCCTAACCACAAAGCTCTCCTGGAACGACACCAACAAATTCCCTTACGAGACCTTTGTATGGGAGGGGATCGACGGGACGGATGTCTTTGTCCACTTTAACTGCACGCATGTCTGGCCCGATCCCAAAACGCTTATCGGCCGTGTGGAAGGGCGCGGCGGCTCCGCAGATTTTGTACAGCAAAAAACAGTGGCCGATTCCCGTTTGATCTCTTACGGCCAGGGCGACGGCGGCGGCGGACCAATGTTTGAAATGATTGAAATGGCGCGGCGCGTGAAAGATCTGGACGGCTGCCCAAAAGCGGAGCACATGAGTGTTTCCGACTTTATGAAGCGGCTTGAAAAAGAATCTGTCAACCCCAATGTCTATTCGGGTGAATTGTATCTTGAGCTGCACCGCGGCACGCTGACAAACCAGCATCAGATCAAACGCAACAACCGTAAGGCAGAAATCGCTATCCACAACGCCGAACTTTTGACTGTGGCAGAAGCGGTTAAAGCCGGAAAGCCGGCGTCCGATGAACAGATCCGGCCATTGCTTGAAACGCTGCTCGTCAACCAATTCCACGACATCCTGCCCGGCACATGTATCCAGACAGCGCACGAGCAGTCAAACCGTGAAACAACCGCCGTTATTGAAAAGGCAGCTGCAATCGCGGACAGCCTGACAGCGGGCGGCGACTCTTCTAAAGATACTATTATCAATTTGCTCCCGTTCGACGTGGACGATGTTATCTACTTAGACGGGAACAAAGGCTGCATCGCAGTGGACGATACCGTGTGCCAGCAATATGTCCGTGACCTTGACGACAATAACCTTCTGGCTGTCGCGCGCTTAAAGCTTCCGGCTATGTCTTCGCTGACGGTTGCACACGACGGCCGCTGCGCCTGCGACAATGAGAACTTTACCTATCAGGACAACAAGGTAACCACATATTACGCAGAGATCGAATTTGACGAAAAAGGCTATATCAAATCCTTTATCGACCGCCGCAACGGCCGCCAGCTTGTCGGCGGGCTTCCGTTCAACACTTTCCTGATGGCGGAAGACGTGCCAAGCGCATGGGACAACTGGGATATTGACGCAGATTTAGAGCCTAAATTTCAAGATTGCGCGGAGCTTTTAAGCGAAGAGGTCATTTCAAACGGCGCAGCACAGCTGCGTATCCGCAGGACCTATAAATTGTCCGAGCTCTCCACTCTCCGGCAGGACATGATTTTTAACGTCCACACCCCGCGGATCGACTTTGAGACGGAAATCGATTGGCACGACAAGCGCCGTTTCCTGAAAACAGCGTTTGACACCACCATCCTCTCCCGTCAGGCACGCCACGAAATCCAGTTTGGCTATGCTATGAAGCCTACTACACGGAACAATTCCATTGAACAAGCTATGTTTGAGGTCGTCAACCACAAATATACGGATTTAAGTGAAACGCAGTACGGCTGCGCCATTTTAAACGATTGTAAATATGGCATTTCTGTTGAAGGCGGGAAAATGCGTCTATCTCTGCACAAAGGCGGTATCCGCCCGGATCCGCGCGGTGATGCAGGCAAACACCGCGTGACCTACAGCTTCTTGCCGCACATGGGCGGATTCAGTGCAGAAACCGTTATCAAACCGGCATATATGGCAAACTACCGGCCGATTGTCCGTGAAGGGGAATACGTCCTGCCGACGCTTTTGACAGCCGACGCCGGAAACGTCATCATCGAGACGATCAAGCCCTGCGAGGACGGCGGAAATGCGTTTATTGCCCGCCTGTATGAGGCAGAGGGAACTTATGCGCACACAACGCTTCACGCAGGATTCCCTGTTAAAAAAGCGGAGCTTACCAATATGCTTGAAGAGGTTCAAGAGACGCTTCCTTCCGAAGAGGGAATCCCGTTGACCTTCCGCCCATTCGAAATCAAAACCATCAAATTCAGCTATTGATTTATCATCGCTCCATCTACCGTGCGCAGAGCGCAGGATAGACGGGATAAACCGGCTAGCGCAGCATTAGGCTGCGCAATAACAAAAAGAACACAGAAGCTGCCGCCCAATAGGCGGCAGCTTCTGTGTTCTTTTATCTGTTATAAACCGTTTGAAAGACAGCTGGTCTAAAAACCGCGGTTTTCTATAACGATCTGATCTGAATATTCCGGCGAGCTTTTTAAAACAATACCGCTGGTATCCGCCGGGATGGCGTGACCAAACGCCCCGTTGCAGGTTAAGGAAGTCAGCGCAAACTGTGCACCGCGCAACGCCGCCTTGCTCATATCCCGGGTATTGAAATACTCCAGCAAAAACGCCGCAATATACGTGTCCCCTGCACCTAATGTGTCCACAGCCGGCTCATTGAACTTAATTGCAGGCTGGAAAATCCGCTCTTTCCCATCGGTCACAATCGAGCCGTCGGTTCCCATTGTCGTCACAACGATTTTTGTCCCGGCTGAAAGCGCCTTATGGATAGTATCTTCAATTTCCTCTTTGGTACATCCGCCGCCGGAAAAAAAGGCGATATCAAGATATGGGCAAAGCCGCGCAATACGATCATCGGTATAGCCGTCGGAAAAGTCCATGGAAATCATGATCTTATCTTTGACAAGCGGCAGCAGGTATGGTATTTCACTGTGTACACTGGTATGCAGCACATCATAGCTGCTGATGTAATCGATATCGTATTTATTGAACAAGAGCTGCACGAGCCCGCAGTCGCCGGCAAAGTTGTTGCCGGCCCACGTCCGGTCGTTTTCTTCATTCAACATAATGGCGTTTTTTGAATTTTGCCCATGAATCACGCGCACGCGGGAAATGTCGAGTCCTTCCTCTTTCAAGGAATCGTACATCAGCTTTCCCGCAACATCATCACCAAAAATCCCGATATATGCCGCTTCATCCGCTCCTGCCTTATGACAAAGCACCGGTACGTTGACCGAGTTCCCGCCCGGATACATTTTCCCTTGATGCAGATAGACGTCAACCATGTTGTCGCCCACTCCGATAATCTTCATAATGAAGCCTTCCTTTCCGTTCCCACTTTACAAATTTATAAATGCGTCCCGCATATATCTGCTGTCCCTTTAATATTTTACTTTTCCCATATATCTTCTGATCTGCAGCGGGTGGGCGCGCCGTGTTGCAAGTGCCTCTCCGTACATCTGCATTACGCGGTTCAGGATAACCGGTGCAACATATTTACGCACCCGTTCGTCGATCGCAGACATATCGAAGTCACGTGCATCGATTGCAAATACTTTTTTCGAGTAGCGAAGCAGGAACTCAAGCGCGCGTTCCTCAAGCGGACGGGTTTCATCCAGTCCCAGCACGCAGAAATACGGCGTATTCTCATCCACAACCTCAAACGGGCCGTGGAAGAACTCGCCCGCGTGGAACGCCGCAGAATGGATCCACTGTGCTTCAAGCAGAATGCATACCGTCATAATATAACACATCTGATAATCCATTCCGGCACCCGTTGTGTAAAAAATGGGCTCGTTATAATATTTATCAGCAAAAGCACGGAGCTCTTCTGCGCGCTTTGCGCGTTCCTTCGCATAGATATCGTCAAGCTGTTCCATCGCATGCTGGATCACCGGCGTAAGTTCGGTTCCTTCCAATACGTCCAAAATCGTAAATACAACTTGATAAACTGCTGGAAAAATTGTCAAAAAGGTTGGGGGCGGATTTGACGGCTCATCCTCATAAAAGACAACCTCATCTGCAATCCCGATGGCCTTATCCGGGAACATAGAAAACGCAATCGTCCGCGCCCCTTTTTCTTTTGCAATACGGCAGGCCTCCACTGTTTCCGCCGTTGTCCCGGAATAGGAATTCAAAACGACAACGGAATTTTGGGTAAAGCGTTTAGGGGGTGTATGGACAAATTCATTCGCCGTATAGATATCGACTGTCACTTTGTCTGTTTCCCGTTCCAAAATATATTTCCCGGGGTTCATCGTCGCGCGCGAGCCGCCGCACGCCACAAAATAGACACTGTCGAACGGCCTGCTCTCGAGCATGGTTTTTATCCTTCCGATAGTTTCCTTTACATTCTTAATTTTTTGATCAAACATGTGATATCCGCCTCCTGTTAGTAATGCAGTCTTATTAAGAAATCAAGTTAAAAAACGCAGTTTTCAAGCTTTTTTATTCTCTTGTGACGATCATAACACACCGCACCCTTCTTGTCAACCTTTATTTGTTAATAAGTTTAACTTTTTTGATAAAAAGAAATCCCGCTATAGAGCGGGATTTCTTTTTATCGTTCAAACGAACGGGTCATTTTCACTTTTCCAATATGTTCCGGGGTGACTTCCATACGATCAATGCAAAGCATGCGGTTTCCCGGCTCTGGATCCCCTATATTCCGGCGGTGATAAACCAAAAACCATTCATCCGTTTCCGGGATATGCAAGTATCCGTGATGTCCCGGCCCTTCTGCGACAACGCCATCCCGCTCCACAACGGTAAACGGTTCGGAAAACGGCCCGAGCGGCGATTGGCCTTTTGCCGCATTTACACGGTAACTGCCATCCGTCCAATTCCCAAGGGACCACATAAAAAAATACGTCTCTCCGCACTTGAGCATACAAGGCCCCTCCACATAAGAAGGCGGCGTTATTTCATGGAACAATTCACCGTCTGCAAAAGGCACAAAACCATCCATCGTCTCATTCATTACCGCAACATTACAGTGGCCCCATCCGCCGTAATACAGATATACCGTTCCATCGCTATCTTTAAACAGATGGGCGTCGATAGGCTGCGCTCCATTGATAAATTCTCCCACAAGCGGCCGGCCAAGATAAGCGCGGAACGGGCCTTCCGGGCGGTCGGCAACCGCTATTTCAAGCCCGCCTGGCTCTTCATTGCTGTGGATATCGTTTGTGGCAAAAATCAAGTAATATTTTTTATCTTTTTCGATCACCGTCGGCGCCCAAACGGCGCGCCACACATGCGGAAAACCATCCATTTGCACAATCCCCTCGTGTTTTGTCCAATGGACTAAATCCTCAGAAGAAAATGCATCCAAGTTCATCTGTTTTTCATATTCCGTAAAAGAACGCGTGACATAAATATAATAGCGCCCGCCGTAACACCGTGCCTCTGGATCTGCATACCACCCCGGCACAATTGGATTTTGAATACGTGCCATATAACCTCGCTGCCCTTTCCGTTTGTTTCAATTTCCTGCGTGCACTGCACAAAGGCTTCCCCCAGTATAAACAACGCAGCCCCTCCTGTCAAGCAACGCATTTGACGAAGCTTCCCTGTTTATGCTATACTGGCCGCGGTGATCAATTATGAAAGAATCATTCTGCATCAAGAGCGCCTATCAAAATAACACCCCTTTGCGGCGTTCACTCTCGGCGCTCGCCGAAAAAACATTTGGGTTTTCTTTGGAGCCTTTCTACGAAATGAAAGCATGGAATGAAAAATATATTCCGTTCTCCATCGTACGCGATGGAAGTGTCGCCGCAAATGTTTCGATTAATCGTGTCTCGATGCTTGCGCGTGCTCACCAGTACCATCCGATTCAGATCGGAACCGTGATGACCGATCCTGCCTTTCAAAAGAGAGGATATGCGCGCACACTTCTTGAACATGTCCTTGAAACCGCCTGTGCAGACGCATCGTTTATCTTTTTATTCGCTAATGAACACGTTCTCTCTTTTTATCCCAAATTCGGATTTACCGAACGGGAGGAACACGAGGTTGTTTTCCGTGCCGAGGATCTTTTGTCCTCACATTATTCCTGCCGGCCGCTAAACCCGGACTGCGCCGGCGATCTTTCCCGGCTGCGCCGTGCCATGATTGCCGCACAGCCTGTTTCCCCCGTCGTATCCGTACAGGATAACGTATCCCTTATTCGGTTTTATACGGAATATACCATGCGCGGGAACTGTGTTTGGCTTGAACCGCTCAATGCGGTCGCACTTGTTGAGCGGGAAGGAGATACTGTTTTCCTGCTCGACATCCTATCACGCAGCAGCATCAATCCGGAGGAAGCGGCCGCTTGTGTCTGCAAAGACGCCGCAGAGGTGGTGCTTGGGTTTATGCCTGATCTGAATGCCCTTTCCATCCCCTATACGCTGCGAAAACACGACGACCATCTGTTTGTCCGCGGGAATTTCCCGCTGGATGAACCGTTTCTTATCCCTTTCCTCGCCCGCGCATAAAACATTTTTTGCCCTCGCTTTTACTGGACTACCCTTTCAGGTATCGTGTCAGCCGTAGACTTTCCGGATTCCGCATATCCGGTTTATCCATAAAGTGCAACTGCCGCTGCCGCAGGATTCTTTATCTAAAATCAGATTCTTAAGCTATTGATTATATTATAAAAAGTAAAGGCGTGCTGTTTGCACGCCTTTACTTTTTATCTTTTAAACGATATACTGAAAATAAGATTTTTTAATATGTCAAAAAGGAGAAGCGCTTCATGTATACCAAACAGCAAATCCTTGAAATCGCCATGTCCCAGTCCGCTATAGATTTAAACTGCAGCGCACAAGATTTTTTAAAGGAGGAAAACCGCGTCGTCCGTTCTGCGGCGAATGAGCGTGCAAGAAAATATCTCGCGCTTCCTTTTTTATGCAATCTGGTTTCTTACGGAAATAATATTGTTGCCTCCGTCTCTCAGCCGTTTGAAGGCATCACATGGGATTATATCAACCGCTTCTCCTCTGTCCATTGCTTTGAAACGCCTAATCTGCACATTTTAGACGACGCGCTTTTTAAGCAAGGGGCACGCATCTGCTTTATGGCGGAATACTTTTTGCCCGATCCCACGCTTTTAACAGAACTGCCCTGCCCATACGAAATAAAACAGCTTACGCCTGCAGATTTTCGCGGTCTATATCTGCCGCAGTGGAGTAACGCCCTATGCGAAAAACGCAAAGAACTTGACGTACTGGCTGTCGGTGCATATGACGGCAAAACGCTTATAGGCCTTGCCGGATGCTCAGCTGACTGTGAAATGATGTGGCAGATCGGGATTGACGTCTTACCGGCGTATCGGAAGCAGGGGGTCGCAAGCGCGCTGACTGCGCGGCTTGCACTCGAAATATTAAAACGAGATAAAGTTCCGTTTTACTGTGCCGCCTGGTCCAACATCCGATCGGTGCGCAACGCTGTCCGCTGTGGATTCCGTCCCGCATGGGTTGAGATGACGGCAAAGCCTATTGAGTTTATCGATGAGTTAAACCGCACATAAAAAGAAATGAATAAAAAGGCAATGGTGGCTTATTGTCCCTTCATTGCCTTTTTATTCATTCGTTTATATCCCGCTTTCCAGATTTAAAACGCAGTTTTCTCAGCCAAAAACGCATCCAATTCTTCAATCCGAATGCGCTGTTGCTGCATAGTATCCCGATCGCGCACCGTTACACAACCATCTTCTTCAGAATCAAAATCATATGTAATGCAAAACGGCGTCCCGATTTCATCCTGACGGCGATAGCGTTTCCCGATTGAACCAGCCTCATCAAAGTCCACCATATACTGTTTCGCTAAACGATTATGGATATCCAAGGCTTTCTCAGAGAGCTTCTTCGAAAGCGGCAAAACCGCAGCTTTAAACGGTGCCAACGCCGGATGCAGGCGCAGTACCACACGCGTATCGTTTTTCTGCGCATCTACCACCTCTTCATCATATGCATCACAGAGGAAGGCAAGCACAGAGCGCTCTACACCTAAAGAGGGCTCTATGACATACGGAACGTACCGCGTATTGAGCTCAGGGTCGAAATAACTTAAATCTTTGCCAGACGTCTCCTGATGCCTTGTCAAATCGTAATCGGTACGATCCGCAATCCCCCACAGCTCACCCCAGCCAAACGGGAATAAAAACTCAAAGTCTGTCGTTGCTTTGGAATAAAAGCTGAGTTCCTCTGGATCATGATCGCGCAAACGCAGGTTTTCTTCACGCATCCCCAAAGAGAGCATCCAGTCACGGCAAAAGCCGCGCCAATATTGAAACCACTCTAAATCTGTACCGGGTTTGCAGAAAAACTCAAGTTCCATCTGTTCAAATTCACGAACGCGGAAAATAAAGTTTCCGGGTGTAATTTCATTTCGGAACGACTTCCCGATCTGCCCAATTCCGAACGGCAGCTTTTTGCGCGACGTCCGCTGCACGTTGGCAAAATTTACAAAGATGCCCTGTGCCGTTTCCGGTCGGAGATACACGGTACTCTTTGCATCCTCTGTAACGCCCTGAAAGGTCTTAAACATTAGGTTGAATTGACGGATATCCGTAAAATTGTGCTTTCCGCATGTCGGACAGGGGATATTATGCTCGTCTATAAAAGCTTTCATTTCTTCCTGTGAAAGCGCGTCGACCGGTTTGGGGAGCATAACCCCATTTTCTGCAGCCCAGTCCTCAATCAGCTTATCCGCACGAAAACGCTCTTTGCATTCACGACAGTCCATTAGTGGATCAGAGAAGCCGCCTAAATGTCCAGATGCAATCCACGTCTGCGGATTCATCAAAATTGCAGCGTCAAGTCCGACGTTATAGGGGCTTTCCTGTACAAATTTTTTCCACCATGCACGTTTTATATTATTTTTCAGCTCTGCGCCAAGCGGGCCATAATCCCATGTATTTGCCAAGCCGCCGTAAATTTCGCTGCCCGCATATACAAAGCCTCTTCCTTTGCAGAGCGCGACAATCTTCTCCATTGTCTTCTCACTATTGAGCATGACTGTTCCTCCTGTCTGATTCAGTACCCTATCATTGTAAAGAATAAATAGTGCAAAGTCAAGCGCTCTCCGTTGCAAAGGCGCTTTCCTACAGGTATAATAGAAAAAAACAAAGAAACGAGGTTTGGCCATGAATTATAAACAGGTCACGATCTACACAACTACTCAGGCCATCGACATCGTAAGCGGCTTTTTAACAGCGCACGGCGTGCGCGGCGTTATGATTGAAGATGCGCAGGATTTTGCAGATTTCCTGTCCGATACAACCATTCATTGGGATTATGTCGACGACAGCCTCATGCGCTTAAAGGAAGTGGAGACAAACGTCACCTTTTACCTTGCAGACAATCTGCAGGGAATCGAGGCGTTCCGTGAAATAGAAAAAGGGCTGCCTCAACTGCGCACATTAAATCCGGCGATTGATTTAGGATCGCTTCGTATGGCAACATCTGAAGTTGATGAAGAGGACTGGTCTACCGCATGGAAAAAGTATTACCACCCAACAAAGGTCGGTGATAAGCTGGTGGTTGTCCCTTGCTGGGAGCAGTACGGCTGTATGCCTGATGAAATCCCGATTGTTCTTGACCCAGGCATGGCCTTTGGCACCGGCACGCATGAAACGACCCGCCTTTGCATGCAGCTTTTAGAAAAAACAGCCGTCAATGGTTCCCGGGTTCTGGACATCGGTACGGGCTCTGGAATCCTCGCTATCACCGCGCTTCTTTTAGGAGCAAAGGAAGCTGTCGGCGTCGATATCGACGAGGTTGCCGTACGTACGGCCCATGAAAATGCAGCGCTCAACGGAGTGGAAAACCATTTGACCTTATTCTGCGGGGATCTGACCGAAAAGGTAACCGGAACCTTTGATGTCATCTGCGCCAATATTGTAGCGGATGTTATCATCCGCCTTTCTGCCGACGTTACCAAATTCATGCATGCAGACAGTACGCTTTTGGTCTCCGGTATCATTGAGGAACGGTGCGAAGAAGTAAAATCTGCCCTTTGCGCAGCTGGGCTCAATATTTGTGAAATGAAGACCGAAGGCGGATGGGCGGCGCTTCGTCTTTGCCTAAGCGAAAAAAACACATGAATAAAAAGCTGATTTTTTTCTCGCTGCTTTTTGCGTTAACGCTGCTTTTTTCGGGCTGTGCTCCCTCTTCCGCAAACGGGCCTGTATCATCCTCTAACGCCTCCGATTCTTCTGCCCTTTTCAAGGATACAGACGGCAGCTTAGGAAGCGGAGAGCATCTTGCCGGCGTTTGCACGGCTATACCTATATTTGTTGATGACACGCAGACAGCATGGACAGAAACAGATAAAGAGCGTGCCGTCGCCCTATGCCAAAAAGCAGCCCGTTATCTGGTCAAACAGGCTGAACGATATGACGTAGCTCTCGACCTGCGCTGCAATATGGATTATGCTTTATCCTGTACGCTGGATCAGCCAGTACCTGTGGAAATGACAAGCTTTTCATGGACGACAGAAGTTCAAAAACGGGCTGGAACGGATACATTCTGTGCAGAAAAAGGACTGGACAATGTTATCTTCCTGCTTCTTGTCCCGCAAGAAGGGCGTTCTTACAGCCTTCCTTATACGCAGGGCGTCGACACCAAATATTATAATGAAAATGTCGTTATTTATATGGGGGATTGCAGCGATACCACTCTTCCTGCCACAATTGCGCATGAAATGCTGCACCCATTTGGAGCAGATGATTTATATTTTCCCTATGATTCCGATACCAGCCGAGCAGAGCTTGCTGCCACGTATTTTCCGGATGATATTATGCTTCGTGTCGATCCGCTTTTGTCAACATTGACCGTTGGGCCATATACCGCGTATAAAGTCGGCTGGACAGACACACTCGACCCAAAATATGAAATTTTCCTTGATAAAGGGGATGCTTCCCACGTTCAAAGATAGCGGCTTGGCAAAGAAAAACTTGATATAATTATACTTGTGTAGTATAATGAAAAGCAGGAAGAGTATGGAATGACGGCGATCGGACATACTGTTTCTATGTATATTAGAACTCGGCCATCAGCTGGTAAGGAGAGGTGTTTTATGAAATACAATGCCCGAAAAGTGGTCTTAATCGGGACCGGAATGGTTGGAATGAGCTATGCATATTCCCTGCTGAACCAAAGCGTATGCGATGAGCTCGTCTTAATTGACATTGATAAAAAGCGCGCGGAAGGCGAGGCTATGGATTTAAATCACGGTTTAGCCTTTTCTGCATCGAATATGAAAATATATGCCGGGGAATACCGCGACTGTTCTGATGCCGATGTTGTCGTTATTGCTGCGGGTGTGGCACAAAAGCCAGGCGAGACTCGCCTAAACCTGCTCCAACGCAACGCAGAAGTTTTCCGTTCTATTATCAACCCTGTTACAGAATCTGGATTTAACGGCATTTTTCTTGTTGCAACCAATCCGGTTGATATTATGACCCGCATCACGTGTGAGCTTTCCGGCTTTAATCCTCGCCGCGTGCTTGGAACAGGTACGGCTTTGGATACGGCACGGCTCCGTTACCTTCTCGGCGACTACTTTGGAGTGGATCCCCGTAACATGCATGCCTATGTTATGGGCGAACATGGCGACAGCGAATTTGTCCCGTGGAGCCAAGCTATGCTTGCAACTAAGCCGGTCATGGATCTTTGCAGGGAATTTCCTGATAAATACTGCGCAGAAGATATGGAAAAAATCTCAGAAGAAGTTCGTACCGCCGCATATAAAATTATTGAAGCAAAACGTGCCACCTATTACGGTATTGGTATGGCTTTAACGCGTATCACACGTGCGCTTTTAAGCGACGAAAACAGCGTACTGACTGTGTCCGCTATGCTGCGCGGTGAATACGGGCAAAACCGTGTGTATGTCGGCGTACCGTGTATTGTAAACGGAAATGGTATTCACCGCGTTTTGGAACTGGATTTAACTGAAGAAGAACGCGCCAAACTTGCCGCATCCTGTGATACACTCCGCGAGTCTTTTGACGGCCTCACCATGTAAGGGGTGCCAAAACGAGGGGTTGCCGCATTGACAACCTTTGTTGAAACCTTGCTATCTGCCAAAAGCAGCACGCAGACGTGCTGCTTTTGGTCTTTTTATTAAAAAGCCCATCCCGTCTTGGATATAGGGGCAAAACCTTTTTGTCATAAAAAACGGCGACGCTCTGTGATGTAATGCTGTTTACTAAAAAAACAATTTGAAAGGACGGCGTTTACTATGAGGCAGCTAAAGATAGCCATGCTTCAAATCTGCCCAGCAGGAAGCTTAGAGAAAAACCTTGAAAAAGGTATTGCGTATTGTCAAAAAGCCAAACAAATGGGCGCAGATATCGCGTTGTTCCCGGAAATGTGGAGCAATGGCTACAACATATACGGCAGACCGAAGGAATCATGGTTTTCCGAGGCAATTGGTACTGACAGCCCTTTTGTTAAAAGGTTTCAACTGGCCGCTAAAACGCTTCAAATGGCAATCGGCGTTACTTTTTTAGAATCTTGCGGTACCGGACCAAAGAATACGCTTATTCTGTTTGATAGATATGGAAAATTCGTTTTTAAATATTCAAAGATTCACACCTGTGATTTCGACGATGAAAAATATCTGACGCCCGGCTCCTCATTCCACACAGCTCAGTTAGATACAGCTTTGGGTAAAGTTCAAGTCGGCGCAATGATTTGTTTCGATAGAGAATTCCCTGAAAGCGCCAGAGTTCTGATGCTAAAGGGCGCAGAACTAATACTCGTACCAAATGCCTGCCCTATGGAAATAAACCGGCTCTCTCAATTGAGAAGCCGTGCCTTTGAAAACATGCTTTGCGTCGCTACATGCAACTATCCTTCGGGTGTTCCGGATTGTAATGGGCACTCCTCTGTCTTTGACGGGATAGCGTTTAAGGAGGAGGATCCTTCATATGACATGTGCCTACTGGAAGCCGGAGAAGAAGAAGGAATCTATATGGCCTCGCTGGATCTTGAAGCGCTGCGGGACTATCGCAGAAAAGAATCTTTTGGTAACGCTTACCGCCACCCGCAAAAGTATCAGGATCTAATCCGGGAAGAAAAGGAAGCGCCTTTTATCCGGAAAGACTACAGGCCTTAACCTTCTCTTCTCGTGCTCCAAACCTTTCAGCTATATGGTCCTATAAGATATGTTGGTTTTTGCATACAGTCCAATATAAACCATGCCTTTTCTTTTTGCCGTTCCGCTTTGCGGAGCGGCTTCTTTTTAGGTAAAACCACGATTTCTTGTGTCGACTTTTTTTTGCCATACAAGATATTGTGCTTTTCCAAAGATCACAATTTGTACTACACCCACAGAATTGTATCTGGATATATCTTTATTTTCGGCAATCCTGCGGTTTGAATTCCCTGTCCACACATGTTATCATTATACATAACGCAAAGAAAAAACGCTATTTATGTCGTTTTATTGTCCTGGCAGTACATACACATAAACCCGGATTCGTAAGAAGATTGCAAGTGTTATACTCTGATTGGAGGACTGAGAATGGTTTTTGTTGCTTCAAAATGGTGCGACAGCATTGATGTGCGTGACTTTATTATGAAAAATTATTCCCCTTATGAAGGGGATGAGTCCTTTCTTGCGCCGCCTACTAAGCGGACTTTGGCGCTTTGGGACAAAGTCAGCGCACTGATGAAGGAAGAACGCGCCCGCGGCGGCGTCTATGATATTGATGAAAAAACGATTTCTACCGTATCCGCACACGAAGCCGGTTATATTGACAAAGAGCTTGAAACGATTGTCGGCTTACAGACCGATGCCCCTTTAAAACGCGCAGTCATGCCGTTTGGCGGTTATCGTATGGTAAAAAATTCTCTAAAAGCGTACGGCCGGGAAACAGACCCCGAAATGGATCGTGTATTCAAACACCGCAAGACACACAATGACGGCGTTTTTGATGCCTATACCGACGAAATGCGGAGAGCACGGCATGCCGGCATTATCACAGGCCTGCCGGATGCATACGGGCGCGGCCGCATTATCGGCGATTACCGCCGTGTGCCGCTTTATGGCGTAGACCGCCTGATCGCCCAAAAGAAAAAAGCGCTTTCCACCGAACTGGTCTTTGATATCATGGATTCTCCGGCAATCCGTCTGCGCGAAGAAGTTTCGGAACAGATCCGTGCACTTGAGGATCTAAAAGTCATGGCGCAAAAATATGGTTTTGATATCTCCCGTCCTGCTCAGGATACCAAAGAAGCGATCCAATGGCTTTATTTCGCATATCTTGGAGCTGTAAAAGAGCAAAACGGTGCTGCGATGTCGTTAGGGCGTGTGTCTACCTTTTTAGATTGCTATGCACAGCGTGATTTGATGAACGGCGTTTATACCGAGGAAGAGATTCAAGAATTTGTCGATCATTTCATCATGAAGCTGCGCATGGTGCGTTTTTTACGTACGCCTGCATATGACGAGCTGTTTTCCGGCGATCCGACATGGGTAACAGAATCTCTTGGCGGAATGGCTACCGATGGCCGGACTATGGTAACAAAAATGACATTTCGTTTTCTGCATACGCTGCAAAATCTTGGCCCTGCACCAGAACCGAACCTTACTGTTTTATGGAGCGATCGCCTGCCGGTTAATTTCAAAAAGTTTGCTGCCAAAATTTCCATTGATACCTCTTCCATCCAATACGAAAACGACGAACTGATGCGTCCAAAATTCGGCGATGACTATGGTATCGCGTGCTGTGTTTCTGCAATGCGCATCGGAAAACAGATGCAATTTTTCGGCGCACGCGCCAATCTGGCAAAAGCCTTACTATATGCCCTAAACGGCGGTCGTGATGAAAAATCTGGCGAGCAAGTCGGGCCTATGATCGCTCCGGTTGGAAACGGCCCGCTTGACTATGACGATGTTGCAAAACGCTTTGACTTGATCTGTGATTGGCTGGCCCGGCTCTATATCAACACACTCAATATCATCCATTACATGCATGACAAATACTGCTATGAAAAACTGCAGATGGCACTGCATGACGAAAACATTTTACGTACCTGTGCCTGTGGTATGGCCGGACTGTCTGTTGTTGCGGACAGCCTCTCCGCCATTAAATATGCAAAAGTTACGCCTCTTCGGGATGAAAGCGGCCTCATTACCGACTTTTCGATTGAAGGGGACTTTCCGAAATTTGGTAACAATGATGCGCGTGTGGATGAGATCGCAACAGGTGTTGTTGAAATGTTCATGAAAAAACTGCAAAAAAACCGCACCTATCGAGAGAGTGTGCCCACGATGTCAATTCTCACTATTACATCGAATGTGGTTTATGGCAAAAAGACCGGCTCTACTCCCGATGGACGCAAAGCAGGGGAACCGTTTGCACCAGGCGCTAACCCAATGCACGGGCGCGACGCAAACGGCTGCGTAGCCTCTATGAAATCCGTTGCAAAAATCCCTTACGAATATGCAGAGGACGGCATTTCCTATACTTTTTCCATCGTACCCGGCGCACTGGGCAGAGAACGCAAGGATCAAGTAAACAATTTTATTACGCTGATGGACGGCTATTTTTTAGAAGACGGTCACCATATCAACGTAAATGTCTTAAACCGCGATGTGCTGATAGATGCGATGGAACATCCGGAACTGTATCCGCAGCTGACTATTCGCGTATCCGGCTATGCTGTCAACTTTATCAAACTCACCCGCGAGCAACAGATGGATGTAATCAGCCGTACCTTCCATACACATTTTTAATCTTCCGCATTGTGAAAGGCCGCCCCCTCAGGGACGGCCTTTTTGATTTGTCCGCATGTATGTAAAAAGCAGCCAATCTGTTGAAAACACCTATAGCGAAGTTTTTGCCTATCCCTGCACAGGATACAGAGGTACATATTCGGTGAATCCCTATTAATGCTGTTCGACGCCCGTTTTCCCACAAAAAAGAAGATGTCCTCATTCAATCGCACAGCTTGCCCAAGTACAGCCCGTGCTTCTCGGCCGGTTGGAACGAAAGAAAGTGCGTTATCGAAATATGAGTATGCATACAATAGAATATATGTTGTCCTTCTTTGTGGAGCGAGTGAAGGAAACGATTTAAAACAGGCCGAACCCAAACATCCTGTTTCAAGCGAAAGATTGTTTGTTTTTCAATCCTTACGTTATCCTCCAGCCGGTTCTTTTATCATGTCTGCGCCGTATAAAGAGGGAACTTTTTGCACATACTAAGGTTGCGCGCTTACACACCGACGCATAAGGCGCGCAGACAAAACCGACGTCGGAGAAACGGAGCAGATCGTATGATAAATATTACCGATGTGAAAATTCGCAGATTGCTGCATGACGGGCGGCTGCGCGCAATTGTTTCCGTCACGCTGGATGACGCAATTGCCCTGCATGACATCAAAGTCATTGAAGGCCCGAACCGCCTTTTTGTTGCTATGCCCTCCCGCCGTGATGATAACGGTGTATACCGGGATATTGTGCATCCCATCTCCTCACAAGAAAGAAACGCAATTGAAGATCGGATTCTCTCCTGTTACCAGTCATCCCTTGCCGCGCAATAAGCGCTTATATCTGAAAGACACCGTACCGCCGGAAAGTCCGGCGGTACTTTTTGTAAAAAAGAATGCAAGGCGAAAACACCTTGCATTTAGAGTGGGGGTAGTATATGAAAAAGCGTCATACGCAAATATAAAAGGGGAATTCCCGTAAAAGAAGAAAATTGTAAATAAAAACAGAACCCTATCCCCTGCTTATATTATATCGGTGAATCTATGATATGTCAAGCATTGGTCCGACCAATTTTTTATTTTTATAAAAAAATCATAATCTCCGAAAGAATTTCGTTGGAAACCAAAAATCCTTCTGGTGTCAAAGAAAAATTGCCGGACGCAATCCGTCCTAAACCGTGATTGCATAGCATTTTGATATACTGCGCGGCTCTTTCCTTGATCTCCGGCCGAACCGCTTCCATCAACTCTCCATATGGCACGCCCTGGCTTAACCGCAGCGCAAGCATCAGTCGTTCCTCCACACTGCCGCCCTCTTCTTCGGCAGAAGCTAAATCGCTAAAATCATCTTGTTCCACTGCAGTACAGAAACGTTCCACATCAGGAGCAGAATAAAATCGTTTTCCTTTAAAATAGGAGTGAGCAGCCGCCCCAATTCCAAGATAGGGAAAACAATTCCAATATTTTAAATTGTGCCGGCTCTGAAAGCCTCTCCTTGCAAAATTTGAAATTTCATACTGTAAAAATCCATGGGAATTTAAAAACGCTACCGTCTGCAAATACAAATCAGAAAGCACATCTTCGTCTGGGCAATACGCAAGAATCGGACTTCCATGAAAGGCTGTGCCATCCTCTACTTTTAAAAGATAGGCGGAAATATGCATAACAGGTAAAGTAACAACTGCTTCCAAAGTCCTTTGCAGCGATTCTTTTGTTTGATAAGGTATTCCAAGCATCAGGTCAACTGAAATATTATCAAAACCGGCTTTTGCCGCATCGGTTACCGCTTGTATTGCTTGGGCGGCGGTATGCCGACGCCCAAGAGCCGCGAGCTCTTGGGCACAAAGGGATTGTATCCCAATAGAAAGGCGGTTAATCCCTGCGCGCCGGAATGCGGCCAAACGTGTTGGATTCAGCGTATTGGGATTGGCTTCCATTGTAATCTCCCCACACAGCGAAAAACTCCGTCGTGCAGCTAAAAGAATCGCTTCCACCTCTGTAGGCTGTAAAAGGCTTGGCGTCCCGCCTCCCAGATAAAGCGTATCCGCGCATATATCTGTGGCGGAAAACTGTTCCATACGTCGGCATAAAGCTTGCGTATAGCGGCGAACCTCTTGCTGGCAGTAATCTTTTGAAAAGAAATCGCAGTATGGGCACTTTTTGGCACAAAACGGGATATGAACATACAGGCCGATCCGCTGTTTATCCATGGCGCACCTCATACAGCGCATTGGAAAGTGCAATAAACTGTAAAAGCGTTAATTCCTCCGCACGCATCGACGGCATTAAGCCGCAGGACTGCATCGCAGCGGAGACCTGCTCTTTCTTCAGTCCCAATGCCCCAGAAAGCGGATTGGGCAATGTTTTGCGGCGCTGGGAAAAAGCGGCACGAACTACTTGAAAGAGGAATCGTTCATCCTGCACCTTTGCTGGCGCCCGGTCACGTATGTCGAGACGTATAACGCTTGAATCTACATTTGGCGCAGGCAGAAAACTGCCGCGGGAAACATGGAACAAAAGAGACGGCTCACTGTAATAGCGTACAGCCGCCGTCACAGATCCGCACTGCCGGGTTCCCATCTGTGCGCAAAGCCTCTGCGCCGCCTCTTTCTGCACCATAACCGTAATAGAGCGCACCGGGAGCCGCGATTCCAACAGATGCATTAAGATCGGGGAAGTAATATAATACGGAAGGTTTGCACACACCGCTACTTCCAGTCCAGAAAATTCCTCCTGTATCAAGCTTGGTAAATCTACATCCAGTACGTCGGCGTGAATCACCTTAATATTGTCATATCCCTTCAATGTTTCGCTTAAAACGGGAAGAAGCTTGTCATCAATTTCAATGACAACCACACGATCTGCTCGTTTTGCCAGTTCTACCGTCAAAACACCAAATCCAGCCCCAATCTCAATAACGCCAAATCCGGGTTTTGCATTCCCATATTCTGCAATCCGGGGGCAGACACTCGGATTAATTAAAAAATTCTGCCCCAGCTTTTTGGAAAACACAAAACCGTATTTGCGGCACAACTCCTTCACCGTACCGATATTTGATAGATTGTCCAACGGTCCTCCCCTTCCTATATCATTAGGCAGTCACAGCAAAAAATCAACCGTTTTCTCCTGTACCGCAATAGCACTCCCCAATTGTTAAATGAAAGGCTGCTTAGAAACCTAAATTTATGTTTCCAACCTCCTACAGCCTTTTGCAGGATATCCTAAAAGTAAGGCTCTCGCATACATACCGAACGGCTTGATCCAAAACGAGTTATCCCTATTACTCTTTTTTCATGGCTGTAAATATATATTATTGTAGCACAAAGGGAAGAAAGATACAAATCATGCATCCGATCCGTTTGCAGCGAAAAACCAATTTTATTTAGGCAGATCCCGTCCAATTCGGTCCGTTTTCCGCATAAAAGCTGTTTATTTTCTTGACAGAATGCAATATAATAAAAGAAACGGATTCCTCTGTATCCGATTTTCTGGAAAGGACGGACTGATACTATGGAACATGAAATCAGCGCAGACTTGCTTAAGGATAAAAAACATATTCACTTTATTGGAATCGGCGGATCTGGTATGTTTCCCATCGCACAAATCCTGCATGCCAAAGGCTACTATCTTACCGGCTCCGACAACAACGAAACAGATACGCTTGCGCTTGTCAGAAAAATGGGAATTCCTGTAATGATGGGCCAGCGCGCCGAAAATATCAAAGGTGCGGATCTCATCGTCTACACCGCAGCTATTATGTCGGACAATGAAGAACTGATTGCCGCCCGCGCCTCTGGTGTCCCGGTAGTAGAACGCAGCGTCATGCTCGGTGTTCTTTCGCGCTGCTTCAAAGAGGCGCTGTGTGTTTGCGGCACACACGGCAAAACAACGACCTCCGCTATGCTCACACAAATCCTTCTGGATGCCGGCCTTGACCCATCGGCTGTCATCGGCGGAAAGCTTTCTTCCATTGGCGGAAGCGGACGTGTGGGCGGAAGCGAGCGTTTTGTCTGCGAATCGTGTGAATTTGTCGACACTTTTTTAAAACTAGCCCCGGACACCGCCATTTTATTAAACATCGACAACGATCATTTGGATTATTTTAAAACAATTGATAATCTGATTGCATCGTTTCATACATTTTGCTCCATGGCCAGTAAAGAGATTATTGCATTCGGTGATGATGCCAAAGTCTTAAAGGCTCTGGAGGGCATTCAGAAGCCCATTACTTTCTATGGATATTCTAACGAAAATGAATATTATCCGGAAAACATCCAAACGCACAGCGGCATTCATACCAGCTTTGATTTCATGCAAAACGGCCGGTGCCTTGGCACTGTCGATCTGTACGTCCCTGGGCGCCACAATGTGTTGAACGCAATAGCCGCAGGGATTGCTGCTATGCATACAGGTGCAACATTTGAACAAGTAAAAGCGGGGCTTTCCGCTTTCCACGGTGCAGGACGCCGATTTGAAATTCTCGGGCATATCAGCGGCATAACCGTTGCAGACGATTATGCGCATCACCCAACAGAAATCCGGGCTACCTTAACTGCGGCAAAATCCATGCATTTTAAGCGCGTTATCGCTGTTCATCAGCCCTTCACTTATTCCCGCACCAAGGCTTTGATGCAGGACTTTGCAGAGGTATTGCAGCTTGCGGATATCACAGTCTTGTCTGAAATCATGGGTAGCCGTGAAAAAAACACATATCATGTCTATGCTAAGGATCTTGCAGAAAAGATCCCGGGCTGTGTCTGGTTTAATACGTTTGAAGAAATTGCCGAACATGTTGTGTCCATTGCGCAGGACGGTGACCTTATCATCACATTGGGGTGCGGAGATATCAACAAATGTGCTAAACAAATTGTAGCGATGCTTGAAAGCAAAATGACGAAGCCCCAAATATAAACCGGTATTCTGTTTCTTTAAAGGGTTCAAGCGATAAGCGTTCTTCTTTGGTTGGTGTCTCAGATGTTGATATCCAACTTTTATATCTACATCCACAATTTACAATACGCCGCTTTATCTTAAAAAAGCAGCACGGTACTCTCTAACCTTTGGATGGGGTTTGCCTATTTGTTGATCCCTTAGAAAAGGATTCATGCACATATCAAAAAGCAAGAATCGATGAAAACATCGGTTCTTGCTTTTTTCTCAATAGGAAGCGCTTAAAATGCTTTAAATTCTGTTTCCTTTTTTAAAACAGTGCCCATTTCTATCCAAAATATCGCTGTACACGGACAGCAGTACTTTGAATGGGAATATATCTGCTTTTCCAAATGAAAAGCTATTCTTCCACAATCTTTTTGCGATACCATTTGTCACCGTGGAACCGGATACGGAAAACGATGGTCTTCACAACCCATTCCAGCCCCATTGCAATCCAAACGCCGTTAATCCCCAGTCCTAACGGCAGCGCTAAAAGATATCCAAGGCCCACACGGACTATCCACATGCAGACCAATGATGTAACAGAAGTAAAATTCGCATCGCCCGCTGCACGCAGTGTATTTGACATAACGTTTGCACCAGACCATACAAACGGCATAAATGCGGATCCAATCCACAGCAGCGGATAGATAACCGGTAATGTTTCGGCTTCCGGCGCATACAGCATTAGAAGAAGCGGCATCAGCGGAAGAATCACGATCACCGATAATAGGCAGATCCCATTGCCAAGCCATTCCATCCGCCTTCCATAATGTTTGGCGAGTGCAATTTCACCTGCACCGATACATTGGCCTGTAACCGTAAGCGTCACCGTGCTGACTGCAAATCCGGCTGCATAAATCAAACTAAATGCGGAGTTGGCAATCGCATTGGCCGCTACCGCAATATTCCCAAGCTGCACCATATACGCCTGCACAATAATGGTACCGCCATTGTAAAAACACTGTTCTACGGCAAACGGCACACCCATACGGAAAATGGATTTCAGCAGCCGCCCTTCAAAACGGAAAATATCACTGAAAAAAACACCGAGCTGGCCACGCTTGCTCATCAGAGAATAAAGCCCTGTACCGCCGCCGATAATCCGCGCCAATATGTAAGAAAGTATGGTGCCGAAAATATCAAGATGGAGAATATTTAAAAAGATCATACTCAATATTAAATGGATGACATTAATGATTACCGTTAAACGGAGGCAGGCTTTGGAATCTCCAATCCCGCGCATTGCAGCAAAAGAGGAAGAATAAAAGGAAAAAGGAATAAACGAAATGCTCATACCGATTAAATATTCCACTGCTTTATTGCAAACCGCATCACCGGCTGTGCCAAACAGCCCCCAGACAATCGGCGAGGCAAACACGATCATCAAAACCGCCACCGCAATGGCGACAAACAGCGTAGAAAGCACTGCTTGGCCAGCCGCCTGCCTCACCCTGACAGGATCCCCTTTCCCTTTGTACTGGGCAACCACAACAGTACCGCCAGAAGCTACCGAGGTAAACAAAGCCATCGCCAGATAAATGATCGGGTTTACCAGACTGACTGCAGAGACAGAGTCCTGGCTTGAAGCGCTAATCATTGCGGTGGTCAGCATACTGATCAAATACATGAAGAACTGATCGATAATGACCGGCCCTAAAATACCGAAAAACTCCCTGCTTGTAAACATGGAGCTTCCATAATTTTGATCGAAAAACCGGCCCGCCGCCCGAAACGGTTTTGTCAAAATACCTTTACTCACACAGAAAACCCCTCTCCTTGTCAAAACGCAATTTGGCATACAATCCCAATACCGACGCCTTGCAGCTTTTATTTCCTTTTAAGCCTGCATCCCCGAAGCACCGCCATTTTCTTTGCAGTACATCGGGGATATAAATGCATTATATCGGCTTTTCTTTGATTTGTAAAGCTTTTTTATTTACCGGTTCCCCTCCTATCTTCGTAACCTACAGCATCCACCTTTCATAAGATAGAACAGACCCTTTCAGAAAACAAGGACTCAGCAAAGGAGCTGTTTTACGTGCCAACACAACGATTGATCCTGATCGCAGGTGGTGACCTGCGACAGTATTATCTTGCGCAAATTCTTGCACAAACCTGTACAGTGTACACTACAGGGCTTGAAAAATGTTCTCCTGCTTTTTCTTTATAACTTCCCCCATCTCAGATATCCTCACTTCCCGCGCCTGATTACATCATCCTTCCTGTTCCCGCAGTATCAGAAAACCAGATTTTAAACACGCCGTTTTCTTCAGAACGCATCCCGGTTAAGACGGTGCTTGCCTGTGCGGGAGAACATACTGTTGTTTTGGGCGGGCGAATGGATGCGGACTTGCTTCACATGCTCAACGAGTATGGCCTGACCGCAGCCGATTATCTGAAAAGAGAAGAACTTGCTGTCCAGAACGCCGCAGTAACCGCTGAGGGGGCAGTGTGCCTTGCAATGGAAGAGCTTCCTTATACGATTGACCGCACGCCTGTGCTTGTTATCGGCTATGGACGGATTGGTCGCCTTCTCGCAAAAAAACTCAATGCGCTTGGCGCCATTGTAACTATCGCCGCAAGGTCACTAGAAGCCCGTGCATGGGCGCAGTCGGAAGGAAGCAAAGCCTGCCCAATAGAAGCGCTGGAATCCACGCT
>ERZ1643249.270-NODE-270-length-64813-cov-21.994240_pt1 | contig 64813 bp, 55 predicted proteins | sample MGYA00579263_ERZ1643249 | MGnify/ENA primary metagenome ERZ1643249 (study PRJEB29033, sample SAMEA4952264) | chicken gut metagenome | biome: Broiler Chicken; feature: Gastrointestinal Tract; material: Caecum | place: Ireland | collected 2018 | study: Broiler...
CCGTCTGCCTGCGGTAGTCCTCAATGAAGTTCCCCGTGCGCTTGTATCTTACGTTGCTTAATAGCTTGCCGCGCATATCTTCATCGAGTTGCTCCGCCTGCCTGTCAATGCTGTGCAGGTATTCGGGCAGATTTTTAATCGCCCACAGTTTGCCAACATTATGCTCTTCTAAATATTTCAGAGCCAGCGTTCCGTACTTACCGTAAATGTGGTGCTGCGGTTTTACGAGTTGCTGATACCGTTTAACCTCTTCAACGGTCAGTCCTTCGCCCGCGTCTGCCTTGGTAATGAGCACCTTGTCGTCAATCATATCAAGTTCTCCTGCCAGAATGTTAATACGATTATACACGCAATTTGATAGAAGTCAAGACTTTGAGCAAGATTTTTCCCGCGTGCTGAATTGCAGGACAAAATTCCGTTCTGCAGGGTTAAAATCAGTTTTGAACGGGTAAGTTCCGATTTTTTCGTTTGTAATACAAAGTTCATTGAAAGTAGCAATAAGTTTTTCCGAAACACCTTGTTTGGGCTCCTCAAATGTGCTATACTTGTAATGAAGTGCATAGCAAAAAGGGGGCGAAGTCGCGACTGCTTTTTTGCAATACAAACTTCCCCCCTCGGAAGAGGCAGATAAAGTTTGTATTCCGTATGCGTCTTTAAAGGTTATTTCTTGAATAGTTTGGTTGTCAAGACAATACTGTCAGGCTCAATTTCTTTAATGCCCAGCAGACGAGGAATATCCTTTCCGTAGAAGAGACTGAATGCAGAAAAAGGGCTCTGGTCATTCAGTCTTTTCCTTTTGTAGGAATTGATGTGGCTCATCATTAAATTGATGTCGTCCTGTGTCCTTGAATCGAATGAAACGCCTTTGGGACTGATTCTGCGAATGAACTCATGGTTGACCTCAATGTTGCCCTTTTGGTTGGAACGGTTACGGTCACAATAAAAGATATAAGTTCTGCGTTCGCCGTTTTCGTCAAATTCGATTTTTGTCGGATCAGAAAACTCGCTGCCGTTATCTGTAAGTATTACGGGAAAGAGTTTAATGAACCGTTCTCTGCCGAGCAAGGAGTACAGATAATTGAAAACATCTGCAACAGACTTCGCCGTATTGGCATCTCTTAAAAAGGCGAGCATAAAGCTTGTTGAGACGAAGTGAATAGTCAGCAGCACTTTGCCGGACATATCTCCTTTAACCGAATCCATCTGCACGACAGCCGGATAATCGTTCTTCTCAATGAACACAAGATAATCGTCGTAAGTACGTCCCTCACGGCAAAATTTGTCTATCTTGAGGATTTTCTCGACTTTGCGCTGACGGTAACGTACTTTACGGGGCAAATCAATGTTTTTGATATTCAGGACATTGGAGTCTATGTATGAATAGACAGTCCTCTCGCTGAGCATGATTTCGTCCTTATGCGTAGCTATTATATGATGAACAGATTGTCCTTTAAGGATAAGAGGATACATTAAGTCGCAAATCCTTTCAACCTCCGCAGGAGTAATAAGCGAACCCTGTCTGCTCTCGGACAAATGTCTCATATACTGCTCGTGAGCCTCTGAAGCCTTGTAAAAGTACTTTGTAAGGCGACAACCCTTTAAGCCGCTGCAACCGTTGCAGCAATACGGAGGCCGTGAAAGTTTAGGACACTTATATTCCAGATACCTAGGACAAACAGTTATGCACTTCCCGCAACTTGGGCATGACTTCCTGGTAAAGCAGTTTCTGACTCCGCATATTTTAACCTCATAGCAACGCGGAACGTACACGCAGGGGTTATATGCCTGCCCGCCGCAACCAGTTTCTTTTCGTATAAGATGTTTCTTTACTTCCTTTGCAATGGTGGTCGGGTCTTTATTGAGCTGTTTCGCTATCTCATAAAACCTGAACCCTCTGTCAAGGCAGGATTGTATTTCAACCCTGTTGAGAATAGTTAAATGTTTGAATTTTGCCATAGTTAATCTCCCTATGACGCATACGGAACATTTACATTATCTCACATGATTTTCCTTTTGCAATACATACTTCCATTTTTCTTTGCATTACATAGTTCCGATTTCTTTACTGATTTTACTTCTGCAATTTAGCATTTTTCCCGCGTAGCGGGAGAGTAGGCACAAGAAATTGGTGGCGATAGCTTTGGTGGGTTTCCCACAAATTTTGCGCAAGCAAAATAGCTCGAAGGTGGGATTTATACCACCTTCCTTATCCTGCTTGCAAAAATCCCAATTTTTGTACCACAGTTTTAAATCTTTTGCTTGCACGTTTGGTTGCTTTTTGCTTCCTTAAATCGTACTTTCGTTGCGGCATATTGTGGCCCCAACCATAGTTATACAATCATATATTTCACCACCTCCTTATTTCTGAAATCGACTATAAGCCCCGTTTATTCGGTCGGTTTCAGATAAAAAAAGTCCATAGAAAGATACCTTCCTATGGACAGTTATTCTATGTTGAATGTCCAAAAAACGGTATGCTTATAATAGCCCTTGTCCACGCCGAGAGGCGCAACAAAAGCATACGGCAGAATAATTACTCTACCGCAAACGGCTTTACAGCCGTCATTATAAACAGTGACAGCCGCCATTGGCTACCCACACAAGTGAGGTCGTCGCACAACGTTCCCAGCTATTCTTGTACCGCACAAATGCGGCACGTCCCCGTCGTCGCAAGCTCGCAATTTAATGCGCAACATTGCAAAAAGCAGTAGAGGACTTAATCGGAAGTCAACCGCTCGGGTACCGTTTTTTGTTTGCAAAACACCGCCTTCCTGACCGATTAGTCGCCAGCTGAATAAGTCCGTTAAAGCCATATAGCCGAACAGTAACAAGCTGCATAAAGCAATGGGAACAGACTTCAAACCCTCGTTTCTTTCACCGATACGGGCATTTTGCTTGTATCTTCAGAACTCTCATTCCTCCGATACATTTATACTATAACATATAGTTTAATGCTTGTCAAGAAAAATAAAAACAAATGTTTGTGGTTTTTTGGTTTTGTCGACTTAATTTGTATAGATGATGGAATTGTCAAAATGTAAACAATTATCATTTTTTTGAAAATTTTTAAAAAGGGTATTGACAAAACTGCATGTTGGGTTTAAAATTAAAATGTACTTAACAGGTTAAGTGAAAAATAATATTATTAAGGAGGTTAGCCATATGCGAGTTAAAGCTATTGGTTCGTTGCTCGTAACTATGCTTTTAAGCATGACCTTGTGTTTGCCTTTGGCGGGAGGAGTTGTAACTTATGCAACTTCAACTTCCGCAGACACTGATGTGGATAATTCGTCGAGTTTTTCGACGGATGTCATATATCAAATAGTAACCGATCGCTTCCACGATGGCAACCCCAGTAATAATCCTACCGGTGATATCTATGATAACAATACTTGGGGAAGTTCAGCAAGGAATAACAGATTGTATCATGGTGGAGACTGGGCAGGGATAATTGATAAAATTGAAGACGGTTATCTCACTGATATGGGGGTTTCTGCTCTTTGGATTTCTTCTCCTGTAGAGAATATAAGCCTGCTCGACCCAGCAGATAAGAGCGAAACATGGACGGGCTCATCCTATCATGGGTACTGGGCAAAAGATTATTTCAGAACTAATCCTTACTTTGGTACGATGACAGAGTTTGAGGAACTGATTGATGTAGCACATGAGAACGATATTAAAATCGTGATAGATTTTGCGCCTAACCATACTTCGACAACAAGTAATTATGATGAAACATGGAACACATCGCGCTATCCTTTAGACGGAGCTCTATACAAAGATGGTCAACTTTTAGGCACTGTTCATACAGATTCTTCTAATAATTATTACAACCATGAAGGTTGGATAGAGGATTGGAACAGTTTGGAAAGCATTCAATATCAAACGATGTACGGTCTTGCCGATTTGAACCAGATGAATCCTACGATAGACCAATATATGAAAGACGCTGCAGATTTATGGCTGGATATGGGCGTTGACGGGATAAGGGTAGATGCCGTTAAGCATATGCCGCTAGGCTGGCAAAAGAATTGGGTAAGCGATATATATGAAGACCATGAAGTGTTTATTTTCGGCGAATGGTTCTCTGGCGGGATAACACCCGACGATGACATGAGTTATTTTGCAAATGAAAGCGGAATGAGCCTTCTTGACTTTAACTTCGCAAATGCAACAAGAAATGCCGTAGGGTCACTTTCTGGAACAATGTACGATGTTCATAACTCAATCCTCGGTACAGCTTCAAGTTTTGAACAGGTAAATAATCAGGTAACGTTTATTGATAATCACGATATGTCGCGTTTTACTACACTTGCTAACAATACTACAAGCAGTGTAGATACGGCATATGTGTTACAGCTTACCAACAGAGGCGTTCCTGCAATTTACTATGGAACAGAGCAGTATCTGACAGGGGCAGCCGACCCTGATAACAGAAAAGATATGCCGTCATTTAATAAAAATACAACGGCATATAAGATTATATCGGAGCTTGCTCCTTTGCGTAAAAGCAATCCTGCACTGGCATATGGTACATACACTGAACGTTGGATAAATAACGATGTCTTGATATACGAAAGACAATTTGGCGACAGCGTTGTATTAGTTGCGGTGAACAGAAATACATCATCGGGTTATAACATAACAAACTTAATTACCAACCTACCTGCGGGAACATATCAGGATGCTCTTGGCGGAATAAAGAATGGTTCTCCAATAACGGTTGATTCGTCGGGCAGTGTTCCACAGTATTATCTCGGTGCAGGCGTATGTGCTGTATGGGAATATACGGCAGATGATGAAGACGGTCCTATAGTGGGAAGCGTTGATCCGTTGATGGGTATAACGGGTAATACAGTAACGATAACAGGCAGAGGCTTTGGTAATACCCCCGGAACCGTTAAGTTCGATAGCAGTAGCGCTACCGTAGTCGAATGGTCAGATACATTGATAAAGGTTACGGTGCCTAATGTTACTGCAGGACGTTATACAATAACGGTCACTGATTCACAAGGTCAGACAAGCGGAGAATATCCTAATTTTAAAGTTTTATCAGGTAGTCAGGTTGCTTACAGATTTAAAGTAAACAATGCCACGACAAGCTGGGGACAGAATGTTTATCTTGTCGGTAGTGTATATGAGCTTGGTAACTGGGAACCGTTGGCGGCAATCGGTCCTATGTATAATAATACCGATTCAATAGCCACTTATCCGACGTGGTTCTTTGATGTAAGTGTACCTGCCAACACGACAATTCAGTTTAAATTTATTAAAATTGATGGAAGTGGCAATGTCGTATGGGAAAGCGGTGCTAACCATACAGTAACTACAGGCTCGACAAACGGCGAAATAACCGTTAATTGGCAATAAAAAATAATCGGAGGAAAACGATGAAAAAGTCACTTTTAGCATTATTTGCAATCGGCGCGGCTGTTACAATGTCGTTAGGACTTGTTGCTTGCGGTCCGACTGAGGAAGAACCTGAGGGCAATACCCATACGGTAACATTTATGGACGGCGACACCGTTTTGAAGACCGAAGAGGTGGAGGACGGCGCAACGGCCACTGAATATACACCTACAAAAGAGGGTGGATATGAATTCGTTGACTGGTTTGCCACTCCTAGCAAGAACCACGAGTACGATTTTTCTACGCCTATAACTGAAGATGTGACTATTTATGCAGGCTTCACGCTCTTCACCGATGATACCCGCGAGTTCTATGTTCTCGGCTCAGGTACGAGCGAGCTGCTGTTTACGTCTGACTGGGGCGCCGTAATAACCGATGCTCATAAATTAACAAAAGCTGACGGAAAGAATGAATATTCAATAACCATGGACCTCAAAGAGGGCGATCAGTTCCAATTCGCGCTCGATTCAGAGTGGTCGAATAAGCGCGGATACGGGTATCTCGAAACATTGACTATGCCTGACGGAACGGAGGTGTTCAGCGGCGAAGGAAGCCCTTATGACGATTCTGCAAAGGGTAGCAACATAGTCTGCGAGTATGCGGGCAACTATACGCTCACGCTCTATACATACCCCAATGACGACTATTACAATACTTCCGGCACGGGTTACACCGAAGACAGGAAGGAGATATATAACTTAGGCACTTACGATAAAATAACGTGGGTGCGCAACGGCGACGTCATAAACGACAGCGTAACCATCACCGATTTCTACATAAAGGGAGCAAGTATAACAAACTGGGCCGATATGTATAATTCCGACACACAGATGCTAAACAATGGCGGAACATATACAATGTCAGTTTATCTTAAAGAGGGCGACCAATTCATGTTCACCTCCCGCATTACAAAGATAGAGGATGGCGAAACCACGTATTCGACAGGTTCAGACTATATCAATTTCTCAAATATAGCTGACGAGTCGCAGACATATATCAGTAAGAACAGTGGTAATTCAAATGATATGATAGCAAATGCCAGCGGCACATACACATTTACTTACGATAGTGATGCCAAGACGCTGACAGTCGCGTTCGACGCTGAAACTGTACCGGCAACGTATGACTACTACATAGACGGTACTTTCGACGGCAACAACTACGGCGACTTCATTACTTCGCCCGATGAATTCAAGATGACTGAAACTGCCGAAGGCTCTGGAGTATATACAATTTCTCAGGTGACGCTCACCGAAGGCGCTGAACTTCTTATAAGGTCGTATCTCGAAGGCGAAACTGCCGACTGGGACCATACCCATATCGACTATCAGTATGCCAATATGGCAGCAAATCCTGCGTTCTCCGCTGCAAGTGATACAAATAATAACATTCTCGTTCTCACAGAGGGCGTGTATGACATCACGTTCGATAGCTATTCTAAGATGATAACTATAACGGCTTACACTGAGTCTGCCGATACGCTCGATATCTACATAAAGGGTAGTGGCGTAAACGGTTGGAATCATAACTGGTCGGAAGATTATCTCATGGCGCTCGCCGAAGATGAAGAGAATTACGAAATAACGATAACATTCACCGCAAACGACGACTTCGGCTTCGAGCTTCACCCTCAGGGCGAAACGACAGGATACGGCACCTATATAGGTGCGTCGGCAATGGGTACTTCGGGCGATGCGAACGCCATATTTACCCCTGCAAGCGGCACAAATTTTGTATGCTCTGTTGCGGGCACTTATAGAATAGTGTATAATATTGCCGCAGGTACTATGGACTTCTATACAGTAGCTTAATAAAAAATTCCGCCTAATTTGGCGGAAGAGAGGCGAAAAAAATCCCCGCCGCCCTTGCGGCGGCGGGGATAAATTTTTAGGTTATACCTTTATGTAATGCTCTTCATCGGAGATATTCAATCGGTCTATGGCTTTGCGGATGCAGTCAACCGTTATGCGTGCCCGCGGCAGGATATGTTCCTCGTAAAAGAAGACGTTTAACTTTTCGCCTTCGCCAAAGATTTTTGCAAGGGTGGGCTGCGTTACGGTAATGTTTTCTGTCTTTGTAAGACAGGCGCGCATATCCCGCGCAGAGTTTATAAACAACACATTTTCAAAGTGCGACAATATATCTTCTTTTAACTGCATATTTTGCGGCTCTATGCAGCAATAGGTGAAGTTTTCGCCGCCAAAATATTGTGCCGCCGCCGAATAAACTTTGCCGTAGTCAAGCGTTATCTGATAGAATACGGGGTCGTTTATAAGGCTGTCGATGGCTATCACGGGAATAAAATTCTCGCTACTCAAGGCGTGGAATTCTTCATTCGACATATCAAAGCAGATACAGGCGTTTGCCGCAAGTCTTTCGGCGCGTTTGTCCATAGAGTAGTTGAGCTGATAGCCCTGCTCCTGGCAGATGGGATTGATTGCGTGCATAAAAAACAGAATTTCGCTCTCTGTAAACGGAGAGACGGAAGAGGACGAACGAATTGTAATCGCCTGCGGCTGTGGGGTGTTCAGCCCTACCGCATGGGGATTGGGAATATAGTTTAAAAAGTTGATTGCGTGGAGGACTTTCTTTTTGGTCTCTTCGGAGATATGCTGGTCTTCCCTGCCGTTTATAACATACGAAACGGTCGCAACTGAAACTCCCGCAAGTTTTGCAACGTCGCGGTTGGTAGCTTTTTTCTTATTAAAATTTGTTTTATTCGTATCGTTCGTATTCACACAAAAAATATACAGCATAATTTGCTGTTTGTCAACAGCAAACGGAGGGCAACGGTGAACTTCAGGGCAATTTTACATTTACAGGACAGCAGATATTGCTATGCCTTGGACGAAAGGACTGTTCGCGTAATGCTGCGCGTAAGTTCGGAAGATAAATTTGACAGAGTTAAGATAATTTACGGAAATAAATACGATTATTATCTAGTGCAGCAGTCTGCAGAAATGACGAAGAGTTTTTCCGACAGAGATTACGACTACTATATGACCACGCTCGCGCTTGACGACGTGCGCTTTGTATATATATTTCAGCTTGAATACAAGGGCAAGATATACTATTTTTCAGAGGACGGCGTAAGCGAAACATACGATTATTCGCTCGCCTACTACAATTCCTTCCAGCTCCCGTACATAAACAGGGCGGATATTTTGCCGGTTGTGCCGTGGTTTAAAAACGCGGTATTCTATGAGATTTTTATCGATAGATTTTATATGGGGGACAGCGGTAAGGATAAGTCATATATCAATCTCAAATGGGGAGATATACCCAACCCGAAGAGCTTTGCCGGAGGCGATTTGCAGGGCGTTATCGAAAAGTTGGATTACCTTAAAAATCTTGGAATTACTGCAATATATCTCACTCCGATATTCAAATCGATTTCCAACCACAAGTACGATATAAGCGATTATTATGAGATTGACGAGCACTTTGGCGATAAGAAGACATTCAAAACCCTCGTGGAAGAGGCGCACGCGCGCAGAATAAAGATAGTGCTCGACGCCGTGTTCAATCACTGCTCCGACAGGCTTCCGCAATTCAAAGATGTGGTAAAAAACGGCAAAAAATCGCCCTACTTTAATTGGTTTATAATTCACGGAGACAGGATAGAGAACGCCAACTACGAATATTTCGGCGTGTGTGACTATATGCCTAAACTAAACACCTCCGACGCAGGCGTGCAAAAATTCCTGATAGATATCGGACTCTACTGGATAAGGGAATTCGATATCGACGGCTGGCGGTTGGACGTTTCGGACGAGGTGTCGCACAACTTCTGGCGGCACTTCCGCGAGGCGATAAAGGAAGTGAAGAGCGATTGCATAATTTTAGGTGAAAACTGGCACGATTCCTATCCTTATCTGGACGGCGACCAGTTCGACGGCATAATGAATTATGCGCTTACAAAGGCGTGTTTAGACTACTTCGTAAACGGAGTGTTCACCGCCGAAGGGTTTGCAAAGCGTCTTTCGGAACTGTATGTGCGCAATACCGAGCAGGTGAACGCCATGATGCTCAACCTTCTGGACAGCCACGATACTCACAGATTTTATACGCTTGCAAAGAAGGATAAGGATAAGCTGATATGTGCATTGGCGCTCATCTATATGCACACGGGCGCGCCCTGTGTTTACTACGGCACGGAACTTCCACTTGAAGGCGGGTACGACCCTGACTGTCGCCGCTGTATGGACTGGGGCGTGGAACAGACGCCTACATATATATCGTATATTCTGCGTGAACTTGCTCGTTTGCGGACAAGGGAAGAGTTGAATGGCGGAGCCATTTCATACCATTCGGAGAGCGGCTTGTTTGTGCTTGAACGCACAGCTAAAAGCCGTCTGCGGCTTATAGTGCATAAAGGAAAGGGTAAAAAAGCCTTTGCACCGACGGGAACGGTACTTCTTTCGCATAATTTCAAAGAGGGAAGTTTCTCCGGTACGGGTTTTGTAATAGAAGAGATAAAGGAGGAAAGCGATGGGTAAAAATATAAGCGCATTGGTTGCCCATATCGCGGTGATATTGGCAATTATAATCACCCTCGGACTTTTGAGTGCGTTTGCCGCCGGCGCAAGTGCCGGGCAGGGTTCCGATAGGTTCACGGGCGAACTCGAAGAGGGGGCTACATTGCACATTCTCGAAAACGACACCGCGATAAAGCAGGGATATTTGCAGGAACTGTTGGACGCGTTCAACGAAGAATATGCCGAATACGGCATAACCGCCGTCGACGCCAACATGGACCAGTATACCGACCTTGAAAACGACGGCCCTTACGGCTACGGCCCCGACGTATTGTATCAGGCGAACGACAGAATTATGCGCTATGTAGACGGCAGGCACATAATGCCCCTTCCCATAGATTCTATCGATTGCTTCGACGTCGTGGGCGACCAGGCGTGGATGGCTTATTCCGCCAACGTCAACGGGCAAACCAATATATTCGGCGTTCCCGTTAACGTACAGGGCCCCCTTTTATACTATCGTAAAGACCTTCTTCCCGAAAACTGGGAAGAGGAGTGGGACGACGATAAAAACGGCGTTTGCGACATTGTAGAGTACTGGACGGACCTGTACCGTTTTTCCAAACAACGCAAGGAGGAGAGCGGAGGTACTCAGTTCGGCTATATGCGCTCCTTCTTAGAGCCCTATTTCTCCGTCGGTTATCTGTACAGCTACGGCGGATACACCTTCGGCAACAACAATACCGACCCCACCGATATAGGTCACAGCGCCGGCAATGCCGAACTTGGCGGCAGAGTAATACGCCAGCTCGCCTCCGTCATGGACGAGAGGTGCATAGACGACTCGGTTACGACGGGAGCATACTCCGCGCTCGCATCGGGCGAGTTCTTTGCGACCATAACCACTCCCGACGTATATACAATGTTCGTCGACGAAATGAAGGCGGACGGCTACTCCGATGAGTTTATAGCCGAAAACCTCGTCACGGCGGATATACCTAAACTTCCCGTAAGCGGTGATTTGGAGGACGAAAGTCAGGGCTTTATCGAAAGCAAGATGATGGGCGGCGTAAACGGCTACGCCATAAGCTCCTACACCGACTATCCTAACGCGGCGCTGGCATTCGTCAATTTTGCGACCAGTTACGAGATGATAAGCCGCAGGAATGAGCTTTTAGGCATAGTTCCCGCCCGCAGCGACGTTGCCTCCGACGTGGGCGGACTTTCGGAAGTTATAAACACCAACCTTGAAGAGGGCAACATTGTAGTAATGCCTTCCATAAAGGAAAACGCGCAGATATGGACGCCCTTGCAGACGTTCTTTCAGGATATTGCCAAAGATCCGTACAGGCAGCCCGACGAATATAAGTACGACACGCTCGAAAAGATAAAGGCGGCGCTTGAAAACGTCGACCAACAGATCTACGACGCAATATTCACATTGCAATGACAGGAGGGAAATAATGGAAAATATGGTAAAGAGGGACGCAAAGTCTAAAATTGCCGGCTTCTTCTCCGATAAGGGAAAGAAGATAGCAAACTTTTTCAAAACGTTGCCCCAAAGGCTCAAAACTAAATTTGCAGGCGCAAAGGAGATACTGTACGAGGGCAACGGCAACGTGCGCGCCTCAATGCTAATCATGGGGCTGGGACAGCTGATGTACAGGCAGTGGGCAAAGGGCATATTATATATGCTTGTGCAGATTGCCTTCCTTGCCTACTTCATACTCCGCGGCGCAAGCGACTTTATCGGGTTCTTTACTCTCGGCACACAGGAATCCAACGCATGGTACGGCATCGAGGGCGATAACTCGGTAATCATGATGCTCATGGGCATTCTGTCGATAATCGCCATAATCTTCTATGCGGTACTCTATGTATCCAATATAAAAGATTGCTATGTCATACAGTGCGCCGCCGACACCCTTAAAAAGCCAAAATCATTCAAAAAGGAACTGGGTGAACTTTTAAACCAAAAGTTCTATAAAACGGCGCTTGCCCTTCCCATAGTGGGCGTGAGCGTATTTTCAATACTGCCTATAATCTTCATGATACTCATAGCCTTCACCAACTACGGGGGCGACATAGTGCCTCCCGCACTTGTCGATTGGGTGGGTTTCGACAACTTCGGCAGAATTTTAACGCTTGGTCAGTTTGCACCTACATTCTTCAAAATATTCGGCTGGAATATTTTGTGGGCGGTACTCTCCACGGCGCTAAATTACTTTGCGGGTTTAGGACTTGCATTGTTGCTCAATAAAAAGTGCGTAAAGGGCAAAACTTTCTGGCGACTGTTCCCCATACTCGCCTACGCGGTGCCCGGCTTTATAACGCTCATCGCCTTCAAGTATATGTTTTCGTACGGCGGCCCAATAAATCAGATGATAACCGACGCGGGCGGAACGGCGATAGGTTTTCTGGACATAGACGCAAAGTGGACGGCGCGCCTTATAGGACTGTTTGCAAACGCCTGGCTGAATATTCCCAGCAGCATGCTTCTTGCAACGGGCATACTTTCAAACATGAACTCCGATTTGTACGAGGCGGCAAGGGTAGACGGCGCAAGCGCGTGGAAACAGTTTGTAAAGATAACTCTTCCCTATGTGCTGTTTGCCACAATGCCCGTGCTCATCTCGCAGTTTATTGCAAACTTCAATAACTTCGGCATATTCTACTTCCTTCGCGGTGGGCTGTATATGGACGGCTACTTCCTTGCAAGCGATACCGACCTTCTCATCAACTGGCTGTACAATATGTCGATAGATAACAACTACTACTCGATAGGCGCAGCAATATCCATAATAATCTTTATTGTAACGTCTATAATATCGCTCGCGGTATATGTACTTTCGCCTTCATACAAGCAGGAGGAAACCTATCAATGAAAAAGATTAAAATCAAGCCGCAAAAGCTGTTCAACGTTGCCATTACATATCTCATCATACTTGCGGTATGCTTTATCTTCCTGTTCCCTATTCTGTGGCTGGTGCTTGCGTCCTTTTCAAAAACGGGTTCCATTTACTCGTTCGACGGCTTCTTCCCCACGGAGTTCAGCTTTGACAGTTTTATAAGACTGTTCACCGATACCGAATTGTATAACTATCCGCGTTGGTTTTTAAATACGCTGTTTATTGCGCTTATGAGCAGCCTTATAGGTACGACGCTGACAATACTTACGGCATATGTAATGTCGCGTTTCCGTTTCAAGTCGCGCAAGACTATGATGAAGATGACGCTCATTTTAGGTATGTTCCCCTCGTTCATGACAATGACTGCGGTATATCTTATGATGACGCAGTTCAATCTCATCAACCAGCAGTGGGGGCTTATCCTCATATATTCTGCGGGCGCACCCATGGGTTATCTCACGCAGAAGGGGTTCTTTGATACTATCCCGTCATCTATCGACGAGGCGGCAAGAATTGACGGAGCTTCAAACTTCAAAATCTTTATAAAGATTACTTTGCCGCTTGCCGCACCGATGATTGTATATACTTTACTCTCATCCTTCGTATGGCCGTGGAGCGACTTTATTCTGCCGCAACTGCTCTTAAAAAATAAGGACTTATACACGGTTGCCGTAGGACTTATGTCGCTCGACGACACGGAATTCTCCCGATTTGCGGCAGGCTCGGTATTTATTGCCGTGCCAATCGTAATATTCTATTTCGCCCTGTCAAAGTTCCTTATAAGCGGACTTTCCGCAGGCGCTGTAAAACAATAATAATGGGGGCTAAATTCGAATGGCAAATTTAAGTTTAAAGCACATATACAAGGTCTATCCCAACGGCACAAAGGCGGTAAGCGACTTCAATATGCAGATAAGCGATAAGGAATTTATCGTATTTGTAGGTCCTTCGGGCTGCGGCAAGTCTACAATGCTCCGTATGATAGCCGGGCTTGAGGAAATAACTGCCGGCGAGCTTCGCATCGGCGACGTGGTCGTAAACGATATGGAACCCAAAGACAGGGATATAGCAATGGTGTTCCAGAACTATGCGCTCTACCCGCATATGAATATCTACGAAAACATAGCGTTCGGACTTCGGATGCGCAAGGTTCCCGATATAAAGAGGGATAAGAATGGCAAGCCCGTTTTAAATAAAAATGGCGAACCTATAACCGTTATGCGACATTTAAATAAGGCTGAACTTGACGAAAAGGTGTACGGTGCGGCTGAAATTCTGGGTATAACCGACTATTTAAGGAAAAAACCCAAGGAGATGTCGGGCGGTCAGCGCCAGCGTGTAGCTCTCGGCCGCGCCATAGTGCGCGAACCAAAGGTAATGCTTTTGGACGAACCGCTTTCAAACCTCGACGCAAAGCTCCGCACTCAGATGAGGAGCGAGATAGTAAAGCTGCACAATAAATTGCAGACGACTTTCATCTATGTCACGCACGATCAGGTGGAGGCGATGACTATGGGCACGCGCATAGTCGTCATGCGCGACGGCTTTGTGCAGCAGATAGATACGCCCAAGAACCTCTATCAGAACCCTGCAAATAAATTCGTGGCCGGCTTTATCGGCACGCCGCAGATGAATTTCTTTGAGGGCACTTTAAAAAAGGTGGGTGACGAAGTTGAAATCAGGCTCAATTCGTCCGATTCACTCATAAAAATCCCGTACGGAATGCTCGTAAAGGTAATGCCGCAGTATCTCGACGGAAAAACGCCCGTGTACATAGGTCTTCGCGCAGACGATATAACCATCGCTCCCGACGAGGTTAAGAACAGCAAGACTACCGTAAAGGTCAAGATTTCGCACACCGAAGAACTGGGAACCGAAACGCTCGTCTACGGCGATATAGATATGACGCGCGATACCTTTGGCGAATCTCCCACGCAGATAATATTAAAGGCGGCAGGTTTTAAGAACTTCCAGAGCGGCGACATAGTGGATGCGGCGCTCAATATGGATAACCTTCACCTGTTCGACATGGATACAGAGGAGAGCATTCTCCCCAGAATACCCAAATACGACTATCTGGAATGTACTGTAAGCGGCAGCGTATTGACTGCTGCGGGCGTGAGCATACCTCTGCCCGATGCCATAAAGTGTGCGGACGGCGAGTATGAACTGTTGCTCCCCACCGACGCCATAATCGTAGGCGGAGATATTGATGCCGAAGTGCTTTCGTGCGAGCAGATCGACGACAAGTCGCTCTCTATGCTGTCTTTCGGCAATAGTCAGATTTTTGCTCTTATAGATGAAAAGCAGGGCGAAAAAATCAAAATTTCTATCGATTTAAAGAAGATAACGCTGCGCAAGGACGGGCAGAATGTCGTTTCGCCCATGCCGCTTGTAAACAGCATAATGGGCACCTTTGCCATGGATAAGGTAAAGGCGCAGACGCCCGACGGCAAGACGAAAAAGGTTACTGAATATTCTTTCGTTATTGGCGGCCAAAAGTTCGCCGCACCCAAAGATGTTGCACAGAAGATGTTTGCCGCCCTTTCGGGCAGAAAGGTGTTCAACACAACATTCAAATACCAGTTTACGCCCTACGATTTTGCAGTTTCGCAGAGCGGCCTGCCCGCAGAGGTGGTATGTATGCTCGATTACGGGCGCGAAAAGTTTGTAAAATGCAATGTCTGCGGAAACGATTTTTATGTGCTTGCAGACCGCTCATATTCGGGAAATATATACCTTGCCCCCGACTTCGAGAAGATAGGCGTCACCGAAATGAGCAGAGAAATAAAGATTGTGTAAGTGTGTTGAATGAACAGAAGATTATTTTCAGAAGAATTGAAAAAAGAGCAGCTTGACGGCACGGATATAGTAGGGGCATATAATGCTATCTCATCGGTTGCAATGCGGTGCGCATTGAAGAACAAGCCAAATATGCCGCGGCATTGCGCTCATTATTTCTCCATAGAATACCTCATGGGACGCGGGTTTTATAATAACCTTATGGAACTCGGCGTCCTGCATGAGGCCTCTTCCATCCTCGCGGAAAAGGGCATAGATATAAACGCATTTGAAGAGGTGGAGGACGCCGCTCTCGGCAACGGCGGTCTCGGCAGGCTCGCTGCATGTTTTCTCGATTCTGCCGCGGCTCTGGGGCTTCCGCTATACGGCTACGGCATACGCTATAAGTACGGGCTGTTCAAGCAGGACTTCGAGAACGGTTTCCAGAAGGAACTTCCGGATGACTGGCAGCGCTTCGGTGATCCGTGGAGCATACGCAAAGATGATGAGAGTATGACTATATCTTTTGCGGATATGGTCGTAACTGCGGTGCCATATGATATGCCTGTTTTTGGCAAGCGCATAAATATTTTGCGCCTTTATCAGGCGGAGGACAGCGCGGAGGCGGAGAAGATAAGCGAATATCTCTATCCCGCCGACGATACCGAGGAGGGGAAAATTCTGCGGCTAAGGCAGGAATATTTCTTTACGGCCGCCGCCTGCCGCGATATAGTGCAAAACTTCGTTCGTCTGCACGGTACAAACTTTAAAAATCTCGGCAAGTACAACACCATACAGCTCAACGATACTCATCCCGTGCTTGCAATAGCCGAACTCATACGCATTATGACAGCCGAATATGCTGTCAGCTTCAAAGCAGCGCTTGACGCAGTCAAGGGCACATTCGCATATACCAACCATACCATTCTTCCGGAGGCGTTGGAGTGTTGGGATATGGGAATGATTGAGCGCATATTGCCTGAAATCGCACAGATAATCTCAAAAATCGACGGTGCCGCCCGCATTGAACGCGAAAAGGCCGGCTATTCTGCCGCCGAAATTGAAGAGACTGCCGTAATCAGAGGGGACAAGGCACATATGGCGAACCTCGCCGTGTATGCCTCAAAATCTGTAAACGGCGTTGCAAAACTGCATACCGAAATCATTGAGCGGGACGTGTTTCCGACTGAATACAAATATCATCCCGAAAAGTTTTCAAACAAGACTAACGGCGTCACCCAGCGCAGATGGCTCATGCTTTGCAACGGGGAACTCAGTTCTCTCATCGATAAGACGATAGGGCGGGAGTGGCGCAATGATTTTACGGGTATTTTTGCCTTAAAGGAAAGCATTGGCGACATTGCCGAAAAGTTCATAGTCGTAAAGGGTAGAAAGAAAAAGCAACTTTTCGACTATATCAGGGCGACGGAGGGAATAGATATTCCCGATGATATGATACTGTATGCGCAGGTCAAACGCCTGCACGAATACAAGCGCCAGCTTATGACGGCGTTCGCCATACTCGAAATCTATAACAAATTAAAGAGGGGCGAACTCAAAGATTTTCAGCCGTCTGTCTTTCTGTTTGGTGCAAAGAGCGCGCCGTCATACAGACGTGCCAAGGCTATAATCAAGTTCATAAACTGTATTGCAGAAAAGGTAAATGCCGACGAACAGACGAACGGACTTCTAAAAGTCGTCTTTGTGCGCAATTACAACGTGTCGTATGCCGAAAAGATAGTGGCAGCCGCAGATGTCTCTCTGCAAGTGTCTACCGCGGGGTTCGAGGCGTCGGGCACGGGCAACATGAAGTTTATGATGAACGGAGCCGTCACCTGCGGAACGCTCGACGGGGCAAATATCGAAATCGTCGACTACGCTGGCGAGGGTAATAACTATATTTTCGGCGCAACGGCGGAAGAAATAAAGTCGCTCTCTTCCGGCGGTTATTCGCCGCAGAAAATTTATGACGAGGACGAGGAACTTCACGCGGTGGTCGATACGCTTATAGACGGCACTTTCGATGATTGCGGCACGGGCGACTTTGCCGACCTTTACGACAGTCTGTTAAAGGGCGAAAGCCCGGACTATTACTTCGTTCTCTATGATTTGAACAGCTATGTTGAAACGCTTTTAACGATAAACGAAGATTATAAAAATAGAGTTGAATTTGCAAAAAAGCAACTGAGCAACACAGCAAATTCCGCGTACTTCTCTTCCGATAGGACGATAAAAGAGTATGCGCGCGATATATGGAAAATTTGATTTAAGTCAAGCCCACCCGCTTTTGCGGGTGGGCTTGACTATATAACCTCATAAGCGAGCTTGCCGTCAAAATCCTTAATTTAAGTGCTAATTTATGGGAATAATCTCGTAGATCTTTGACTTTTCTCGTAAAAATGGTTATAATTTATGAGAAAAGAAAATGTTTGGGAGATAAAACTATGCGCGCTTTCGACTATGTTGCCCTTAAAAATCAAAAATGGGATTCAGAAACGGTCGCTTATATTGCCGCAATTCATGAGGCGAAGGGTAAGCAAGACCTTTATATCAGGCAAAAGCCGCAAGAGCTTGAAAAGCTCGTAGAGATTGCAAAGATACAAAGCACCGAAACATCGAACGAGATTGAGGGTATCCGCACCACGAATACAAGGTTGAAACAGCTCTTATCCGATAAGACGACGCCCCGGACGCGTGACGAGGAAGAAATCGCGGGATATAGGGACGTTCTGAATGTGATACACGAAAATTACGAATACATTCCTGTCACGGCAAACTACATTTTGCAACTGCATAAAATTCTTTACAGTCATTCGGGGAAGAGCATAGGCGGCAAGTTTAAGAATGTGCAGAACTATATTAACGCGACAGGCGACGACGGGAAGGAATACACTATTTTTACGCCGCTTGCGCCCTATGAAACGCCGATTGCCGTTGACGCTATCTGCGAGCAGTTCAACCTCGCCATTGCCGCCGGGGACGTCGACCCGCTCATTCTCATCCCGATTTTCATTCACGATTTTCTGTGTATCCACCCGTTCTCCGACGGCAACGGAAGGATGAGCAGATTGCTCACCACATTGCTCTTATATCGCTGCGGTTATTCGGTTGGCAAATACATTTCTCTTGAAGCTAAAATCGCCAAAAACAAGGGGCTTTATTATGATGCTTTATCCGCTGCGCAAATCGGTTGGCACGAGGGTAAAGATGACCCGACTCCGTTTATCAAATACCTTCTCGGCACGATTATTTCGGCATATAGGGATTTTGAGGCCAGGATGGAAATTGTTTCCGAAAAGTTGCCCGCAATCGACATGGTGCGAAAAGCTGTTCAAAGTTGTGTGGGTAAAATCACCAAAACGAAAATTCATGAACTTTGCCCTTCACTCAGCGCCAGCTCGGTGGAAGTTGCGATTAAAAAGCTCGTTGCAAATAGCGAGCTGACTAAGCACGGAGCCGGCAGAAGCACTTTCTATATCCGCACAAACAAATTATAAAATAATATAGTGACAGCCCGCCGCGAGAAATCGCGGCGGGCTGTCACTATATTGGGAGATTTTATTGGTTTTCGTCCACGTCGGAGAAGTCGAAACATTCCACGGCGAGGCGTAAGCCGAATTTGAAGCCGCGAATGTAGTAGCTTTCAGATATGAGCGCGTGGCGGTCGCCATAGAGGTCAACGAACTCGTCAAACAGTTTGAGTTGCTCGCCTGTCAGCATCGGGCGCAGTTTGTTGTAAATAGCCGTTTCGCGTTGGTCAATGTCGGTGTACTCCTTCGTCCTCGGCGTGGTTATAGCCTCGTCTGCAAGGTTGCCGTCAAAAAATGCCTTAATAATTTTGCTTTCCATAAGTTTAACTTCCTTTTCTATATTCAAAAAAGTACGGTTTTAGGCAAGCGGTATTCTCTCATAAAATTAAATTTTTTGTTGTTATGTAAGGCAAATTTTGTTTGTCGCACGCTGTCGCATAAATTTTTGCAACCCTCAAAAATGGGGCATTTTGAGCGATTTTTGCTTAAAAACAGCCCAAAATCGAGGTGTTTTTTCAGCCCGTTGTCCCTTCAAGTCCAACAAGCGGAGCCATTCCGGTGATAATGGCGACGAGGATCCACCTGTTCCCATTCCGAACACAGAAGTTAAGCTCGTCTACGGCGAAAGTACTTGGCACAGAGCGCCTGGGAGGATAGCAAATTGCCGGATTTCAATCAAAAACAGCCCGTTTTCATACGAAAACGGGCTGTTTTCTTGTGATTTTATCCGTTTTCGCTAACCGCTTGTTGTTAAATTGGTAAACGTTTTTTAGTGGAAATTTAGCTTACAATCAACTTAAATTTAGTGATTTTTTACCTTACCCCGCACCTTCGCGCCATTCTGTGAATACTCGCAAAGGTGCGGTTTTTTTATTGATTTTGGTAAACGTTTTGGTAAATAAAATTGTCCGCAAACGCCGATGAATACTGAGGTTACGCTATCTCAATAACACAGCTTTTGCCCCTCTTTTTGTAAAAACTCGTCTGAAAGGTCGGTGTAGGTGTTACCGAGTTCACCCAAAGAGTGACCCACAAATTCGTCCCTTGCCACGGGAGTGATATTGCACTCCTGGCAGCGGGTATAAAAGGTAGTCCTCAAATCATATAGTTTATGATTTGGCAATATACCGTTGAATTTGTGCCTTATCCGCTCTAATCTTGTGAAATGAAGTTCTTCAACTCCTTCAAGATAAGGTTTAAGCATTGGCGTAATAGGTATTTTCTTGGTTTCAACCTTGCCGTTCTTCCGCTTTGAGTTGTTGGCGATTATAAAATTACCTTCAACTTTTGCAGTGTAGTATTCGTTCGGCCGCATTCCTGTGTATAAACCCACGGCAAACATTAGCTGGTATGGAGTGCCTGTGGTTTCGGCAAGCAACTTCTTTTCCTCATCTTTCGTCAAAGCCTTACCGTGTTCCCTGTCGTGTTTTTGGTGGAATACCATATCCATAGGATTGTGCTGCAAAATCGCGTGTTTCATCGCCGCTTTAAATATCATATTCAGCAGCGAGCAAACCTCGTCAACCGTCCTGCCCTTGCCCGTTGCCTCGATTTTATCTATAAGCTCCTGACATTGCTTTGGCGTAATGTTCTTTAAAGGCGTGCTTTTAAAGTGCGGGGAGAGGTGGTTCTTGAATTGACTTAGCGCCGTGCGGTGGGTACTTTGCGTAACCTTGCGTTTGTAGAAGTTTTCAAAGTAGTAGCTTGTAAATCCGTCAAACGTGGCGGGTACAGAGGGAGCGGCAGTGCCGTTATTTCTGTCGGCCTCGTGCAGTTTCTCAATGAATTTGCGTTTGGCTTCGGCTAAATCGGTGGACGAGGCGCTAATATTGTAGCCGTTGCGCCTGTATCTTATGACATAGCACCAATTCCTTTTACCGCTGCGAATCTTGTGCACGTGAGCCGTGCAGCCCTCTACTCTGAATTCTTTTCTGAAAGTCTTAGGCATTTTTCTTATCTCCTCCTCGGAGAACGAAATTCCCTGCGCCTTTACTCCCGATTGTCTTTTAAGTTGATCGTCCTTGTTGTTTGTGAGTGTTACCAGCTTATCAAGCGTGATGGAATCGGCGGCCGCCTGTAAAACGGCCAATGCCTTTTCGTCGTCGCTTTTCGGTATCTCACGGATTGTCTTTAAAATTTCTTTTAACTGTTCTTGCGTCAAGTATTCTTATTCGGGCGGCTTTGTTAGCTTTCCTTATAGCTCTGAATACTATGTTCTCTTTCCATCGCGTTTCCTCCTTGTGTTTTATTCTTAGCTTTGGGTTTGTATCCTACCGCGTCGAGATAAACTCCGCTTTGGGCAAGTTGGCAGTTTGCCAGCTTGCAAGTGCGCTTCGTTATCTCTCCTTTTCACAAAAAAGTACTTTGTCCTTTTCGTGAGTTGCTGTGGAACTGATACAAACCACTTTTGAAGTGGTTTGTATCCTACCATAAAATTTTGCAAAATGCAAGGCCCTGGCGCATATTTATTTGCTCCAATTATTTTTTGAATTGTCAGAGCGGGGAGCGTATTTCTGTGCGTTTCTGCGGTTGGCCGTTTCAATGGCATCGTTCAGTTTATCCGGCGCAAGCCTGCGCAGGGTATTTAAAGTATCTGCGCTTTTTTGCAATTCGGCATTCTTCTTTTCGGCTTGCCGCAATTCAGCAAACAGTCCGTGTTGGTCTTTAATGCTGTATTCAAGCTCTTTGGCAAGCCGCGCGTTTTCTGCCGCGAGTGTCGGCACGTCCTTTTTGCTCGGCTTGCGTTTGCCGTCCGAATACTCTTGTAAAACGTCGGCGGCAGATTGCAACGGCGCAACTTCGCGCTGTAATTGCTCTTGTCTTTGCTCAAGCCTTTGTGCCTCTCTTTCGGCGTGGGCTTGCCTGTCTTCCGCAAGGTCTGCCCTGAACTGAGTCTGTTCGAGCTTATCCTCGGCTATCGCAAGCTCGGAGTTTTTGCCGCGCAACATTTTGTCCGCCTCGGCAAGCTCGGCTTGCCGCTGTTTCATCTGCCATTCATACTTTGTTGTGTGTTTTCTGTTGCTCCCGATTTCGCCGCGCTCCAGACCATACCTAACGCTCATTCTGTCGTAGAACTCGTCCTGCATATTGCCGTAGGAATGTTGTCCTCCGCGCTCCGCCCAGAAATCTGAACTGCACAGCTTTGGTTGCTCCAACCTGACATATTCATACACCGACTTGCCGTCCTTATCTTTGAGTTGAACAGGTGAGCCTTTCTCGTTCCGTGCAACTTTGCCGTCTGAAGTCAAGGCATAGACCTTCTTTTTCGACGTATCTACCAACGGAAGGTAGTAGAGCTGTAAGTGCGGCGTGGTTTCGTCATAGTGAACAACGGCGGAAAGTATGTTGGCATCCGTGCCGTGGTAACCAATGCAGTACAGCGCAAACTTGTATGCGCGTTCAAAAAATTCTTTGACCTCGGGTGTAGGAGGGAGACCGGGAACATAACCCAGCCGCTCAAAGAATGCGCTGTCGCTGGTTATAATCATTCCCTCGAATGCAACCGAGTTTCCCTTTTCCTTGAAGGTGACGTTCAGCTCGTTCATTGTCTTTTTCCATTGAGCGGTAAGGCCGCCGTTCGATTTCTTGAGATAGAAATTTAATGGGGTTCTCTTGCTGTCGATGTCGTCATTGCGGTTGCTTTTCGCAGTGCGCTCGGTTTCTCTACCTATACCTCCGAGGTCGCTCCTTTTAAATGATTGTATTCTTACTACCTGATAACTTATAAATGTGTACCTCCTAATTTGATTTTTCTTGACTTTAATAGATACGCCGCTGACGGCTTGTATCTATATCTCACTAGGCTACATCGTAGCCTCGTTCGCGCCTGCAGCGGGCATTTTGCTATTTGCTTGTAGTTTTGCTTGCGCATAAATTGAGTGGCATATATGCCTTAATTAACGGCATTTTTTGTTCTTGTCTTACCGCCTTTTGAACCTGCCTTTTTGCGTTCAAGCGATATATCCAATGTCAGCCTTGCAAGCGTATAAAACTTCTCTGCCTGCGGCGGTAAATTCTTTGCAATTTTACCCTCAAATGCCTGCTCGCAGATAGCCTTGATATATGCTCCGCCGTCGTTTAAATTCATAAGTTTTAGCTTGTCAAAGTAGCTTTTCTTAAAGACAAAATGCCTCCATAATCTGTCATACTTGGTTGCTTTCTTTCCATTCAGTTGCGCTTGTTTTTGAATGGAGAGAATGTTCTTTAAATCTGCCCAGATCACATTGAATTTCTGCTCGTCAAATTCGGTATCTTTTCCCTCGAACATATACTCGCAGATATGATGTAGCATAAAGGCAATATCCTCGTTGTTTTCATCTTTCAAAACGTTCCAAAATAGCTCATAAAAATTAAATTCTTCTATAATATTTTCCTCCTCATTTTTTATAATTTTTTGTTTTCTCTGTGGGTTATCTTACCCTCATATATATCATCACCTCCCTGTGGTTGCATACCGCTTTTGAGATAAAAAAAGTCCATAGAAAGCTACCTTCCTATGGACGAAAAAAGTTAATTTAAATGTCCAAAAAACGGTATGCTTATAACGCTCTTGTTTGCGTAAAAACGCATAACAAAAGCAACGGTAGGAGTTAGTAACTCTACCGCAAGCGGCTGAAAAGCTGCCTATTATAAACAGTGATAACCGCCGTCGGCTACTGAAAATAATTCAGGTTACAGCACAACAAACTAGTTATTCTTTTTAACCCGTCGTCGCAAGCTCGCAATTTGATGCGCAACACTACCAAAAATAGTGGAGGACTTAATCGGAAGTCAACTGCTCGGGTACCGTTTTTGTTTTGCAAAATGCCGCCTTTGCAGCCGATTAGCTGCGGCCGATCAAGTCAGTTAAAGCCATATAGCCGAACAGTAGCAAGCTGCATAAGGCAATGGGAACGGACTTCAATCCCTCGTTTCTTTCACCGATACGGGCATTTTGCTTGTATCTTCTTCAGATACATTCGCATTATACCATGACGGTGATCTCACTGTCAACTAAAAAGCAAACAAATGTTCTTATATTAATTATGATTTCAATCATAATTAATAATTATCGATATCATAGCGATTCGTATTTTATCCATAATATAATATGTTTACTAACATTTATTTAGGGATAATTTGAATGTGGGATAATAAGATTTTCTTCGAAAAATTAGATGTCTTGTTGAAGGGGAGAGGTTGGAGTTTGAGTGAATTATCAGTACAGGCTGGTCTTTCAACGGGCATGGTTTATAGGTGGCGGAACAATAATTGCATGCCGTCGATGGAGTCTTTACAGAAAATTAGCGATACTTTAGGTGTGCCCATGGAATATTTTTTAAATTTAGAGCGGCATGATGCAAGTGGTTACAAAATAGAGCTTTTGAATTCTATGGCGCATAATTTAACTCAAAATCAATTGGATGCACTTATTGAAGTAGCAAAAATTCTTTTAAGAGATAATAAGTAAAGCATTACTTTAGTAGTGGTCAATTCAACTTTGACAAAATCAATTGTTTATGATAAAATCACTTTGGTAGGTTATGTATGATAAAGATAGCTATATGCGACGATGAGCAGGTTTGTATAGATAATATAAAGATGCTTTTGGAAAAGTATTTTCCGAAGGAGTTTAGCTATAGCTTAAAGACATACGTTTCCGGAGAAGAATTTTTGCAAGATGTCCAAGTTAATTATGCGGATATAATATTTATGGATATAGAGCTGTCAAATGAAACCTCTCAATTGACGGGTTTAACAGCCATAAAAAGATTAAAGGAGCTCAATTACAGTCCGATTATATTTTTTGTTACAAGCTATCCAAATTATGTTCAGGAGATGTTTCGGCTGTATGTCTTTCAATTTTTGCCTAAGCCGATTAATGATGAGGATTTTAAAAAAGATATTAACAGAGCAGTAAAACAATATATTTATGAGCATCAGATGATTGAGGTAAAAGCACATGGTGTTGTAAGCCAAATCCCTATAAACAGTATCAAATATATTGAAGTCAATCAAAAGGAAGTAAAACTACATACAAAAAACGAAGTCATCAGCCATTACGGAAATATACAGTCGTACGTAAATAAATTAAAAGGTTATTCATTTGCACAGTCACATAAAAGCTTTTTGGTTAATTTAAGATATATTTCAGGCATTACCCGTAGCAATAATATTGTTTTGGAGGGGGTAAAGGAAGAAATTCCGTTGAGCAGAGGCTTCCACAAGCCTTTTCTTAGTCAATATAATTTATATCTTTTGAGGATAAAGGTATGAATTGGATGTTTCTCATAGTAGATGTGTTCAGTGTTCTTTTCGAAGTCTATATAATAAGCATTTTTTTTGATGCTCTATCTACGAAAGAATATTTAAAGAAAAGATACAGTTTATTGACATATCTAGTGTCTGCCGTAATTTTAAGTGTAATTTGCTGTTTTGTAAGCAATGTGTGGATCAGGTTAGCAGTTAACTTTGTTTTTGTTTTTTTATTATCGTGCCTGTATAAAATAAACATGGTCAGACGCGTAATCGGGGCAATTGCCTTGTTTGTATTTTTTAATCTGACAGAGCTTTTTGTCGGGTTTATATTATCTGCAATTCTCAGTGCTACGGTAAGTAATGTTAATTCAAATATTATATATTATTCCGTAGGGGTATTTGTTTCCAAATCATTGGCGTTAATTGTTGTAAAGATTTTCCATTATAAGTATCATTCGGAAGAAATACGTGTCACCGCACCCTTTGTTATGGCGATCTGCGTCTTTCCTATAACTACATTTGTGGTGGGAGTGGTGCTGATTGGCGGTTTTGGAGATACCTTCGATTCAGCCTTTGCTTTGGCTGGTGCTTGCTCTGTTATTTTACTGTCTATAGCAAATGTTATAGTGTTTTTTATTTTTGAAAATTATGCCAAGCAACAAAAAATTAAGTCTGATTTACAGTTCGAACAGGTAAGATTACAGCTAGAAAGTGATTATTTGAGCGAAATTGTGCAAAAGCAAATGCAGGCGAATAAGGCGACGCATGATCTAAAAAATCAATTATTTGCTATCAAGGAGCTGGTTAAGCATGATAAACCGGAAGGATTGAAAAGGCTCAATGCAATATGCGATATCGTTGCAGGAACGCAGAATATTATTTATACAGGCAATACGGAGGTGGACGCGTTAATCAACAGTAAAGCGCATACGGCAGCTTTAGATAACATTTCGCTGAAATGTCATTGTTATTTTTCCGGCTTCGGCGAAATAGATAAAATGGATCTGTGTGTGCTTATCGGCAATCTTTTAGATAATGCCATCGAGGCGTGCAGAAATTATGCTTCGGAAAGATATATTATGATGGAGATACTGCAGCGCGCCAATATGGTTAACATTATTATTGTTAATCCGTTTAATGGTGAATTGAATGTAAAGGATAATGTTTACCTTACAAAAAAACGCGATAAATACGCCCATGGCTTTGGAATAAAAAGTGTAAAAAGCATTGTTGATAAATATGGAGGCGATATTCAGCTGTTCAGCAAAAATAATACATTTACCGCATCTGTTTTACTTCCTACCTAAAGCTGTATAATTGCATTAGAGGCTGTAAAAGCTGCATATTCGGCTGTGAATATTGAAATTTAACAATTTAAGTGTTATCTTCTTTTCGGAGGGGTTTTTGTGAACTTTTTGGCAAAGAAGATAACGCTTTTTTTTATACGCAGAAAACAGATAGAGCAAAGTGACTATGAGACCTTTGTCTATTGCTTCGAGATTTTATTATCTTCGGTTTTTAATACCGTTATATTGCTTATATGTGCATTGGTCAGCCGCTTTTACCTTGAAACGGCGGTTTTTGCTATAGCGCTCATAATTTCTCGGAAAATGTTTGGCGGTTTTCACGCAAAAACACATTTTGGCTGTATGTCCATGTTGATTTTCAGCTACTGTGTTTTTGCGGTGCTGTTGTATTTTGTTGATGTCCACAGCTTGGGAATATTATCTGTGGTTTTCTGTTCATTGTTCATTTTGCCTGTTATTTGCCTTGCACCTGTAAGTCACCCCAATAATCCCTTATCTGCCAATAATATAAAAAAAGGTAAAATTTTTTCAGCCCTGACCATGTTATTGTGTTTTACTGTAAGTATTCTGGCTCATATTTACGGATTTCAAAAAATCGGCTTTTTAATAGCTTTCCCCGTTGCTTGTTCGGCTGTGGCAATGCTTGTCGGCAAGCTATGCTACGCTGATGTGCATTTCAGGCAATAAAGCTTGCGCGTCAGGCCAATCCTATTGCAATTAAAAAATTTGATATTATAATCAAAATAAAAAACAAGGAGAAATCAAAATGAAAAAGACAACAACCAACAAGACAAACATTTTTGTCAAGGCCGCACTTCATGCAGGTGAACGTTCTGTAGGCAGATGCTATATATGGTACAATCAGCCCAAGGTCCCCGAAAGTCTTAAGGAAAAGCTCGAAAAGAAAAAAGATAGATGATTAATGACAAAATTTATTCGTTTAGCGAATTAAAGGAAAGCAAGCTCATATATGATCGCAAGCCTCCTGCCTTCGGGGTGATAATGACACTGCTCACTTTGGCGTTTTTGGTCGGTGCGATAATGTGGGCTTGCTTTTCTGTTAAAACCTATGTTGTAAGAGCGACAGGTTTGGTAACTGACGATGCAAAGGTCAATGTTATGAATTCAGTTGCGGGGGAGGTTAAAGCCATAGCCGTTGCCGAAGGGCAAGAGGTATCGGAAGGGGACGTTATTTTGACTTTGGATACCTTTCAGACCGAGCTGCAAATCGCGCAGCTGCAGGCTATGGTTGACTTGTATGACAAATATATAGCTAACACACATAGGCTTATTTCATTTGTAAATAATTACTCCATTGAGGATGAAGCTACGCATATAAATCCTTTTGACAATTCGGTTAATGAGGAAACGCGCTTTTATTCCGACGCGGAATTAATGAAGATTTATGTGCAATCGTTGGATGAACAGGAGGACGGCTATACAGAGGAAAGTCTGCTGAATTTAAAAACGCAGTTTTTGGCGCAGCAGTCTGTTTATACCTATCTCTCCGATTATATATCGCAGTACAGGCAATATAGTAGCCAGCTGGAAATGTATGAAAAAAGCCTGTCCGCCTATACGGTTGTAGCAACGCAGAGCGGGATGGTACATCTTACCCCCGGGCTGGCGGTGGGCACAGTTCTTTCCGGCAGTACGCTGATTGCCACTATTTCAAGCGATGTTTCAGAAAATATGTATTTTCAGGTATCTGTAAGCGCGTCAGAAAGGAGCAAGCTGTCGGTCGGAAGTTATGTTGAGATAGCTGTCAGCGGAGCCATGCAAACAGAGTATGGCACGCTTGCCGGCAAAATAGCCGCTATCGATAACGACGTCACTCAAACCGAGGACGGACAAGTCTACTACAACGTTAAGGTTATCCCCGAAAAAACTGTTCTGACAGATAAGGGTGGTAACCAAATAAATCTGCATCTTGGTATGCTGGGGGAGTGCCGTATAAAATATGACGAAACCACCTGGCTGAATTGGATAATAGAACAGGTTGTGGGTAAGCTTTATTAATTTGGTTAAGTCTGCACGGGCTTGGCGGCGGGAAAGACCGCAAAATACATTTTTACGGGAGGTCATTTATTATGACTAACGAAATGGTTCTTGAAAGAACAAGCAGCTTGGTAATGCCTAGCAATTACGTAGAACTTGACATGGACGAAATGTCTTATGTTGATGGCGGAGCTTGGTTGGGCGTTGTAGGCTGGATATGTCAAGGAATTGGCTTAGGGCTAGGAATTGCATCTTCTGCTGTATCAATGGCTGGCGGAGATAATAAAGTGGCAGGTGGACTTGCAATTGCAGGTGCTTTAATTGGCTTTATTGGAAGTATTTTAACTGGAATAAAGGTAAAAAAGTGAAAGAATTGAAAGTTGCCACTCGAATTCTTAGCATAATAGCGACAGTCACACTTTTACTTTTTGCAATCTTGGCATTCATAAATTTCTTAGAAAGTTACAATTTAAAGTTTATATTGTCAATTATCGCTATAACAGTTTCAAGTGCAGCATTAGCATTAAATATATATTGTATAATTTTTACATATATAAATAATAAAAAGTAGAATTTAGTCCGTGCAGATTTAATTTTTACAAGGAGAAAAAATGCCGCAAATAGAATTCAGAGAAAATAAAATTTTAAAGCTGGTAAATGTGCTGTCGCGCAGGGTCCCTGAACAGGAGCTGCTCAATCAGGACAAGCAGATAGCCATGCTTATGAACTGGATAAAAGCAAAGGGCTACCAAACGGTGGGACCGCTGATAATGTATTCCACTGGAATTACGGGAGTGGATGCGGAGGGACAACCCATAATCGATTTCCGCGTAATGGTTCAGTTAAATACGGGTAACGTGCGCATAGAGCTGCCCTACCGCTTTGAAAGGGAGGTGCGCATTACAAATTGTTTACTGGCAAGATTCAATGATGAGGCTGACAAAATACAATATGCAACTAATAAATTGACGCTTTATGCCTATGAAAACGATTTAGAGCTTACAGGCGAAACCTACATAGTTTTACTTGAGCAGCAAGCAGATAAGCTTCTTGCAGACGTATTTATGCCGCTAAAAGCAAATTAAATAAAAATCCGTAAAATTAACGGGTTTAAATTTATGCATAAGTCAAAAAAAGTGGATAAACAAATGACAAATGCAATAGCTATTAACAAGACAACTAATTTGATAATGCCTTCGCATTATCTGGAGCCAGACAAGGAAGAAATGTCCTATGTCGAGGGTGGGGCATACTTATCCAATTCATTTTGTTGTGCGATTGCTACTTTTTGTGGTGCAGTAGCATTAACAGCAACGGGTGTAGTTTGTGCTGGATCAATTGCCGGTGCCAATTTATTGACGGCAGGTATATTTCAGTTAAAAATAATCGGAGCAAAAATAGTTTCAAGTATAGGGGCATTTTGCGCTGCGAATCCTTGGGCAATTCCTATCATCGCTTTTGTTGCGGCTTGGGCAATTTGTAACAAGGATAACTTCTTGGAGCTAGGTTATAACATAATCTGCGCCGCGGTAAGCGGGAAAGGGGTTCAATTTGGAATCAGTTGGTTTCAATTATATTCCTATGTAAAATGAAAACATCAAAAAAACGGGACGTATTGATTTGGGGAGTTTTTCTCATTTCAGGGTTGTTGCTTTTTATAAACAATGACTTTACAATTATCGAAATCAATGCTTTTGATTGTAAACATTGGGCATATGTTTTGTTGTCTGCTTGTGCGATTTTTATATGCTATTTTATAAATTCAAAGCAGGCATGTTTTTCGCTCTTTACGGGTGCGATTGTATTGCAAGCATTGCTCATAGCGGAATATTACATTGAAAATATAGCTTTAACAATTTTGATTTGTTTGCTTGCTATAATTATCTTCATAATATTACTGCTCAAATATAAAGATGTGCAGGCTATCAAAGTAATTGACAGACAACGGTTGACTGAACCTGAATTTTCTAAAATTAATTCCTACAATTTATATACAAATGCAATATGTATAGTTGGTCTTTTGGCTTTATTGTTTGGTATTGATGCAGGGTTGTGGTTAAGAATTCTTGTTCAGATATTAATTTGTTTTATTTCTGGAGTTCTTATTTTAATAAAACAAGTATATGCAAAATTTAATTTGAGTAAGAGAATAAATATATTGGAATATATTTTTGTTTTCTTATGGTTAAACGTTACTCTATTGCCGGCAATAATATCGGCAGATACCCATAAAGGGTTGGGATATGTTGCGCTTTGCATTGTTGTTTTAATGACTGACTATTTTATCTTTGACAGACCTTTTTATATTCATAAAATTTCTGAGAATGCCGATAAATAAAAATTTATCGTAAGGAAAAGGTTATAAGAACATATCAAGATCAAAAAAATGACAGACGCAATGGCTTTTGTTAGAACAAGTGCTTGGGTATTGCCTTAATCAAAAGGAAAAAATATTTATACAGAATATTTTTGATTGCGCTGTTGTTGGCAGAGCTGTTTATCGGCTTTTACATTTCAACCTTTCAGGCATTCAACTCCGCTCCGATTGTTCTTATTGCAGGCTATTTTTTAATAGCGTTAAGTTTGCTTATAGGCAGAGCTTTGTGTGCAAAGAATAACGGCGCAGCCGATTTACCGCCTCGCAGCGATGGTGAAAGAGATATAGAGCACGATTATTATCTGCTCTATACAAAAAATCTCAACGACCCGATAGCAAAGAGGGGAATAAAAATCGGCTTTTCATTGATTTGCATTACAACCGTATATATCTGTGTTTTGGCAGTTGTTATATACGCCAATGTTGTCTGCAAACGGGTCTCAAATACAAGCATTGCGGTGGTCTGTGTTCTGTCCTTCCTCGCGCTCATATTGAACGAGGTGCAGATAGTATTGACCTCTGATAAAATTCTTTGGAATACAGCATTGCAAAACGGCCTGCCGGCGTTGGGCTTGGTCGGGTACATGGTTGTGGAATGGCTCATTCTGCCTGTAACGTTTAACTTTATACTGTGCTTTTCCTTAATGCTGTTGATGATACCCGTACATTTAAAGTTCGGGTGGCTCAGCAGGGAGTTTTATAAAATTTATAAAAAATAAAATTTTGGGTACATAAACTGATTTATTCAGTCATTAAATTTATCTGCTTTTGGTGCGAAAAATATATGTCTAAATACAAATGCGTAAAACAACATGATATAACAGATTGCGGGGCGGCTTGCATAGCGGCTGTTTGCTTGCAATATAAAAAGGAAATGACCATAACTAAGCTGCGCGATATGTCGGGCACGGATGTCAAGGGGACAACCGTGCTCGGCATCGTGCAAACTTTGGAAAAGCTCGGCTTTGAGGCCAAGGCCGCGCGCATTACAAGGGAGACGTTTGAGGAAAAATTTACTCTCCCTATAATAGTGCGCGTTCTTACGAAGGAGGGGCTGACGCATTTTGTGGTCGTACATAAAATTTATAAGAACAAGCTGCTCGTAGCCGATCCTGCAAATGGCTTAAGGAAAATATCAAAGGATGAATTCTTTGAAAATTTTGACGGCTTTGCTGTATTCTGTGCGCCTACTAATGAGTTTATTGCAGATAAAACAAGGACGAAGGGCGTATTCAACAGATTTTTCAAGCTGCTGCTTGCTCAAAAAAAATTATTTATACTTGCAATAATAGGCAGCATAATTTTGACGGTCCTCGGCATAGCAAGCAGCTTTTTCAATAAGATTTTAATGGATGAGATATTGCCTTATAATCTTAAAAATCAGCTTCTTATATTCTGTATAGGCTTCGGCATTATAGCTATTTTTAATTTGCTGTTGAGCTCGGCGCGACAGCACCTTTTGCTGCATCTTTCTATAAAAATAGACATGCCGCTTATGCTTGGGTATTTCAAGCATATATTTGCGTTGCCAATGAGGTTTTTCGGAACGCGAAGAACGGGCGATATTTTGACGAGATTTTCCGACGCGGGAACAATAAAGGATATTTTTACGACAATAACATTGTCGCTGATTATCGACATCATGCTTACAATTATAAGCGGCGTGATACTGTTCTTTATGAATAAAACGCTCTTTGCAATTATAGCAATCATTACTGTTGTAAATGCCGTGCTCGTATATGCCTTTAAAAGGCCTTATAAGGAGCTGAATATAGAGAGTATGGAAAAGCAGGCGTCTTTGAACAGTCAGATAATAGACAGTCTTAAGGGTGTGGAAACGGTAAAAAGCTTTGGCGTCGAAAATGAAACAATGGAAAAGCTCGAAAGTAAATACATAAGCGCATTGCGTACAGGCTATAAGACAAGCGTTACAAGCAATGTGCAGGGGACAATTTCGGGTTTCTTCAATAATATAGGTAATCTCGTTTTAATGGGTATTGCGGCGTTGTTTGTAATAAACGGCGACATCACTTTGGGTAGTATGATGGCCTTTATGTCGTTGTCGAGCTACTTTATGGAGCCTATAGGCAGGCTGGTATCCCTGCAGATGCAAATTCAGGAAGCGAATATCGCTATGAAACGCATGAGCGAGCTATATGAGGTGGAAGAGGAGCAGGAAAATAAGAACAATCTGATTGCGGAGTTTGAGCTTGATGGCTCTTTAGAGGTTGATAACCTTACCTTCAGATATGGCAGCCGTGCCCCCGTGCTTAAGGATATTAAGCTTAAGGTTTGCAGCGGTGAAAAGATAGCCTTGGTTGGTGAGAGCGGCGGCGGTAAAACTACTCTTGCAAAATTGATATTGGGCCTGTGGCAGCCTGAAGAAGGGCAGGTCAGGTTAAGCGGCTATAATGTTGAGGAGCTTGACAAAAACATAATGCGCAGAGAAATAGCCTATGTGCCGCAGAATGTTGAGCTGTTTACGGGCACTATTGAAGAGAATATCAAGCTGGGCAAGAGGGATGCTACTTATGAGGAGGTGAAGGCTGCCTGCAGGATGGCCAGCTGTTCCGACTTTATAGAGAAAATGCCTGCAAAGTATGCGACCTTTCTCGAAGAGGCCGGTGCCAATTTGTCCGGCGGAGAAAGACAAAGAATTGCGCTTGCGCGCGCATTAATCAAAAAGCCCAAAATACTTATTTTAGATGAGGCAACCAGCAACTTGGACTTTGTAAGTGAAGCACATATTTATGAGATGCTGTTTAACTTAAAATGTACGCTTATAATAATAGCGCATAGAATATCTACTATTCAAAAATGTGATAAAGTTTATGTAATTGACAGCAATACAATGGCGGAGGAAGGCACACATAATGAGCTTTTGGCAAAGGATGGCATCTATCGAAAAATTTGGGATAGTCAGATGGGGGAGGGAGCATTCAGCAATCAAAAGAAACCTAAGCCCCAAAGTGAAACCGTAGCTGTTAAGTCCCAAATTGATTCAGATGATGAGGTTACATATAAATAATCTGTTTGGATTAAATAGGTTAAGGAGAAAATTACTATGAAAAATAATTAAATATTAGAACTTTTAACATTAATGGCTGCTTAATAAGCAATTTGTGTAAGTGAAAAGTATGATAATGAGTCACTGCATTAGTTAAATAAGGGGAAAACATATGAATTTTGACAACATAAAAAATAAATTTAATAAATTAATGCTCAATACTGAAGGAATATGCGGATTTATATCTGACTATAGCTCAGATTATTTAAAATCAATATTAAGCAATATAGAAAATATTCCTATAACAAAGGTTCAATTTGACCAGTTGCTATCATTGCAAAATATAAAGTGCGTAAGCGATGGCTTTTTCAGGTTCTATTGGCTTACACAACCGGAGCATTTTTATAAACTGCAGGAGATTGAATTGGTTAACGGCACAAAAACAATAAACTCTATAGAGCAGTTGTATTGGGGGTTTAATAGACTTTTCATAGATTGCTTATATGTTTATGGCAATATCCAAAAGGGATTTGAAAAATTGGCAGGCCTGTCTTATGACGAGTTGTTAAAAATCTTTGAGAAATTCAAGGTCAATACCGAGCAGATAAAATCAAGGGGGAATACTATTAAATTTAATATAATTGATAAAAGAGACAGGTATTTGATATCTGAAATGGCGTGTAAAACCTTTGTCAATATAAGATCAGGGCAAGGATTGCGCGATAAATTGCTCGCTTCTTATAAAGAAGCACAAAAAAAAGGAATAAAGCATCCAAATTTTCGCAGTTTGCTGGATGGTACCTATTTACCCAATGAGGATCAACAAATGTCATTGTTTTCAGTAAGTGAAATATTAGATGAGGAAGTACATAGTGAAGATGATTTAAAAGCGAAAGCCGACGCATTATATGATAGATTTGAAAAGGCACACAGACAGGCATTGGAAAATACTAATTTATATTTGTCATTGGTAAACGATTTGGATGTCTATGTGGCAACAAGTATGCGCACAAAAGAAAACTTCGTTGAAATGGCGAATTTTTGCGAAAAGGTATTTAAAAGTACTGAGTTGGTTGAATACAATCTGCGCTATTTTGATCCTACGATGAGTGCGGCAGACTCTCATGAAGACAAGGGATTAATCGAATGTCTTATGGTAAAAGCCGCACGCATGCTCATTTATTCTACAGGAGAAAAGGATAGCTATGGAAAGGATGTAGAAGCTGCAATGGCATTGTGTTTGGGTAAGCCAACTATATTTTATTGTAAAGAGGGAGGTCGCGCTTCATTTTTTAGAAATGTGCATCCGTTAAGCAGGCTTGTAAATTTTGAGACTGGCGTTGCTGATGGGGTAATTGTTTGTGAAACAGAGCAAGAAGTTATAAAAATTATAGAACGAATCTTTACCAATGCAATGGAATATAGAATAGACAGGAAAAAGGATGAAGATGGTAAAGATAGAGATTATTATCTGTTAAGGGAGGTAACTACAGGTTCGGTGATACGCATACAAACAGATAGTAAATTATTAAGCAGTGTGTTTTGGAATAGCTATAATAAATAGGTTAATTTAATAATGTTAATTAATTATAGATATTTTGGCATTATTTTATAAAGCCTTGTTGTCGCGTCTAATTATGAATAGCTTTTTGGAGTGATATGCTGTTGCAAAAGCGTGAGTGGCTCTAAAATGCTCCTATTTTCCCGTATAAATTATTTTAATTAGTTTGTCAGAGCAGTTGAGCATAAAAAATTTAAAGCGCTGAAAACGGGCAATTTTAAGCTGTTTTTGCGCTAAAAAGCCTCATTTGCAAACATTTTTGAAACCTTGCAATAGCTTCAATTCCAACAAGCGGAAGATGTTGGTGATGATGGCGACGAGGATCTACCTGTTCCCGTTCCGCGCGAGTGTAGCGCTGCTCTGCTGAGGCTCACGGAGGGAAACGGCAGAACACAGAAGTTAAGCTCGTCTACGGCGAAAGTACTTGGCACAGAGCGCCCGGGAGGATAGCAAATTGCCGGATTTCAAAAAACAGCAGCGACTGCAAAAGCAGTCGCTGTTGTTTTTTTGCATATGTTGTAATTATCCTCCCGGGCGAGGGAGGACGAGCGCGGAGTTCTCAAAACAGCAGACACCTGCTGTTTTGCCGCGCGAGATGAGTGAGCGCATAGTGTAAGGCGCGAACGGTGACCGAGCTTGCCGGCTCTGCCTTGCGGCAAGCGAGAAAGCAAATTGCCGGATTTCAGTGCAAGCCGTTGCGCAATATGCGCAACGGCTTTACACTATTTTTAAGCCGTTTTGTGCGTTTTTGGCTTAAAAACGCCTACTTTTGCTTAAAAATCAATGACCGTTTTTCAAGCGAAAAACGGTCATTTTTCTATGTTTTGACCACTTTTCGTTTTACTCAATTTATGCAGTTTCTGCTTGTGTTGATATAAAATTTTAGGTTGTTCGTAACTAAAAATACGGAAAATTTTGGCGTACTTTCCGCTCTTTGGCAGCAGTTTATAAACTGTTGAATAAGGCAAAAAGTACGCCTTTTTTCTTAAAAGTTGAGCATAAAGTTGAGCATAAAATCAGTAAGAAAACTTTTCGCCTTCAGCCTTTAAAAAGTCGTCGGAAAGGTCGGTGTATGTATCTGCCATACCGCCCAGAGCATGCCCCACATACTTTTTGATTGCAGCCTCTGCAATGCCGCACTCCATACAGTGGGTGTAGAAAGTGGTGCGCAAGTCATACAGCTTATGGTTCGGAAGAATGCCGTTAAACTTATGCCTTATCTGTTCCAGCCTCGTGAAGTACAATTCCGTCGTGCCTTCAAGATAAGGTTGCAGCATAGGAGTAATAGGTATCTTCTTCAATTCCACTTTGCCGTTTTTACGTTTACTGTTATTCGCCACGATAAAGCCGTTCTCAATGTAAGCCGTCTTGTACTCGTTGGGGCGTAAGCCCGTGTACAAGCCTATGGCAAACATCTTTTGGTAAGGCGTGTCCGCCGTTTCACTCAATAGTTTGCGTTCTTCGTCCTTTGTGAGAGCCTTTCCATGTTCTCTTTCGTGCTTGGTATGAAATACCATGTCAATCGGGTTATGCAACATAACGCCGTGCTTTACCGCCGCCTTAAAGAGCATATTCAGCATAAAAAAGCAATAGAATTTGGTAAATTATTTGCTCCGACCGTTGCCCGAACCTTTGAAGGGAGTGGAGCGTTTGGCGGCTTTACGTTGCTCAGCCGTTTTAATGGCATCGTTCAGCTTATCCGGCGCGAGCCTGCGCAGAGTATGTAAAGTATCTGCGCTCTTTTGCAATTCTGAGTTCTCCTTTTCGGTTTGCCGCAATTCTTCAAACAGCCCTTGCCGGTCTTTAATGCTGTATTCAAGTTCAGACTTTGTCTTTGCAAGTTCGGCAGCAAGTGCCGGCACATCCTTTTTGCTCGGTTTACGTCTGCCGCCCGAATACTCCTGTAGGATTTCCGCAGCGGATTGTAACGGCTCAACTTCGCGCTGTAATTGCGTTTGCCTTTGCTCAAGTCTTTGTGCCTCTCTTTCTGCGTGAGCCTGTCTGCTCTCCGCAAGGCCTGCTCTGAATTGCGTATGTTTGAGTTTATCCTCAGCTATCGCAAGTTCGGTGTTTTTGCCGTGCAACAGCCTGTCCGCTTCGGCAAGTTCGGTTTGCCGCTGTTTCATCTGCCATTCATACTTTGTAGTGTGCTTTCTATTGCTGTCTACTTCGCCGCGCTCCAGACCATACCGTACGCTTGCTCCTACAAAATTATGATTTTATTTTGTTGGCGTACTATTGACTTTTTAATTAATAATATGTTATAATAAGTTAACATCATAAATGTTTTTTGCGTGAGAGATGCATATGATAAATGGGATGAATATTAATGATTCAATTCATGGTTTAATAAGATTGACAGAATATGAAAAAAAGATTTTGTCCTCCCCTCAATTTAACAGGCTGCATGATGTTTACCAAAATTCTACGGTGTATTTAACATTTCCATGTAACAGAACAAAGCGATTCGAACATTCTATTGGTTGTTTGTATCTATGTTCAGAAATGTTCTATTATTCATGTCTTAATGCATCTGCAAAAGACTTGGAAATGTTTTTTAATAAAATTGGGGGATGTATTAAGGCGTTATATAAAGATAAAGAGTTCAATCCTGATAAAATAGCTAAAACTTTAACTCAAAAATCACTTATTGGGCAAAATTCTAATTTGATTTTAGAGGATGATGACAAAGGCAATAATAATGAAATAAGAAAACTTTATAATCATGTGTTGCCTAAGATTGGAGAGGGGCTTATACCTCATAATATACCAGAACGATTTTGGTTAATATATTTATTGTTGGCTCAAGCTGTTCGTATAGCTGCATTGCTTCATGATATCGGGCATCCCCCATTTAGTCATGTTGTTGAACGTGCGCTCAATAGAGTGTATTATGAAACTAATAACAATTTAGATTCGGTTGATGCAGATAAATGGAAGGTGTTTTCTGATAATATAGGAAATTTGGTTAATAGCCAAAAACAGCTTCATGAAGCTATGGGTGAGAGAATAGCTGATGGTATTTTGGAGCAACTTGTAACAGATAATTCTTTCGGGAATTATGATTCTCACGGTCAAGATTCCTTGTTTGAGCAATTGCTGCGGCTATGTGTAAGCCATATTTTGAAAGAGAAAAAAGATTTTAAATTGCTTCATAGGATTGTTGACTCCACTCTTGATGGTGATCGTTTGGACTATGTGATGCGAGATTATCGCAATTCAGGGATCAATGTCGGGGATTTGGAGTATAAGCGCATTATAAATGAGATGAAGCTTGCCTTTGTTAAGGCTGGGAAAAAATCTTCTTTCCATTTTGTAGTACCGGTTAAATCTATTAATACAGTAGAGAATTTTTTGCGGAAGCGATTCGGCTTGTATAAAGATGTGATTAATCATCACAGAGTTATAAAAACGGACACTTTGCTAGAAGATGTAGTATACAGATTATCAAAAAAATATTTAGGAAGTTCATGTGTGCCGCAAAATCAAAATGGGAACGAAGTATCTATTCCAAATGATATTAGCGGATTATGGGTTTCACTAAATAGTTTGACGAGTGAAGGGAGGCGAAGTTTACTTACGCAATGGAATGACTCGTGGTTAATGTTCGTTTTAAGAGAAACATACTATGTCGAGTATTTTCTATTGGGAAATGAAGTTAATGATCCTATTTTGGCGCAGGAATTAACGGAATTGTTGAGGAATGAAAAGCAATATTATTCTCTAATAAAAAGGCGAGAGGATGTCACTATAATTGGGAATAAGATTAAAGAAGTACTTGACGAACAAAGAGAGTTGATTAATAGAATTAAGGAGCTTAATAATCAGACAAAACAAGAACAAACTGATGAAGGTGAGATAGGGATTCCGGCAAATTCCCCCAAAGTCTTTTTGGAGTTGTTTAATACTAATCCATCTAAGATTATTTCCTTTTTCTATCGCAATATTTCCGCGTTTATATACAAAGAAGAAGATTTTGAAGAAGATGTTTACAATATCTGTAGGGAAGTTTGCCAAGATGGTTTTATTGATGTTAAACCAGTTTTTAAAAAATTAAAAGATGGTATTTCGTCAGGCCCCAAGTGTATATATTTTTATTCTGATAATAGATTTTATACATTAAGTGAACTTTCCGATATTCAGCAAGTTTTGCAAATTGAAAGTGATTCAGCACCATTATTTTATCTGTATGTAGTACCAAAAAATAAGGACGATATCAAACAGAAAAAAATAGAAGTGCTTGAAAAGATAGGAAAAAAACTAGGGAAGAAGATAATGGAAATATTAAATAAAACATTGGAGGTCTTAAAATAATGTGTCAAATAATAATGAAAGCAGATGAACTAAGTACGGATGTCGTTAGGGATTTTGTTATCTATAATGTTATATTTACAAGTTGTGGAAATACATTTACCGTTAAGGATCTTAAAAATCAATTAGACAAATTGAAATGTAATATTGATGAAAAATATTTAGAGAATAAACTGCTGAGTTTCACTGATAAGGGGTTGATTGCTCAGACCCTTACGGGATATGCGATAAATAATTAAATAGACTACATTTGGCTATTCTAAATAATTTAGTAAATTATTGAAACATATCTGATGCTGATAGAAAGTTTTGTCGGTACTATGTTTTTAAAATGTTAGCTATAGATTGGATAGAATTCTATTACATGGTATGATGAGAATAATTGTAATTATAAAATAAGACAGTAACTATAACACGATAATAAACTTGTGGGACTATTGGTGTTGAGTTGTTTGTCTTAAAGGAAATATGAAGTAATCGGAAGATTTAGATGAAATTTGCAAGCCCGTTGCGTTAAGCAACGGGCTTGCATTTTAATCGAGAATAAGTGCGTGGAAATGCTCTCCTAAATGTTTAATTTTGGATTGGTAAACGTTTGGTAAATGTTTTTTTGAAAAGCTCAAAAATGAGCTGTTTTTAAGCATTTTTAGCCTATTTCCACGCAAAATAGAGTACTTTTGAAATTCTCTTTCCCGCTTCAAGTCCAACAAGCGGAGCCATTCCGGTGATAATGGCGACGAGGTCCCACCTGTTCCCATTCCGAACACAGAAGTTAAGCTCGTCCGCGGTGAAAGTACTTGGCACATAGCGCCCGGGAGGATAACACGTTGCCGGATTTCAATCAAAAATGACCGTTTTTCAGCGAAAAACGGTCATTTTTCCTTTGTTTTGGCCGTTTTCTTAAAACTCCGTCCATATCAAAAAACTTGAATTTCAGCCAAGTTTTATTATCGATTTCAGTCTATTAAATTGTGATTTTTACCATATTTCAGCGGTAATCAGGCAAGCGTAAATGTCACTGAATTTTAAGCCTTATTTTGCATTTTGGTACACGTTTTGGCACATAATTTGGTACACATTTCGGCGCGTCAGTAGCGCAGTTTCTGCCCTTCGCGCTTCAAGAAATCGTCCCCTAAATCGGCATAGGTATCGGCAAGCCCTCCGAGCGTATGACCGACGTATTTCTTAATAGCAGCTTCGGCAACTCCGCACTCCATACAACGGGTATAGAATGTAGTTCGCAGGTCATAGAGCTTATGGTTAGGAAGAATACCATTAAATTTATGTCGTATCTGCTCCAATCGGTAAAAGAAGAGGCTACCGCCCTCTTTTACATACGGAGCCAGCATCGGCGTTATAGGTATCTTTTTCAGCTCTATCTTGCCATTTTTGCGTTTGCTGTTATTTGCTACGATAAAGCCGTCCTCTATGTAAGCCGTCTTATACTCATTTGGGCGAAGTCCCGTATATAAGCCAATAGCGAACATTTGCTGATATGGTGTGCCCTCAGTGGACGTGAGCAAAAGTTGTTCCTCATCTTTTGTAAGTGCCTTACCGTGTTCCCGTGTGTGTTTGGTATGGAACACCATGTCAATCGGATTATGCTGTATGATGCCGTGTTTTATTGCGGCTTTAAACAGCATATTGAGCATTGTGTGCACGTTCTCCTCCGTGCGGGGCTTGTCCTCTGCAATCAATCTGTCAAGCAACACTTGACATTTTTCAGCCGTTATTTGCCTCAATGGCATATCCCCGAAATGTGGGAAGATGTGGTTTTTATAATTACTCATAACCACGCGATAGGTAGAAGCACTTACTTTACGCTTGTGGAATTTCTCAAAATAGTAGTTTGCAAATTTGTCAAAGGTTGTGGGCACTCCATTAATTTCTGTCTGCTGCGTTGAAAGCGGAGTAGGAGTAATCGGCGCTCCCGTGACCTTGGCAAATTCCTGTTGCTTTTTGAGTTGGTCGGCAGTGTGCAATTTCTCTATGAACTTCCGCTTTGCTTCTTCGAGGTTATTAGAAGAGACTACGATATTGTAGCCGTTCCTGCGGTAACGAATCATATAGTTCCAGCTGTTTTTGCCGCTCTTGCGGCGAAGTACATGGGCATTGCAGCCCGCCGTCCTGAATGTTTTTCTGAAATAAGTTGGCATCTGTGAAATCTCCTTTTTAGTGAATTTCACGATTCCGACCTCATTGCTTTCGCTTGCCTTGTCTTGTTCAGTTTCTTTGCCGTCGTTATTGCCCACGAGTTCGGAAAGTTTGTCTACCGTAATGGTGTTAGCCGCCATTTCAAGTAGCGCTTTCTTTTGCTCGTCGGAGCATTCGATGGTCGTAATAAAATTAAGAATTTCAATAAGTTTCTCTTGATTCATATACCTCCATAAGTAATTGTGCGTAAAATACTACCATACTTTCTCGTAAAAAGCAATAGTTCGCCGCAATTATTTCCCCCAATCATATTTAGATTTTTTATTCTGTGCCTCTCTCTGAGCTTCGGCAAGCTCCTTTTCGCGGTCGGCTTTCATCTCCTCTTCAATCTCCCGAAGGCGGGAGTGGTAGCCGCGCGTCTCCTCCGAAAATAAAGAGGCAAGGGAGGAGAGAAAGCCCTCGATTCCCTTGCCTATTTTGCGCTCTGAAAATACGATATTGCGCCTCAAACGTTTGTCGTTGGCTTTGTGCTTGAAGCGCTTGCTGTATGTATAGGTGTTCTTGCGTATAAGCCACGCCTGATTGAGCACAATGTCGCCCAGTCGCCTGTGGTAGTCCCATTGCAACCGCTCTATCGTCTTGATCTCTTTGAGCTTAACGTTGCCGCCGCCCAGCGGGTCGTTCATGTGATTGTTATCAATGTTCAACTTCTCCTTGTAGTACTTGCCCATGATGCCGGCGAGCTCATTTCTCTTCTTGTCGAGCAGCTCTTCAAATTCCCAGTACCTGTCATAAACTTTCATGTCTGAGACGAGTACCTTCAACACAACTTCGTCTATGCGTTCGCGATAGGGCTTCATAGCTGCATTGCCGTATCTCCACACGCAGTCGTCTGGTAGCTCTTTTGCCAGCTTGCGCAGCTCCCTCGCCGCCCTGTCGTGGCGGTAGGCAGTCATTCCCTCCGTTGAGCGGGTAAACTTCTCTTCCGCTTCATCTCTTGCCGCCAGAAGTTTGTCGCTTATTGCGATGGCGTTCAGCCTCTCGGTCATGGCGGCAATGGCGTCAAACTTTATCTTGCCTTTGGCTCGGTACTTATAGCCCGCCGCGCGCTGATTCTTTATCTTTGGTTCTTTCTCCCAAAAGCAAAAATGTACATGCAAATGGGTAGGACGGTCTAAATGTAACGCGCACATTAAATCTATGTTCTCAGGCTCAAAGCCCGCCTCTTTAAAGAACGGGCGGAATGTGTGCCTCACAAGTTCTATGCACTTTTGCGGCGTGTCAATCTTTTCGGAGTGCTCCTCGTCGAAAGAGATGAAGCCGTGCCAGATTACTTTCTCTCCGCTCTGTGCGCGGAACTTCATGTCGGCGAGTTCGTCTTTTGAAATCATCCCGTCGCCGTTGAACACGCCTGTGGACTTTTGCAGGTATTCCAGAACGGTCAGCTGCTTTAAATGCTCGCCGCAGATTTTGCCCTCACGCGTCATATATCGGTAAATAGTGTCGCCGTCGCCCGTCATCGTAAAAAAGGCTCGCTCCTTTGCGTGCTTGGCAATATCCTTTTCTGACGACCCTCGCTTTAAGTGGTGGGGAGTGTAGGCAATATCAAAAATTACTGGCGCACTGCTCATACTCTCACCTCATTATTAAAGGCGGGCGGAAACTTGCCGCCCGCCTCATGTTGAAAATATCCATCACGTGATACTTTGTCGCCCTTGCGCATTCCTCGGTCACGTACCTCGTTGTACGCTCCCGTCGTCATTTGCGCGCGCTCCTCGTCTGACGTGCGGCTATTTCCAACAAAATCTTCGCAAGATGAAAATGCAGTAAAACTGCATTTTCTTAGCCTGCTACAGGTTTGTTCGTGATAAAGCCATAATTGCATATCCGCTATTTCACGTTCAGTCATGTTTTCCACCTCGGTCGTCCTCATATTCCTGCCAGCATTTATGGTCTTTGAACATAAGCAAAATGTCGCTCATATTTTCGCTTTGCACGGCTCTGTCTGAGGCTATAAATTCGTATAACTCCCGCATACTTATGCCCGCAAGCGCTTCGTCCCATCTCGGTAGTTTGCCCGCAATGTATGGGAAGTCTCTGTAAATCTTCTCCAATGTATAGTGCCTTCTTCGGCTGTTAGCCGCTCTGTTTGCGCTTTTTGTAATGTCGTTTTTTAGCATATCAAAGTATCTGTCAATGGCGGCGGTGTCTTTGCCGTTCACGCGGTTTCCTCCGAACCTGTAATCACAAATCTTTTTAATCAACAATCCCGCCTGCGCGTCCTTTAATGAGTAGAAGATGTTTGCGTAAACCGAACGAAAGGTGAAGGATGCGCACCTCTTTCTGTAAGGGGGACTGTTTTCTTTCTGCTCTTCAAGTTCATCCTTTAAGAGTAGTAAAATGCCCGTCACCCTGTCGGTTGAATTTGGATTGAACTCCTCGTCTGCAAAGAAAAAGCGGCACATCTTTTTTATAAAGATGCCCGCCTGTACGTCCGTAAGGTCGCCCGTAATATCTGCGTAGGTTATGTAAAAATAAAATTTATCTGTCACTCGTTGCCCTCCTTATCTTTCGGATATTTTTGTTCGTATTTCTTTATCAAATAATAGATATGTTTTTGATCTGCAAGCTCGGTATCGATTGCCAGTTTTGAGTGTAAATCAGCCCAGTCCGTGTCCTTTATATATCGTTCTCCGCTGCCGAAAAGCTCGCCTTCGAGGTCTGGATGCAATGCCTTGAATTGCTCGTAAGTCATAGCATCAGCCTGCGTTGGCTCAGGCATATCTGCGGGGCAATCGGCTGTTTCCTTGTCTTTTGGCTTGGGCTTGCTGCGCTTTTTCTTCGGCGCATTGATAGTGCAGGCGTCAAAGTAGAGTTTAATTGTCTTATCCCCGAACTTCGGCTGTTTCCCCTCCACAAAGAAGTCATACAGTCCCAATACAAATGCACCGTGCTTTTCGGACGGCAGAAGTTTAAGGGCGTTGTGGTAGCTGCGTTTAAACTCGAAGTGTTTGAATTTATAGCTGTATTTCTTTGTCTTTGCTCCCGTGCTCTCAACCGCCTTTACCTCTTGCAGCATATCTGTAATCGTGCTCCAATAAAAGGCCTGAGTGTCGGTTGCCCATGCCGCGGGCTTTTCGTCCTCAAATTCAAACCTGCAAATTGCCATGGCAAAGGCGTTCGCCTCTTCCTCGGTCATGCTCTTTAAAATGTCTGCGTAGATACTGTAAAACGTAAATTTTTCCAACTCGATTTTCTCCTCCTTATTTTGTTTTAGTTGTTGTTAAAGTTTTGTTGTGTTTGTTCTCGTGCGTGCATAAATAGTTAATTACATATTGCTACCTCCTTAAATTTTTTATAGAAAATGGGAGCAGATTTGCGATTGCAAATCTGCTCCCACTATATAAGTAGATCAAAATTTTACCAAAAATTTCAGGTAGTATAAATTATTTTTTTCTAAATTTATATTTTCCCTTGCCCATACCGCTTATAGGCTCGATAAGATTGGCGGTTTTCATCTTGTTTATGAGTTCGCTTGCAGGGGTTTTTGTAAGTCCGATAGTTGCCATTATATCAGCCCTTGCAAATGTCTTATCATATCCGAAGGCGTTAAAGAGCATTATAATGTGCTCCTTTGTTTTGCTCGTAAGATCTGTATTTTTTAAGACATTCTCGAAGACCTGTTTTTTAGATGAAAGACCTGTTTTTATATCCTCAAAGACCTGTTTTTCAGGCGAAAGACCTGTTTTTGCGTTGTCTGAGTAATTGAGGTTATATAGAGTAACGGAGAATTGTGTTTCGTCCGAATAGAAAACAGGCTCCATTTCCAGCGTGAAGTTTGCTGCGCTGTGGTAATCTTCTTTAATCTTTTTAAAGCCGCTGCCCCTGCGTTCCATAAAGTGCATACGGTTGAACAAGTCGGCAATTATGGGGTTTCTGCGGCGGGACGGTATTTTATCGGTATCTAAATTTTGTACCCTCGAGCCATCGCACATGCCGCCGGGAGAGTAAATTTCCATGCGATCATCATAAATGTCTATGTGAACTTCGCTGCCGAGGTCGAGGTATGAGCGGTGGATTAGGGCATTTACCAGGCATTCAAAGGCGGCGCGTTCGGGAATGTCGGGCAGCTCAATTCTACCGTTTGCCGTCTTTTTCCATGCTTTTTTAGTGTTGTTCTTAATGAACTCCTCGCCGTTCTGTAATAAGCTTATCAAACTGCCTGAATATTCTTTATCGTCAACGGCATCCATTACTCCGGAAGCCTTGTTCTTGCCATACCAGTGGGTGCAGAACAATCTGGAATGTCTTAACGGACATTCGTCGGCGAGCAACGCGCCCGCATTAGTAAGAAGACCGTCTGTTGTCATCAGTCCGAAGGATATGAAGTCCTGTTCGTTAAGTTCGTTGCCTGTGCGTTGCAGATATACAGAGCGCAATTTTGTAAAGGCAAAATCATCGAATCTGTAGGCTGTTGTCAGACTATCGAATGTTTTGTCACTGCCTTTAAGTACGAGCTGCTTTAATTGAGCGGCTGTGGCGGGTACGCTCTCATTGCCTATGCGTACATATGCAATTCTGTTTCCGTCGCCAACATAGTAGTAGGGTGTTTCAATGCCCGCATAGACATGCAGAATGATAAAGGTCTTATCGTCCTCCTTATGAATTTTAAGATTAGTGGAGGGGATGGGATCCATCTTGGTTTTTAACTGCTCGCTTATTATTTCAGAATTCAACTTTGCATCCCTTAGCCCGACGATTGTTTCGTCGTTTGCTATGCCAAAAATCAGCGCGCCGCCTATACCGTTGGCAAACGCGCTCACGCTTTTTAGCCAACTTTTGGGCTTCTTTACTTCAAGCTCCAATTTCTTATCGTATTCAGTTGTTTCGCCCAGATAATCGACTATATTCATAAATTACTCCGAGTATTTGCAAAGATAATATCATAAATTCATTTAATATGCAAGTATGAATTTTATTTTTACACTATAATATTGCCTGCATGGTAGCAGAGTCATTCTGTCCCCGTTCACTTATATACACCCGAAAACACCGAAATTATTCCGCAACGGCAAAAAAAATTTTTATCGCCTGTTTTTGCGCGACATAATCTTTGTTATCTCTCTGTCAATGTCGGCATTTTCGTCAAAGATATAAACATTGTTTTCGGCAATAAATTTATCCGCACGCTTTTCTAAAATCTCAATTATGTAATTATTCAGCCGCTCTGCGCGAAATTGTTCCCACGACATTTTGACTCTGTGAGCCGTATCTTCCTCGCGTGCTATTATGCGTTCATACGCCTGTTGCTCAGGGTTGGGGAAACGCTTTTGCCTGTATATCAGTTCTTCTGTTAAAAAGTAGTACAGCCATGCGAAGATGTCCGCCTCATCTTCTAATCGTTCTGCGAAGATTAAACGGAAACGGTAGGGGAGGTCGTTTATGTGGTAGCGCGCATCGTCCCACGGGTATTCGTCCAGCGTAAACAATATCTTGAGCGCAAAGCGGTAGTATTCTGTAAAGCTGAAGAACCATATCAAAAATTCTTCCCACACCTGTGCGCCTAATAGGGCGTTGAAGGTCTCTAAAATAACGTCGCTGCAGTCGTCCGTCTTGTGCGATAGACGAACTTCTTCCACATTATCTCAAAGTCTATATCCGAATAAGTGCGGCTGCCGTCGTCTAAATCTTCGCGCTCAAGCCGTTCAATCAGCGGAGTCAGATGCTTGGAAATATAGCTCTGGCTCTTTTTCATTTTATGTGCAATTACCTGCTGGGAATAGCCTTTTTTAAATAGGCTGACCATCCTGCGTTCTTCATTGGAGAACGTGCTTTTGACGGTCTTTCTGTCCATATGGGCGGCGATGGTGTCGTCGTAATTTATCGTCTTTTGGTAGGCAACGCACTCCCACGGATTGTTCTCGTTGTCGTCCTCGTCAATTTCGCCATTGCGCTTGAAGTGGCTTTCGATGTCCAAATACCGTCTGTCGTGTTTGTGGTTATTGTTGTGCTCCTTTTTGTCTAGCTCGGTGAGTTCGGCATACATTTCGGGCGTAACCCTGACGGGGATAATATACGCCTTGCCATCTATGTAGTAGTTGCTTGCATGCGGCTGTTGCTCGGTGACGTAATAATATGTCACAAGCCCGTCATTTCTAGGCTTGCGCTTCGGATTGTTGATTTTCCGCTGGCATACCATTCCGTATTCAATTTCTGGCCGCGCTTTGTTAAAATACTTGCGCTCACGCTCTTTCTCGTTTATCGTCATGACAAAGTAATATTAACACAACTTACTCCTAATGTCAAATGAAGGCAAACAAACGTTTGTGTATTATCTGTAATTTTTATAATCATTTTTGTATGCAATTAGTAGACAAGTTTATAAAATTTGATTAGAATACAGCATAGAAAACTATTAAAGAGAATGTTTGCCTATGACTAATGAGGAATTCAATAGAATTCTAAAAAACTTAAAAAAGAATGATTTAGCTGCATTGGAAGATATCTATAATGAATACTTCCAAAAATTAAAATTTACGGCGCTTTGTATTGTACGAGATAATAATGATGCTTACGATATAGCAATGAATGTCATTTTAAAACTCGTTGATATCCCTATATATGATGATTCAATAAAAAATCATGTGGGATTCTTGATTACTATTACAAGAAATGAATCAATCAATTTTATTAAAAAGAAAAACAGATCGCTTCAATTCGATGGAGATTTTGATAGATATGCAAATAGTATTAGTGATAATCTTTGGATTAAAGACATACTAGAAGAGTTAACAGAAGATGAAAAAGATGTATTTATAGAACATTGTATTTGGGGAATTAGGCTTAAAGTAATAGCTAAAAAACAGGGTAAGTCTTATGCAACTGTAGTCAGAACCTATTCAAGCATCAAAGATAAAATAAAACAGCTATATAGTTAGCTGTATCTAAAATAAAAAATTTTTAATTCTGCTGATAACTTTTGTCTTTCTTAATTGTCTTATATATATAACCTACTTATATATTAGGAGTTTTGTGATGAAAGCTATTTTTTATGGGATTGCTTCTTTGTTGTGTGCATTGACCGGAGTCGTTAGTGTTACACCGCAAGAGGATGAGATTCGTTTCGGTTCGAGTTATAATGGCTCTATATATGCTGGCAGTAAAACGGAATACGTTACATATGTAACAAAGGAGGAGGAAGAAAGCTTTATTAATGGAGGACTTCCGAGGTATTATGATACAAGCGGCAGGAGTAAAACATGTGCTAACGTGGCCGGGACAATCTTGTTGGGGTATTATGATAAAAACTATGATGAACTTATCCCTGATTTTACATCTGCAAGAGTAATACGTGACCGCGTAATCTATTATGCGCAAACATCCGCCGTGCAGGATGTTATAGATGAATTATATTATGATATGGATACCAATACAGCTACGGGCGGTACGACTATTAAAGATTTTCAGAATGGACTCCGCAAATATGTCAATGAACTGGGCCGTAATATAGCATTTTCAAATGTTGGAAACAGCAATGGATTTAATTATTCCGCATATTTAAATTCTATCAGGAATGAACAACCGGTTGCGTTATTTGTTTCAAAATATAGTCTGATTCCTATAGCAGATTTTGGTATTTCAGCTACACAGGATAGATTGGACAAAGATTACTATACAGGCAATCATGTTTTGGTTGGGTACGGGCTTAAAGAGATAAAATATTACAATTCAAACGGAACGTTACAAAAAACGATAACTCTTTTAATGGTTGCAACAGGGTATAGTCGTGAACCTTTATATTATGTAGATCTATCAGATTGCGGATATATAGATAGTTATTCTGTAAATATATATTAAAGGATTGTTATGGATAAATTGCAAAAAAAGGTCAAAGAGCAAATGGATAGCGACAAACAGAGCTTTGACGAGTGGTTCAACGCCAACAGAGGTCAGCTGAGTCGCTTTGATAACGAACAAACGGCGGAGGTAAACATTGGTGGCGACACGCTTGCGCGGTCGCGCAAAGTATGGATTGCTTTGATTGCAGCAATACTCATGCTCGCTATTTGCCTGTCAGTAATATTGCCGCTGACGCTCAACGACAACTTCAGCGATTCGGGCTTCGGCGACGACAGCGTATATCAGCTGGAGATGACAGATGAGGAACTGTCCGCAGTACTGGGCGAGTATCCCTTTTTAAGCGATATGTGGATAACCACCAGTTTGACGGTAAAATTGCATGACGACGCATCCGACGTCATGGATATTATAGGCGGCGAGGTTGAAACTCAGTCGGACTATTATTTAATTACTGCACTGATTGAGTATAACCCAAACTATCATTTTGGGTATAGGTCGGTGTATGAATCTCTCGAAAACCGTGTGTCAGTAAATGATTGGGATATAAGTTATGAACAGACATCGATTGATGCCAGTGGGTTGTATGTCTACATGTTGCGCATGGAGGACAGCGGCGGGCAGGTCGTCTATATGGAGGTTCATTGTTTCGAAAATAATATAGATTATATTCTTTACCACTTTATATCGTAAGAGAAAATTAAATACAATTAAACGGTAAAAATGCGTCTGTGTGTTTGGCATAGACGCATTTTTGTTTTAAAGGTAACTTGTAACAATGCTGTAAAATATATGTAATAAATTTGTATCACATGATAAATGTGTAAATTTTCAATTGTCTTATATATGTAATATAAATTAGCAAGGGAGGGTTTTACGTATGGATATGTAAATTATGGATAGGTAGTATATTACTTGTAAACTAATTCACTAAATATCATTGACAAAATTTTAAAGGAGATTTATTATGAAAACGAAAAGCAAAAAAATAGCAATAATTGTTTTGGCATTATTTATGGCTATTCTTTGTTTTGTATTAACGGCTTTTCAAAGTAATATTGCTAAAGCAGATGAGAATTATGCTTCCCGTAAAGGCTTTGATGTCAAAGGACTTAATTATGCAGATGATTACAACAAAGAAACGGTTGCTATCTCAAATTATGGTAATATGTCTTTATGGGTTGCTGAATACAATTACTGGGATAATAATAATCAAGTGCTATATCATACTTATTTTATAGAGGCCAGATTATGCAGTAATGGTAAAGCAGGCGATTATTATAACAATCAAAAGATGTCTATATCAATCAGTCATAAAAATTATATAAAAACCGATGTAATAACTTACTCACCTGAGCAGACGGATACACAATATACCGTTACTGAAGGTATAAATATTGGAGCTAATACAAGTGGCGAAGTATCTTTCGGTTATAGTTATCAAACTTCGCGTACATATTCCGATATTTCATATACATTTAACAGGACTTTAAGTAATGAAAGTGTGCCAACATTAACAACGACCTTTAATTTTGATTTTTCAAACTATGATACCGATGTATCTGGTCGTTCGCCTTATGCTGGAGAGATCGTGCAAAAAATGGCAATCACTTACGCTGTTGATTTCAAGACGGTACCAGATTATTATGATACTGATGTTGAGACATTTACTATTACTTATACTGGGATTATTAACCGACATCCACAGGTTACATGGTGGTTCCCGTCATCTGAGCAAAATACTATATCGGTAGAGTTTAGAAGTGGGATTGCGCACGGGGTTTAAATAGATAAGGGCATGATACAGGCAAAAAATATTTCAAAAATTTATAAAAAGAAGGGCAAAGCTATCACCGCGGTAAAGCCATGCAGCCTCACTCTGCCCGATAGCGGGCTTGTCGTAATAATCGGCGAAACAGGTAGCGGCAAATCTACCCTTTTATCCATTCTCGGCGGCATGCAGAAGCCCGATTCGGGCGAAATTTCGGGCGCGCAAAACGCAGCGGCGTTCGTCTTTCAGAACTCCATGCTACTCGAGGAGATGACCTTACAGGAAAATATCGGTTTTGTAGACAGACTGTATCCCGACGCCAACGTAAACACGGACGAGTTGCTCGCTAAATTCGGTTTGAGCAACAGGCTTGACAACTACCCTAACGAACTATCTGGCGGCGAAAAACAGCGCGCGGCGTTATTGATTGCCATGCTTGAAAACAAGCCGGCAATCTTTGCCGATGAGCCCACGGGCAATCTCGACGAGGAGCATGCCGAAGCTATCGCCAAGCTCTTAAAAGAGCTTTCGCTCTCCCGTCTCGTGGTAGTGGTGACGCACGACAACGATATTTTTTCAGGTCTTGCAGACAGACTTATAAAGATGTCGGGCGGCAGCATAACGGAAGATAGATGTCTGGCCGAAAGAAATGGAGTAACCACCGAAAAACCTCAAAATTATGCGCTCAAAACGCCGCAATTCGGCATAAAGCAGACGGCGACGGTGGCGGTCTCGGTCGTAAAAAAATCAAAGACGAGGTTTATTCTCCTCGCTGTATCGCTTCTGCTGGCGTTTCTGTGCGTGCTCACGTTCACAAACAACCTCTTTTCGCGGGAAGAAAACAGGGTATATACCGCCTTAAGCTCGCAAAATGCTGTGAGCATGGACTTTGTGAAGACGGATGGCGAGCAGTTCCAGCCTCTCAAAATGAGCAAAAGCGAGCTGAATTATTACCTCGATAAATACAACGCAGCCTACTTTATAGATAACTCCGGTGCATATATTTTTGAAAAGGACGGCAACGCCCTCGCGGGCGGTATTCAAGTGAATAGGTTCTATGTAAATGAGGTTTGCAATCAACAAATTCTTGCGGGCAACGCCGACCTTGCCGACGGCCAAATTGCAATCTCCGACTACATTGCCTCAGATATATGTGCCGGCTATTTGCAGTCTTTCGGTGAACAGCTCGGCTATTCCGACCTCATAGGCCACGGCTTAGGAGCTTATACGATATCCGCCGTATATTCTACGGGCTATGACGGCAGGGAACCTTCGGATGGCATGCTCGATGCATTCAACGCGCAGCATCGCACGGTATACGTCAATGACAGCACATACACATCGCACATTCCGACTTCTGCGCAGGTAAATTACAATTTAGAAGGCATGTATGCCAATTTTGTCGTCGTATTCAGTGAGAGTGAAAAGCCGTTCGGCTATGAACTTTTATATGGTTCGGACGACCTTGCCGAGGGTGAAGTGCTCCTCCCCGAGGAGTATGCCGATGACTTTGCGGGAGCGGCCGTCGAAGACGTTGCCGGTCTCGTCGGTACGCAGATTACGCTCACATTTGCCGAAATGTCGGCCCTTCCCGCAAATCAGGAGCACATGATATCTCTCGCCGACAGGCAGTATACGGTAGCCGGCATATATTCATCGCAGCTCAGCTATATGAACCTGGTTATGAGCGCTCAGGACTACCCCGAAGTTTATCTTACTTATTCCAATCAGATTACCGGAAGTAGTGCGGGCATAAGCATAGCGGGGTGCGACCTTGCTACAATAGAAACGGTATATACCGACGGACTGACTGACGGCTCTTTCGCGCGATATAATATCTCTGGCAGTTACGGCTGGTTGCAGACAATCGCCCTGATAGCCGTGTTTATAAGCGCAGTGCTGATAATAATTTCATTCTTCATCCTCGTGTCGTTTATAAACGATTCGGTGGCGAAAAATATGCGTACTTTGGGAGTTTTAAGAGCACTCGGCGTATCAACTGCAAAAATAACAGGTATATATCTTTTGCAGTGTGCCGTATGTCTCGTCGCCGTGTTTGCCGCAGTTGCAATATTGCAGGTACCGCTTGTGTTTGCATGGAACGGACTGCTAGCGGCGGTAATAGAAGGGGGTGTTCCTGTCGTCTACTACGGCTGGCAGGCTATACTTCTGACGGCGGGTGTGCTTGTCGCATACCTTTTCTGCGCTTATGCAATAATAATTGCAAGGCTCAGAAAGAAAAGTTCTATCGAACTGGTTTACGAGAGATAGCGCTTTTTTATTCCGCAAGCAAATGAACAGGTTTGACAAGTCCGCTACATTTTCTGTAGCGGGCTTGTTTTATAATTTATTTCTGTAATTAAATTTTTTTAATACCTGTTTTTTGCGATTTGTAGTCACTTCTGTATAAATTTGTGTGGTTGCTACGCTGGCATGTCCTAAAATTTCTTGTACAGAACGCAGATCAGCTCCGTTGGCAAGTAAATTTGTTGCAAAGGTATGGCGCAAGTAGTGTGGAGTTGATTTGCCGGGCAGATTAGCTTTTTTGATATACTTGGCATAAATGTCTTCAATGCCGTGTATTGTCAATGGGGTACCGTAGCGATTTATAAAAAGGTGTTCTCCGCCCGTTTTTCTTCGCTCTTTTATTAAAGCTGATAGCCTGCTCCATGTAACAGGGGAAGATATGTAAATGAGTCTTTGCTTGCGTCCTTTACCATGAATTAGTAGAGTGTGTTCGGAAGCGATAATATCGTTTAAAGTCAGTGCAGCAGCTTCGCCTATTCTTATACCTGTGCTTATCAAAAGGTCAATAAGGGCTGCGTCACGTGTAAGAGTTCTCTGAGCAAAAGGCGATAGGGGTGCAGGGTCAATGTTGAAACATGATAGTATCTTTGATATATCTGTTATAGCCAAAGTTTTAGGCAGTCGCCTTTCCTGCTTAAATCTGAATTTTAATTTGAGAAATGGAGAGTATGGGATAATTTCAAGGTCTGTCAGGTAGTTATAATAATTTTTCAAAGTGATAATTTTGCGGCGAATGGAGGTATCCTTGAGCTTTAAATTGAGATGGAGATGTGAAACATAGGCACAAATATCTGGTTTAAGTTCGTCTGTTTCAAACTCAAGGAATAGCTTTAAATCACTTCTATATGCCGATAAAGTTTTTTCGGATAGGTTCTTAGTTGCTTGCAAATAGTTGATGAATTGGTTAATGTGGTTCATTATTTTCTCCAATGTTAGATTTACTATTGCAAATTATATCAAAACATGATAAAATATTACTAAAATAACTGACAATTATTGGAGGACAAAACAAATGTGCAAAATAGATATTAATAAATGTTTGGATCCTAATTATACAAACACTTCGGTTAATATTATTTCTTATGTCTTCAAAATGAAATATTGCCAGGAATTTTTAGACAAATATAAAGGTACACCAAATTATATAACTTCAGCAAGCAAGATAAAAAATTTTTTCCATAAAACAATTTATAAAATACGCAATCATCAAGCTGATATAGATGCCCTAGTAAAAGATTTAGACAATAGTAATCATTTAGGTCGTAGTATACTTTTGAAAATAATTGCACAACTGATTCAAATAATACCGTCTATAGCAGTGGGGCCTGAAATTTTAGACCCAATTATAATTGAAATTAATAAAGGAACCTTACCAACGGTTCATAAAGTTGTTGAAAATTTTGCTTCAAGTCCAATTCGCCCTATTATAATTTTACTATTAGACAGCACATCTAACATGAATTTAATTCCTGATATTCTCAAAAAACTTCCCATCAATCTGCGCGTAGCAATTCACAATGATTCAGGCGAAACAAATATCGTTACAGTATTAAAGAATGATGGAGCATCTGATATAAATGAATTTATGGATTGTTATGCAAGTCAATGTTTTAGTACATGTGCTAATACAAATCAAGAAATTATACTTAGCAATGCTGACAATAAAGATGATATTAATTTGATAAGTAAATTATTTATTAAATGTCATTCATCTCTATTAATCGATAACAAACTTGATGCTCTTGAAGACATAAAAGCCATTAATGTAAAGCTACATAATTCGGCTTTACAATCAGATGTAAAAAATCTATTTATGTGCATAAATAGCTTAAATCATGTATATGCTACCGATTCCGGCGGGCAAAGTATTCTTGATGCCATAAATCTCAGTGATGAACTTAATAATCCCTTAATTAAGGCCTTTGTGCATAGATATGCTCATTTTATTCCAAATACTACGTATCAAGAAAAATCTGATTTATTAAATTCTGCTGCGGATGAATTTAATAAGAGAAACATTCTCGATCATAAAATTTATTGTATTAATAATGCATTAACCTATTCGTTTTATAAAGACAACATTGATATTGGTAAATTTAATGGCATGTTGGCTGAAGCTTTAAATAATGTTCCAGGTATTGCTGGGATGTCCATTTTATATAATAATGTCGGCACAGCCTTATTATATTATAGGGATCCGGAAAATGCATTAAAAAAATATAAATCCGGGTTGGATTATGCAACCGCTCTTAATAGGCCAGCGCAAAGAATTGGCTTGTTGGGTAATATAGCAATTACTGAGGCTTTGTTAGGCATTAAACACACTACTGAATATTTTATCAATACATCAAAAGATATTTTAAATATGCCAAATACAAGAAATTTGCCTTTTATACAAGTTAATGGTTTACTAAATTTAATTGCTGCGGCAATATATGAAAACAACAAAGATGCTGCGCTCCAAATTTATGCTAGCAAAAACTTCTTAGATGTTTTAAGTAAATCATTGGTTCCAAACATGCTGGGATCAGGGTCGTTAGTTACGCAGTTAAAAGTATTAGTAGAAAAAAGCAATGGTCTTTTAGACTTCAATTTTGTTCAAATACCTTCATCTACATCTCATATTAGCGGGATAAGACATGATTATATAACGGAAAATGGTTTTAATCCTGCAATTGGAAATGCTTGGTTGTGAAATATAAGAGAGAACAAGCAAGGATGTATCCTGTAACCGTAGCCTTATTTGTTAAAGACTTATAAAGGTTGAAACACTGCTTATGAGGAACTGTGTTTTCGGCATACAATAATGACAATGAAAAATTGATAGAATTGTTTATAGTAGGGGTTGGATTTATCTCAATAAAATAAATATCCTTTATATTAATCTTTGTAGGTATATTGAAATTATAGTTTTTTATTCGTGTATCAACTCTGCAGAATGTCTTAACGTCAAACCTGTCCACAAGACTTAAAACAGAACGCTCTGCATCTTCAGACAAAGAACACAATATTTTTTCATACGAATGGCTTATTTTCGCTTCTTCATTTAAAAACCATTTCTCTCCGTAACTATGTTTGTAACCAACTGGAGGAAGAACTTCCAATTTCCTTGATAAAGGGTTATATAAGACAGGTATGGTCATATCTGTTCCACTGATGAATTCCTGACAAAATTCATCAGCGGAACAAGTTGTTTGTGTACTTGATAATCTAATGCCCTTGCTGCTGCCATAACTACGATTTTTTATTATGCCGCCTTCCTCATTTGCAGGCACCGTTCTCGGTATATGCAAGCTACCGTTGATAGCTATTTGATTTGCGAAAATTTTATCTTCGCCTATGGCGCATGTTTTAGCGCTACAAGGAACACAAGGAACGCCTAAAAAGCTACAAATAGCAGGAACCAGACAAAGATTATCAACATTATTATTACCTGCGTTTAAATTCACACAAAAATCTATGTGAGGAAGCGTACCCAAAGAAGCTTTCTGCATAAAAGTCCTTACATCTAAGATGTAGGGCTTACAGCCTATTTCTTCAGCAGCATTAAGCCACGCGCTTATTACTTCACTTTTCCAAAACTCATAATGAGTGAAACCTAATGCTTGCTCATTTTCAAATGAATAAATTAATGCTATCACATTACCTTTCAATTGATCTAAATATTTAATAAAGGTCTCTTTATCGTTCATATTTTTCCCTCAAATAATTGTCAGTTATTTGATACAAAATTTCAGGAATGCTTTCTTTAGCATTCATATCAAATTAGAAAAGTATAAATGTACATTACAGAGGGATTTTATGTGTGGTATTATAGGATATATAGGAAATAAATTGGCTGCGCCTATTTTGCTTGAAGGATTATTTAAGCTGGAATATAGAGGTTATGATTCTGCTGGGATAGCAGTAAAAGACAACAAAATTTCAATTTATAAGGCTAAGGGTAAGGTGCGTTCCTTAGCTAGGAAAATTAATGGTGGGAAAAATATAAGGGGATTTGCTGGTATAGGGCATACGCGATGGGCGACCCATGGCAGGGTAAATCTAGCTAATGCTCATCCTCATAGTAGTGGGGCGGATAATAATATTGTATTAGTTCATAATGGTGTCATAGAGAATTATTTAATATTAAAAGATGAGTTGATTAAAGCTGGTTATAAATTTTACTCGGAAACTGATACAGAAATAATCGCTAAACTTGTTGATTATTTTTTTAAATTATATAACGATCCTATGGTGGCGTTAAGAAATCTGATAAATGAATTAAATGGCACATTTGCTTTAGGTATATTGTTTAAAAATTCTGATGCTTTATATGCTGTCAGAAAAGGAAGTTCCCTATTTGTTGGGAAAAACGATGGGGAATCATTCATCGCTTCTGATTTACAGACGCTTAGTTATTTTACCGATGCTATATACATAGTTGGTGACGATGAAATAGTGGAACTTAAAGAAAAACATATTCGATTTTTTGATAAAAATTTAAATTGTTTTGAAAAAGAAAAGGTAAATTTAGATTTAAAATTAAGCAATGTTGATAAAGGTAAATACCCGTATTTTATGCTAAAAGAAATTCATGAGCAGCCATATGTGATAAGGGATACCATCAGTTTTTTGCTGGAAGAAATTAGTTATATATTTAATGAAATAAGGGATAAAGTCAAATCATTTAATAATATTAAACAAATAAATATGGTCGCGTGTGGGTCTTCATATAATAGCGCATGCGTAACGAAATTCGTATTAGAAAACATCAGTAGTATATCCATAAATGTATCTTTAGCCTCCGAATTTCGATTTAAAGAAAATAACAAAAACGATAAAGATTCTTTAATAATTTTAATAAGTCAGTCGGGGGAAACAGCAGATTGCCTCACTGTTTTGCGTGAAGCTAAAAATAAAGATATTATGACGTTAGCTATAGTAAATGTATCTGGCACCATGTTGGATTTAGAAGCTGAGTATGTTCTACATACTAAAGCCGGATGTGAAATATCTGTGGCTACAACAAAAGTTTATAGTGCGCAACTAGTAGCGGGGTATCTGTTTAGTGTTTACTTCGCCTATGAAAGGGGAGAGATTACGAAGGATAAACTATCATATTACGTTGAGCATGTAAAAAGGTTGCCAAAATCAATTGAACAAATTTTAAGCGCTGAAGATGCCTTTAAAAGATTAGCTTATAAATATCGAAAAATAAAAAACGTATTTTTTATAGGGCGGTCTGTAGACTATGCTGTTTGTTTAGAGGGTGCACTCAAGCTTAAAGAAGTTAGTTATATTCATGCAGAAGCTTGTGCTGCTGGAGAATTTAAGCATGGAACAATAAGTTTAGTTGATAAAAGATATTTGGTAATTGCTATACTAACTCAAGAAGATATTGCAAATAAAACAATAATCAATCTACATGAAATCAAAAGCCGAGGTGCTAATGTTGTATTGTTGCTAAATGAGAAGATATCGCTAAACATAACAGATTTGCCGTTTGAAGTATATACAATACCAAGTGGAGATGACTTATTTATGGCAAGCATTGCTTGTGTGCCTTTACAAATTATAGCTTACTATATTGGGGTATCTAAGGGAATAGATGTGGATAGACCAAGGCATTTAGCAAAAAGCGTTGTCGTAGAATAGGGATTATTTTTGAGCTGGTATCATGGGACGAAGGATCGAAAGACAATTTTACAAGTTAATCAATTTTAATTTCACAAAACACCTCAAACACCGCATATCTGCAAAGCGATAAAAGGTTATAGAACATTTCCTGCAATACTTTGTAAATAGGTGCTCTTTATTGGGATATTATATGGCGTAAAAGTAAGCTCCTGACGAAAATGTCAGGAGCTTAACTCATACCTCAACGGATCTTTTGAGAATATTAGATTAACTATTGCAAATTATATCAAAATATGGTAAAATATAGATACAATAACTTCAAATTATTTGAGGGACACAATTTTAAGTGCTAGTAATCAAATGAAAGTGTTTATATGTTTTGCAGCAGAAGACCGTTATAATATTGCCGAGCCTATTGCGTACAATCTTAAAAACTATGGAATTGACATATGGTATGATAGGCTAAATTTACTATTAGGAGATAATAGGATTGATAAGAATATAATAGATGGGGCAAAAAATTGCAAATATGCTATTTTAATTATAAGTAAGGTCACAAACAAATCAAAATGTGCAATGGAAGAGATTGAAGTAATCAAAAAGAGATATAGTAATAAGAAAGTTGTGGTTTTCCCAATTATATATAACTTAAAACCAGAGGAAATACCTACTTCCTTAGTGTGGGTTAAACAATTAATTTTTAAAGAAGTAACTCACCGCTCTGGTACTCGAGAAATTTGCAATCACATTGCATGTAAAATTACAAATGATATACTTAATAATTTAAGCTTAAAAAAGTTAAATGATGTTATCGATAATAATCTATTAAATATACCAAATGAAGTTGTTAAGCTAATATATGCTTATTTAGGAATCGATACTGAAAATTTAAACGCTCGTGTTGCCTTATTGTATGCAATATATATATGCATTGTATCAAGTAACCAAAGTGCAAATGTTCGACGAATTATCACAAAAATATTTGAACGAATTTATAGTGAGGCACGACTTTGTTTAGAAGTAGATTATCGTGAGCTTTGGTTATTAGAAAATTCGCTTTGCATATTAATTAATGATGTGTTTTTGAAGTAGCGTTTAGAATATGCACAATAATATTTATTAATTCATTTAATGGTGTTGTAGATTGCAAAAAATTAATTTCTTTTTCTAAATATGGATATTTAGTAATATTATTTTTAACATCATACCATATTTTTTCAGATATAGTACCCGGATATGCAATAGGTATTATAATTTTATTTTGGTCGTTGGCAATATTAAATTCCTCAAGCACGCCGCTTAAAGAATTTAAAGAATTCTTATCTTGTTCTCCAAAAAGAAAGATCGCTGCACCACATTGGCTAATTACTTGTCTTCGGAGCATTTTCTTCTTTTCTTTTGATTTCGGTCCCGTTCCAACAAACGGTTTAATTATTAGATATTTTTCAGTAGACAGTATACCATGTTCTGCGAGATATTTAGTTGCATAACCAATTAAATGTGTACCAAACCTCCGCCCTATACCATTCACGATACGATAGTCGTGTTTGTATAATCCTGTACATAAAGCGTCTGAAAAAGTGTGAGAATAATTCTCAATATTAACTGAGTGCTCACTAAAAGACCCCGAGATAAAAACACGCTTGGCTTGTATCCTTCTTTTTAATTCATTAATTATTTTTGGTATCGTAGGATACGAACGTACTAATAAAACACGGACATGATATCTTCTTTCTAAATCATCCACAAAATATTTAAATGTCTTATCGTTTGGACGATCTTTCAATATTGCATAATGAAAGTTTGTAGAACCATCCAAATATCTTGCTATTTCACTGAGACAGTCTAAAACAACATAATCGGTAAAACTATAGCCTATAAATAGAAAAGTACTGGAAATTAATTCTCTTTTAAAAAAAGTAAGTAATAATTTATGTGTTTCTGCGTATTTTTCATAATCATCTTGCGTTGCGACTATATTTTCTATATTAGTTATGTCGCCATTCAATTTGAATATATTAATTCTGTTATTTAAATCTACATTTGATAAGTCATAGTCGGAAAATACTTTATTAATAAGTATCTCACGTTTCAGATATGCGTTTTCAATTGTATTATCAAAGTTTGTAGTCCACGTATTAGTAAAGCCAATATTAATTAAATCGTTTATTAATGTACTATGAAAATTACTTTTATTTATGCTTTCGTTAATACGTTTTCTTAACTCGGCAGTTCCAAAATTGTTTGCGTAATACTGTGCTAATTTGTAGTAATCATTAACATCATCTATATTAATTTCCAATTCATCTGCAAGAGGAGTAAAAAGCTCTTTCCAACTTGGATAACCAGCATCACGCGATCCGCCCGCGCCTAAAAATAAAGAAATTCGACCATTAAGAGCTAACAGTGTAAATTGTTTATAAAACAGTTCTCGTTCTATCGGCATCGTTTCGACTCCTTAATACCCTCAAATAATTTGAAGTTATTTATATGAAATTTGTAAACCTGCAGAAACAATTTATTTAACTTAATTTTAAAAATTTTAGAAATATGCTTGACAAACGGGCTTAGGCGTAGTATACGCCTAAGCCCGTTTGCTGTTTTCGGCAAACGGGCTTAGGCGTATTATAATTAATTCAAAGGAGTGAGATATGGCAAAAGTAGAAAGTTTTGACGGGCTGATAAGCTCCATTCAGGAGGCTTTTTTATCGGTCAACCGCATGGCTGAAAATCAGCACCTCGAGTCGCTGGAGGAATTTTTAGAGGACGACGGCACGCCCAAAACCATGCGCGTAAAATATCCCTTTTTCAATGAAAGCGGCGATGTCGACTATCGCTTTGTCGATATCCCCGCGCTCTGCCTTATACCGATATCCACGCTCAAACTCAGCGAAGTGAGCGTAGATTTCAAGGTAAAGCTCTCCGCCGAAGTAAGTCTTAAGCGGGACGACGACGCGGAAAATGCGGAGCAGGCCACGCCTTCAACTGCTGCGCCGCCGGTTGCGTCAAACGCCGTGCGCCGCCGCTGGTTCAAACGTTCCCGCGCGCGCATGGGCTTTATTCCCGGTTTCAGGCAGAAGAGGGACGACAGCTACGCCAACATAACGCTAAAATTTGTCGCCGAGGAAGCGCCCGAGGGTATGCTTCGCATACGCGACGAAATGATAAAAATATTGCCGTGATAAGGAGGTAAATAATTATGGCAGACGGTTTAGTTTCAATGGCAAACCAGTTCAGCGGACTGGATATGGCCGCCCTGATCGGCGGGCCGCTCACTGCGGCCTGCAATGCGCAGACGATGTTGGCGCGCTCTACGCTCAACTTCATAGAGGAAGTTGGTCTGGAACCTGCAGACGCAAGCGGCGTTCGCAAAGTGCGTACGGCAAACTTTTCGTTCGACCGCACGGCGGACGGCACCGACGGCAAGATGGGCTCGGAAAATGTGGAGATGAACGTGCCTCTGCTTGCAATCGTCAACGTGCCAGCGCTCTCCATCGATACGGTCGACGTTACGTTCGACATGGAGGTCAAGTCGTCCACGTCGTCGCAGTCGTCGAGCGACAAGAATGCCGAACTCGACGCAACTGCGGGGCTCAAAATAGGCCCCTTCTCTCTCGACGTGAAAATAAAGGGCTCGATATCCTGCCACGAGAGCAATACTCGCTCGAGCGACAATTCGGCAAAATACCACGTTCAGGTTCACGCCAGTCAGCAAAAGACTCCCGAAGGGCTCATGCGTATGCTCGACATACTTTCGAGCGCTGTGGCGCCCTCTGCGGTTACGGCAAATAAGGCGGCCTAAGGCATGGCGTATTCGCTGAGCGACTGCAAATTCGTTGCGCGGTACGTGGTGGGCAACGCAAACGCCGAAAAGCTGCCCGACGAAGAGCAGATACGCAAACAGACGGACGAGCTGAACGCCGCGCTCGCGCGCGGCGGAAGGCTCGTAGGCCAGGAAAAGAATTTTTTTATTCTAAATATCGGGGAGCACCAGGTCATATCGCAGTATATCGTCTATCACGTCGGCTTCGAAAGAAAGCCATACTGGTTTAAGGACTGAGGTCTCCCATATCAATGTGTAAATAATTTATAAGGGGTAATTTATTATGAAAAAATTATATGGCATGGGAAAGTACGCCGCAGAGTGGGGACTTTCATCGGCAGAAGATATTGTAAAGTATGAAGGCGGTTATTTAAAAGGGCAGGGCAGATACAACATGTGCGCGCTCTTTCAAGTGCTGCCCGAAAATAATCACCGTTGGGGCAGCAACGACATTCTGGACGAGGGCGACGGTAATGTCGTGGCTCAGCTCGGCTGGGAGTCTGCACTGAAGGCCGTGCAGCAGCAGGACGGTACGTTTAAAATTGAAAGTGCGACTTATGCACAAAGCGGAAATGAGAATGATGTCACTGGGATTTTTAAAAATAAGGCTGTAACTCATATTCTCACAAGGGCGGTGGATACGTGTACTTTTTTATGGCTCAGACAGGGTGGCAACGTCGTTATGGCGCACTTCAATTATCGGCAAATAAATTTTTTCAAAACCATAATAGAAGGTTACTTGGATGAAAATGCGTCCGTCGATGAGGGCTTTATAAGCTATTGTGAAGACGAACTTAAGTGCGACGAAGTTTATAATGATTTTCTTGGACAATTTAAAAATAAACTTCATGTCTTCAAAAGGAGAGAAAGGGGTGAAAGCGTTGCGCATTCATCCCATTTCGAGGCGGGCATCTATATTAAAGACGGCGGCATAGAGATGTTTGGCGATATCACCGATTTCAGCCACGAAGAAGTAATGAGCGGACTTAAAGTAAATAATGCCCAATCGGCTTACTACGATACCAAACAAGAATTTTTTGACGGTGTCTCTGCGCATTTTTCCGATTCGTCTGGTACATGTTGCAGAATATGATTGCACTCGTATGCAATTATAGGTCAATTATTTAAAAATCTGCCTGTCACAGTTTAAATTATGACAAGATGACAATCAAAAAGCATCCGCCGCGGTTTAACCCACGGCGGATGCATAAGTTATTGAGGTCGAAATCGCTTGTTGTACGTTTTGGCACACGTTTGGCACATGATTTGATTTTTTTCTGAAAATGAGGCAAAATCGGGCAAAAATGGACTAAAATCAAGCATTTTTGAAACTTTTCAGTGGCTTCAAGTCCAACAAGCGGAGCCATTCCGGTGATA
>ERZ1643249.271-NODE-271-length-64615-cov-13.102866_pt1 | contig 64615 bp, 56 predicted proteins | sample MGYA00579263_ERZ1643249 | MGnify/ENA primary metagenome ERZ1643249 (study PRJEB29033, sample SAMEA4952264) | chicken gut metagenome | biome: Broiler Chicken; feature: Gastrointestinal Tract; material: Caecum | place: Ireland | collected 2018 | study: Broiler...
CGTTCCATTCAGGATCCGCCTTCTGGATATCCGAAAGGATCTGCTCCAGCATGGATTTTGTCCATCCGTAGGGATTCGTACACTGTCCCTTCGGGCATTCCTCGGTAATAGGAATGACCGCAGGGTCTCCATACACTGTAGCTGAAGAAGAAAAAATAATATTCTTAACGCCGTGCTTTCTCATTACATCTACCAAAGTAAGTGTTCCGGAAATATTGTTTTCATAGTATTCCCAAGGTTTCGCCACAGACTCGCCGACTGCCTTCAAACCTGCAAAATGAATACAGGAATCAATCTTTTCTTTTTCAAAAATTTCTTCCAGCCCTTCTCTGTCCAAAATATCTGCTTTATAAAATTTCACCGGCTTTCCCGTAATCTTCTCCACACGTTCCAGAGATTTTTCACTGGAATTGCTCAGATTATCCAGCACCACCACCTCATAGCCTGCGTTCTGAAGCTCTACAACTGTATGACTTCCGATATAGCCGGCTCCTCCTGTTACTAAAATTGCCATGCTCTTCTCCTCCTTTTAGGATGTAGTCCTGCGTGAACACAATGTTCCACAGCTCCTGTCCATTATAGCACTATTTATGTTTTCCCACAACCGCTTTCATCCGTCTGGACGGACCAGCATCTTCGTTTCTTCCATTTTTCTGTTTATGCTTTCTCCCAGAGATTCTGAGGATAAAGGCCCTGATCTTTAAAGCGCTGAACCGCCGCCACAACTACGGGCTTATCCTCCTTATATGTGACTCCGTACCACCTGTCGGAGGATTTCAGCACCTGGACAACGGCCTTTCCCTCCCTAAGCAGTTCATCTACTACAAAAGGCAGAAAATATTCACATTTCATAGGATTCTCCTGAATGCCTTTATCCAGAAACGGCCGGAATCTTTCCTTAAGCTCCTGCAGAAAATCTGCAGAAAATCCCCACATATTCATAGAAACAATACTGTCCCCGGGAAGCGCTGTCCAGGTTGCGCCTCCGTCCTCCGTATAGGCGGCTCCCTCGCCTCGCTTTTCGATATGGGTGCGCTCGTGAATCTCTTTCAAAAATCCTTTTTCGTCTGTGACACAGACTCCTCTGGATACATGGCCGTTGTCTGTAAGAGTATTCTCAAGCCGGTACCCTACCATCATATATCTTCCCGCTTCCTGTTTTTCCGTCAGAAAGTCGTATGCCAGCTGAAACGCATGGCTGCCGTAATAATCATCCGCATTAATCACCACAAAAGGCCCGTCGATCTCATCTATACAGCTCAGCACCGCATGTCCGGTTCCCCATGGTTTCACTCTTCCCTCCGGCACCTGATAGCCCTCCGGAAGATTTTCCAGTTCCTGAAACACATAAGAAACCTGAATCTGTCCGCAGAGTCTGTCCCCGATAGCTTCCCTGAACGCCTGCTCATTTTCACGTTTAATAATAAAAATGACCTTCTCAAATCCGGCTCTCACCGCGTCATAAACAGAAAAATCCATAATAATATGTCCCTCTCTGTCAACAGGGTCAATCTGTTTCAGACCTCCATACCGGCTTCCCATTCCCGCAGCCATTACTACTAACACAGGTTTTTTCATAATTTTTCTTCCTTTCTTTTACCTTTCTTTTCTGCTGGCAGCAGTATTTGCACAATAAATTGTTTGTTTTATACAAAAAGCTGATATTTACACAATTTTATAAACTTTATAGAAACTGTTCTCTGGAATAATCTTATTCTGTGAGCTATAATATATTTATCTCGGAATATAAGTGATTTACGACAATTTCAGGGGGAAAGAACAATGGGGTATGAAAGTGTTCAACTGAAAAAGGAACTTCTGGTAGACCAGATTTATACTGTCCATTATTTTAAATACCAAAACGGTCTTCGCCTTGACGGTGAAAGCGGAGATTTCTGGAAATTTCAATGTATCGACAAAGGGGAGGCCGATATAAACACTGATACCGGAAGTCATCTTCTCAGCCATGGCCAGATTATTTTTCATAAACCAAATGAATATCACTCTCTGCGCACTGTGGGAAATAATCCTCTGAATATTATTTCTGTTTCCTTTTCCTGCGCCTCGCCGTACATGGATTTTTTTGAAAACAGAATCCTGGAGCTCTCCGATACAGAAAGAGCGCTGCTGGGCTTCATTCTCAAAGAAGCAAGGCACTGCTTTTCCTCTCCGCTGGACAATCCGTATACGAAAAAGATGGAACTGCGCTCCAACATTCTTTTTGGATCTCAGCAGCTTCTGATTCTTTATCTGGAAGAATTTCTCATACATATTATACGGAGATATCATTCTTCCCATCCGCTGGCGTCAGGAAGAGCTGTTCCCTCCAGGGAGCCGTCCGATGTATGCCGCAAGATCATTTTTTATCTGCAGGAACATGTCAGAGAATATGTGTCTGTGGAAAGTATCTGTCACGACAACCTTATCGGCCGTTCACAGCTTCAGAAGCTCTTCCGGGAGCGGTACGGCTGCGGCGTTATTGAATTTTTTTCAAGAATGAAGATCGATCTTGCCAAAAAGCTTATTCAGAAAAATGAAATGAATTTTACTCAGATTTCTGAATTCCTGGGCTATTCTTCAATCCACTATTTTTCCAGACAGTTTAAAAAGCTTGCCGGAATGACGCCTACGGAATACGCTACATCTATCCGGATGAAGCAGACACAAAAAAACGGCTTATAAAATTTTTCATTCCTTTTTCACTCCCTGAGCCGGTACCCCACTCCCCTTACTGTTTCCAGCATATCTCCTGCATCTCCCAGCTTCTGTCTCAGCGATCTTACATGAACATCTACGGTTCTTGTTTCTCCGTCAAAGTCGTATCCCCAGACATATCCCAGAATCTGGTTCCTGCTCATCACCATACCTTTATTCTCCACAAAATATTGAAGAAGCTCAAATTCTTTGCGGGTGAGCTCCAGCTTCTGCTCTTCCAGAAAGACCTCATGTCTTCCCACAGAAATACGAAGTTCTCCACAGGTCAGTTCACGCTCTTCTCCTGACTTTCCACATCTTCTGAGAACGGCCTTCACTCTCGCCACAAATTCCATCATGCCGAAGGGCTTTGTAATGTAATCGTCCGCTCCGCCGTCCAGTCCGCGCACTTTATCAAATTCTGATTCTCTTGCCGTCACCAGGATCACCGGAATATTCTTTGTCCGCGGATCTGACTTAAGTTTCTGCAGAACCGCATAGCCGTCATCCCCGGGAAGCATAATATCAAGGAGAATCAATTCCGGCTCTTCCTTTTCCAAAGCTTTAAAAAGGCCGCTGCCGTCCTCCAGTCCTTTCGCAGAAAATCCCGTGGCTTCCAGCGTATATACAAGAAGCTCTCTGATATTTTTTTCATCCTCTACGCAGTAGATCATTCTGTATTCCCCCTTCTGCTTCTAAAAACTCCGGATATCCTCCCCTTCTTCTCCTGTCTTATCAATAGAACGGACGATCAGGTAATAGCTGCTGTTCTCATTTACCTGCACCTTCACCCGGTCTCCCACCCGGTGTCCTTTCAGAGCCTTTCCGATGGGAGATTCAATGCTGACTCTGTTTTCCATGGAATTCCCCCGGATAGAAGTCACAAGCTTATATTTTTCCACCTCGCCGTCCTCTTCAAATTCCACCTCCACAATGTCGTCCATGCCGACTTCGTCCGCTTTCGAAGTGTCCGTGACAATATCGGCTGTTTTCAGCATTCTCTCCAGATAGCGGATACGGCTTTCATTCTGGTTTTTATGTTTCTTAGCCGCATAGTACTCGAAATTTTCGCTTAAATCCCCCTGGGCTCTGGCCTCCTTCACAGCCTCTATGGCATCTTTGCGGACTACCAGCTTCCGGTATTCGATTTCATCTTCTATTTTTTGCACGTCTCTCTTTGTAAGTTTCTCTCTCAATTTCTGATCCACTCCTTTTTCTTTTTATCCGCCGGGACAGCAGAAAATGTGAGCAGCTTTTCTCTGCAGCCGTGAGCCCTGCACACGTCTCTGCATTGTCTTTTAGTATACACGAATTCTCTTTCTCATACAAGATACAGAACAAAGAAAGTCCCCTCTTCCACTGCCTGCAGGCCTCCCTGTGAAGCGCTTTCCCAAGGCACAAACAGAGAGGAGCAAAGGCTCTCCGCCTTTACCCCTCTCTGTTTTTACTCTTCCGCACTGTAGACAGTCCTGTAGCTGTTCCCGCAGATTTCCGCAATCTTTTCTAATTCTTCGTTTATCTGGGGGAACTGATCCTCCCGGCTTTGAAATTTTACACAGGTTCCGCAGGAAGAACTGAGATTTCTCGGCACTGGCATGATGATTGCGTTAAGTCCCAGCTTCCCGCAGTTTTTCTTAAAGCAGACCGCCCCGTAATGGGAATAAAACGTAGCTATGTATTCTTTCATTTCTTTATCTCAATCAGAAAATCGTCCCCCTGCTCCTTCACCTGGACCCTATAGCCCTGATGAACCGCAAAACGCGAAACATTTTCTTTTGCTGTCACGTTGTCCACCAGGATCTCATATGCCGCTTCTTTGGAAGCCATGGCGTTTTTGGTCAGGATCACAGGTTCCGGACAGGACAGTCCTCTGGCATCTATTTTTTTCATTCTCTTTTCTCCTCTCCTATGCATCTGATCTTCTTACTGTATTTGACACTGCCACAACAGCAACCACTGCGATCCCGATGATCACCGCAATTTTACCATTTGCCGTAGGTCCTTCTGCGGAAGATGCAAGTCCAAAATTGTGTGCAAATGCAGCTCCCACCATCAGTCCAAGCACCGTTACGGCAGAGTCCGTATTTCCCTCGCCTGCCAGAACAAGCTGACGAAGAGGACAGCCTCCCAGCAGCACGCATCCAAAGCCTGCCAGAAACATTCCCAGAGCATTCCAGAGACCGTCTGTATGCGCTACCGGCTGGCCTGCAAATCCCGGATTAAAATATGCAGTTCCCGTTACCGCTCCAAGAATCAGATTCACCACAAGCGCACTTACAAAAATTGCCAGAAAACCAAAAAGCAGCTTCCATTCCCTGAATAAAACCGCATCACGGATACCGCCCACCATACAGAGACGTGTCCTCTGCGCAAGAGCTCCCACGATCAGCCCTGCCGCCAGAGAAACAGCTACAGATGCATGCAGCGCTCCCGGGCCTGCACCTGCCTCACTGAAATGAATAAACGACGGTGCAACTACAAGAAGGATCAGAAATACGATCTGCATAAAAGGATATAGCTGTCCCTCAAGCGCCGGCATTTTGTATGAACGTTTCAGGGTATATCCCTTTTTCAGAAATACCACTCCGGCCAAAATGCCCAGAGCAAAACCCACAAACCCCAAAATAGCGTTGCCGTCCCCTCCTGCCAGTCTCAGGATCATACGGAACGGACATCCGAGAAACATCAGGCATCCGATCATTACAAAGACTCCCAGGATAAATCTTGTCACCGGAGCAGAACCGCCTCTTGGACGGAATTCCTTTGTCGCCAACGCCACCGCGCAGGCTCCCAGGACAAGACCGATTATCTCGGGCCGGATGTACTGTACCGCACCGGCGCTGTGTAGTCCCAGGGCTCCCGCTGTATCCCGGAGAAAGCACGCGATACAGAATCCCATATTTGCCGGATTGCCGAAAAATACCAGCATAGCCGCGATCAGACCGATGAGAATTCCTGCCGCAGCGATTGTTGTTTTTTCACTTTTCATTTGTTATTGCCTCCCTTTCCCTGATACGCCGCCGTTCTCATGCCGCCCGGCGTATCCTCTGATATACAGATCATATCATTTTTCTGAATTTTTCTCCAATTAAATATAGCCTGATTTTATATATATTTATAGATTTTGTTTATAAATTGAAGTATAATAAAATTAACTTATGAAAGGAAAAATACATATATGGAAAAAATATATCTTGACCAGGCCAGCACCTCATTTCCAAAAGCTCCCGGCGTTGCAGAAACTGTCTGTCAGTATCTCAAGGGGCCTGCTGTCAATGTAAACCGCGGTGCCTACAGCACCGCCTATTCTGTTGAAGAACAGATCTTCGAGACACGTGAACAGCTTCGCAGGCTGTTCCATTTTTCTTCCGGAAAGGGAAAAAATGTTATCTTCACCAAAAATATTACGGAAAGTCTGAATATACTTCTGAAGGGTATTCTGCATCCCGGCGATCATGTACTTGTCACATCCATGGAACACAACGCGGTCATGCGCCCCCTGGTACAGCTTCAGGAAAACGGAGTTGCATTTGACCGGATTCCCTGCCGTCCGGACGGAAGCCTGATGCTTGCTGAAGCGGAAAAGCTTCTGCGCCCGGAGACAAAGCTGCTTGTCTGTCTCCACGGATCCAATGTCTGCGGTACGCTTATGCCGGTCAGAGAAATCGGCTTATTCTGCCGCAGGCACAAAATCCTGTTCATCCTTGACGCGGCCCAGACAGCAGGAGTTTTTCCCATTGATATGGAAGAATTCCACATAGACGCTCTGGCTTTTACCGGACATAAAGGACTCCGCGGGCCTCAGGGCACAGGCGGGTTTCTGATCCGGGATGAGCTTGCCGCCTGTACAGTACCTCTGTTAAGCGGAGGAACAGGAAGCATTTCACATACAGAAGAGGTTCCTGCCTTCCTTCCTGACCGTTTTGAGCCTGGTACGCCAAACATTCCAGGAATCCTGGGGCTGCACGCAGCGCTTTCCTTCTTAGAAAAAAATTCTATGGAAGAAAATCTCCGTCACGAGATGGAGCTGACTGCATATTTCATAAACGGAATTCTCGATCTCGATCCTGAAGAAAAAGCCCTGAAGGTCATTGGTAAAAAGAATATTGATAACCGGTGCGCAGTGGTTTCTGTCCAGACTCCGGAAATTGATATGGCAAGGGCAGCCTTTGAGCTGGATTCGGAATACGGCATTATGACAAGAGTCGGACTTCACTGTGCTCCCAGCGCCCACAAAACCCTGGGTACTTATCCTGAGGGCACCATACGTTTTTCCTTTGGCCCGGAAAACACAAAAGAGGAACTGGATAAAGCTCTCTCTGCTCTGGCAAAAATCACCGGTCTGCATCATGGGGAGGGGATAAAGAATGGATTTTAAGCAGCTGGAAGCCTTTGTGGCAGTGGTGGACTACGGCAGCTTCTCTGAAGCTGCACGCCGTCTGTACCTGACTCAGCCCACGATCAGCGCCCACATCCGGGCGCTGGAGGAGGAGCTGCGCACAAAGCTGATCGTCAGGACTACAAAAAAAATTTCTGTCACAGCAAAAGGATATCAGCTTTATGACAGCGCTGTACGCATGCTGCATATCCGCAGCAATCTCCTGGAAGATTTTACAGAATCCGCCAAACGGATCATTGATCTGGGTGTCTCTACCATTCCATCTTCCTACCTGCTGCCGGAGCTTCTGGCCGAATTTGGAAAACTGTACCCCGATGTATATTTTCATTCTCTCCAGTCAGACAGCTCCGGCGCTATTGAAAGAGTTCTTGACGGAAGTGTGGATCTTAGTCTGGTAGGGCAGAATACAGGTGAAGAAACCTGCCGATTCATCCCCTTCTGTCAGGACAGCCTGGTTATCGCTGCTCCCGTATCCGGCCGATATCTGCAAATGGCGGAAAAAAAAGTTACCTTCCGGGATTTTATAAAAGATCCTATGATCATTCGGGAAAAAGGCTCGGGCACAAAAAAAGAAATGGATCTTTTTCTTGAAAAAATGGGAATCTCGCCTACGGAGCTTAACGTAATCGCAAGGATGAACGATCTGGAAAGCATCAAAAAATCCATTGTCAACGGACTGGGGATATCCATACTCTCCGCCCGTTCGGTCCTGGATCTGGAAAAAACAAAACAGATACTTCTTTTTCCTCTGGACAAGATGGAGCATACCCGGAACTTCTATATCGTATACAGCAAAAACCGGATTCTTAAGCCGCATGTCCGGCAGTTTATTCATTTTGTGCAGAAATTTTACCAGATACCATGATCCTTACCTTTTCAGCTTATATCCCCATCATGTACAGGGCCCGTCCCATAACAGGACAGATTTATTTCTTGATGGATCAGGAAGTCTAAATAAAAATCTTTCAAAACTGTTAGATTTCTGAAAGAGTCTGGAAAGCGTCCTGTGATAAGATAAAGAAAAATCTATAAACATGAGGATGCGGCTATGAGAGTATTAAAAACAACTGCTCTGAAGAAATATTATGGAAGCGGCCATAATCAGGTCAAAGCTCTTGACGGCGTAGATCTGGAGGTGGAAAAAGGAGAATTTGTGGCCATTGTGGGAACCTCCGGTTCCGGAAAGTCTACACTTTTGCATATGCTTGGCGGTCTGGATTATCCCACCTCCGGCAAGGTGGAAGTGGATGGAAGAGATATTTTCAGTCTGAAAAAGGATGCGCTCTGTATTTTCCGCAGAAGGAAGATCGGCTTTGTTTTCCAGAGCTATAATCTTGTACCTGTGCTGATTGTATACGAAAACATTGTTCTTCCTATTCAGCTTGACGGAGGAAACCCGGACGAGGTTTATATACAGAATGTGGTAAAACTCCTCGGACTGGAAGAAAAACTGAACAATCTTCCCTCTCAGCTCTCCGGCGGCCAGCAGCAGCGTGTAGCCATTGCCCGGGCTCTGGCCGCGAAACCTGCCATTCTTCTGGCCGATGAGCCAACAGGAAATCTGGATTCCGCCACCAGCCAGGATGTTCTGGAACTTCTGAAGGTTTCGGGAGAACGTTTTAGCCAGACCATTGTCATGATCACACATAATGAAGAAATAGCACAGCTTGCTGACCGGATCGTACGTATTGAAGACGGAAAGATCATCTCCGGCACCAGGAGAACTCCTGTCCAGACCTTGGCTGCCCGGAAAAAGTCCTCCGGCGGAGGCTTTCCGGAACAAAAAGGCAAAGGCGGTGCATATTATGGCTAAGGTAAAGAACCGGCAAATCGTCTCTAAAATCGCCATGCGCTCTATCGCATCGCGGAAAAGCCGGAATCTGATTGCAGTTCTGGCCATTGCACTGACCGCCCTTCTTTTTACCTCTCTGTTTACTATAGGAGGGAGCATCATTCAAAAAATGGAAGAGTCCACCATGCGTCAGGTAGGCACCAGTTACCACGCAGGATACAAATATCTCACCTGGGAACAGTATGAAAAATTGCAGAAAGACCCGGAGGTGCGGGATATCTCCTACAGAATCGCCGTGGCCTCCGCCGAAAATCCGGAGCTTCTGGAGGTTCCCACAGAGATTGGATATTATGAAGATAAAAATGAAGGCCATATGCCCAGGGAAAAATACGAAATCACCGCCAGCAGCCTGACTCTGGATGCACTTGGAATCCCCTGTGAATCCGGACAGAAAGTAACTCTCAGCTTTACTGTACGCGGAAAAAAATATCAACAGGAATTTATCCTTTCCGGATGGTATGAGGGCGATCCGATCATGGCTGTACAGCCCTTATGCGTCTCCAGAGAATATGCAGAGAAAGTAGCTCCCATGCCTTCCTATTCTTTTCAGGAGGGCGACGGCAGCACAAGTGATATCTCCGGAAGACTAATGGCAGAATTCAATTTCCGCAATTCCTTCAATGTTGAGGGAAAAATGGCACAGCTAACCGCCCGGCTGGGATTTGAAAATGTTCCCGATGGTGTCAACTGGGCTTATATGTCCAGCTCCTTTGACCCGCAGACGGCCGTTGGAATTCTGATTCTTCTGGCAATCATTATTCTGTCCGGCTATCTGATCATCTATAATATTTTTACATTAATGTATATGGAGATATCCGGTTCTACGGCCTTTTAAAAACCATTGGGACCACCGGCCGTCAGCTCCGCCGCATGGTGCGCCGTCAGGCATGGTTGCTGTCTCTGACCGGGATTCCCCTTGGACTGGTTCTTGGCTGGCTTGCAGGCAGACTTCTGCTCCCGCAGATTATAAAAAATCTGAATCTTTACGATACAGTAAATTACGATGCCTCGGCAAATCCCTGGATCTTTGCAGGAGCAGCCCTGTTTTCCCTGCTGACTGTCTATATCAGCTGTATTCGCCCCTGTCGTATTGCAGCCAGAGTTTCTCCTGTGGAAGCCGTCCGCTATACAGAAGGCCAGGAAAAAAGCAGTGTAAAACATCTAAAAAAACAACCAGCAAAAAAAGTCACTATGCGCACCTTTGCCGTAGCGAACATGAAACGGAACCGGAAAAGGCTGTAGTTGTAATCCTTTCCCTTTCCATGAGCCTGATACTTTTGAACAGCGTTTATACACTGGTAACCGGCTTCCGCATAGAACAATACATTTCCCGGCTGTCTATCAGTGATTTCTGCGTTACAGATGCCACGGTGGACAACACCTCTTCCGCTGTTCATAATACAGCAGATGTGCCCGAGGATTTTCTTAAAGATCTCAGATTACAGGCCAACGTGACAGAAACAGGAAATGTATACTTCCAGAGTCTGTGGCTTACTTTTACGGAAGATGAATATCAGCGGTTCCGGGAACGGATCTGGAGCAGGACAGAGGAACTGTTTGAAGAGTGGCTGAAAAGTATACCGGAAATAAAAGATGAGTTACAGCGCTATCAGGATAATCTCAGCGTTGACGGAAAGGTCTATGGAATTGAAAAACTGATCTTTCAAAATCTGGAATTAAACGAGGGCAGCCTTGACTGGGAAAAATTCCAGTCCGGCGATTACATTATTGTGAATTCCATGCAGTATCACGACAAAAAAGAGTCTGTAAACTTCTATGATGTGGGAGAGACAGTAACGCTCACCGACAGGAACGGAGAATCGAAAACCTATCAGGTGCTCGCCGTTGCCTCCATGCCCAGCGCCGCTGAATTTCAAAGTTATGGTCTGGTGGATCTGACCTATATTCTCCCTGTAGAGGAATTTAACTGGTACTGCGGACGGCAGCAGCCCATGAGAACTCTCTTTAACGTCAAAGATGGAACAGAAAAACAAATGGAAGAATGGCTTTCCCACTACTGCTCCCAGACAGAGCCAAACCTGATCTATATATCCAGAGAAACAATTATGGAGGAATTCTCCTCTATGAAATGGATGATCGCGGCAGTAGGCGGTCTGCTTTCCCTGATTCTGGCGCTTATCGGCATCCTGAATTTTATTAACACGATCATTACCAGTATTCTCTCCAGACGCCGGGAATTTGCCATGATCGAGGCGGTAGGCATGACAGGGAAACAGCTTCGCCGGATGCTGGTCTTTGAAGGACTCTATTATGCCTTTTACACAATAATCGTCACCGTACTTCTGGGCTCTCTTCTTAATCTTACAGTAATAAAGGGCATACAGAACAGCCTTGCATATTTTCAGTGGCACTTCACTATTCTGCCCCTGCTTCTCTGTCTGCCCCTGCTGCTTCTTATTATCTGGGCAGTTCCGGAAATTTCCTACCGGAAGATATGGCGCGAAAGTGTTGTAGACAGAATCAGGATCTCAGAGTAGCCGCACAGTAATTTCATCTATCAGAGGAGACTGCCCTGCCCGGAACCGCTCCTTTGCCTCCCGGACTGTAGAACAGGAAAAAAAGTATCTCCGGAATTACTGAAAGCAAGGGCGATTCCATGATTCAGGGCAATGTCATCCTCTACGATCATGATGTTCATAAAAAACACCTTTCTAAGCTAATAGTAATTACAGACATCTTTTTGTTTCATCCAAATTCCCAGTCTGTAATAATTTGGAAATATTTCATTTCAAAAAATATTTAAATTCTTCACTTATACGTTTTAGTTTTTCTATATTTTCATATCGTTTTAAAATATCATCACCGTTTTCATTGCATATAGAAACCATTTTATTTATCATCTGAATATTATTCATTACATTGTCGCGGCTGGATTCTGTAAAACCAAATCCCACTATCATATCCCCACCGCCATCATTCGCATTAAATAATTCTCCCTCATGGTATTTTAACATAATATTGGGGTTATGTAGTAATTTACTTATTTCATCGATTCCCTCAATTTTACCGATATGACATTTTTCTGTTGCCCATATACCATAATGGCTGAGCTGTGTGTCAGCTTTTCGAGAATATGGGATAGGTTTAAAATTTGTTTTCCCGTCCAATGAAATATCTACAAGAATCTTAACCGCATCAATACCCAAAAACAACCGATGCACCTCAAAAGCTCCCACACCGTCAAGCCGATAATTGTTTTCAATAAAATAGAATTTTCCTGTTTTTTCTTCTACTATCCCTTGCAGAAGAGTTGTTCCATTCAGGCAGCCCGATTTAAGAAGCATATTTCTTACTTTCTCATCATAGAGCTTCAGATACATTTCTGCCAAAAAGGTAGGAGATACAGCTACCACGGCACATCTCACGGAATATGCTTCTTCTCTCCATAATTCAAGAATATCTGTGCACTCTATCTGTCCATCTACCATATGATAAAAGATGCTAAATTGAGTTCCTTTTATAAATTTTTCAATAAAAATTTCTCCGTTTTGAGAATACTTGCGCGCCAGCTTACATGCATTGTCCAGCTCTTCTTTTTTTGTGCAGATCGTAATACCCCGGTTCAAACTGCTTAAAGCAGGTTTTACGATAACAGGAAAATCTTCTTCTTTCCATGTTGTATCTTCGGAGTAATCCCGGCTTACCGGAAGGTCAAATTCACGGCAAAGTTCTTTAAAATATCTTTTATCATTCATACATTTCCAGGTGTCCTTTGACACGTAAAAGGGTAATTTGAGTTTTTCTGCAAGTATGACTGCACTTTCCAGATTTCTTTCCCCGGTAGTCGCCAGCACGCCGTCTATCCCCTCTGCCATACATTTATCGTATAAAGCATCTATATCCAATGTACTGATATCCCACGATTCATCGGCGATTTGCTTTGCAGCAGATTTCCCCTCTGGAAGATTATCTGCAACAACAAGATAATCTCCTCTCATGTGCACATAACGTTCTACTTCACGAAATCCTAAATTATTTCCTAATAACAGCAGCTTTTTCATATTCTTTCCCTATCCTTTTATTTATTTCTATTTTTCAATATACTAAAATCCGTAAAATAAATCAGCATATCTTCTCCCTCAGTATTTTTTACATGAACATTCTCATTTATTTCTTCTATTAATTCACATATCTTATCCTCATCTTCTGATTCGAATACAATCGTATAAAGAGGACGGTAAGCTTCAATCTTATCTCCTATTTCCGCAGATTTTGCAACCAATTTACAAGGCAGCTCTTCTATTTTTTCCAGGCCAGCAACCTCTGCAATCTGTCCGCTCCTGTTTGTCCACATCATGTATGAAACTGCATGATTTTTATGTTTTTTTTCATATATCTCCGGCAATTTCTTTGCCGAATGCTTTTTCCCACACGCAAAATCTACCATCCATTTAACAGAATCAAAACCGTAAACTTTTTTTAGCGGCAAAAATATCATATCACCAGGCAGACGGTATCCTGCTTCTAATACATAAAAATGCTTATCTTCATTAAGAATTAATTCCAGCCAGCATATTCCGTCTGTGCACCCCATTTTTTCCATTAACTCTTTTGCTTTTTCGTCTATTTCTTCTATATACTGATCAAAATTCTGATGCGCTGTCGTATTTACTGAATAACAAAATGCAGGTTCTTCTGACTGATGATATGACACATATACATTAAGCAGCGCCGCTTTTCCCTCAGCCAGTACATATAAAGCCATAAACTCCTTTCCCTGCATTTTTTTTTCAACAAGAATTTTAGTATTCGCAGAAATAGAGCGAATAAAGTGAACTGCTTCTGTAACTTCTTTGCTATTATTACAAAAAGACACGCCTCTGTTACTACACATGTCTACCGGCTTTACAACTACTGGATACTTTAAGTCTGCCAATTCTTCCTCTGACGGATCTTCTGAAAGAAAATACTCTTCTGGAACAGAGATTCCTATTTCCCTACATAGCTTTTTTAGCTTATCTTTGTCCCGCGAATAACTCCACGCTTCTTCTGTACAGTAACATGGAAGGTTTAATCTTTTTGTCAGTTCTAAAACCATATCCTGATTAAATTCACTGATACCGCAAATAACTGCGTCGATAGAATGCTTGCGGCATTTTTGTTCCAGCGTATCAATATCTGACGTATCAACCATCCAATACTCATCAGCCTTTAATTTTGTCCTGGATGTTTCTGGCATCAGAAAATCTGTAGCAATTGTATATATCCCCTGTGATTTTGCATAGTCCAGCATTTCCTCACTGCAATTATTATTTCCCAGCATTAAAAGTCTCATTTTATATCCTCCATTTTTTTTGGTTTCCGGCCTATACTCTACTGTCTAAAATCAAGTCACAAATTTTGTCTACATCCTCCATCGGTAAATCGCCGTATAATGGCAGTGTCAAAACTTTTTTGGACATAGAAACAGCAATGGGAGTTTTATTAATATCATATTTTTCGTGAAAACAGCTAAATGCGTTCGTCAATGGATAAAAATATTTTCTGCTAATAATCCCATGTGATGCCAATAATGCAAAAATTTCATCCCGGCTTCTGCCAAACTGTTTTTTCTCAAAAATAACCGGAAAATATGCATAATTCGGTACAACACCTGCTTGTTCCGCAGGCAAAGTGATCCCCTCTGCTTCTTTCAATCGTGAACGATACCGTTCTACAACATTTCCTCTTTTCCTAATTTCTTCATCAATATGGCGAAGATTGCAGATACCCATTGCCGCACAAAACTCATTCATTTTGGCGTTTGCGCCAACACAGTCCACCGTTTCCGGGTCACGTATTCCAAAATTTTTCAGGCCATACAAGATTCGCCCCAATTCTTCGTCTCTAAAACAAGCCGCGCCTCCTTCAATAGTGTTAAACACTTTTGTAGCATGAAAACTAAAACAGGAAACATCGCCAAAATTTCCGATTCCTTGTCCCTTATATGTAACTCCAAAACAATGAGCCGCATCATAAATCACTTTCAGACCATGCCGCTGTGCAATTTCTCCTATTTTTTCTACATTACATACATTTCCATATACATGAACCGGAACAATGGCGCAGGTTTTTTCAGTGATAAGCTCCTCAATTTTTTCCACATCCATTGTAAAATTTTCTGGCGTAATATCACAAAATACCGGTTTCAGCCCATTTCTCACAATTGCATGGGTGGTAGAAGCAAAGGTATACGGTGTTGTAATTACTTCTCCTTGAAGTCCTAAAGCCTGCAGGGACAATTCTAACGACATATGTCCATTGGTAAATAATTCTATACTCTTTACTTTCAGATACTTTTTCAATTCATTTTGCAGTCTCTTATGTTTTACCCCCATATTCGTCATCCAGTGAGTTTCCCATATATCTCTGATTTCTTCTACGTACTCCTCAAAATCCGGCATAGCTGAACGGGTAACCTGAATAATATCCACCAACGCTTTCATCTCCCTCTTTTTAGTTGAAAAAATTTTCCCACATAAATCAACAATGTATTTTTTATAAATTTATAACTTTCCAGTTCTAACAAAGAAGAACCCGCCACATATATTCCAACTCCAGCTACGATTTGAATACAAAGTAAAAACACGGTGGGGAGAGACAGTTTTCCAAGTAAAAAAACGATAATTCCCATGACCATGTTCAGCATTATAATCGGTAAAATGTCCTTTATTTGTTCTAAAAAACCATAATCTGCCAGTTTTTGATTGGGAAAAGCATTAATATATAATGAAACGGCTGCTACAAAACAAGAGGCTGCCAGCATGGCCAATGAACCAAAAGGAATAGCGGCAAAAATTGCCAGTGCGGTCAATGCTTGTTTAATGACTTCTATTTTCAAAAAAATATCACTGCGCCCCAGAGCCTGAATCACCTGCAAATGAGCAGTATGAAGCAAAAAGAATGCAAATATAAAGCACCACAGACGCAAATACGGAACCATTGTAATCCATTTCTCTGTATAGAGAATTGTAACCAAACTTTCTGCACATACGCCGATTCCCACCATACAGGGAAAAATACAGTAAGCCGCCAGCATAAATGAAGTTCTTAATATTCTTTTTATTTGTTTCTTGTCGTTTTGCTTGGAAGCCAATACTGGAAACAACACGCTTTGAACGGACGTTTGTATATTTTCCACTACAAGATTCGGAATCTGACGTCCTTTATCATAATACGCTATCGTATCGGCAGGATATACTTTTCCGATTACCAGTCCCGAAAGATTTGTAACCAGTGCATTCAGCAGCGAAGAACCCAGTAATTTGCTGCCGTAATTAAACATAGGTTTTAATCTTTTCAAAGAAAACACCAGGGACGGCCGCCATTTTACCGTAATCCATAAAAATCCTGTATCCACAGCTTCATTTACCAGTCTCTGCGCAATTAACGCCCAAACCCCAAAACCAAAATAAGCCATTGCTATCCCAACTAGCGCTGAAAGCAATGTACCAGACAGCGAAGAAAAGAAAAATCGCTTAAACTCCATTTTTTTTGCAATAATAGCAGCCTGTACACCATTTATTCCGCCTAAAATAAGAGTTAAAGACATTACGCGAATATAAGGTGTCATATATACTTTTTCATAAAAAGAAGAAATCACAGGGGCAAAAATATACATCAAAAAATATAAAAAAATCCCCATAAAGACATTGAAATAAAAAACTGTTGAATAATCTGTTTGATCTGCATCTAGTTTTTGGACTAGAGCATTTCTAAATCCCGCATCCATAAACAGATTCATAATAGTTGTAAATATGGCAATAATTGATACAACACCATAATCTTCTGGTAAAAGAAGCCTGGCCAGGACTAGTGTCACAATAAAAGAAACGACCTGAGTCCCGCATTTCTCTGCGAAACGCCATAACATATTGCTTATCACGGTACTCCTGTCTACTTCCATCTCAAGTTTTCCTCCTCACTTTAAAACAGCAGCCTTTTTCAGCAAATATTTATGTTTGATCAGCTTCTATCCGCCCGTATTTAATAAAACGATAAAGTTTCATTAATAACGGACAATAGCATCTAAGAAATACTCCTATTTTCTGCTTTTTGGAAAGCTCGTCATAAAACTCTTTATATATCGGTTTTCTCACCATCTTCCATTCTGCACGGATCTTATACTCAATAAATTCTCTTCTTCTGATATTTGGCAGTAGTTCTTGATGATACTTACCGTTTGTATATTCATCAAATCTGTGATAATAATTTAAATAACACGAGTTTTTGTACAAAAATTTCCCAGGATTAAAGATTTCATCATGTGCATAACGTTCTGACCATGAACCGGGCACCATCACTCTGTAACATGCCATACGGTCAGCAAATCCATATGCGTTTCCACGAAGCATCAGAAAATTGCGCAGCGGAATGTCGCCGGCTTCCCCAGCCATTAATTCAATTGGAAATTCAGAACCATCTCTGCTTCGATACATAGTTCCGGCCGTAGCAAGATAAATTTCCGGCTTCGAGATCATCTCACGGCTTGAGAGAACTCTGCTTTTTTCTACTGGATTTACTTCTTCAAGAATATTTGAATTCAAATCCACCTTATACGAATTGCAGAAGCAAAAAGAGCACTCTGGATGCATATCCATGTAATCCGCCTGTTTCTGCAGCTTATATTCATCACACCAGTAATCGTCCCCCTCACATTGAGCTATATATTCTCCCCGTATCATAGGTTCCATGAAGGTATATCCATAAATACCTTTTGAATATTGATTTTCTTTCTGATAAATAGGCCGAATGATATCCGGATATTTTTCCGCATATTTGCGGATGATTTCATCAGTTCCATCTGTCGATGCGTCGTCATATACAATCACTTCAAAAGGAAAATCTGTTTTTTGCATAAGAAAGCTTTCAATTGCCTGTGCAATATAGGGCGCATGATTATAAGCCGTTGTTAAAATGGATACTTTTATTTTCATAACTTTCCTGTTCCCTTTTCACTCTAGTTCAATAAAAATCGTTTCTCCTGGTTGAACATCTAATACCATTTCATTAAAAAAAAGCCGTTTTTGTATCTTCTCACCGTCAGGATTGGCCTCGTTAATTCTGGTAATAACCGCACTATTTTTTTCTCCATTAAAACTCAAACGAAACTTAGAGGAAATTTCCTCGTCTTCACTATAATTTGTAAGAAGTATACAGTCTTTTTCGCCTGATACCGCCAGAGCGTATATATGATCCAGGCTTTCACTTTTATCTATGCGAACCTGGTTCTCCTGCTGATACAACTCATTAAAAAATTGAAATATATAGTAACCCGGCAGCTTTTTCCCACTGGCTTCATATAAACCGCACCACGCAAACTCTTCATATGCGAACTGTCCGTCATAATACATAGCCATATCTACCGGACTATACTGCATAGTAATAAGACTTCCGGCAATAAAAGAAGCGCCCCGTACAGACCGCACCATTTCTGTAATATCATTCAGGTCATCCCAGTTCTTTACATAATTCCATTCATCTAAAATGCTAATAGTATCTTTATAACCATTTTCATCTAAAATGTTGCGGACAAGCACCGCATTTTCCATGTATTGAGCGGGATCCGACGTATAGGTATGCCAGCTAAAAAAATCAAGCGGCGCCTTTTCTCCATCTTTTTGCAGATATTGAAGAAATAATGAAATAGTCTCTTCGCTGCAGCTTGCCGCTGCATAACCGCCTACGTAGATATCCGGATATATTTTCTTTAAATATGAGGCAGTCGTCCTATAAAGCTCAGAATATTCGTCCATAGTGCCTGTCCAATTGGCGGAGTTATCCGGCTCATTCCAGATTTCCCAGAATTTTATGTCATAATGGTAGCCCTCTGCCCAGCCTTCATTGTAATGGCGTATTATGTGCTCACAAATCTGCGCCCATTTCTCATAATCCTCGGGTGGATTAATATAAAGATTATTCCCTGAATGGTCAATTGACTCCCCTAATCGAAAGAAAACCTCTGCCCCTGTCTCTATAATAGCTTCCACGTATTTATCTGTATATGTAAAATTGTACGCGGATGGATCTTCTGCATCTCTTGAAAAATCGGGAAAAATGCAGTGAATATCTATGAACTTATCCTGACCGTACGGATATTCTGAATCATGGGTCCGTACAAAGGGAATTTCAATTTTCTGATATATCCTAGTAACATCCAGCTCCCAAGAATCAATTTCCTCATCATTTGAATAACCATTTTTAGGTCCGTTATTTATCCCGTTCAGCTGCTTAATTTCACCTGTTTTTTCATCAAAATTTACATATAATATCTTGTGGTAATCTTTAAATTTCGTCCTGACACTATCTGCAAAATCTCTGATTGTATTTTTAAATATAATAATAACCGCTAGGCATAAAAATAGAACTAAGAATACGATTAATTTCACTTTTCTTTTCATAAACACCCTCTTCTAATTCGTCTCCAATGAAAATTTTTTTAGAATACCGCTAACTGCTTCTACAGAATTAAACATCATAATATCCAATATTGATAAATTGGGAACAAACTCATTTTTATACTGTTGGTAGATAATTTCTTCGGTTTTCAAAAAATACAACTGGATCCCTTTGGTTCTAAAATCCTCTGACGAATATAATTCTTTCCCTCCAATCGGGTTGTAATATACATCTGCTCCAAGCATTTCACAGATATCTATAATTTTATCCTGCCCCTTTCGCGTATTATCTTTATCTATTTCTGACGAGCGCAGCATCTTTGTTTTTATACCCAGATATTCTGCAGTTCTTTTTAAAGAAAATGTCAGAAAGTCTGCCAGCATTTTTTCCGGATTAAAAAAAATTTCTTCGACAATCGGATAAACGGCTTTAAAATAGGGCGCTCTTTTATAAGCAAGTTCTATTGTTCTTAAGGTTTTTCTTCTTTCTCTGAAATTGGAAGCTACTTCTAATTGATTAATCGTCCTATTCTGGCTCGCTTTCTGTATAGATATATGAAATTTCTCGTCACCATCGCCTACTAAGATTCTGTTTCTGTTAATCCATCCTTTTTTTATATAATTCACATCGTCATAAATAACAAACAGATCTACTGCATTGATAAGCTGCCAGTATCCTATATATGGAAAAAAATATGGCTGCATAATGCCAACCTTCATTTTCATTCCTCCCTGAATTTTTATTTGCCGGATCTTCTAATTAAATAATTTTCCACCAGGATTTTCACTCGTCCTAAAATATTTTTGAATTCTCTCCTTCGTGAAAAAACAGCAACAATTCCTAACAAGTATGAAATTGAAAATATGATTATTTTAACCAAAAGCCCCCCTAAATATTTATCTGAAATTTTACTGCATATCAGCCATGAAACCATACTAATTGCCATTGCTATTACTATCCGGAGCAGATATACGCCAAAATATTTTCTTAATTTTTCTTTCCATTTTTTTTTCATTCCATAGCGCATCAAAATATAAGGTTCCACCCATAGATCTATAGTAACTGAACTGAAAATCGTGCCAAGAAAAATTCCTATTACCTCATAACGGCGGACAAGATAAATGGAAACAACAATATTAACAATAGACTCTATAACAGGTTTATACCGGTCATGCCAAAAAAGCCCCATAGCCTCCCGAAACATTAAGTTTATCTGCCGCATACCTGTTATATAAAAGTTCACTACAATGCATATAACTATTTCCATTGAAAAAAGATAGCTCTCACCAAAAAGGAGCAGTATTACGGGATTAAAAAAGCATATTAACCCTGCTGAGACAAATGAAAAAAACAAGTACAATGAAAAATCCAATGTACAATACACTTCATATATTTTGTCTCCCTCCTCCTTTGCCGCCAGATTTCCAACTCCTCCAATCAAAGCATTATAAATTCTAAAAAACAGTGTATTTATATTGTTAATAATCATACTGTAGTTGGAATAAATTCCCACACTTGTCAAACCAACAAAGGCGGACATCAATAGATCATCTGTCCCCTGTACAATCACACTCCCCACCTTATGCATACTCATTGCTTTTACATTTTTTATTACCTCTTTCATCATTTTTTTGTCTGGAAGGCCATGAATCTTCTTAAGATACGGATGTGTTTTATCCACCTCATAAGATACCCACAAATTAATAATCAAAGAACCTATCATCTGCATTAATAAGTACACAATAAAATTTTTTGATAGTATCAGTACCACAATCTGCACAAAGGTCCGAACTATATTTACAATCTGCTCAATTATCAGACGTATATAAATCTTTTGTTCCGCCTGAAAAACCGAATTTTTGTAAGAAAGCAAGTAAGAACAAACAACATCCAAAAGATACAGCACATATATCAGACGTAAATGCTCGATTCCTGATTCTCCCTCTATAAAAAAATCTAAAAACGGGCAAATCATCATACCTGCTATAAATACTATCAAAGCAATAATTCGATAGGCATTCCTATATAAATTCATAAACTTTCCGATAGAAATCTCATCATTCTCCGCCACAGGCTTGTACAAAAAAAATGTCATTGTAGTACCAATGCCCAGTTCCGACAAAGACAGAATAGTCAATATGTTTGTAAAAAGCCCGTTTACTCCAAGGTAATTTGCGGACAGAAATCTGGTGAAAATAATTCTGGTAATAAAAGATAAAACACTTCCTGTTAACTGTCCTCCAAATCCTGCGATTAAATTTACGACCATCTTTTTTGTTCGCATTATTCACCTTCTTTTGCTTCTTCGATAACATTTATATTTCCTGTAATAACTTGATTTTTTTTTATTTTCAGTCTATACTATGCCTAAAATAGAAACAGAAAGGAGCTTTTTCCATGAGGATTATTCGTATAGCTATGCTCTGCGCTGTGGTATTTTTATTGGCCGCATCTCCAGTTTTCGCAGCTGATGAATCTAACGATTCCCTGATGAATCTGACAATTTCCATCGTCTGGGAAGATCAGGATAATTCGTTTTCCACAAGGCCAAATGAAGTACCGCTAGTGCTTACAAAAAATGGTATCAACTTTCAAGAAATTACTCTGTCTGCTTCTGACAATTGGACTATAGAAATAGAAAATCTCCCTTCCTTTTCTTCTGCATCCACCACTTTGGATGCTGTTTCCAACGATGCTGCCGCAAAGTGGATTATTGAATCTTCTAGCGATACAGGGGAACATTGGATTCAATATACAACAGATTCCGACTGGAGTACATCTACCTATTCAGCTGATTTCCTTCTCGATTCATCCACAGAAAACATGCTTCAGGTCGTTAACAGTTCTGAGACATCTTATCTCGTTTTCTATAAGGATGAAAATGGAGAATTGCTTACTGATCAGAATGGTACTATTATTCAGCAATGTTCTCCGGGAGAAACGTATTTTTCTGTCCCCAGCAGTGCTTATTCTATACTTGTATCTCACCTGAATTCTGACAACCATTTCGCAGTACAGATACTGGATCCCCAAAATCAGACGGCCGTTACTTATTCTGTTGCTCCACTGGATCCTTTGCCCTGCTACAAGCCCTCTATCAACAATACAACTGTCACCTTTACCTTAACAAGCCTTTCCGCAAATATAAATCTAAAAAATACAGACCTGCTTTCTTCAGAAGATGTCATAGAAACAACCATTTCTTCTTCTGATGGTTTTACAGACAGTACAATACTTTCTTCATCCAACGGATGGACTGCTGATATAACCGCTTTGCGCACAAGTCCTCTGATTGATTTTTCCATTGACAGCCCAGCAAATGCAGAAAAAATTTCTGGCGCTGCCTCTTTAAAGGGGCATTCTTTTTCTATATTAGGCGACAGTTTTTCTGAAATTTCAGAAAAACTATCTGAAGATGATCCAGAAGGTTATGCCGGTGACTGCAAATGGTGGAATCAGATTGCCTCGTCTCTAGACATGACACTTCTGTCTAACCAGGCCGTCGGCGGTTCCGGTGTAAATATAAACACTTCGGCTTTCGACCGCATTTCACTATTAAAGAAAGGGGCGCAGGCTCCTGATGATATCCTGATTCTCATTGGAATCAACGACTTAATTAACGGCGCATCCACAGAAGAACTGTCTTCCGATTATCAGGACATGCTAAACAAACTTCAAACAACTTATCCATTATCCAACTTAATCCTTTTTACTTATCCTCAGGTATATGGATATTTTTCTTCCGCTATTCGGGAATGTAACGAAGTCATACGGCAATCTGCTGCTGTAAACGGTCTTTTAGTCATTGACCTAGAAAACTGGTCTGTATCGGAGGAAGAAATCGAATCTTATTTAAGAACAGATGACGATTTGCATCCCAACCGTGAAGGACAGCTTCTTATGGGTGAATTGGCTGTACAGGAATTAGAAGAGGTATCTGTTTCAGCATATTCTCTTTCTACTGATATTTCAGATGAATATTCATATGTCCTTACTTATAAAGAAGGAGGCTACCAGATAGAACTGTCCAATAATGCTTCTAAACCTGCATTCCATTACACTATTATAGTAATTGCTGCCATTGGTTTCGTGGTACTTTTCTTCCTCACTGCACTCATCATCCTGTTACTAAAAAGGCAGAAAAAATTTCTTTAATCATTCATTTGTTTTTCTCAACAGATGTGCCGGATTGCCTACGTAAACACAATTATCCGGCACATCTGTTGTCACCACCGATCCTGCGCCGATAATAACATTGTTTCCAATATATACCTTTCCAATCACTGTAGCATTACTGGCAATATACACATTATCTCCAATCACTGGATAGTATTCGCCGTTTCTTCCGATAACGACCCCCGGTCCTATACGCAAATTACTCCCTGCTTTTTCAGGAGAAACAACAGAAAAATTATGAGATATCATCAATCCCCCTCTGATCTTCCCTCCTATTTCTACCGTTTTCAAAGATGGCAAAAAAATTTCCGACAACTTTTGCAGAGCTCCTTTTCCAATGCGGTAATAAAACACATTGCGAAAAGGTTTTTCATAAATTAAAAGCGTATTAAGACACACCAAGAAGCTGTTAGATGACCATTCTGAATGCCATTGCATGTAATGGTCAACATCCTCTCTAATAAGTTTTTTCATCTCTTCTTTCCCAAATTTATATATCAAATCCGGTAAAATACAAAGCCAGCTTCTTAACCAAAGTTTCAATTTCTCTTGTTTCATTTGTCTATCCTTTTTCTATTACTATAAAAATTTTCAACGAGAAAAAAAACACCTGGTGCTCTGTAAAATAGTTCTGTCCGGACTTTGGAACGAAATGGCATTTGTCCCCCTCTTTTCAAAATAGCTGCCGTTTCTTTTGAACAGCCAATCATTTCCTTCACACGCGTTTGTTTTCTATCTTCTTTAGAAAGACCTTTATAAACAGTTGTAAGTCTTGCAAACAAAAGCTTTTCTACTCCAGGAAGCAACTCCATTCTGTTTTCTCTATAAAATTCTTTAAAGATTCCATATACTGCTTCCACTCCATCCAGCGACTGCACATTATATTTATGCATGATACTGGTATTCCTGGAAACATAATAATAAAGTTTTCTGGAAATACTGCACACTCTCCGGCATTGTTTAAAAAGCTTCAAAGTAACAAATACATCCTCATTCAATTTTCCTTGTGGAAAACGAATTTCTTTAAACAATGTACTGTCAAAAAGTTTTCCAAACATGATGGTGTACCAAATGTTTTCATCTCCCGCAAATTTACGGACTACATCTTCATAAGTAAAAATTCCGCCTTCAAAATTCCCAAACGATTCGCCTGTGCCCTCCCCGTTTTCGTAAACCCGAAAAAAGTCGCATACCGCAATTTGTGCGTCATTCTTTTTCACACCCTCATACAAATACTGCAGCATTTCTTGTGAAACCCAATCATCAGAATCTACAAAAGTTATCCATTTTCCTCTTGCAGCCTCTATCCCTATATTTCTCGCAGCAGAAAGCCCTCCATTCTTTTTGCAGTGAAGAACTCTAATTCTCTGATCTATGTTTGCATACCTGTCACATATTTCCGGGCAACTATCCGGAGATGCATCATCTACTAAAATTAATTCAAAATTTTTATAAGTTTGAGCTAAAATACTGAGGATACATTTTTCGAGATATTTCTCTACATTAAACACCGGCACAATCACACTGATTACTATGCTCATTATTTTAACCTTCCGTATTTCTCCTTTTACAAATTTTTTTCTATATATTTTGTAATAACCTCTTCCAGATATTTTCCTCTTTCATTCTGTGCTATATTTCTAAACTTATATTTTCTGCATTTTTCGATACATTCCTCAAGATCCACTGTATCTTCACACATCAGCACCATTTTATTGCTGGCAAAATTATGTGCGATCTGTCTTTGATGGTCATCCACATGCTCTCCATATTTTTTTAATCTGGGAAATACTAAAATCGGCTTTTCAAATTTTTTTCCGGCCAATATCGTTCCAATCCCTCCATGTGTAATTAAAAGACTGCATCGCTTTATTTGGTCATCAAAGCTCATCACATCTAAAAAATCCACGCTTCTGCAATGTTTCAAATGGTAGTCAGAATATCCCTTCTGAATAAATACTTCCTCCTGGATTTTTCCTTTCGCCACAAGTTTGTCAATCGCCCTTAAAAGTCTGTTTAAAGGGAATTTTTGTGTACCGCAAACTACAAAAATCATATTTCTTGCTCCCCGTTTATTCCATATCGTCCAAATATTCCTGATGCATAAATTGTTTTAGGGTATTTTTTTTGAAGATTATCCCATTGCACAATGAAACAGTCCGCTATTGGATATATTAGTTTCCCTGTTAATGATAATTCTTCAATTCTTGCAATTGTTTCTACAAAAACAATCTTCTTTCCCATTATTTTCCCCAAATATAATATTGGTACCGCCACAAGAGCGCCTGTGGAAATCAGTACATCGGGCTTCTCTTTTTTTAAAATCCTCAATGATAACACTGTAAGTTTCAAAAAATGTATCAGAAAGAATTTTTCCTTTCTATTAATTTTATTAACAAAATATGCATTTTTAATATATCCGGCATCGTCAAATCCGCCGCGTTCTGTAAGATAAAAGTAATTGTATTTTTTTTCCAATCCTCTAATCCATCGAAGTTCTTCCAAATGGCCCCCTCCGCTGGCGATCAATCCCACTTTTATTTTTCTTTTCATAGATTTCCTCCAACTGTACTGCAATACTGCGAATATCATAGCCTTGTTCTTTTAATCTTTCCGTATAATTCCGTCTCGTCTGCCCTAATAGTGCGATCGCCGCATTTGCCCATTCACTTGCAGATCTGTCTAAACTCATATAATGGACCAAGTCAGTCAAATGCAATTCCCTGGATACGCTATCTGATACCAGCATAGGCAATCCAGCCGCCTGAGCCTCTATACCAGTAACAGGAAGACCTTCATATAATGATGGCATCAAATATGCATCCATTGTCCATAGCATCTGTGGTATTTCTGTTGTAGTGCCATAGAAAATAACAGACTTATCAATAGAAAGCTGCTTTGCTTCTTCTCTTAAAGATTCTTCGAGCTGTCCCGTTCCTATTAACAATAATTTAGCATTATCTTTTCTTTTCAGTATTTCTGAAAAGATTTTTAATAAAAAAGAATGATTTTTTTGCAGATGGAATCTTCCAATATTTCCAAATACAATATTCTCCGCAAAACCGAGCTCTTTTCTTTTTTTCTCTCGCTCGGAAGCGTTAAAAGAAAATCTTTCCACATCAATTCCATTATGCAGTAAAACATATGCTTTCTTTTTGTAAATCCATGACGGAAACATATATTTTGCCGCTGCATCAGAACATGCAATATAATCTGACACTAAGACTGGCACCAGCACACGACAGATAGGAATAAAAATATCCCGCCGGAAACGCTTATCGCCCTTGGAATTATGAGAATGGAAAACGACTCGCTTTGCTCCTCCCAGCCGTGCCGCAAAAGCGATTAAAATGTCATACGGCGTTGAAGCATTTACATGAATAATTGAATATCTATATTTTCTGACCGCCTGATACACTCCATAATATTTTTTTATACTTCGAATAAACGGATTAGGAATATTATCTACATCTATGATTACTGGTCTTCCTTTTAGTTGTGTTATTTTATCATGGGCGTATGTCTCCCCTTTTGAGAAAGCCAAATAATCAAAATTAACTTTTTTTCTGTCCATAAACTCACAGATATTGAATATCATTGAGGTGATTCCATCATGTGTCAGATAGACGAACTGAAGCACTCTTTGCTCTTTTTTTCCCACTGAAGCATCCCTCCCCCTTCGTATATCTAAGTTTAAGCCCTCATTCTCCTCAAGATTTGTTTGCATCTTCTTGCTGCCCGGAATGCCCAGCTTACGGGCTGGCAAATATATATCCTTTTGATTTTTAAAATCCGCTCAACATCTTTCACATATTTTTTGCAGTTCTCTCTTTCTTTTATATACTTCAAACTATTCAGATCAAGTGTGCGATATGCGTTTTCAAAACGATCCGCTATTATTTTACGTTCTCTTTTATTCTGGTATAACGGAAGTGTCAAGAGTACAACACGGTAATGATATAATTCATTATATGTTTGCCGTATAAACCACTCTTTTCCCATTTCGTTTTTCCTCAGATATTCTCTTATCTCGGCAAATGCTTTCAATTTATCTAAGACTGTTTTATTATACCGGTGACTGCTACTCCCATCATATATACGGTACAATTCAATACAATCACTTATAGAAACAATTACATTACTCTTTATTGCACATTTTGCACAAAAACAAGTATCCTCTGCAATCTTATAGGGGGGAAAGACAATATGATTTTTTTTCAGAAATTCTGTCCGAAACACCTTATTTCCAGGAGACTCATACCAGCTAAACACCTCAATCCGGTCTTCTTTCCACAGCTTTTCAGGTACAAAGAGTTCTGTAGGTAATATATGATTCCCTTCATGGTAATAGGCACAATTCCCGACACAGTAATCCGCTCCTGTTTCTTCCAGTTTTTGGACAATTTTTTCAGCAGTTCCCTCTGGCATTAAGTCATCTGAGTCAAAGAACCAAACATACTTGCTTTTTACCTCTTGAAGTCCACAGTTTCTTGCTTCTGAAACGCCTCCGTTTTTCTTATTAATTAGATCAATCTTTTTTTCCTTCTTTTTCCAATCTATGATCATTTGCTCCGAACCATCTGTAGAGCCATCATTCACTATTATTATACGGCTGATGATATCTCCTTGTTTCAAGATCGACTGCAATGTTTCATCCAAATACTTTTCGCCATTATAAACTGGCATTACAACTGTTATCATATCTACCTCTGACTGTTTCTCGTTTAAAATCGGTATACTGGTTCTTCATAATCAACCATTATATTTACAATAACTCTCCCAAAGTTTTTCTTTCTTTTCTCTGAAAATGTTATCCAGCTTTTTCAATTCAGGAGATAGGCTATTATTCTCGATGCAGCGCCTCTCCCGCTCCATACAATAGGCCGCAGCACAGAAGAAAGCCTCCTTTATCTCCTGTGACTGTCTGCGTATTCTAATCCAAGAAACCTCTGTAAAATGTTTCAATAACTCCTCGTATATGACTGAGTCACATTTCAAACCGCTTTCATGCCGCTTTTGCAAAATTGCCTGCATAACCCATAACGTATCAAGACATCTTACAGTCTTTTCATGACATGCAGTGATACTTCCAGGATTTCTCCTATATACCAGTCCTAACGCCGGCAGGACTATCATTTTTTTTGCTCTGGGAAATATTTCCATATGAATAATCGTATCCTCATACCACAGGTCCTCAGGAAAACATACATTATCAAATAATTCCCATTTATATATTTTTCCCCAGGCAAATCCATAAATCCTCATCATATCTCGAGTTTCTGTCCACACTGTCTCTTTTTCTACTGCCGGATATTTGTAAAAAGCTCCCCCTTCCAGTTTCTCAAATCCGCATACCGCAATATCTGCGGAATAATCTAATATTCCATGCATCATTTGTTCCAAAATACCCGGGACCAAATAATCATCTGAATCCACAAACATAATATATCTTCCCTTAGACTCGCGCAAACCTATATTCCTTGCGGCAGAGGGATCCGGCCGCTCTGACCGCAGAATCTTTACTTTGCTGTTTGTAGCGTATTTGCCTAGGGCATCCATGGTTTTATCTGATGAGGCATTTTCTATAATAATCACCTCATAATTATACTCTACTTTTTGATCGAGAATAGAATCTACGCACTGATTCACATACTTTTCTACATTATGAGCGGGAATAATAATAGAAAGATCCAGCATACGTTCTTTTTTCATTATCATCGGAACATTTGCATTTTTCGGACATGGATGGACACTATTTAAGAACTTAATTGCTTCCTTAGAGTCTTTTTCAAGTCTGCAATTCCTATAACGAAGGCTGTAAAGTCTGCAAACTTTATTATATATTTTTTTTATGTGTTGTGCCTGAGGTGTCTCCCGTAAAACAGTTTTCAATTTGTTCATCTAATATTTCTTCCCTTCTTTTCCCTACTCCTTCCGGCCAAACATAAGAAATGATAGTTTCCCGCATTTATGAATAAACTTTGCTGCAAATAGTGGTATCCAAATTCCTGCCATCGTGCAGACTATAAGAATTATGATCCCGTTGATCCTGAGTTTCCACATCACTGCTGCTAATCCCGGCACAAGCAGCGGCATATGAAGTAAATAAATCTCCATGGAGTTTTTTCCTAATTTTTCCAGCTTTTTCCCCAGCGCTGATTTTTCTTCTCTGATAGAAATTTTGAAAATCAATTGTGAGCCAGTTATCCCTCCCGCACAAATAATAATGGAACAAAGAAATCGTTCGGCTATACGAAAGCCGCCTGTAAAATCAGCAGGATGGGCAAACACAAAAATGTACAAAAACTCAAGCACAACGAAACAGATCAAATTCGTGCAAAATGATAAATTCTTTTTACTCTGCCATATTCTGCCAGCCTGAAAAAAGAATAAATACCTGACGATGTACAAACAGATCAGAGGAAGTCCTGCTATCGCAGAAAAAACACAATGCAAAGCTGCTGATACATACATCGCATGGAAAGAGTAGCCTTCAGGGATAAATAGGGCAATCACAGATACAGCAAACATCGTATACAAAAACCATAAATGATGAAGCATATGGTTTTCTGTTGTCATAATTTCAAAAATACACTGCACTGGATCCCGGTCTGATAAAAATCCTAAAACCCCGTATCCCAAAAGGCTATAAAAAAAATATGGAATTAAAAGCTGTTTTGCTTTCTTGTAAATAAAAGCTGCTTTTTGTTTCTTTCCTTTATATATCTGATTTGTTAACGACACTAAATATCCTGAAAGATAAAAGAAAAATGCCATGTGAAAAAAATATATTCCATCATAAAATATCTGAAAAACTCTCTGTTCACTTCGTAATGGAGTAACAATAGAATGACCTAACACAACAAGAAAAATCCCTATCCCACGTGCTATGTCCAGATATTTTAACCGTACATTCTGCATTTTCCACAACACCTCGTCAGTATTCTATCAAAGTCCTATACCGGTTGTTATTTCCAGATTGCCAATAGAATGGTCCGCTGCCGATACTTTTTGTGTCTTCTTTTCAAAATCATCTACGCTGGTATAAAGTACGATCAATGCAAATACAAAATTTGTCTGATAGTAATAATAGGTATTATCTGTCATATAAGTAATGAACAAATACGCAATACCTGCAATCAGCATTATCCCCGTTTTAGGAGTGTTTTTTAACATAAGTCTAAGCCTTACAAAAACAAATGAGCAAAGCCATATAGCAAACCCAGGAACCCCAATATCAATCAGAATACGCAAAAAGTCATTATGCAGCTCCCCGGCTATAAACCCGCTTTCACTCCACGCAGCCAAAACTGAATCTGACAGGTTAGCAAGAAGTCTCGACACATATCCTAAACCGTTCCCTATATATGTAGGACCAAAATCATAAAACTGTTCAATGTACTGGTACAGATCCGTTCTTCCAAGTGAATCAATATTTGCTTCACTAAGGAGTGTTTCCAACAGCCTTGTCCGGACAATAACCAGATAAACAACCGCTAAAACACATAACAAAACCGCACAGCCGTACAAAAATGTTTTTGTATATTCTTTTTTTATCAACTTAGCCAAAAGTAAAATCACCCATGCCAGCAGTACGCCGACTACAGCAATACGCTTAAACCCCAGCAGAGCCAAAATCAGATTAATGGACATCACTATCCATTTGTGAGAAATTTTATTAAAATAGGCAAAAATAAATATTAGGAAACAAAACACAGCAAAGTTACCGTCATGCAGTTCCAATTTTGCAATGGTATCTCCCGTCTGACTTCCAAAACTTGTCAAAAGAGTCACAAAATCCGACCAAAGATTCCCTATTCCGTCATAAACTATAACCATCACTGTACGGAACAAATTTACCCCCATCAGCATTGCCCAAAAATACCAGATTGCGTTTTTCCCCAAAAGATAAAAGGAAGCGCCCGCCGCTGCAAAAGCAATAAGCTGATAAAAAACATAAAAGAACCCCCGTGTAATGCTTGTAAATCCTGAAAATTTTATTGCCCATACAAAAAAGGAATACAAAACGGTTAAAAGATACGGCAGGCATAATATATATACCTGCTGTATCATAAATATTCCTCTATCCAGTTGCGGCCTTACCAAAAAGCTCAGTATTGCCAACCCAATCAACAGAAGCCCGATCAAATATGCATAAACAATTCCAAAGCCTCCGAGAAAAAAACCGTCCTGATTCAAATAGAGCATAAAAAAGGTCAGGATCATATATATAATTGCTAGAAATCTTTTCTTTTTTCCCCTGAAATCATTCATTAACATCTTCCTTTTTACGGGCAGATCCATATACTTCTTTTCCAATGGACGCAAATGCTTTGCTGCTCAGTTTCCGGATGTCAAATATCTTATCCTCCCCTGCAATTGCTGTTCCAATCTGATATAATATTTCAGATTTCAGTTCTTTATTCTTTTCTATAAGCGCCATCTCAAAGAAAGTCTGTTTCTGCTTGAGTTCATCCTTGTCTCTGCATCTCCCCATAATCATGAAACATCCGCTTCCATTATGAGCTACAAAATCATCTTTGTCTTCTCCTGCTTCAAAAATCTCCTGGACAAGATTTGCGACATACTTCAAAATCTTATTTCCCTCTTCTCTTCCATATTGCTCATTTAGCTTTCCGAGATTGGCAATTCTGATTACACAACAGTAAAAATCAACAGGGAGTATATTTTTTTCTCTTTTCGAAATGTAAGAATCACATTTCGCTCTATTCGGAACTCCAAGCATACGGTCGATATATAAATAATAATCTATGATATCTCCTGTTCTGCCAAATACGACAGCGACTACAGAAGCAGCCAGCAGAAGGCCAACAAACGCAACCAAGGTATAAAGGAGTAAATTAATATTTTCTTCTACGCCAACACTGCTTAAAATGCTGATGTTTTGAGCTCCCAGGTAGCTGTTGAATTCCTCGTTTGTTACTGCTACAACATCATATAATTCATTTAAATCATTTACCAGTTCCTCAATTCTCCCCTGTATATAGCTTTGAGTTTCATCGTCAGAAGAAACACTTCCAGAGAAAACTTTCTCAATATAGCTGCAATAAGCCATATCGATTATTGCATGTTCATAGGACGTACGGTCATCTACATAATCATACAAAAGCTGATCGTATTCCACTGTGCGGTCTACCTCCGGCGTCTCCTCGGAATCTGCCGCAGCCGCATCTGTGGTTTCAGCATTTTCTGTTGATGTCTGTTCATTGTAAGTATCATAAACTTCATCTAATATATACTCATATGTAATATTCGTATTATTAGATTCGCTCATCATGTTTACATAAGATTCGACAATATTCCAAATTTCATCAGATTCATCATCATACTTTATGTTTTCAATCTCATACTCACTAATTCGGTTACTATATTTACTGAGAAGTACGTCTTGATCCTTTGTAATTTTTTTGTCCAATATTTCCGCAAAAATATCAGAAAGCACATTTTCGCGAATCAGTTCGAAACGGTAATAGAGATCATAGAAAGAATACCCTGTCTTTACAGAGCGGAATGTTTCATCTGATGCAGCCCTGCCGGAGAGTTCTTCCATGGTCTCCTTCGTTACATCATCAATTTTTTCCATCATCTCAATATAGTCATAATTTTTTGTATAAATTTCTGACAGATCATTACCTGATTCAGACTGGCTCACATGATTTTCGCTATAATATAATGTATACTGTTCAACTAAGGTATTCAGGAAATTCCTTGCAAACTCTTCACCCTCATAATTGGTTGCAGTAAAAGTAATGATATAATCTGTTGGAATCTGTGTGTATTCTTCGCCCTCCTCATTTAACGATTCTTCTATAAGTTCGCTTTGCTTTGTAGTGATACCCTCAACTTTAATCCTAGAGCGGATATCACTTACATAATAATCTGTATAAGACAGACCAAGCTCCTCAAAAGTCATATCAACCACTTTAGCGGAATTAATTTCGTCTACATCTATTTCCGTTAAATCCGGCGCAAGACCTTCAGCCGCATCTTCATTTGTATAACTGATTACCGTTGTAGCAGTATAAGATTGTTGGGTACGCATCAAACTATAAAATATTCCCGTACCCACAACAGCAACCAACACTATAATTATTGCAAATCTTTTCAGATAGCGTTTAATTTGAAACTTTTTCATTTCAATTTTTCCTTTCGCCTTCTGTAAAATTATCGTTTACTGCTTCTACTCCGAATCCTGCTTTTTTCCATCCAAACATCTGAACATTGCCAACATATCCGCCAGAAATACAACAATAACTGTACAAACTATCATTTGTTTTAAGTTTAGTCTCTCAAAAATCCCAGTCTTAAAGGTATTTATAACGAGATATCCGCTTTCCTTTTCGGCCAAATATTCTGAAATAAGTTCATCACACTGTTTAGCATAAGAAGCAATCTCGTCTTTTATTTGAGTACACATCTCTTCCGCTTTTGCAAATACTGCCTCTGTAGGTGATTCATTTTCCAACTGCTCTATAGCATATTCATTCGTGTTAATCTCCTGCATAGTATTGGTTGCCGACTGCAAAGAATCCTCTGCCGTTTCTGACAGATAATCCACACCAATCCTGGTTCTGGACATATAAAATTCCTCTTCGTCATCCTCTGTTGGAACTAACACAACCCTGGCCATTTCTCTGTGGTAAATATCTACTGCATCAAGATTCGTCTCGTATACCGCCCAATCCTTTTGGTAATCAATCTCAGACATCTTATTCTCATAATCGAGCTTATTAATATACTGGTCACTATCCTTCGAAACACCATTGTCAAGTAAATACGCTTCAAATCTCTCTAACCCAATTTCAATAAAGTGATTGATCTTGTCATGTAGAGAATAAAAAGTTTCTCCCGTTGTGGGTGACTGATAACTTCCGTTTTCTGACTGATATTCAATCATATACCTTTGAAGCTCTGTACTTTTTGTCTCAAAATAATTTAAGGCATCTAAATAATCCAGTGTATCTACTTCCCCTAATTCTTCCTCACTGATTTCCAAAAGAGGATATTTATCCAAATAAGTATTTGTAAAATAGTCACTATACGCCCCGGCCACAACATCTGCTACCGTCTGTGCATCTATCTTGGAATCCGCTTTTGAAGCATCGTATTTAATTCGGTATCCTGTCTGTATAGAATAATTGCTGCTAATGTCCGTCGTATCGTCATCCGGCAGCGTAATCACGGCAGTACTATTATCTACTGGCTCCAGCTCCAAACATCTTCTCAAACTATCCACTGTGAACCCTTCCAGATTTCCTTCCCTGATTGCCAGCTCCAATACCTCATCACTTATAATTTCAGACGGGTTGTAACGTGTCTCATTAGGATTTAAACCATTTGATGCACCGTCATAGTTCAAATAAATCTCGGCCGAAGAACCGGCAGGCAAAGTTAGCAATCTCACTGCCACATAAAAGAAAAGATAAAAGCAAGCCAAAAGAATAATAAATATTTTGTTGCACAGGAAATAATTCCATGAAAGATGCAGCACTTCCTGAAGTCCGCGTTTTTGTTTTTTAAAACAGTATAAAACAGCAACTCCTAAAATGCAGGGTATCAATAATATAAGCACTAATGTCATTCACTCTTGCCCCCTTTAGTATCGTCTGATATCAACCACTACTAACTCCGGTTGGTTATTGATTCTTGGAATTATACCTGAATCGCCCAATCCACGGCTGACAATAAGCGTTCCACTTTCTTCCAGATTAAACATGCCGTTACAATATTCAGGGAACCAATCAAGCGGTATCGCCAGTAATCCCCCAACTCCCGGAAGCTGAATCTGCCCGCCGTGGAAATGTCCAGCTAAAGCCAAATCAAAGTCCGTATCTGCCAGATATTCATAGAACAAAGAAGGATAATGCGCGAGCAGCAGTTTGAAATTTTCTGTTTTTTCAAATTCTTCAACAAACTCTTGTGAATATTCTTCAAAATCTTCCGGTGCTGTCCCTACTCCGCCGATCTGAAACTGATTTCCATTTACATTCACTTCCACAGAATCATTATAAAATACTGTAACTCCTAACTCTTTCAGCTCTGTATCCAACGGAATATTATAATTATAGATCATGTCGCCCTCATGATTTCCCATACTATAATACACCGGAGCAATCTCTAACAACTGGCTACACAAATCCCTCACTACAGAAGTATCCGGATTATCGTTTACTACCATGTCTCCTGCCATCGCAATAATATCCGGTTCAAGCGCGCCGATTTTCTCTACAAGCTGAGAGTTGTCTTCTCCGTATTCATGATTATGAAGATCTGTCAGCAAAACCACTCTTACATCGTTTGAAATTTTGGGTGATGAGACACGATAAAAAGTCGTTTCGAAATTCTTGTTCACAATTAAGTTTGAACCAATGACGGCACCCACTACTGCAACCAGCAAACAGACGGCAATCACAATATTCCTGCCTCTGTGTCTTGGCAGATCACGAAAAATGTTTTTAGTTTGCTGTGATTTTGAAAAAGCATCCCCTTCCGGCTTACCAGCTTCTGTAAAATCATAGCGTCCTGCGCCTTTCGCTTCGCTTGAAACAATCTCTTTATATATTTTAGTCAGTTTTTCAATATGCCTGTCTAAACTATATTCTTCTTTTATTGTCCGCATTGCTTTTTCGCCATAGCTTTTGCATAATTCCGGATTGTTCGCCAACGTGCGTATCGCATCTTCAAGCTGCTTAATATCCCCTGCCTCTATCAGTATGCCATTTTCTCCAGACTTAATCACCTCCGGTATACCGTCAATGTCCGAGGCTATATTAGGTATCCCCATTTCCATAGTTTCTAAAATACTCATGGGAAGCCCTTCATTATAAGAAGGCAGAACATGAATCAAAGTCTTACTAAGCAACTCCAGCTTCTTTTCGCCGCTTATCCACCCAATGTAAGCGACCCTATTTCCAAGTCCATCGTCCTCGACAATGTTCCGTACTTTTTCTATCTCGCCGTCTCCGCAAAAACAAAACTTTATTGCCGGATCCAATTCTTTATCCAAGTTCTTTAGCGCCTTCAATAAATCAAAGGTTCCTTTTCTGTCCCCTAATCTTCCCATAGTAGTAATATATTTTCTGTCTGCTTCATCAAAACGGGGCAGTCTTCTCACTGCATTATGTAAAACAGTAATTTGGGCTTCCGGCACAAGCTTCTTCAAATTTCTATAGAAACTTTTGTTCAGCACGAGATTCATTTCGACTGTTTTGAGTACGCTTTTCAGTTCTTTTTTGTCTTTTTCATTCATGGCATATATAGATTCAAAAAAATCCGCTCCATGATGATGGATAATAACTGGCACCCCATATTTATGGCACAGCTTTGCAATTTTTATCTTACGGTATACACTTCCCCTTTCCGACATATGCAGATGGGCAACATCGGCTTCACCGGACTTTAAAATCTTTTCGATCTCCTTTAAAGCCTTATGGTAAATTTTCAGCTTTTGTACATTAGACCCGTCCATATGTGTAGCAACATAATGTATTTTCACATTCTCCCATACACCTGGATCTAAATAATTTTGAACAACCGCTGCAATGCCGCCTTTTGTATTTAATACATCCGAACCGCACATCAGAACCCTGATTCTATCACACTTCATTCCGCTTTTTCACCCCTTATTTTCGTCATGATTCCTCCATATGTTCTGGTATAGAACAAATTAGAGTTCTTTTCTGAGAAATAAAAAACGGCCGCAATTTCCCTTTTAAAGAATAAATTGCAGCCGAACCACCTTGCGTTTATCTTTCAAATCACTCGCTTAAGGCTTCTAACTTTGCGTCCCTATATTTCTATAGGTTTGCCCCTGTTAACTGTATGTATCTGTATATTTCCGACAAAGCTTACAACAGCTCATCCGCATTAACACATAAATATTTTTATGCGTTATATGATAATATTACAATATCCGCCTTTTTCTGTCAACTTAAATCATTTCCATTTTCGGAATGTTTTTCATTTCCTGTTTTCAGCCTCCCAAACCCGGTTCTTCCCATTCTTCTTTGCCGTGTACAGAGCGTCATCCGCGCATTTATACAGTTTTTCATAGCTCCATCCTGGTTCTGATGTGACGGCAAAACCTATGCTGCACTTTGCCTGCACCTTATGTCCGTCCCAAAGAATATCTGTCACACTGTGTATAACCTTTTCTGCATATTCATATATATGTGCAGTACTATCTGAAGTTTCCAGCAAAACAATAAATTCATCTCCTCCAAGCCGTCCTACTTTAGCATCTTTTGGCGCATATCTCAAAAGCAGGTCCGCTACTTGCTTCAGCACATAATCCCCGCATGGATGCCCATAGGTGTCATTGATATTTTTAAAGTCGTCCATGTCAAGAATCATCATAGCCAGCTTCTGGCCTTTTGCAGAAAGATTTTTTAACCAGTTTTTCCCGTAATGATCTATGGATACCTTATTCAGAAGACCGGTAAAGGAGTCCAGCGCCGCGTTTTTTTCCAGATCGAGCAATCTTTCCTTCTCCTCCGTAATATCGTTCATAAATCCTACCGCGTGCATACCGCCTTTATCATTCATTTCCTGGCGTACCACCTGCACCTTAAACCAGTGAGGCTTACGACCTTTGGCCGGAAGATGCAGCTCGAAGTTCTGATAGTTGATCCCCTTCTTTATATCTTCTATACATCTTTCGATTTTTTCCTTCTGATCCTCATCTATCAAATTTGAATTTTTAATATAAGAATGAAAATGAAAAATTTCGTAGTGTCCGTCAAAACATTCTTTCCAATTTTTTGAGAAAACGATTCTGTCATTTTCTGAATCCCATTGAAAAGTAATAAATCCTGCATTCTGGCTGATCAGCTCATACTGTTTCTGCGTAAGCCAGAGCCGTCTCTCATTTAATTTTTGTCCGATTTCCTGGATCTGCTGGCTCTGATCCAGCTCTATGCATGAATGGCGGAACCTGATAATACAGATCACGCTTGCCATCAGTACTGTAAGAGTATAGTTGAATCCCTCTCCGGAAAACAAATAAATAGGAGGTGCCAGCATAAAAACAAAATAGTTGATCCAAATATTGACCAGCCCGTATACTGGTTCCATGGAAACTAACGCAGAAAAGGCAATGAGCATGGTAGCTGCCATATTGGAATATATTTCATCAGATCCCCATATATCATACACGTTCAGACATGTATTCCACAAAAGCACAATACTTGCATATATAAGACAGACTCTGTTCATCAAAATATGTCTGCCATTTTCTCTCCTGCCGATAATGAGATATGCGATCGAACAGATCAAAAGGAAAATATAAAATCCAAAATATATCCGGTTATTCACCGTACCCAGGCCGCTGTCAGAAAGAAACAGAACACGCAGCACATTAAAGGTTTCTACAATAATACAAAACAGAGACGCAACAGTACACAGCATCCGGTTATTCCGGAGAGCTTCATCTATGTATTTCCGTCTGTTTTCCCCAGAAATTTTACATAAGCTCATAGCAGCCTCCAATTACGGCATAATTATTTTTATGCTTTATATGTTTTATTTTATCACATTTTTCCGCATTTTACAATTTTGAAGGCCTAATCTTCAACCATTATTCACAGTTTTTTCGATGAAAAATCATAAAAAATAAGTCCTCTAATAAAAAACAGACATAAACGGTTTTAGATTCCGTTTATGCCCTGAACATCTCTTTCCGATTTTTTATATTTTTATGTCGTCTTTGATTCTTCTTCGAATATAATCCTCCATTTTGTTTTTGGGAACATCCAAAAGCATCGAAAATTCTGTGTACAGATTCTCCTCCGCTGTCCTGAGATACTTTTCATCTGTCGCCGTGATCTTCTTTCCTCTGGAAAGCCTGTCTCTTTTCCTGAAGCGTATAGTCTTTATCATTTTCATAAGCTCCCGGCACTGGCAGCTCCGGATGCATTCCTTATAGGCCTCTTCCCGGAGTTTTTCATTTTCAATGCTAAGAACCTCCATATCAGGAATTTCATCAATCAGTTCCTCCGCCTCCTCTTTTGTCAGAAGCCTGCGCATAACCATTTTTTTATTGTCTACCGGGGTAAAGATCGTGCCCTCCGTTTCACCGTCAGGACGAAGGATATAATACAGACGGTCTTTCGGGATTCCCTCCATGTCCATGGTGGTGACTCCCATCACCTGACAAATTCCATTCTTCCCATACACAATATACTCTCCAGTTTCAAACATGTTTTCACACCCTTTCTTTTTCCCATACACTCTGCTCTGATATCCCCTAAAAAACACTTCTGTTATCCAGACAAGACATTTCAAAAACAGTATTAAAATTTTTCAGAAAATATCAGTTCACATAACACCGTATGATTTTAATTGAAAACTCCTTGCCGGAGGATAATCCGGAACAAGGAGTCTTTCTCTTAACTATATTTTACCATTTTTTCTAATTTTTATCAAACGTAAACTTCTTATTCTTATTTTTTTGTGAAAACTTATGATATACTGCCGCTTATATATTGTGCAATTTGTCCTTTCCGGACTTTTTACGATATCTGACACACTCTGTCAGAAGATATTCAATCTGTCCATTGATAGAACGGAAATCATCCTCCGCCCACTGAGCCAGTTCCGCATAAAGAGAGGCGGAAACTCTCAGGGGGATCTGTTTTTTCGCTTTTTCTTTTGTCTTGGGATCCGCCATTGCTCTGCCTCCTTTTATGTATTCTGATCTTTATCCTGCATGGGCCGCGGGCAGATTTCTTATCTGCCGCCTTCCCGCCTTAATAGATGGAACCGCTGTTGACGATCGGCTGTGCGTCTTTATTTCCGCAGAGAACCACCAGAAGGTTGCTCACCATAGCTGCCTTGCGTTCCTCGTCCAGCTCCACAATCTGGTTTTCACTAAGCTGATCGAGAGCCATTTCCACCATACTTACCGCACCTCCTACAATTTTCTGCCGGGCATCGATAATCGCCGCCGCCTGCTGTCTCTGCAGCATTGCAGAAGCAATTTCCGGAGCGTAGGCAAGATGGGTAATCCTTACATCAAGAATTTCCAGTCCGGCTTCCAGAACTTTATTCTGAAGCTCTGCCTGCATGATATCAGCGATTTCCTGGCTGCTGCCGCGCAATGTCTTTTCATCTGATTCCTCATTCATGTCATAGGGATAATTTCTTGCTGCATTTCTCGTGATCGCATCGCACTGGATAGAAAGGAATTCCGTATAATCTTCCACATTAAGAACTGCCTTCGTAGCGTTTTTCACCTTCCAGATCACGATGGTTCCGATTTCCACCGGATTGCCCTGAGCATCGTTTACTTTCTGTCTCTTGTTATCCAGCGTCATAGTTTTAAGGGAAACCTTTTTGGACGCGCTGCTCTGATTCAGGTTCATATTAATATTAATAGAACTTGTTTTGCCGGTAGATGGCTGTTCTCCATTTTCATGTTTTTTGGCCGTCGGATTGATGGCCGTACAGAAAGGATTTACCCAGTAAAAACCGGCATCATAGAGGGTTCCGTAATAATTTCCAAACAAAGTAAGAACAAGAGCCTCGTTGGGGTGTATGATCTTCAATCCACAAAGCATGATGATTCCAATGCAGTTCAAAGCCACTCCGGCAACAATGGCAATTGCCAGCACCAGACCGGACGCCGGCCCGTCCCAGCTCATATAAACGCCGCCCAGCACGTACGCCGGAATCCCCAGAAACATGATCACCAGCGACACAAACAGCATCAGCATACCGGAAGCCGCTTTCAGCCTCTTTTCCTCCGTTACATTGACTCCCTTCATAACTCTCTCCTCCTTAACATGTGATGTTATGTTTTGATATCTTTTTGATATCATTATAATACAAAACATTTCTGCAAATGTCAAGAGTTTCCGCAGTCATTGTACATGATCCGAGCTACTAATAAATTTCGCAGATCCTGGTTTTCAGGATTCTCCTCTCCGGATCCTCTCCACGTAGTCAGCCACCTCATCGTCCACCTCGTCAAAGAGATAGCTCCGGCTGCTCTGGCGGCGCTGGGCCCACTCCTGTTTTCCTGCCCTCTCCGCATCCTCGATCTCTTTCTTTAATCCCGCCGCGGAGAGACGGTGCGCTCCCTGTCCCAAAATAATGATCTGTTCCAGTCCGTCGGAGGTAGCTACTGTCACCTGATGTTCACGGCCGATTCTGTGGACTGTTTTCTCAATATACTGATCTGCAGTCTCGGCCTCCTTCGTATATACTACATAAATATTATGATAAGGAACCACTTCTTCTGCGTGGCCTTCCACCTTATATGCATCGAACACCAGAATCAGCGTACACTTCCGGTATCCCTGGTAGTTGCTGAGAATATCTTTCAGCTTATCACAGGCTGCATGGATATTTTCTTCCGCAAGCTCACGCAATTCCTCCCAGGCAAAAACAATATTGTATCCGTCTACCAGAAGATATTCTTCTTTTTTCGGTCTGCCGGGTTTATATTGACGGGGCTGTGAAGGCGCGTGCACTACCTTCTTCTGGAAGGCTCCCCTGTCCCGTTTTACCGGGCCGAAGGTTCTCTCAAAGATTGCCTGCAGTTCCTGCTCATCCTCGTAGCTGCCGCTGTAGGAGTAACCGGAGGAACCTTTTTTCTTTTTGCGGCCGCTGTTTCCGGAATCGTTTCCTTCCTGGTGGTTTTCAGCGCCACAGCTGTCCGCCTCGTTCTCCGGTTCTTCATACCAGCTCTCTCCTGCCGCAAGCTCTTCCGCATCCACGCCGCTTTCCAAGTGCATATACTCTTCCACCTGATTCCAGGGAACCACAAAACCGGCGCCATGAGCACAGAATACAGAACCCGTAGGATTATCCAGATCCCGTTCCGAATCATAGCCGGTCTTTTTCACGATCTCCTCCTGATTCCGGCAGGGAGCATATCCCTTCAGACTGCAGAAAAGCCGGCCTCTGCCTCTGGTATAGGAAACGACCTCTTTCTGGTAATCCCGCATCTGTGCGACGGGCGCGGTCCCGCACAGCACCGCTGTTTCTCCGTCTGTCTCCGGAGGCTGAAAGTTTCCCTGCATCTTCTGAATATCGGACATGGCACGCCCGATCATCTCCCCCGGCAGCTCCAGCCGGAATTCATAATACGGCTCCAGAAGAATACTTCTTGCTTTTTTCAGTCCCTGACGCACCGCCCGGTAAGTAGCCTGCCGGAAATCTCCTCCTTCTGTATGCTTCGCATGAGCCCGTCCGGTCAGCAGAGTGATCTGCACATCTGTCAGGGCCGCTCCCGTCAGGACTCCCCTGTGTTCCTTTTCCTCAAGATGGGTAAGAATCAGTCTCTGCCAGTTTCTGGCCAGAACATCCTCACTGCATGCTGTAAAATACTGGCATCCGCTTCCCGGCTCTCCCGGTTCGATCAGAAGATGCACCTCCGCATAATGACGCAGCGGTTCAAAATGACCCACACCTGTCACGGGAGCCGCAATAGTCTCCTTGTACACGATATTTCCCGCGCCGAATTCCACAGCCGCATGGCAGCGTTCCCAGATAAGTTTCTTCAAAACCTCAATCTGCACTTCGCCCATAAGCTGGGCATGGATTTCTCCCAAAGCGGTGTCCCAGTAAATATGCAGCTCCGGTTCTTCCTCCTCAAGCTGCCTTAACTGCTGCAGCATCTTATGAGGATCACATCCCTCCGGGAGCTGGATCTGATAATTCAGCACAGGCTCCAGAACCGGCATTTCGGAATCCCTTTCTATGCCCAGCCCCTGCCCGGGATGGGTTTTTGTAAGTCCTGTCACCGCGCAGACAGTTCCTGCCCCTGCCTCCTGAATGACTTGGTATTTTCCTCCGGAATACAGCCGGATCTGATCCACTTTTTCCTCCCAGGCCTCCTCCCGGCTTTTCTGTCCCGGAAGCTGCTGCTTTCTTCCTGATTTATTTGAAAGAATTGTCTTCACCTTCAGAACCCCTCCGGTGATCTTCATATAAGTCAGCCGGTTTCCCTGCTCGTCTCTTGCAATCTTAAATACCTTTGCCCCGAATTCAGCAGGATACATCCGTTCTCTGGTAAACGTCTCCAGACCCCTCAAAAATTCTTCCACGCCCTGCATCCGCAGCGCAGAACCAAAATAACAGGGAAAAATCCGGCGGCCGGAAATCAGCGAAGCAATATCGTCCCTATTAACAGTTCCTGATTCCAGATACTCCTCCATAAGACTTTCGTCACATACGGCAACATTCTCCATCCAGGCTTCCTGATCTGTGTCTCCGCTGAAATCAATGCAATTATCATTCAGCCTCTTTTTCAGTTCCTCCAGAAGCTTCTCCCGGTCCGTGCCCTCCTGATCCATTTTGTTGATAAAAAGAAAAACAGGTATCTGGTATCTGTCCAGCAGACGCCAGAGTGTGGCCGTATGGCTCTGCACTCCGTCCATTCCATTGATAACAAGAATGGCATAATCAAGAACCTGAAGGGTTCGCTCCATCTCTGCTGAAAAATCCACATGACCCGGCGTATCCAGAAGTGTCACTTCCATTTTTTCTGTCCGGAACATCGCCTGCTTTGAAAAAATAGTAATTCCCCTTTCCTTTTCCAGCTCAAAGGTATCCAGAAACGCATCGCCGTGATCCACACGCCCCAGCTTCCGTATTTCTCCGCACAAATATAAAAGCCCCTCGGAAAGTGTTGTTTTTCCCGCATCCACATGAGCCAGGATGCCGACACTGATCCGTTTTAAGCAATCTTTCTTTTTTGTATTTTCAGACGTATCTCCCATAGAAATACCCCTTTCTGTAATCTGTTGTACATGCAGTATCATATCACAGAAAGGGGTATAAGTCGATAAACCATTATCTTTGAATTATGAATCGCTTCTTCATACTACCTGGAAAGTCTTCCATTTTCCTATTTTAAAGCGGAACCAGAAAATAACCGCCCGTACAAGCCAGTCCATGCCCATGGCCAGAGCGATCCCAATAACTCCCATATGAAGCAAAATCCCAAAAAGGACCGAAAAAACAAGTCTTACTCCTATAGTTGTACCAAGAGACACCGCCATCGTGTATCTCACGTCTCCGGCTGCCCTCAGCCCTTTTCCAAGAGGATCTGCAAAAGGGAATATAATCGAATTAGCAACATTATGTATGAGAACAAGCCAGATGATATACCTTCTGGTTGTGTCCGATACAGCATAAGTGCCTGCGATCAGCGGAGTCAAAGCAAAAATCATCCCATTCCAGACCAGAGAGAGCACTACCGTGGTCTTCATAAGTTTTTTAAAATATCTCTCTGCCTGGGGAACATCCCCTGCGCCCATACACTGGCCAATCACAGTGATAAACACCGGTCCCATAGCAGAACTGATCAGCGCAGCAACGCTCCAGATACTCTGGGCGATGCCGTTCGCGGCAATCTGGCTTGTGCCGAACAGAGCCACAATACTGCTGAGCGCTACCTTCACAAACTGAAAGATTCCGCTTTCCACACCATTTGGCACAGCGATCCCCATAATCCTCTTTATAAGGGAACCATTCCAGGAAATAATATACTTCCAGTAATACCGGATACCTTCATGCTCTTTAAAACAGAGCACAGTGATTATCACTGCTGAAAACGTCCGGGAGAAAAGCGATGGATAAGCAACTCCCGCAACTCCCGCATGAAATACGAAAACACCGATCAGATTTCCCGCCACATTGATCACATTTGCAATGATGGATATGTTCATAGTCGTCCCGGTTTTTCCTACGCTCCGGTACAGCGCCGCCCCGGCGTTGTAAACGGCAAGCGCCGGATATGAGTACACGGAAATCCGCAGATAAGTAAGGCAGGCCTCCCTTACTTCCGGCTCCACCCTCCCGAACATAAAACTGATAATCTCCCCCTGGAAAATCAGGATCAAAATGCTGACTGCCGCAGAAAACAACACAGATACCAGCAGAAGCTGACTGACCGCCGCAGAAGCTGTTTTCATTTCCTTTTTTCCGATATACTGACTGACAATCACTGCACCGCCGGAGGCAAGTGCAGTGAACAGAAATATAAATATCGTATTAAATGAGTTTACCAGTGAAACACCGGAAACCGCCGCTTCACCGGCAAAGCTGACTACAAAAGTGTCGGCCAGCCCCACCAGCATCAGCATAAACTGTTCAGCCAGAAGCGGCAGAATCATATTTTTTAGCTGCTTATTGGTAAATTGTTCCTTCAATTACAAGATCATCTCCTACATTTCTTTTCCATTAGTCTGAATTACATTGTGATACCAGTAAAAACTGTCCTTTTTTATCCTTGCCATATCTTTCAGGTCTTTTTCTTCCCTGTTTACATACACAAACCCATATCGCTTTCCATATCCCTGGTGTGTGCTGACAAGATCCAGGAAAGACCATGGACAATATCCGATCAGATCTACGCCGTCTGAGAGGGCGAGCTGCGCCTGCCGGAAATGTCTGCGCAGATAATCGATGCGGTATTCATCATGAACCCTTCCGTCCTCCGTAAGTATATCCTTAGCTCCAAGTCCATTTTCTGTAATGAGCAGAGGCTTATGATAACGGCTGTGAATCCGGCGCAGAGTCACTCGCAGCCCTACTGAATCCACAATCCAGCTAAATTCTGTTTTCTCCAGATACGGATTGGAGGCCGCGCGGTATACGCCTTCTTCTCCTATCATCACCTGCTGATCGCCATTTCTGGGCTGACAGTCTGTACCGTCATTCTTACTTGCGCTTACTGTTGCTGTGGCATAATAATTCACACCGATAAAATCCGCCGTTCCCTCTGCAAGGACTTCCATATCTCCCTCTTCAATCTGAGGCAGGATTCCTTTTTTTGATCTTATCCACAGGATCTTTTGTAGGATTATTTCCTGAATATGAAATGATCACAGCACAGTCCTCTCTGCCCATAGCCGTTGCTGCCAGCCCCGCCTCCCCGCTCTTCGCCACCCGGGCAAAGTATCCGATGGAACATAATTTGCGTGTAAAAACGCCTGCATAATAGCTGTTGGGACTTCTCGAAAAAATCACGATATTCTTTCCAGAGATAATACGGTCTGCTGCCTCTCGCATAGTCTCTTTATCTATCAGATCCCGTGTTTCTCTCAGCGATCTCTCCAATGGTATATTTATAAATATTGTCCTGCTCCCGGATGATAAATTCCCCCACCGCATGTCTGGCATCGGAATACTGCATCATCGTTTCCTCTATCTTCTGGAATAAAAACATATCTGCTCCTCCGTTTTTTACTTGTCCTTATCTATTTCCGCCCCGGAAGTTTTCTCTTCATACAGCGGAATAAGCCGCTTCACAATGTTCTGGCTGACTTTTATCAGCGTGTCCAGATCCACATCCTGGTTGTTCTTATACGCGTGAAAAGTACCCTGAATTGTATAAGAAAGCATAATATTCTTCTCTATATCGTTCTGATGCTCCGGATATTTTTCCCAGATCATTTTTTTGATTTCCTCCTCAAGGCAGTCGCCCAGACGGCTTTTATCTTTTCCGGAAAATACGATATTAATCAGGGAACTGTTTGCGATAAAAGCCAGGTAGAGATCCCGTGTAAAAACATCTGATGTTTTCAGCGTATATTCCTGCCCTCCTGCAATGCTTTTGAGGACAGAATTCACAACATCCTTTTCTAATACAGCCGAGAGAGCATAAATGTCTTCATAATGTGCATAAAAAGTAGATTTATTGATACAGGCCATCGAACACAGTTCCTTTACCGTAATTTTTTCCAGCGGCTTCTTCCCCCTGAGCTCCAGAAAAGCGTTTTTAATGGCTCTCTCCGTCTTTTCTGTCCGAAGATCCATTTGTCATCCTCCTTTCGGCTGTCTGCGGCAGCAAAATATATTCCCGCACTTCAATGAAAAACTCCACATTCTTTCCCGACATATTGCTCAATAAGTTGTTTATCCATCTATTCAGGCAGATTGTCTGTGGACATCCTTCTCTTACTTTTATATTATAATCAAAAACCGACGGATGTCTATTAAATAACAGACCAGCTCCTGAAAACAGCAATTTCATTGACAGCCGCGGTAGGGAGGAATTATATGGATTTTTACGGATTCTACACAGGAAAAATTTTTGACGCTTATCAGTATCTTGGGGCGCATACAGAAAAGGAGGGGGTAACCTTCCGCACCTTCGCCCCCGCGGCCTCCCATGTCGCTCTGATCGGGGAGTTCAATGAGTGGGAAGAATGGGAAATGCAGCAGGTTTCAGATGGAAATTTCTGGGAAATCCGCGTTCCCGGCGCCAGAGAAGGCATGATGTACAAATACCGGATCTACAGCCGGACCGGAAGCTGGACTGACCACTGCGATCCCTTCGGCTTCGGGATGGAGCTGCGTCCGAACAGCGCTTCCATTATACGGGATATGAATTCTTTTCGGTTTCATGATAAGGAATGGATGAAGAGCCGCAGCGACTGCCGCGAAAAGCCTCTGAACATCTATGAGATCCATTTCGGCTCCTTTAAGAAACCCTCTGAGGAACCGGACGCTTGGTATACCTATGAAGAAATGGCGGACATCCTGATTCCCTACCTCAGAGAGAACGGCTACAATTATCTGGAGATCATGCCCCTGAATGAATATCCCTGTGATGAATCCTGGGGTTATCAGTCTACGGGATTTTTCAGCCCCACCTCCAGATACGGCACCGCGGACCAGCTGAAAGCCTTCATCGACGCCTGCCACCGGAACCGCATCGGCGTCATTATGGATTTTGTTCCCGTCCATTTCGCAGTGGACGGCTATGCACTGGCAAATTATGACGGGACGCCGCTCTACGAATACCCGAATTCCGCAGTTGGCGTCAGTGAATGGGGAAGCTGCAATTTCATGCACTCCCGGGGTGAAGTCAGAAGCTTCCTGCAGTCCTGCGCCAACTACTGGCTGAACGAATTTCATATAGACGGGCTCCGGATGGACGCCATCAGCCGGGCGATCTACTGGCAGGGCGATCCCGCCAGAGGCGTAAACTCCAACGCAGTGGAATTTCTTCAATTTATGAATGAGGGCCTGAAAACCCTCCACCCCTCCGCAATCCTGGCAGCAGAAGACTCCACCTCCTTTCCGAAGGTGACGGAAGCGGTCTCCTGCGGCGGACTGGGATTCGACTATAAATGGGATATGGGATGGATGAACGACACTCTGGATTACTTCCGGACGGCTCCGGAATACAGAAGCCGGGATTATCATAAACTTACCTTTTCCATGATGTATTATTACAATGACCGTTTTCTGCTTCCGCTCTCCCACGATGAGGTCGTCCACGGCAAAGCTACCATTCTGCAGAAAATGAGCGGGAATTACGATGACAAATTTCCGCAGTGCCGGGCATTTTACATGTACATGTACGCCCACCCCGGAAAAAAACTGAATTTCATGGGAAATGAGATCGGACAGCTTCGGGAATGGGATGAAAAACGGGAACAGGACTGGCTTTTGCTGGACTATCCCATCCACAGCGGATTTGCCCGGTTCATGAAAGAACTGAACCGCCTTTATCTGAAACATCCTGCCTTCTGGGAAAAAGATTACGAACACAAGGGATTCCGGTGGATCGACTGCCATCGGGAAGCTGCATGCGTCTATGTTTTTGAGCGGACGGCAGAAAAGGAACACATCCTGGCACTCTTTAACTTCTCCGAACAGGAACAGCCCTATGACCTGAAAACGGAACAGGACTGCCGGCTGAAAGAGCTTTTCAACAGTGATCTTGACATTTACGGCGGAAAGCAGAACAGGAACCAGGCAGCCGTTTTTACAGCAGAAAAAGGAGAAAGCATTTCTCTGACGCTTCCCCCTTACTCCGGCATTTATTATTTTTTAGAGGGTCCTGAACACCCCGTTTAATAGAATCTCTTTTTTATGTGCACAAACATCCGCTCAATACAGTATGCCACCAGAAATACCAGCAGGATGGCCACTCCCGCAGTTCCATAATCGTATCCCTGCAGGCTGTTGGAGATTACATATCCGACTCCGCCTGCGCCTACCATGCCGAGGATGGCACATTCGGAGAAATTTGTTTCCAGACGCATTCCCGCCCAGGCTACGATCTGGGAAAGAGCCGCCGGAAGAACCGCATTGAAGAAAATGCTCAGTCTTCCCGTCCCGGTCACCTCCAGGGCTTCTATGGTCTCATAAGGTATACTGTCAAAGCTCTGGGCGAAAGACTTCGTAAAGAAAGCCGTTGTATGGACGCACAGTCCGGCAACACCCGCCTCCGGTCCCATACCGAGACACACCAGCATCAGCAGAACCCAGACCGGAGTGGGCACCGCCCTCAGAAAAGTAAAAAACGACTGAACGAGTACCGACAGCACCGGGATCCGGAAAATATTCCGCGCGGCGAGCATGCCGAACAGGATCCCCAGGATCAGGCTGTACAAAAGCGAGAGCACCGCGATCGATATCGTTTCCACCATGGACGAGAGGATCAGATCCATGTTCGAAAAATCAAGATGCGCCAGCTCCCAGAACACTTCTCCGATATCCGGCACACGGGACAGCATTTTCAGCCAGTCAATATCCAGATACAGAAGGCTCAGAACAGACAAAAGGGCTACTCCTCCAAGGAAACCCGGGATAAACCGGTTTCTCTGCCTGCATTTTACCGGAATTTTTGTTGTTGTTTTTCTTTTTGCACGCTTCTTCTCTTCCGTATATTCTTTTTCTTTCAGATTTACGATCGTTCCGTTATATTCCATACTCATTTCATAATCTCCTTTCGGAGTCTGGCGGTGATCTGATCCACCATGATCACCATTGCAGCCACCAGCAAAATAATACTCAGCGCGATATCATACCTGAAGCTTTTTATGTAAGAAAACAGCGTCAGGCCCACACCGCCGCCGCCCACCATTCCGACAATGGTGGAAGCCCGGATATTCACCTCCACGCAGTAGAGAAACCAGGAAAGAAACCCATTTAAACAGGACGGCAGAATCGCCTGGGAGACTCTCTGGGGAAACGTCGCCCCTACTGCCTGCAGACTTTCCACACAGTCCTGGGAAACGTCCTCCATGGTTTCCACAAAAGCCCTCACCATAAACGCAAAGCTTGTAATGCACAGGGCGACAAATCCCACGCCTGTTCCGATCCCCAGCGAAGAAAATAAAATAAAAGCCCATACAAGCGCGGGGATATTGCGGAGAAAAGTGGCAAATCCCCTGACAAATCTGGCTGCCCTTGGGAAGGGAGCTACTTTTTCACTTCCGAACAGCGATACGAAAAACGCAAGAACAGCGGCAATTGTGGTCGCCGACATCGCAAGCGCCAGCGTTACCAGCACGCTGGACAGGATCCCCGGAATTCTGCTGCTCTTCGGCAGAGCCGGAGGAAGAAAATCCTCTGTGATAAATTCCCAGAACGCATCTCCATTGGCGATCAGCGTCATAACATTGAATTCTGTCAGAAAGCTGCATACCAGAAACAAAACAACTGCAGCAATCAGAAAGCCTGTATACAGTTTTCTTAAATCACGCGCAATCAACGGTATCCGCTTTGTCATCTGCCGTTCCTCCCATCATCAGATTTTCACGAGAAGTGCCGTAAATTTTTTCAATGGTTCTGTCATCAAGTTCTTCCGGAGTGCCGTCAAAAACGATTTCTCCCTTTGAAAGCCCGATGATCCGTGTGGAATATTTTACTGCCACATCCAGCTGATGCAGATTCACGATACAGGCGATCTTTCTCTTCTGAGACATATCTCTTAATAAATCCATGATCGTTTTGGCGCTGGACGGATCCAGAGACGCGATGGGTTCGTCGCAGAGCAGCAGCTTCGGCTTCTGCATAATGGCTCTGGCGATCCCCACCCTCTGCTTCTGTCCTCCGGAAAGGTCGGACGCTCTGTTATAGCAGAACTGTTCCAGCCCCAGCTCTTCCAGAAGGTCCAGAGCTTCCTGCTTATCCTGTTCCGAATACAGCCCGAAGACTCCCTTCAGCCCGCTCATATAGCCAAGCCGGCCATGAAGGACATTCTGAAGAACAGACAGACTGTATACAAGATTATAATTCTGAAAGATCATGCCGACCTTGCAGCGCTGTTCCCGGAGTTTTTTTCCTTTCTGGGCGGATACCGCCTGACCGTCCAGCCATACCGTCCCGCTGCTGACCGGGATCAGCCGGTTGATGGCGCGCAGGAGGGTCGACTTTCCTGATCCTGACGGACCGATAACAGAAACGAACTCGCCTTCCGAAACTTCAAAGGACACTTTTTTCAGTGCGTGTACGCCATTCGGATAATCTTTCGATACCTGATCAAATTTTAATATAGCTTCCATGTCAATCCTCCTGTCTGCTGTCCGATAATTTAAAAATCGTTGATGATTTTGTTCAGCTCAATGATCTCCTCGTAGTCGCTCATATCGCATTCAATAAAGCGGGCTCCCGGAACCTTGATCACGTCTGTGAAATACTCTTCGTTGTCGTAGGAGGTCAGAAACTCTGTCAGCTGATCTCTGGTGTCCTGATCCACATGCTCGGCAACCACCATGGCCTCCGCCGGAATGGCTCCGGACTCATGGATAACCTTCACATCTCCCTCTGCGGCGTTTCCATTTGCTATTTCAGATGCAAGAATCTGATCGGAAATAGGCACAACGTCCACATCGCCTTTGATTACCGCCTGCAGCCCTGCCTGATGGGATCCTGAATAGCTGACAGCCTCAAAAAAGTCGCCGTTCGTATGAAGCATGTCTGAATTCAGCTCTTCATCCGGGAATGCCTGGATAATTTCCGCTGTCGAAACCAGATTTCCGGAAGTGGAGTCCGGATCTACAAAAGCCATGGTTTTTCCTTTGATGTCTTCAATAGAATTGATATCTTCATTTGCACTGGAAGCAATCAAAACCGAATGATAGATCGCTTTTTCCGGATCTCCCTCCTCTGCTTTCATGACGATCGGCTCAAGCTCCGTACGCTCCACTCCCAGAGCCAGAGCCTGGGATCCCATATAAGCCATATCCGCGCTGCCTGTGCGCAGAGCTTCGATGATCGCATTGTAGTCGCTTACCTGAATCTCCTCCACTTCGCAGCCCAGAAACTCACTCAGATCTTCAGCCAGACCGTTTCTTGCGTCTGCGCTTTCTGTAGTGGATTCATTGGGCGCGTAAGCGATTGTAAACACTCCGTCCTCGCCTCCCGGAGAAGACGCCTTCACATTTTCTGCTCCGGCTGCCGAAAAAAGAGAGACTGCCATCAGCGCGCTCAAAGTTACTCCTGTTAATTTGGTTCTGCATTTCATAATTTTTTCTCCTTTTCTGCTTTGCTTTTTTATATCTTGGAAAGTTTAGTGTTCAGAAAATCTCTTCCAGGACAGAAAGGATGTTTTCGGCGGTCACTTCCACCGGATTGTTGTCCGCCCGTCCTTTCGTAATTCCCAGTTCCGCAAGATGGGGCAGATCTTCCCTGCCAACGCCCCATGCATGAAGCGAACAGGGCTGTCCGGATCGTCTGAGAATGCTGTCGATGCGTTCTTTCAGCTCCTCCGCGCCGGATACTCCCAGCGCCTGCAGCAGCGCCCCTCTGTCTTCTATTGCTTCCGCATTCATCCGGAATACCGGCCCAAGAAGCATACTCACTGCCGTACCGTGGGGAATATTGTAATGCATAGTCAGCGGATAGGAGATGGAATGGCAGGCTGTTGTTTTTGTGTTGCTGAAAGCCAGACCTGCCAGCATACTTCCCTGGGCCATTGCATCGTGGGCGCCTTCCTGTCCGGAAAGCAGCTCTTCCAGATGACGCATAATTACCTGAACGGCATTCAGCGCCAGAGCTTTTGACACACAGTTTGTTCCCTTTGCCCAATAGCTCTCTACCGCATGAGCCACCGCGTCCAGCGCGGAGGAAACCGCAAGCCTGAGCGGCATCCCTTCCGCCAGTTCCGGATCCACCAGTGCGGCGTAGGCATAATTCTCATGGTTCTCCACCGAACGTTTTGCATCCTGGGAAGGATCCCAGATGGTTGCCCAGCAGGTCGCTTCGCTTCCGGTGCCCGCGGTAGTAGGAATTCCTATCCATCTTGCTTTCGGAGCTGTATAATTCTTCTCTCTGATCATCTCTCTCAGGCCGTCCACATCTGCAATCTCACTTCCATACAGACAGCAGAGGGACTTTCCTACGTCCATGATGCTTCCGCCGCCTACCGCCACAACTGCCGATGGCCTGAACTGTTTTGTCTCCTGATAAATATCAAACAGCTGTTCCACTGTCGGATTTGACTCTTTAAAGACTCTGGGGCAGATATTAAAATTTTTGTTATCTTCGATCAGTTTTGAAAATACAGGTTTCTGGAAAACGTTTTCTCCCCATGCAAGAAGGAGCACAGACTTATCGGGGAGTTCCATATCTTCCAGAAGCTGAGGAAGGCAGTCTACGCACCCCGCTCCCTGTATCGTGTGAACCGGATTATAGTAACGGTTCATTCTTCCACCTCCCGTTTTATCAGTCTCCGGTTAAGTTCCGCAACCGCCTCCGGCAGATCCAGGATTGTATCAATCACAATATCAGCGCCGGCTTTCCGGTAGCATTCTGCTGCATCGTACTTGCATTTTCTCAGTTCTTCCGGATCCATTGCTTCATATTCTTCCCTGGTCAGTCCCAGGAGATTGGAACCTTCAAGAATTCCCACACTCCATGCCCCGGCGTTTTTTCCTTCCTGAATATCCACCACCGTATCTCCTACTTTCACAACTTCGCACGGAGGATAGACATTCATCTGCCGCATACACTCAAAAAGCATAAACGGTGTCGGGCGGCCGGCTTCTGTTAAATCGGGAGTCACAACACAGTCCGCCTTGTATCCGTATTTTTCAGCCTCCGGTATCACCTTTTCCATGATCTGCGAAGTATAGCCTGTGGTAGAACCGATTCTGTATCCTGCTCTGCGCAGTTTTTCCACCGTCTCCACTACTCCCGGAATCGGTTGGCTGTATTCGGCCACAACCTCATTCAAAATTGTCTCAAACTTCTGATACAGCATTTCCACGTCATCCTCGGTCCACGGTCTGCCGTATGCCTCCTCCCATTGTCTGCCTCCGTTTTCGCTGGACAGCAGCTGACGGATATGTGCTTTTTTTTCCATTCCCATCGGCCGATTGATCTCGTCTCTTGTGAGGTGAATCCCCGCAGATTCAAAAACACGTTCAAACACGGTTTCCGGAGCACTGGAACCATAGTCCACGGTTGTTCCGGCCCAGTCAAATACCAGTAATTGAATTCCCCGTCCTTTTGCCATAATAAAACTCCTTGCGTCTTTTTGCTTTTATTTGCTGTTTTTCTTGTTTATGTCGTAATTATATACAGCAAAATACAGCTTTTACAAGCAACATGCTGTAAACAATATGTAAAACATAAGTAAAACACCCCTTCCGGGAAATGATCTTTCATTTCCCGGAAGGGGTGCGTTTCCCGGCAGGGACCCGGTGCAGGGCAGGATCTTACTGTCCGCTCTATAATATTTCTATGCCCTTCTTCTTATATTTCTCCTTTACTTCCTCCGAGACAGGATCATTCATCAGAAGCAGATCTACCTGATCTAAAGAAAGCGCCTTTCTCTTGGAGCATTTTCCAAGCTTGCTCGTATCCATCAGGGCGATCACTTTTCTGGATATCCGCGCAAGAAGCTGGATCACTCCGATTTCCGCAAAACGAAAATCTGTAAATCCCTCCCTGGAATCTACCGCATTGACAGACAAAAAAGCAATATCCGGGTAATACTGGCCAAACTCCCTTTCGCATACGGTACCGAAGGTGGATTTTTCCTGGGGATCGATCTCGCCTCCTACGGAGATAAGGCGGATTACAGGATTCTGCATCAATATGCTTACTGCCGCATGATTGTTCGTCACAACAGTGAACTTTTTATTCAGCGTGATCAGTTCCTGAGCCAGAACTGTATTCGTCGTTCCTGCATTCAGAGCGACTACGTCGCCCTCCCGGATATACCCCAAGGCTTTCCTGGCTATTTCCCGTTTCCATTCACTGTTGATAATCTCGCGGCCTGTAAAATTTGAAAAAGAGATGATGGATTCCGGAAGGCACGCTCCTCCGCGCACACATTTGATCAGACCTTCCTGCTCCATTGCCTTCAGATCACGCCGGATCGTATCCACCGATACCCCCAGCTGCTGGCTCAATTCCGTAACCTTCACGGTAGACTGCAGCTGAAGCTGCTGCAGAATCAGCTCCGCGCGTTCATTATATAACATCATACAAACACCTTCCCGCAATATTTCTTACAGGTACCACTATACCACAGGAAAACTCTTCAAGTCTATCGCGGGAAAAAATTTTCTTCTTTAAGGCTGCTCTCTGCCGCGCGGACTGCTTCCATCATAGCCTGCTTCTAATGCTGATACGTCAGAATCGACGTCATAAGTTCTTTTGTCTCTTTGCTGATATCCGCCCCGGCCACATAAACGCCGTTTTCATATATGGATATGGGAACTACTGTGGCATCTGCCGCAGACCAGTAATACTCTTCTCCGATCTGAAATTCCACTGCCGCAGTCTCGGGAACCAGAAGCTGTTCGCGCAGCAGCTTCTGGTCTTCCACCGTCAGAACAAACTCTCCGGAATCAGACGATATACTCTCTCCGGAAACGGTCGGTGCATCTTCGCCGGAATCTGCCGCTGTGACTCTGCTGTAATTAAATACATCTCCCTCTTTCTGGAAAATATTCAGGCTGTCACCGGATAGATATTCCATTTCCAAAGTGTCATCATGCACCTCAAAGCAATAGACGCTCTCCCAATTTACATCCTGGCCGCTGACCTGGTCATGGGGAAATGTCAGATACATCCTGTCATACTCCACAGCGAAAGTGCCGGTGGAGAGAAACGCAGCCTCGCTCTGCACCCAGCCGGCCATATATTCTACCTGGCCGTCTTCCCTAAAGTCCAGAGTCATAATATAATTTTCTCCCTGACTCTCCGCATATCCTTTCCATTTGCCCAGCAGCATTTCCATCTGTCCATTGTCTTTTTCTTCTGATAAAGCCGTAAAAACAAAATTTCCTTCCGTAATCGCCGCAATCTTTACCCGGACCGGAGCGTCCAGCTTCTCATCACACTGCCGAGCCATCTCAAAGCCGCCAAGGTACTCTGTCATACGAAGAATCCTATGTCTTTGACATCTATTTTCCGCCTGATTCTACGGTTACTTCTAATATTTCCGCTGGTTCATCCGTAAAGCTGGCCCAGTCTTACGGCTACATCCAATATTTCGTCTGGTTCATCCGTAAATCCCAGCCCGGTTCTACGGTTATTTCTAAGATTTCTACTGATTCATCCGTAAATCCCTAGCTGATGTTACGGCTACATCCAGCATTTCCACTATTTTATCCGTAAACTTTCTTCTATTCTTACGGTTATTTTCCAACTTTCCACTGATTCGTCCGTAAGTGCCTGCCAAATCTTACGGTTATATTCAACATTTCTACTGATTCATCCGTAAACATCTTCTATTTTTACTTAAGGCTGATTTTTTATGAGGTGACAGGACTGTTTTCCCTCTTTTTTCTGAAAATTGAATCAGAGATATTTACAAAAGAAGTGCATCAAAGAAACAGAAATCGACTCTTTTCGACTCGCAGACTCCGGCTCATAGCCTCCAGTTCACAGGCTTCAGCTTACAGACTCCAACCGCAGGAATTTCAGCGATATCCAAGGCAGACGAAAGGATTATAGAATGTATACTAGCACAAGACGTACGCTAGCTGAAGATAACGCTGAACACCGCTGAAATTACACAATATGGAACTGCTGTCCCAGGTGTATATACAAAAACCTCCCAGAACAAATATTCCGGGAGGTCATACAGCGCTTTATTGCGCTCTGATTCATATATAATTGTTCGATTATCGTTTGGGTAACCGAAAATGGCGGAAACACGGGGATTCTGCTGGAATTTGTTGCAAATACGTTACAAACCCATGGCTTTTCACAGCGATTGAGGACATCTCTCTTATCCCTCAATGTGTTGCACTGTCTTTGTCACTTTATTGTAATATACTTCTGATTCTTGCTGTTCCGCTTATCCGGTATGGTTCTAGCAATACGCCCCTGTGCCAATAATGCATTAAGATATTTCCTGACACTTCTTTTATCTTTGTATCCCAAAAACTCACCAATTTCCGAAATTGACTTCGGTTCATGACAGTATTTAATAATCATTGCCTCTTTATTCTTGTTAACTGGTACATTCTTATCGGCAGCTAGTACATTAACTGGTGCATTTTCATTCGTAACTGGTACATTTTTCTCCTCAACTGGTGCATTTTCATTCGCAACTGGTACATTTTCTTCTATTTTTAGCCTATCAAAAGGAATTGTCACTACAATGCTGTTTTCTCTCAATTCAATACAATCTTTCCCATAAAGTTCTGTTATTTTAGGTACACCACGACCAGACCGTTCGCTAATATGCAGTTGTAGAAAAATATCCGACAGCTTCTGATTGACCGGAACAGATTCACCGGCAAAAAACCCTTCTACTGTCTGCTTCGGCGGCAAATAACCTCGGGACAAAATTTCAATTCTATTCTGAAAGCCAGTAAACATCGGAGCATTCCCGTCTATCCATAAATTATGCACAAACGCATTAATCACCGCTTCTCGATATGCTTCCTCATGAAATAACAGTACTTCCTTACGTTCAACGATCCGATTTCTTTCATCTGCCTGAGGGATATTCAGCACCTCCCCGTACCGGAGTACATCATCCAGTGAATACAAAAGACAGGTATTTCCAAACTCTCTGACGGAATACAGCGTTGTCGCTTTTGTGTTTCCGGAAAACAATGAAAATCGAACAGGGATATGACTATTATCAGAAAGAAGCTGTGCCAGCAGATTATATTTTCCAGCTTTTGTCAATAAGCCCAGATTCTTTTTAAATGTACGTTTGTTCAGTGTAATCCCTTTTGATTCATAGTAAACAAATAGTTTGTTAAATGTTAAATCCTGAAATTCTGATTCCGTATTTTCAATTGTCGGAAAGCCATTTTTAAGGACATCAAACAACTTAGCTTCCCGCTCTGGATATTCCATTAAATTCACTTTGCTGGAGCCGATACGCAGATATCTCACGCGGTCAAACGCCGTCGGTACTATTTTCGCTGCCGGTATCACAAGCACAACAAGTCGTTTACCATCAATTTCTATTTCATGAAAGTCAAAACCAATATCAGGCTTGACCATACGTGCCAAATAGTGCTGGAGCGGCTCATTTTTTACATCTTGATGAAAATCAAAAACTGTTCCTTTTATATTATGGGTATTGTTCTCTATTCCCCATACAAAATATGCATATTCTTCGCCAGCCATTGCCGCTGCATTGGACATAGCCGAAATATATTCTCCCAGCGTATGTGATTCAAACCAGTTTTCTTTAAACTCAAACCATTCTTCTTCATGCTTATGAGATATAATGTTTTTCACAATAGATGCAAGTTTATCCATATGACACTCCCCATAATTGCGGTAATTAACAACCATTACGCTATTAATGCAATTGATTAGTTTAATTTTAACACATAGCTATTAAGGTTGAAAATAAAATTATTCAATATTGTTTTTCTTTGAATAATAACTCTTTTTAAATTTTTTCAATGCTTCAAAGGAATAATTCTTCCAAAGAACTGGACATCCTCCATAGCAAGAATTTAGATATTTACAGGATTTGCAATTATTGGATGGCCATTCACGTAGTTTATTCATCAACTTCTGATATTTTACATTATTAACTACTTTATCAAATTCTTGATATGAAGAAAAGTCGGATCCAAATTTGGCCATTTTTTGATTGATATACATATCACACGGCAACAACTCCATTTTTGTATTAAATGTTATTGCATTTTTCATATGTATTTGACACGGGGTTGCTAATCTACCTGCCAATAAATCTAATTGTTCTTCTGTATAAATGCACATCGGAAAACTATATTCAACCCACCAGTCATCAGTAATAGTATTTAGCTGATCTATTTGGGATATGAATGCTTCTACCAATGCAAACGGATTGTTTTTTGTTAAATACTTTTCATCCTTTTCGCTTGAATTAGCATTATCTATAATAAAAGTAAACGAAAATTGTTTAGCGCCATTTTCGAATGCGGTTTGTACTGCATTACAAAAATTCATAACATTTTGATGCGTTATTACCATTGAACAAGTAAACTCCATTGACATAGTAGATAGGTTCCGCATTGCTTTCAATTGCTTAGAAGCGCCATCAAAACCGGTAGCCCTTTTCCAATCTTCAGCATCATTCCCTTTAATGGATATATCAATATATCCAAGGCCACTATCAATCAACTGCTTACAAAAGTCTGGATTTTCTAACAATAAACCATTAGTTGCTATAGCTGATATCAATGTTTTTCTACTCTTGATATATTCTAAAATTTCAACAAGCCGTGGATACATTAACGGCTCACCGCCTGTAAAAAAAATATATTTCATACCTGCTTCACAACAGAAATCTACAATATTCTTTAAATTTTCATATTCGATACTATCATCAACACTGTAACCCGCATCTTTAACATAACAAAAATCACATCGTAAATTACAATTACGAGTTAATACAACCGTACATTGTTTTAATTCATCCTTACTTACCATAATATACCTTCCCAGCAATTTTTCATTTTATATTTTATTGAACAGAACTAAAAAATATTGTATTTATATTACTATATTATCTAACTTATACAAAGAAGAAGCCTCTTGAGAAAATACAAACTCAGGTGCTCCTTGAGCAGCTACTATTCCCCCTTTTTCTCCTCCAGAAAGTCCAAAATCAATTATATAATCTGCAATCTCAGCAATAAATTTTATATTGTGCTCAATAATAATAATTGTATCTTTCTTTTCTTGTAGCGACAATAGTATTTTTATAAACCTTTCAATATCGGCATCATTTAAACCAGATGTAGGTTCATCTAAAATGTATAAGTTTTGACCGTGAGAAGATATTCCTAAGGCTTTTGCTAATTTAATTCTTTGAGCCTCTCCGCCAGACAAATTCATAGACATTTGACCCAATTTTAAATATCCAAGCCCTAATTCAATCATACTGTTTAGTACCGAATATATTTTTTTTGTATCTTTAAACAAACCAATTATTTCAGAAATAGGCATTTCTAAGATATCCTGAATTGTCCTACCTTTATATGTTACAGACAATACTTTTTCATTAAATCTTCTTCCTTGACATTCTGGGCATATAATGTAGGAACTTGGCAAATAATTCAACTCAATTTTTTTTAAACCAGTTCCTTGACAACACTCGCAACGTCCCCCTTTTACATTCATGCTGAATTGTGCAGCACCTAATTTCAATTTACGCGCCATATCTGTTTTTGAAAACAAAGTACGAATTTCATCAAAAATCCCCAAGTACGACACAACCGTGGATCTAGGTGTTTTTCCTACTGGTGCCTGATTCACCTGAATAACACGTTTAATTATATTACCTTCTTTAAAAGATTCACAATAGTTAGCAGCTCTCTTATTAAAGCAATTAACGACAACTGAAGCCAATGTTGATTTTCCAGAACCGGAAACCCCAGTAATACAAGTGATGCCACCTATAGGGAATCGAACTGTTTGAGCTTTTATATTCCTAAAGTTAATATTACAAAATTCAATGAATTCCTTAGTTTTATATATATCTTTAAATTGTACTTTGCTTTCAGGAACTGGTGTTTTTCCATGCTCACTGATTAAGTATCCACCTTTCGGGCCTCCAACAGGACCTAATTCAATAGTATAATCTGCTTCTTGCATATACCTTTTATTATGCTCAATTGCAATTACTGTATTTCCACGTTCAATTAAATCCTGTGTGGCTTGAATAATACTTGTTATATCTCGATAATGTAATCCTTTACAAGGCTCATCCAAAATATAAAGCAAACCTCTTAAAGAACACGTAAGCTGTGTTGCAATTCTAATTCGTTGTTTTTCTCCATCAGAAAGAGATGGTATCGATCTACTCAAACATAAATATCCTACATTTAATTTAATAAGTGCATCAATTTTACGAATCATCCCTTCAACTAATTGAGCAACTAATTCTTCTTTTTCGGATGAAGCGTAGTTACAATTAATCTCTTTAAGCCAAGAACGTAATAATGTAAACTCCATTTTTTCCGCTTCACTATAATTCATATCTCCCACTTTGTATGTCAAAACATCTGGACGTAACTTCGCCCCATGACAAACATGGCATGGTATATCCTCCATATATCGAGAATACACTCCGGATTGTTCCGAAGTGTCACTACTAGCAATCCTATCCTGAATTGCTGAAACTGCACCTTTCAAATAAACATAATGTTGTTTTCTTCGCTTTCCTTCTTTATATGATAATTTGTATCTAATCTGATCATCTGCATAAAGAAGTTGATGCAATTCTTCACGACTTAATTCTGAAACTTTTTTATCTATATTTATTCCATAATGTTCACAGAATGCCTCTAAGTACTTTTGCTCTTTACTATCTGAAGATCCTTTAAAGAATAAAATGCCTCCATCTCTCAAAGTCTTCTCCGAATCCGGTATTAGCAATGCCTCTGATACAACAGTTTCTACTCCCAATCCTGAACAATGTGGACAAAACGCTTTAGGATTGTTAGAAGAAAATATATTCTCTGAAATATTCTGCGTACGACTACTATTAACAACCGCATATAGAGACCGCAGATAATAAGATATTTCTGTAATTGTACCAATGGTAGACCGTGGATTAACATTATAATAATTCTGCGAAATATTTAGTGCCGGTTGAAGATTTTCAATAGCACCTACTTTTGGTTTATTCATTAACCTTTGACCATAAAGATTTCCCGTTATTCCTTCAAATAGTCCTCTCTGGCTTTCAGCATATATTGTATCGAAAACTAATGATGATTTTCCACATCCAGAACAACCAGTTACACAAGTGAAAGCATTCAATGGTATTTCAATATCTATATGCTTTAAATTGTGCTCATAAGCATCTTTTATTATTATTTTTTCCATTTTATTAACAACTCCTTCTTGTATAACTTACTTTTTAATTATCCATGTACAATATAAAATCATATAGCAAAAGCGCTAGACAGTATGAGAAAATTCTTCTACTTTTCTATGAACGATGGCCGCTACTTTGCAATTAAAATCATTAATCAAGAAAATGTTGCCTTCTAGATTTTCATTTGCGTTCCTCATCATACAGACTGTGCAATACCCTCTATCTTCACAGGATACACATTTGATAAACTCTTTTCTTTTTATTTTTCTCAATTCCTTTATTTTTTTAGAATTTATCCAAATTTCTTCTACGGTTTGCTGATTCAAGTCCCCAATAACATTTGTTTGCCAGCCAGCACAAGGGAAAACATTTCCTTCCACTGAAACACAAAAACTATATCGACACACAGAACAAATAGGGGTCTCTTCAGTAAATGACTCCTTTTCTTTTGCGGCCTCCTGTAAAATTTCTGCATAACCTTCCGAAAATTCCTGATCTAATGCATCTTCAAGTTCTTCTAAAGATAAACGATTTGATAAGTTACTTCCTGAATGATCATATGAAGCAAATATTACCGGTTCAATCGCAACTGCAATATTCAATTCTTTTCCCCATACAATAACATCCCGAAAAGTATCTTTATTCAATTTCATAATAGGACATGAAATTTGTACCGGTATACCTACTGAAAGCAATTGTAAAATCCCATTTTTTGTTTTTTCAAAACTTCCTTTCAATTTTGTAATGGAATCATGAATAAACGGATCCATTGAATATAACGATGTTTGAACTGAAAGAAGCGGATTTCTTCTCATTTCTGAAATAATTTCATCATTCAGCAATGTCAAATTCGACAAAACATTCACTGATAAATCAAGTTCTCTACATTTTTTCAGAAATCCCACTATATCCTTATGTAACAATGGTTCTCCGCCGGATAACGTTACATGAATAATATTCATCTTTCGGCCTTCTTCCAGAACTCTATAAAATAATTCTGACTCTATAATCTTAGTTTTACATTTTTGCGGAATATAACAATGAACACATCTTTCATTACAAATACTTGTAATATCGAAATGAATACTCCTCAAGAAGTCGTTTGCACTGATCCAACTTCTTTCGCAATTTTCTGCTGTAACAATTTCCTGGATTGTCTCCGAAATATCACCAGATTTATCTACTCGCTCTTGCTCCTGACAAATTTCATAGGTCTCACCTGCGCTCAAGTATCCAAGATCAACAAAGCATTGGAAAAAATTTATAGTATCTTCTTTCAAAACATCATATTCTACATCAACAAATATTTGCATTAATTCTAAAACAATCTCATCAATATTTCGCGGAGTCTTTGTCAACATCGAAAGCATAACCGCTCCGCTTTCTGAGACAAATTTTTCTCCCGGGTGTCGCTGATTATCATTTAAAAGTCGATATCCAAATTCGCAATTATCTGTAATATATCCATGGCCTTCATATTGTCTAAACAAAATATCGTTCTTTATTTTATAAAACACTTTTTTACCTCTACATTAAAAATAAACTTTTTATTAAGTCTATAAAAAAGCGCAGGCAATCTAGCCTGCGCCCCATGACCCATTGTATATAGTCCAACTTACGCCTGATTTTTGCTACAAGGTCTTCCACAAGGTCCATCACCACATTTTGCCGTATTTACCTTGTCTGCTTTTAAGATAACCGGTTTAGTATACTTCATACTTTTCCCTCCTTTACTTAATATATGAGATTCTAAGCCAAATATCCTCGGATTCTACTTACATTATATGGATATTTTAACAGAAGTATTGGTTCAAATCAAGTCTCCATTTATTATTATGCCAAGGCATTTCTGTTCTATAATTAATAGCACAAAATAAAAATGCACATTTAAGCTCCTCTCCTTCTGCATAATTCATCGAATACTGCACTTTTGAAATAAACGTAGTACTTTGAATGATTTATAGTAATTTTAAATCGTTTCCTTTTCTAGAGTTATCTTCTTTCCTATATTTCTCATCACATCCACCATCAGCAATATCCCCGCCTGCAGTCCAATCTCCATATACACACTGGCCGTCTC
>ERZ1643249.272-NODE-272-length-64564-cov-16.059279_pt1 | contig 64564 bp, 54 predicted proteins | sample MGYA00579263_ERZ1643249 | MGnify/ENA primary metagenome ERZ1643249 (study PRJEB29033, sample SAMEA4952264) | chicken gut metagenome | biome: Broiler Chicken; feature: Gastrointestinal Tract; material: Caecum | place: Ireland | collected 2018 | study: Broiler...
ACGGGCTTACGCTGACGGAAGGCGGGCTCACGGTCGCGGGCATCGCGCTGAACAACGTGAGCGCGCAGGTATACGCGGCGGAAAACGCTTTTACCCCCGATTTCTCGGGCGTGGAGATGAAGGAAGACCTCGTCGCCTTCCTGCTCAACGTGCTGTTCGGCAGCGACAGGTTTGCAGTCGGCTTCAGCTATAACGGAAACGGCTTTGCGCTCGCGGGCGAAGTCGTCGTGGATGTACCGGGAGCCGGTGCCGCCGGTACGGTACAGATAACGGCATCGGGGGTATCCGTGCCGGTCGGCTTTGTTCTGAAAAACGGTGAGGTCTGGCTCTCCGCGGGCGGGGCGAAGGTGCGCGCACAGGCGGGCGAATGGCTCGACGCGCTGCTGCCCATGCTCGGGATCTCTTTTGAAATGCCGGATACAGATATCGCGGCGCTCCTCGGCGCGTTGGTCGGCGCCGATTACGACGCGATCTTCAAAGGGCTTTCCCTGACGGAAGGGCAGCTTTCTCTCGTGATAGACGGCGACGCGCTGCTTGCGGCGTTCGCGCCGGACGCGGGCGTATCGCTCGGCGACGTCACGGCGGTGTATGACAGGGAGAAGGGCAGCTTCTCGGTCGGGGTGCTCGGCGCGGAACTCACCCTTGCGGGCACGGAAGAAGAAGTCAGCCTTCCCGCGGATGCGGACAGCTATGTTCTGCTCCGTCCGGACGACGTGCTGCCGTTCATAGAGCCGATCGCCGCGCTTTCGTCGGCGAAAGACATCGCGTTCGAGGGGTATGCGGAAACGGAGATCGAGGGGTTGAAACTGACGCTCGGGATAACGGGCGAAGTGTGGTTTGCCGACCCCGAAGCTGTGCGCGTTTACCTCGGGCTTGTCGTGAACGGCACGGAAGAGATAGAAATATATTATGCGGACGGCAAGGTGACGCTTGCCTACGGCGCGTACGGGATGGAGGTCGCGGAGAGCGAGCTGAAATCTCTGGCGGAGAAGTTCTCGTCGCTGTTTGCGGCGGAAGAAGGGGTGCCCGTATCGGCGCTTCTGTTGGGCAGCGACGGGCTTGACCTTGCTGCGCTGCTGGACGGGATAAAACTGCTGGGAGCGAACGAGAACGGGATACAGTTTGCGGCGGATCTGTCGGCGTTGCTGGAGGGCATGAACGTGACGGCGCGCATCGGCGCGGCGGAGAACGGGCTTACGCTGACGGAAGGCGGGCTCACGGTCGCGGGCATCGCGCTGAACAATGTGAGCGCACAGGTATACGCGGCGGAAAACGCTTTCACCCCCGATTTCTCGGACGTGACGATGTGCGACGATGTTTTTGAACTCCTTCTCAACGCCTATATACAGTTTGCCGACAGTGAATTCCTCACGCTTTCCTTCGATTATGAAGACGAGAGCATGAAGGCGGACATGACCGCCGCGCTCCGCCTGAAGAGGACGGAGGAGAACATCGTTTTCGAACTCGCGGCGGAAGCGGTCATTTCTGCGGGCGGGAGCAATTATTATATGCAGGTGTCCGTCGTCGACACATATGCCTATATCTATTTCTCTCTGATCGGTTTCGAGGACAGCGTCTACTATCCCGAAGCGGTCGCGGAGGGCGTTTCTCCGCTGCGCGCGAAGATAGCCGTTTCGTCGCTGTTCGATATGTCTTCCGAAGCGATGCCCCTCATCGTATCTCTGATGGGGCTGAACAAGAACGAACTGTATTACTTCAATTTCGTCGTCGAACTGCTGGGGGGTACATACGAAACCATAAATTCGGACATCTTCGGCACCAAGACGGCGGAGGAATGGGCTGACCTGATCATCGGCATCATAAAGGAATATACGGGGGATGCGCAGGCACAGGATGTATCTTCCGGAAATATTTCCGTTTCCTTTGACGCGGAAAACCTCGCGCTCATCCTTTCGGGGAGCGGCATGAACGTCGTCCTTTCTGCGGGCGGCGAGCGTGAAATCAAGGCTCCTGCCGACGGCTATACCGACTATTCTTCGCTCGCCGGGCTGGTGAAGGTGCTGATGGGTTCCATCACGCAGAGCGAAACGACGGAGGACGCGGAAGGCAATCCCGTCGAAAGCGCCGAGATAAACAGCTATTATTATCTGTCCGGCGCCGTGACGGGTTCGCTCGGTTCCATCGACCTCACCAGCATCGGTGTGGCGGCGTCCGTATATGTGGGCGACGATTTCGGCGTGACCGTCAACGTGCGCCTGGACGTCAGTTATTTCGTCGGCGTATTCAAAGGGGATACCGTGCTCGAGATGACCATAGAAGACGGCATGGTCTATATGGTACGCACGCAGACGACGGCCGCCGACAGCGTGCTCGGTCTTGTGGAGGTCAACCTGGACGAACCGATCGTCCTGTACCGCGTGACGACGCTGGATAACTTCTTCGGGGATATCCTTTCGCACCTCGGCTTCCTGTTCAATTTCAGCGATTCGATCAATGAACAGATCGCCGGCGCGGGAAGCGGCGGCAGCGGCAAATCTGCCGTAACGGATATCGGCGGCATCCTCACCTCGTATGAGGCAGGGCAGACCGAAAGCGGTATGCCGCAGTGGAGCTTCGGGCTGGATCTCTCCTCTCTTACGGACGGGGTGCTCGCTTCTTCGGTGCTTTCCCTCTATGCGGACGCGGAGAATGTCCTGCAGGGCATGAGCTTTACGGCCACGATGCCGGTCACGAGCGTGATCTCGCTGAAACTTACCGCGGACCTCACTTACAATAATCCCGGCGAGAGCATGGAGAGCGGACATGACGCAGACATTACTGCCAACGTGGCGGAGAGCGTGCGTTCCCTGTTCGATAAAGCGATGGAAGAAACGGACTGGTCGCAGACCTCCTATATCGAGGGCAGTACGGCGACGCTGACTTATGTTGCGGAGGGGCAGACGCTCATGACGCAGACGGTCGCTTATGATACGTCGACGGGCGCGCTTCTCTCGTATACCGATCTGCCCGACCTTTCCTCGTTCAACGGGGAAGGATATACCTACTCGTGGGGCAGTATCGGCGCCATAAGCGGGAATACGACGATCGACGCCGTAAAGACGCCCAACGAATATACGGTCACGATCAGAAGCGAGTATGAAATAGACGGGCTGGAATGCGTGCGCACCGAAGGCGGATATTTCGTCTATGAACTTACCTATACATACGGCACCCGCCTCGATCTGCCCGTCGGAACGGAATACGCAAAGACATATGAACTCGCTGCGTTCGAAGGGGAAGGCGGCAGCGTCTCTTCCGTCGAAAACATCACTTCCGACGTTGTGCTTACGGCAGTCTGGGAGGAGATAGAGTATACCGTCACCTATACCGTGCTCGGCGAAGTGTATACGACGCAGACGTACGGCTACGGCGAGGCACTCGTCCTTCCCGAAGCCTCTGCCGAAGGCTTTGCGTTTGAAGGGTGGGATACGGATGCGCTTACCGTAGAGAGCGACATGACGGTCGAAGCGATCCTCTCCGCCACCGTAACGCTGGGCAGCGATTTTGCCGCGGAGGGCTTCGCGCAGGGCGAGGGCGGCTGGTACCGCAGCTATTCTCTGCAGGGGACGGCCGCGGAAGATTTTGCTTTCGGTCTGCAGCTGTCGTGCGCGGGCTATGCGCAGTTCGGCTGGTGGTGCGAAGGGGACGGCTGGCAGTATGTATCTTCACTCGCGGGGCTTGACGGCAAGACCGTCTGGACGGCCTGGGTCAGCGAAGTGAAGGTGGAAGTGACCGAGGCGAAAAAGTCATGGGGACTTTGGACGATCAACGGCAGATATACGGGCGGAGCGTTCAGCGGCGCCGTAAGCGAACAGATCGCCGCGTCGGCGGGGATCTCCTGTTCCGCGCAGGCATGGCTCAAACTTTCCAAAGACGGCGTAAATGATTTCGATACGCTCAACAGCGGAAATTCCGTAGGGGTTGCAGCCGACGGGTCTTTCGGCAAAGACTCGATGACTTCCGCGAGCGATCTTTTCGGCAGCGCAAAATACGGCGGGGCAAAGGTCGCGGTCACATATACTTACGGAGAACTTTCCCTCACCCTCGAAGGCGTCGCATGGAAAGCAAAATAGGATTTCACATATTTTTCGTAAAAGAATTTGGCAAAAAGCCTTTACAAATTCCGGACGGTGTGGTATAATCAATACAATATCTTAATAAAGATAACGCTGTGATGCGGAACAGTACCCCGATATTCAGGTACCAGAGAGCTGCCGGCAGGTGCGAGGCAGCCGAAGGATACGGGAGAACTCGCCGCGGAGCGGTCCGCCCGAAAGGGGAACGAGTAGAGGCGGAACGGGAACTCGCCGTTAAAAGAGAGGGATATGCGCCGGCAAAGGCAAGTATCTTACGGAGTGCGCGCAATTTTGCGCGAATAAGAGTGGTACCGCGAACGCCTGTTTTCGTCTCTTTGACGAAGACAGGCGTTTTTGCATCTGTTGCAGTTTTCAGGAAAAGACAAGGAGGCCGTTGCCATGAAAAATTTTGAAAAATATACAAAGCAGTACTTTCTCCCGCCCGTGCGCTGCATGAACTGGGCGGAAAAGGACGCCGTCGATAAGGCGCCCGTATGGTGCAGCGTCGACCTGCGCGACGGCAATCAGGCGCTCATCGAGCCGATGAGCCTTGCGCAGAAAGTGGAGTTTTTCAAACTGCTGCTGAAAATAGGTTTCAAAGAGATAGAGGTGGGCTTCCCCGCGGCGAGCGATACGGAGTACGCTTTCATGCGCACGCTCATAGAAGGGGAACTCATTCCTGACGACGTGACGGTGCAGGTGCTCACGCAGGCGCGCGAGCACATCATCCGCAAGACTTTTGAGGCGATCAGGGGGGCGAAAAACGTCATCGTGCACGTCTATAATTCCACCTCCGTCGCCCAGCGCGAGCAGGTATTCAGAAAGGACAAAGAGGCGATCAAAAAGATCGCCGTGGACGGCGCGAAACTTCTGAAAAAGCTGACCGACGAGGCAGGGGAGAAGTACCGCTTCGAATACAGCCCCGAATCTTTCACGGGGACGGAGCCGGAATACGCTCTGGAAGTCTGCAATGCCGTGCTCGACGTATGGCAGCCTACGGCAGACAGGAAGGCGATCGTCAACCTCCCCGCAACGGTGGAGAATGCGATGCCGCACGTATTCGCGCAGCAGGTGGAGTACCTCTCCCGCAATATGAAGCACCGCGAAAACGTGGTGCTCAGCCTGCACCCGCACAACGACCGCGGCTGCGCCGTCGCCGCTTCCGAGATGGGGCTGCTCGCAGGGGCAGACCGCGTGGAGGGCACGCTCTTCGGCAACGGGGAACGCACGGGGAACGCGGACATCGTGACGATCGCGATGAATCTGTATTCGCAGGGCGTAGACCCGGGGCTGGACTTTTCCTTCATGCCCGGGATCTGCGCGAAGTATACGGAGTTCACGCAGCTCGCCGTTTCGCCCCGTCAGCCCTACGCGGGCGCGCTGGTGTTCGCGGCGTTCTCCGGTTCCCATCAGGACGCCATCGCCAAAGGGATGCAGTGGCGCAGGGAACACAGCGAGCCGCATTGGAACGTGCCGTACCTTCCCATCGACCCGCAGGATGTCGGCAGGGAATATCAGACGGACGTCATCCGCATCAACAGCCAGTCGGGCAAAGGCGGCGTAGGCTTTATTTTGCAGGAAAATTACGGGCTGAACCTCCCCGCGAAATTCAAGGAGGCGATGGGCTACGCGGCAAAGCGGGTATCCGACAGGCTGCATAAAGAGCTGAAACCCGCGGAGGTCTATAAGGTCTTTGAAGAGGAATTTCTCAACAACCGCCGCTTTTTCGATATTCCCGAATGCCACTTCCGCCAGCTCGACGACGGGATCTCCGCCACCGTCACCGTTCTTGAAAAGGGGAAGGAGCCCGCGGTCGCGGTCGCGGAGGGGAACGGCAGGCTCGACGCCGTTACCAACGCTCTCAAAAAGCATTTCGGCTTCGACTTTGTGCTCACCACCTATGAACAGCGCGCGTTGAGCGAAAAATCGGATTCCAAAGCACTCTCGTATGTCGGCATCGAAAAGGACGGAAAATTCTATTGGGGTGCGGGCGTCGACGAAGACATCATCAAATCCTCCATCGACGCGCTCGTAAGCGCGATGAACAATTATCTCGCATGAAAAAAGCGGGGCGGACGCGCGCGTCCGCCCCGCCGTCTTTTTTGCGGTAAAATTACGCCCTTTTTGGCGGGAATTTCTCCTTCCAAACTATTGACAAACGCGGAGAAATACGCTATACTGTATATGAAAAAAACGGACGGGCACAAGATGTTGTGTTTCCGTGCAATGGCTTTCCGCAACTGGTGGATTTGCAGGCAAAACTGCGGGGGAGCGGAGAGCGTCGGACGCCGACCACCTGGGCAGCTTCGGTACACGTTACCGTGCTGCCCGTTTTTTATTCTTGTAAAGAGAGGTGAACGCAGATGGAAAAGAGAGAGAATGCGATCGACGTGCGCGGGTTTATTCAGGAGAATTATACCCCTTATGAAGGCGGCCCCGAATTTCTGAGCGGGCCTACCGCGCGCACGAAGGCGCTGATGGAAAAAGTGAACGCGCTGCTCAAAGCGGAGAGCGATAAGGGCGGCGTGCTCGACGTGGACACCGAACGCGTCTCTTCGCTGCTGTCCTATCCCGCGGGATATATCGACAGGGAGAACGAGATCATCGTCGGGCTGCAGACGGACGCGCCGCTCAAACGCGGCGTCAATCCCTTCGGCGGCATCCGCATGGCGCGGCAGGCGTGCGAGGCGTACGGTTATAAATTGTCCGACGTTGTCGAAACGGAATTTTCCTACAAGACCACGCACAACGACGCCGTTTTCCACGCCTATACCGACGAGATGAAAGCGGTGCGCCACGCGGGGCTCCTGACGGGGCTGCCCGATGCCTACGGCAGGGGCAGGATCATCGGCGATTACCGCCGCGTCGCGCTGTACGGCGTCGATAAGCTCATCGAAGAAAAACTGAAAGACAAGCGCGCTTACGGCGAGCGGAATATGGACGAGGCGAACATCCGTACCCTCGAAGAGCTGTACAAGCAGATCGACTTCCTCAAAAAGCTCAAAGAGATGGCGCTTTTGTACGGCGTCGACATCTCCAAGCCCGCGCAGAACGCGAAGGAAGCCATTCAGTGGACATACTTCGCCTACCTCGCCGCGATCAAAGAGCAGAACGGCGCTGCGATGAGTCTCGGGCGCGTATCCACCTTCTTCGACATTTATATCGAGAGGGATATTGCTGCGGGTATCCTCACCGAAGAGAGCGCGCAGGAACTCATCGACGACTTCGTCATCAAGCTGCGCATCACCCGCCAGCTCCGTACCCCCGAATACAACGATCTGTTCGGCGGCGACCCCACCTGGACGACGGAGAGCGTCGGCGGGATGGGGGAGGACGGCAGGACGCTCGTCACGAAGACCTCTTACCGCATCCTCAACACGCTCTACAATCTCGGCGCGGCGCCCGAACCCAACCTCACGGTGCTCTGGTCTGTCCGCCTGCCCGAACCCTTCAAAAACTTCTGTGCGAAAGTCTCCATCGACACAGATTCCATCCAGTACGAAAACGACGACGTCATGCGTCCCGTTTACGGCGACGATTACGGCATCGCCTGCTGCGTCTCCGCGATGAAGATCGGCAAGCAGATGCAGTTCTTCGGCGCCCGCTGCAACCTCGCCAAGCTGCTCCTGCTCGCGCTCAACGGCGGCAAAGACGAAAAGAGCGGCAGTCAGCTCGCGCCCGAGGGCAAGAGCTTTGAAGGCGTGCTCGACTATAAAGAGGTGCGCGCGGCGTACCATAAATATATGGAATGGCTGTGCAGGCTGTATGTGAACACCCTCAACGTCATCCATTACATGCACGACAAATACGCCTACGAAAAGATCCAGATGGCATTGCACGATACCGAGGTCGAACGCTTCCTCGCCTGCGGGGTGGCGGGCTTCTCCGTCGCCGTCGATTCTCTCTCCGCCATCAAGTACGCGAAGGTCACGCCCGTCTACAACGAGCAGGGGATCATCTGCGATTTCAAAACGGAGGGCGACTTCCCCAAATACGGCAACGACGACGACCGCGCCGACGACATCGCGAAGGATCTCATCCGCGAGTTCAGCGACGAGCTGAAAAAGACGCCTGCCTACCGCGGGGCGAAGCACACGCTTTCCGTTCTGACCATCACTTCCAACGTCGTCTACGGCAAAAAGACGGGTTCCACGCCCGACGGCAGAAAGGCAGGCGAGCCGTTCGCGCCGGGGGCAAACCCCATGCACAACCGCGACGTGAGCGGCGCCCTCGCCTCTCTCAACTCCGTCGCGAAGATCCCGTACGAGTGCTGCCGCGACGGCATCTCCAATACCTTCTCCATCGTGCCTTCCGCCCTCGGCGAAAATCGTGAAGACAGGGCGGAGAACCTTTGCGATCTGCTGGACGGTTATTTCGGGCAGGGGGCGCACCACCTCAACGTGAATGTGTTCGACCGCGAAAAGCTGGTCGCCGCGATGGAGCATCCCGAACTGTACCCCAACGTCACCATCCGCGTTTCCGGCTATGCGGTGAACTTCCACAAACTGTCCAAAGCGCACCAGCTCGAAGTCCTCAAGCGTACCTATCACGGCAGGATCTGAAAAAGGTAAAAAACGTCCCTGCGCGCGTTGAGGCGGGCGCAGGGTGCATAAAATTCTGAAAAACGGAGGACGCAGAAGCGGGCATGGATGCCTTACATAGCGAAAAGGGATATATCGACTCCGTATATTGCGGCTCCGGCGTGGACGGAAAGGGGTTGCGCTGCGTCGTCTTCTTTTCGGGCTGCAATCTGCGCTGCCCGTTCTGCCACAATCCGGAAACGCTCTATAAACAGGGCATACGGACGGGCGTGGGGGAACTGCTCGAAAAGCTGAAACGATACCGCGCCTATTTCCGCCGCGGCGGCGTAACGCTTTCGGGCGGGGAGCCTTTTCTTCAGAAAGAGTTCTGCCTCGCGCTTCTCCGCGCGCTGAAAGCGGAAAACATCCATGTCTGTGCGGAAACGAACGGGCATATAGCGGACGGCGACCTTATCGCCGCCTGCGACGAGATCATCTGCGATGTAAAGAATCAGGAAACGGACGACCTTTCTGCGTATGAAAAGTTCTTTTCGGTATGCAGGGAGAAGGGGACGCCCGTGCGCATCACGAATGTGCTCGTGCCGGACAAAAACGACGGGGAGCAGAAGCTGCGGGCTCTCGCTGCCCTCGTCGGGAAATATTTCCCCGCGGAAAAAGTAAAATTTCTTCCTTTCCGCAAACTGTGCGAAGAGAAATATGCAGAACTGAAACGGCCGTTTCCGTATGCGGATATCCGCGAGGCGGAAGAGGCAGATATATGCGCCGCCGAAAAAATATTTGCAAAATGAGCGTTATATCTTCGCATTTAGCTTGCTTTTATAGTACTATGTGTGACATAATAACGCAAAATAAGCTCATAAAAGGATATGGGGAGTGAGAAAAGGGGCGCGCGTCAGAATGACGCGCGCCTCTTAATTTTTTTGTTTACAGGCTTTTGAGATAGCGCAGGGCTTCCGTCCCCGCGATCATTCCGTCGCATACCGCTTTTGCGATCTGCTGCAGGCCGGCGACGCAGTCGCCCGCGGCATAGACGCCGGGGATATTCGTCGCACGCTTTTCGTCGGTCACGATCTTATTGTCAGCCGTTTCCAGCCCGAGTTTTTTTGAAAGCTCGAAAGCCCCGGCGGAACCGCAGGCGATGAACACGCCGTCGAATCTTTCGCTCGTCCCGTCCGCAAAGACAACTTTTTCGAGGAAATCTCCGCCCTCGAAGCGGTCTATCTTCCGCCGGTCGCAGGGGAGAGAGAACTGCGGTTCTTTTCCGTCGGTGAGGATGGTAACGTCGTCGACGACGTTTTTCAGCTCCTCATATTCGCCGGCGGCGTAAGCGCCGCTGCCTATGACGGCGACCTTTTTGCCTCTGAAGAAAAAGGCGTCGCAGACGGCGCAGTAGCTCACGCCCGTCCCCTCGAATCTGCGGATATTCCCGATAGGGGGCACGTTGCGCGAAGTCCCGCAGGCGATGATGACGGCGCCGGCGGGCAGGACTGAACCGTCTGTCAGCTTCACTTCGAAGCCGTCCGCGGCGAATCCGATGCCGCTCGCCTCGCCGTCCAGTACGATCGCGCCGAGGTTCTCTGCCTGCTTTATGCCCGCAGCGACGAGCTGCTTCGCGTCGACGCCGTTTTCAAATCCGTAATAGTTCTGTATCAGTCCCGCCTTTTCCAGCGCGCCGCCGCTCTTGCCGACGACGGTCACGTCCGCCCCGCCGCGCACCGCATACAGAGCGGCGGAGATGCCCGCGGGGCCTTTCCCGAGAATGACAAGTTTTTTCAAACGATAAACCTCCTTGTGGCGGATATGCGGGCGTCTCCTTCCGCGCCCTTATTTCGCATCTGCGCGGCGGTAGCCCCTGCGGGGCTTTGCCTCCCTGCGCCTGCCTTTGTATACATAGGAGAGCGCGATGACGGCGATGCCCGCGGCGATGACGGCGATGGCGACATACGCCCATACGGGGATGGGCAGACCCTTCACTTCCTCCCACATTTCGTTGACGGCGGTATTGGTCTCGTTGTCGAAGTACTGCATGACGGCGCTGCGCGCGAGCACCTCTTCCGTCGGGTATTGCGCCGAGATCTGCCTGTTCAGGCTCTCTTCGGACACATAGATCGAATAGTCGTCGTATTCGCCCGTACCGCCGAAAAAGTAATTGAGATCGTAGCGGCAGAGCGGCTGCCCGTTTTCGTCCGTATCGCCCGCCTCTCCCTCGGAATACCAGTCGGTCATCTCCTCGAAGACGGCGTCTCCCGCGACGGCGGAGGTGTAGCCGATAAAGTTCATGTTCGCGACGGCGTTTTCGGGCCGGGAGAGGAAGTCTATGAACTTCTGTGCGAGTCCGACGTTCGCTCCCTTCGGCATGACCCAGCCGTCGAACCAGATGTTGGAGCATTCCTCGGGCACCGCATAGTTGAGATAGATGCCGTCCGCGGTCATCTCTCCCGTCTCCTCGTCGAAGACCGGCTCCGCCTCGTCCATCGTGAACACGGCGTCGCCGCTCCAGGCGAAGTTGATGGAGATCTTTCCCGTCACCATGTCCTGCTTGCCGCTGTCCACTTCGAAGCCGTAGAGGTACTGTTTCAGGTCGAGCAGGGCGTCTTTCACGTCCGCGATGGTCTGCCCGTCCGTGCGGTTCATGATCTCCGTCACGCGCTCGTTATATTCCGTAAGGTTCAGCGCTCCCTGCGCATATTCCTGCGCGAGGGCGGTGAGTTCGTCGCGGCAGACGTACGCCACGCCGAGGAAATAGGAGTCGCGCACGCTGTCTTTGATGGTGGACTTCCCCGCATATTTTTCGTTCCAGATGCCCGCCCAGCTCGTCATGTCCTGCGTGTCGACGAGTTCGGGGTTATAGACGTATCCCATCGTTCCCCACATATATGCCGCGGCATAACGCGTCCAGCCGTTGCGCTCGAACAGGTCTGCGATGTAGGGGGATACATATTGCGAGTATGTGCCGTTTTGCAGAAAATCGTCGGTGAACGGCTCCACCATATCCTCCTCGATCATCTTCATGATCATGTAGTCGGAAGGGCATACCAGGTCGTAGCCGCCTGCATTGATCTTCAGCTCGTTGTACATGTTTTCGTTCGTCCCGAAGGTCGAATACTCCACGCGGACGCCGTATTCTTCTTCGAACTGCGCGATCAGGTCGACATAATCGTCCTCGACGGAGCCGTCGTTGTTCACCGTCGGCTGACTGATGTAATCTTCCCAGTTATACACGCGCAGCACGGGCGTATCCGAAGCCGCGCATCCTGAAAGGGCGAGCGCGGCGGGCAGCAGCAGGCAGAGCGCGGCGGTAAGGGCGAGAAGGCGCTTTCTCATTTTTTCGCCTCCTTCGCCGCGGGCTTTCTCGCGCGCAGGTTGACGACGAGCAGCACCGCGATCATGACGACGAAAATGAGCGCCGAGAGCGCGCGCAGGGCGGGGGTGGAACTGTTCGTGCCGTTCCGCACCGCGTTGTAGACGTAGGTGCTGATGGTGTCGAACATTCTCGGCTTGGTGAACGCCGTCACGATGTAGTCGTCGAGAGAGAGCGTTATCGACAGCATGAAGCCCGAAAGGATGCCGGAGAATATCTGCGGCACGACCACCTTGAAAAGGGCCTTTGCGGGGCTTGCGCCGAGGTCTAACGCGGCCTCGTAGGTGTTCGGATCCATCTGCCGCAGTTTCGGCAGTACGGAGAGCACTACGAAGGGTGTGCACAGCACCATGTGCCCGACGATGAGGGAAAAATAGGTGCGGTACAGCATGGCGGCGGAGAAGAGCAGCGCGAGGGAGATCGCCGTCACGATCTCCGCGTTGATGACGGGGATCTGCGAAACGGCTTGCAGCGGCTTCGCCACGCGGCGGCGGCTGTAAAAGATGCCTATGGCGCCCGCCGTTCCGAGCACGGTGGAGAGCAGTGCCGCGACGAGGGCGAGCCATATCGTGTTGAAGAGGATCTGCATGATCTCCGCGTCGCGGAAAAGCTCCGCATACAGGTCGAAGGAGAATCCTTCCCACCTGCCGATGACGCGCGAATCGGTGAAGCTGTACACGACGAGCAGGAGGATGGGGGCGTATATGAATACGAGCACGGCCACGCAGAGCGCGACGGAGAGTATCTTTTTTACCATAAGTTCGCACCTCTTGCCTCGCGGCCGTCCCTGAACCCGCCCGTCACGAGCATGGTGACGAAGATGATGACGAGCAGGATGATGGAGATCATCGAGCCCATATGCCAGTTGTCGTATGTGGTGAAATACTGGTCGATGAGTTTTCCGAGGATGGTGATGTTGAAGTTGCTCAACGTGTCGGAAACGACGTAGTTTGTCATGGACGGCATGAAGACCATCGTGATGCCCGAGATGACGCCGGGCATCGAGAGGGGGAAAGTCACTTTCGTGAACACGGTGAATCTGTTTCCGCCCAGATCGGACGCCGCCTCGAGATAGCTCGTATCCAGCTTTTCGAGGGTGGTATACAGGGGCAGGATCATAAAGGGCAGGAAGTCGTATACCATGCCGATGACGGTGTTGAGGTAGTTCTGCGTCCCCAAAAGCCCGATGAGGTCGAGCAGTTCCCGCAGCGCGGTGATGCGCAGCACGAAGTTTATCCACATGGGCAGGATGAAGAGCATGAGCAGCACGCTCTTCCTGCGCAGCTTGCTGCGCGCGAGGATATAGGCGACGGGGTAGGCGATGACGAGGCAGATCGCCGTCGAAAGGATGGCGACGGTAAAGCTCATCAGCAGCGTGGAGAGCTTTGCCTTGCTCGTGAAAAAGTTCAGGAAATTCGCAAAGGAAAAACGGATCGCCCCGTCCGCCGTTTCCGTAAAGGCGTAGAAGAGGATGAGCAGCATGGGGATGACCACGAACAGCGCGAGGAACAGGCCGTAGGGGATGCACAGCTGTTTGCGCGAAAAATGCACTTTAACCATTCTGCGCCTCCGTTTTGAGCTTCATGCGGATGTTCTCCGGCTTTATCTTGACGCTCACATAGTCGTTTTCGTTCCACAGGTCTTCGGTGTCGAGAACGTAGTCCTCCTCGTTTTCCTCGGTTCGCACGATGTACTGGTAGTGGTCGCCCTTATAGATGAGCGAAACGATGTGTCCCCGCGCGCCGCCCTCTTCGGCGTTGTCGCTGATCTCGATGTCGGTGAGCGCGACTTCCACGGTGACGTCTGTGTCCGTCAGGTCGAGCTTTCTGCCGTCCGCCGTCAGGAGGTAACCCTCTTCGTCGAGGACGGAGCCGGGGTAGAGCGAGGTCACGTCGCATTCGAATTCCCCGTCGCCGAACGCCACGGTGTTGTGTTTCGTGATGGTGCCGTCGTAGCGGTTGACGGTAAACTCTTTCTTCATGATATGGATGGCGTCGGGAGCGATATCCATGCCGATCTCTTCGCCGACCTCCCGCTTTTCCGTGCTCTGTATGACCATTTCGGAGCGGCCGACCATCGCCGTGATCTCGTAATGCACGCCCTTGAACACGACGCTTATCACCCTGCCGCGCAGCATCCCCGTTTCGGGCGCGGTCATGCGGATGTCTTCGGGCCGGACGACGACGTCGACTTTCTCGTTCTTTTCAAAGTCGTCCACGCACCTGAAATTGCGGTTGCAGAAGCGCACGGTCAGCTTGCCGGCCATCGTTCCGTTGAGGATGTTGCTCTCGCCGATAAAGTCGGCGACGAAGGCGTTCGCGGGCTCGTTGTAGATATCGGTAGGGGTGCCGATCTGCTGGATGCGCCCGTCCTTCATGACCACGATGGTGTCGCTCATGGTCAGAGCCTCTTCCTGGTCGTGCGTGACATAGATGAAGGTGATGCCCAGCTTGCGGTGCATCTCTTTCAGCTCTATCTGCATCTCCTTGCGCATTTTGAGGTCGAGCGCCCCCAGCGGTTCGTCGAGCAGCAGGATCTCCGGCTCGTTGACGATGGCGCGCGCGATGGCGACGCGCTGCTGCTGCCCGCCCGAGAGGGTGGAAACGCTGCGCTTTTCAAACCCCTCGAGGTCGACGACGGAGAGGGCGTTTTTCACCTTCTCGTCGATCTCCCTGCGGGTGAGCTTCTGCAGTTTCGTGTATTTTTCGCCTTTGGCGTTGACGTAGGTGACGGGCACCTTTTTCAGTTTCAGGCCGAAGGCGATGTTGTCGTAGATGTTGTAATGCGGGAAGAGCGCGTATCGCTGAAAGACCGTGTTGACGGGGCGCTTGTTCGGGGGGAGGTCGGTGATATCCTTTCCGTTGAGCAGTATCCTGCCCGAAGTGGGGATATCGAACCCCGCGATCATGCGCAGCGTCGTCGTCTTGCCGCAGCCGGAAGGGCCGAGGAAGGTTATGAATTCTCCCTTGCGCACATAAAAGCTGACGTCCTCGACGGCGGCGGTCTCGTCGAACAGTTTGGAAACGTGTTCGAGCTGAATGATCTTTTCTTCTTTTCTCTCGTTCATCGGCGGTCCTCTCACGCGCGCATATGCGCATACGGCAAAAATAGTATCTGCAAACAATTATACGCATTTTCGGCAAAAACACAATCGTTTTGCGCGCGCTTGCCCGACAACGCGCAAAAAAAAGACGCGGACACGAAAAAAGGCGCAGACGGGAACGTCTGCGCCGTATGCTTCTGCGCGTAACTGAATTATTTCTCTTCGGTCGCGGCGGCCTTCTTCGCCCTCGTCTTTTTGGGCTTGGCTTCCGCAGCGGGAGCCTCCTCAACGGCAGGGGCGGGCGCTTCCGCAACGGGAGCCGCGGCTTCCGCTTTCGGCGCGGCTTTCAGCGCGTTGAGATTCTTCGCCAGGGCAGACTTCTTGTTCGCCGCGTTGTTCTTGTGCAGGATCCCCTTGCTCGCGGCGGAGTCGATGACGGAAACGGTTTCGGGGAGCAGCTTTTCGGCTGCCTCCGCATCGCCCGCTGCCAAAGCTGCGTTGAACTTTTTGATGGCGGTCTTGACGGCGGATTTGATCATCCTGTTCTGGGTGTTCTTCTTCTCGGCGACGACCACGCGTTTTTTAGCAGATTTGATGTTAGGCACTTTGCTTCTCCTTGTTTGGGTTACTCGTTTTTAATATCTTAGCTATTCTATCATAAAAAAAACCGATTGTAAACTGTTTTTGCCGCGAAAGTGTAATTTTTTCTCCCTCGGCTTCATATGTTTTCGCTGAAGAGAGGGGAGGGAAGGGCATGGATAACGGATACATCGTCTTTTTCGACAGCGGCGTGGGCGGGCTGACGCTGCTCGCCGAATGCGCGCGCAGGTTTCCCGGGGAGGATTACCTGTATTACGGCGACAACGCGAACGCGCCGTACGGCGGCAGGAGCGGGGAGGAGATACTTTCGCTCGTGCGCGCCGCCTTCGGCGGGATCTGCGCCGCGTATCCCGTGCGCGCCGCCGTCATCGCCTGCAACACGGCGACCGCCGTCTGCATAGACGCCCTGCGCGCCGAACTGCCGTTTCCCGTCGTCGGCGTCGAACCGGCCCTGCGCCCCGCCGTGCGCTTTGCCGCGGGAGGGGAAGTGCTTTTGCTCGCCACGCGCGCCACGCTGGGCAGCGCCCGCGTCGGGCGGCTGATCGCCTCCTGCGGAAGCGCCGCGATACGGCCTTACTGCCCGGGCGATCTCGCGGGGGAGATAGAAAAAAATATATTCCGGCTCTCCCGCGTGCGCCCCTCTCTGCCCGGAGGGCAGTTTGCCGCCGCCGTGCTCGGCTGCACGCATTACGTCTGGCTGAAAGACTGCATCTCCTCCGCCCTCCGCTGCCCGGTGTTCGACGGCAACGCCGGGGCGGTTTCCCGCCTTGCGCAGGTAGCCGGATTGCGTCCGGAAGGGGAAATGTCAGGGACGGCTGACCACCGGGGGGATAAAACAAACGTTTGTTCGGAAAAAGTGCAAAAAATGCCCGAAAAACGGCCTTTTTTCGCCGGATCGTCCGCAAAAAAGAACGAAAGAGCCTTTTACAGGCTGATTTTTTAGGCAAACATATGTTCGTATTTTATGTTTGTGGCAAAAAACGGGCAAATTTTTTAATTTTTTCCGATTTTTTTCGGCGTAGTGGTTGACAGTGGTCAAAAGTGGTGATATAATAGAAACACCAAAGCGGAGAAAGGGCGGAAATGTATTCTTTCAACGGAAGGTTCAACAATCGGTTGGACGACAAAAACAGAATACGGATCCCCGCAAAGTTCAAGGCGGAACTCGGGGCGGACTACAAGTTCGTTTTCGGGCCGGGCAACAGCATTTATGTGATGCCGCAGAGGGAGTACCGGAAGATCCTCGACGAATTCGGCGAGGCGTCCTTCTTCGACGAGGAAGCGCAGAACGCCATCGCGAGTTTCACCGGAATGGTATACGACGTTACGGAAGACAATCAGGGCAGGGTGGTCATCCCCGCCGAGCTGAAGGAATACGCGCACATCGACAAAGAGATCGTCATCACCGGCGCAGCGTCTTACCTGCGCATCGAGGCGGCGGAAGAGTTCGCGAAAAAGAACGCGAACATGAACGTGGGCAGCGTCTTCGCAAGGCTGAACGGCCTGCGGAAGGCGAAAAATGATTGAGTTTTCCCATAAGCCCGTACTGCTCGAAGAGTGTATGCAGGGGCTCGCCCTCAAAAGCGGCGGCGTCTATTTCGACGGCACCGAGGGCGGGGGGAACCACTCCTTTGAAATATTGAGGAGAACGTTCCCTGACGGACGGCTGATCGGAACAGATCTCGACGACTTCGCGATCGCCGCGGCGACGGCGAAGCTGGCACCGTTCGGGGGGCGCTTCCGCATCTACAAGAGCAACTTCAAAGAGTACGAAAGGGTGCTTGAAGAGGACGGCACGGACGCGCTGGACGGCGTGCTGCTCGATCTCGGCGTTTCGAGTTTCCAGCTCGACGAGGTTTCCCGCGGGTTTACATACCGGCAGGACGCGCCGCTGGATATGCGCATGGACGAAGGCGCCGCGCTCTCCGCGGAAGACGTGGTGAACGGGTATCCGCAGGACAGGCTGGCGCGCATCATCCGCGAATACGGGGAAGAGCGTTTCGCTTCCCGCATCGCGGAAAACATCGCAAAGGCGCGCGCGAAGGCGCGCATCACCCGTACGGGGCAGCTCGCGAAGATCATAGAGGAGAGCATCCCCGCAAAGTTCCGGCAGGGCGCTCCCTGCGAGAGAAAGACTTTTCAGGCGATCCGCATCGAAGTGAACGGAGAGCTCGAAGGTCTGGGCGAAGCGGTAAAGGGGCTGGCGAGAAAACTGAAAAAAGGCGGACGCATCTGCGTCATCACCTTTCACTCGCTGGAAGACCGCATCGTGAAAAACGTGTTCCGCGACATGGAAAGCGACTGCATATGCGACAAGAGCCTGCCCGTCTGCGTCTGCGGAAAAAAGAGAGAATTGAAACAGGTGAACAAGAAGCCGATAACGGCTTCCGAAGAGGAACAGAAAGAAAACCCGCGCTCCAAGAGCGCAAAGCTGCGCATAGCGGAGCGAGTCTGAGAATATATTGAAGGAGAGGCACTATGGCAACGGGGATCCTTGAGAGGGAAAGAATACAGCAGAAGCCCGAACTGAAGGCGTACGGCAAATTGAGCGGCGGGGCGGAGCCTGCCGAAATGACGGAAGAGCAGAGGGCTCTCAATTTCAATTCCCGTATTTCGGAAAATTATCAGAAGCTGATCAACCCCGAGCTGACGAGAGCGGAGGAGATCATGGGCGAGAGCGAACCGCAGCCCGCTCCCGTGTACGATTCCGCCGAGGCGTATGCCCGCGCGACGCTCTATCCCGAGCGTGAGCAGGAGGCGCCGCAGTTCGTGCACCACAGGGTGGACGGGGATATCTTCCGCGCCGATTCCGCCATCAACGCGAGGGCGCAGGCCCCCGTGCAGGAAGTCGCACGGCCCGCGTATGCTCCTGCATACGAAGAGCAGGCGCCCGCCTACGAGGAGAACCCCTACGCGGAAGAAAACGAAGATCTCACCCCCACGGCGACGACTATCCAGTACCGCACGGATCTGTATGCGGAGGAGCGTCCCGCGGCGGCGGAAGGGAAAAAGAGATTCGCGATGACGGCAAAGGGCAAGCTGCTGATGGCGGTCTATGCGGTGGTCGTCGCGGTGGTCCTTGCTCTCATCATCATCAACACGAGCGTCCTGCGCACGCTGGATGACAGCGTCGCCGCCCGCGAAGCGGAACTCAACGCCGCGCTCGCCCGCGCCGAACAGGTCGCAAACGACATCGAAGTCGCGACGTCGGAGGATACGATCATAGAATGGGGCCTCGAAAACGGGATGTATTTCGGGGACTGAAAAACAGAAAATCATCACGAAAGAATTCCGGTCTCGCGGGCGGTTCTGTGCAAAGGGCTGCGGGCGCGGCCGGTTTTTTTGTGCGGTGAGGTGCGATATCGGCAGAAAATTTTTCAGAAAAGCGGAGCAGCCCTGTTCCGCGACCGTTTTACGAAAGAGGCTCTTCGCCCTGTTTGGGGCGGCGGCCTTTCTTTTTTTGCTCATTTTCGCGCGCTTTTTTCAGGTGCAGATCGTGGACGGGGAAAGCCTGCGCGCCCGTGCGCTCGACCAGTGGACGCGCGAGATCCCCGTCGTCGCGGCGCGCGGGGAGATAGAGGACAGGAACGGCATCCTCCTTGCCGGCAATGCCGCCTCCTATACAGTGTTCGTGCGTCCGAACGCCGCCGAAGACAAGCAGAAGACGGCGGGCGTGCTGGCGGAGCTGTTCGGATTAGACGGAGGATTCCTGTACGAAAAGCTCTCGGGTACCCGCGTATCGGAGATCACCGTGGCGCGGCACGTCTCCAAAGAGAGCGCGGCGGCGCTGGAGAATTACGATCTGCCGGGCGTCTATTACGCGAGGGACAATACCCGCATCTATCCCCACGGCGCGTCGCTCAGCCGCGTCATAGGCTTTACTTCGGTGGACAACGTCGGGCTGACGGGACTGGAAAAATATTACGACGAATATCTCGCGGGCCGCGACGGGGAGATCCTCTATCCCGCCGACCTCGTGGGAAAGGAGGTGGAGGGGGAGGCGATGTATTATCCCGCCACCGACGGGATGACCGTCCGCCTGACCGTCGACTATGCGATACAGGCGGCGGCAGAGGCGGCGGCGGAAAAACTGTACGATCAATACTCGCCCGAATCCGCGCAGATACTCGTGCTCGACCCCGACACTTTCGACGTGCTCGCGATGGCGGAAAGCCCCGGCTACGACCTGAACAACATCCCGCGCGACGATGCGCAGCTCCTCAACGAGCTGTCGCGCAACGACCTCGTGTCCGACATCTACGAACCCGGCTCCACCTTCAAGATCGTCACCGCGGCGGCGAACATCGAGGAATATCTCCGCGGGAACGCGGCCGCTTTTTCCCCGAACCACGTTTTCAGCAGCAGCCGCACCCGCACGGTCGACGGCACCACGGTAAAATGCTGGAGCGACCACGCCAACGGCAAGCATTCCGGCCAGACGCTCGCCGAAGCGCTGTGCAACAGCTGCAACCCCTGTTTCACCGACGTCGCGCTCGCGCTCGGCACGCAGACTTTTTACGATTATCTGGAACTTTTCGGTTTCGGAAAGGTGACGGGCATCGACTTTTCGGGCGAGGCGCAGGGGATGCTGCTGCCGGAAGGGGCGGTGCGCGCCTGCGATCTCGCGCGCATCGGGTTCGGGCAGACGGTCGCGGTCACGGCGCTGCAGCTCGCCTGCGCGGGGGCGGCCGCCGTCAACGGCGGGCATTATTACCGCCCGCGGCTGGTCAGCGAGATCCGCACCGCCGACGGGAGCATCGCGGCGGAGATCCCCGTGCAGCTGAAAAACCGCACGATCGGCGAGGAGGCGTCGCGCCTGCTCGCGTCCATGCTCGAAAACGTCGTGGAAAACGGCAGCGGCAGCCGCGCTTACATCGAGGGCTATCGCGTCGGGGGAAAGACGGGCACCGCGCAGAAGTTCGAGAACGGTTCGCTCGCCGTCGGGAAATACGTCTCATCTTTTCTCGGCTTTTTCCCCGCGGACGACCCGCAGTACCTCGCGCTCGTCATCGTGGACGAACCGCAGGGTGCATATTACGGCAGCGTCGTCGCCGCGCCCGCCGCAAAAGAAGTATTCGAGGCGATCATCGAAGCGAAGGGCATAAGCCCCTTCGCATAAAGGAGAACGGCAACTTGCAACTCGGAGAACTCGCACGGCAGATCGCACACGAGAGGACGGCCCGCTTTTCGGAGCGGGAGATAGAGGGCATCAGTACGGACAGCAAGCACGTCATGCACGGCGATCTTTTCGTCTGTTTCAGGGGTGGGGAACACGACGGGCACGACTTTGCCGCGGAGGCGGTCGCCGCCGGGGCTGCCGCGCTCGCCTGCGAGCGCGAACTGGATATACCCGTGCCGCAGATCATCGTTCCGGACGGAAGGGCGGCCGCGGGAGAACTCGCCGCCGCGTTCTACGGCCATCCCGAAAGAAAGCTGAAGATCGTCGGCATTACGGGCACGAACGGAAAGACGACTACGGCATATATGCTCGCTTCCGTCCTCGCGGAGGCGGGGAAGGCGTGCGGCATCGTGGGGACGCTCGGCATCCGCTACGCCAACCGCGAGATAGACCCTTCGCTCACGACGCCCGACCCCGTATTCCTGTACAAGGTGCTTGCCGACATGGCGGAGTGCGGCGTGGAGTACGTCGTCATGGAAGTTTCCGCCCACGCGCTGTATTTCGGCAAGACGGACGGCATATCCTTCGAGGCGGGGATCTTCACCAATCTTACGGAAGATCATCTCGACTTTTTCGGGACGATGGAGAGATACGCCGCCGCGAAGGAAAAACTTTTCCTGCCGGGCAGGTGCCGCTTCGCCGTGCTCAATTACGACGACGCGGAGGGCAGAAAGATCGGCGCTTCCTGCGGGGAGGCGTTCAGCTATGCGCTCGAAAACCCCGCCGACGTCTTTGCCGTGGACATCGCGGAAAACATCGACGGGTGCCGTTTCGTGCTCAACCTCTTCGACGAACTGTACGATATCCGCCTGAAACTTGCGGGCAGGCACAACGTCTATAACGCGATGGCGGCGGCGGAATGTGCAAAACTTCTCGGCGTTTCCCTGCCCGTCATCGCGGCGGGGCTTGCGAAGCTGCCGCGGGTGAGCGGCAGGCTGGAGCACGTCGCGCGGGTGCGCGGCGCGGATATTTTCGTGGACTTTGCTCATACTCCCGACGGGCTGGAAAAGGCGCTTTCCGCCCTGCGCAGGAACTGCGCCGGCAGGCTGATCTGCGTGTTCGGCTGCGGCGGGAACAGAGATGCGCAGAAGCGGCCGGTCATGGGCGCCGTCGCCGCGAGGCTCGCCGACTTCACCGTGCTCACCTCCGACAATCCGCGCTACGAAGATCCCTTCGACATCATTCTGCAGATAGAGGAGGGGATGCGGCCGCTGACGCAGGAGTATGTGATCGTCGTGGACAGGGAAAGCGCCATCGGCTATGCCCTCGACATGCTGCGGCAGGGAGACGTCCTGCTCATAGCGGGCAAGGGCGGGGAGAGGTATCAGGAGATCATGGGGGTCAGGCACATTTACAGCGACATCGCGGCGGTGCGCGATATGCTCGGAGGCGGGGCGGAAGAGGATGAAGACTGAATTGCTCCTCCTGCTCGTGTCGGGGGCGGCGTCGGCGGCGCTCTGCGCGCTGCTCATACCCCTCCTGCGCAGGCGGAAGGCGGAACAATATATTCTCGGCTATGTGCGCGAACACAGCGGCAAGGCGGGCACGCCGACGATGGGCGGGCTCGCCTTCGTGTGCGCCGCGGCCGCGGTCGCCGCGGCTTTCGGACTGTATGCGGACAAGCGTGCCGCCGTCGCGGCCGCTTTCGGCGCGGCGTATGCGGCGGTCGGGTTCCTCGACGACTTTCTGAAAGCGCACTACAAGCGCAATCTCGGGCTGCGCGCCTATCAGAAGATCGTCTTTCAGCTCGCCCTCGCGCTGATCGCGGGACTGTACTGCTATTTCGGGGGGATGACGCGGCTGAACATCCCGTTCTCCCGCCTGTCCTTCGACATAGGCGGGTGGATGGTGCCGCTTACAGCCTTTGCTTTCGTCGCCTCCGCGAACTGCGTCAATCTGACCGACGGGCTGGACGGGCTCGCCGCGTCGGTGAGTTTCTGGTATTTCGCCGCCCTTGCCGCCCTCATCTTTCTCGGTTCCGCGCAGAACGTGCCCCTCGCGCGGCTCTGCCTGATCCTGTGCGGGGCGCTCGCGGGGTACCTCCTTTTCAACACCTACCGCGCCTCGGTGTTCATGGGCGATACGGGTTCTCTTTCCCTCGGCGGATTCGCCGCCGCCCTCGCCGCGTTCAGCGGGAACCTGCTGTATATCGCGGTGCTCGGCATCATGTTCGTCTGTTCGGGCATATCCGTCATAGCGCAGGTAATATACTATAAACGGACGAAAAAGCGCCTCTTTCTGATGGCGCCGCTGCACCACCATTTCCAGCAGAAGGGGTACGCCGAAAGCAAGATCGTGTATGCGTACTCCGCGGTCACCGCCGCGGCGGGGCTGCTCTGTCTGCTGTTCGTCTGATCATCGGAGGGTAAAATGTATTTCGGAAACCAGAAATTTCTCATCGCGGGAATGTCGAGGAGCGGGTGTGCCGCCTGCGGCTTCCTGCTCGCCCGCGGCGCGGGCGTGTGTATGTATGACGACGTGGATTCGCCCGCGGTGCGGCGCTCGATGGAAGAGCTCGCCTCGCGCGGCGCGGTCTGCGTCCCGCGCGAAAAACTCGCGGCGGCCGCGGAGGAGTGCGACGTGCTCGTGCTCAGCCCCGGCATCCCCATCGACCACGAGCTGCCCGTGCTTTTCCGCAAGCGCGGCAAGCGCATCATGGGCGAGGCGGAACTCGGCTGCCGTTTTCTGCGTTCGCCGATGGTCGCCGTCACGGGCACCAACGGCAAGACGACGACAGTGACCATGCTCGACGAGATCTTCCGCGCCGCGGGGAAGAGCAGCTTTACCTGCGGGAACATCGGTACCCCCGTCTGTTCCTGCACCGAACGCGGATACGACGAGATCGCCGTCGCGGAGATCTCGAGTTTTCAGCTGGAAACGCTCTCGGGCATCCTTCCGCACGTCGCCGTCGTCACCAACATCGCGGAAGACCATCTCGACCGCCATTACACGATGGAGAATTACATATTCCTCAAATCCAAACTGCTGCGCAACCTGCGCGAGAGCGAGTTCGCCGTACTCAACTACGACGACCCCGCCGTGCGGGAAATGGCGAAGGACGTGCGCTGCCCCGTGCGCTGGTTCTCCGTGCGCGAACGCACGGACGGCGCCTGCCTGTTCGAGGGCGGCCTGTATTTCGAAAACGGCAAAGTGATGGATGCGGACGCGCTCTCCCTCAAGGGGATGCACAACGTAAAAAACGCGCTCGCCGCCGTCTGCGCCGCGGGGCTGATGGGTGTCCCTGCGGAGGCGATGGCAAAGGCGCTCTCTTCCATGCGCGGGGTGCGCCACCGCATCGAAAAGATCGCCGAGGTGAACGGGGTCTGCTACATAGACGATTCGAAGGGCACGAACGCGGGGGCGACGGAGACCGCCCTCGACTGCATGCAGGCGGATACCGTGCTCCTGCTCGGCGGAAAGGATAAGGGGGAAAATTACGACCCGCTCTTTGCGAAGATAAAGGAGAGCCGCGTGGTGCACTGCGTGCTGTACGGGGAAAACCGTTTCAAGCTGCTCAACAGCGCGGTGCGCGGCAACGAATCGCGCATCACCCTTTGCAGCGACCTCAACGTCGCGGTGCGCGTCGCCGCCATGATCGCAAAGCCGGGGCAATGCGTGCTTTTAAGCCCTGCGAGCAGCAGTTTCGACGCCTTTTCGGGGTACGAGGAGCGCGGCGAAAAATTCGAAGAGATCGTGAAATCTCTGGAGGGAGATCGTGCGGGCGCGGTCGCAGACGTCGGTTGAACCCGCCCGTCCCGCCGGTGAAAAGGAGAAAGGGATAGGTTTCGTCGCCATTCCCGTCCTCACCGTGCTCATCGCGGCGTTCGGCGTGCTCATGGTGTATTCGGCGAGCTTTTACGCCGCGGAACAGCAGTTCGGCGACGCCTTCTGTTTCATGAAAAAGCAGCTCCTCGGCTTTGCCCTGGGGCTTGCCGCCATGCTCGCCGCCGCCTTTTTTCCGTACGAAAAGCTGAAAAAGCTCAAATGGGCGGCGCTCGTTCTCTCCGTCGTGCTGCTCGCGGCGGTGTTCGTGCCCGGGCTGGGCGTGGAAAATTACGGCGCGACCCGCTGGATCGGCATAGGGCCGGTCACCGTCCAGCCCTCCGAGATCGCGAAATACGGTTTCGTCGTCTTCGCCGCGGCATACGCTTCCGAAAAGCCGGAGCGGATGCGCACCTTCCGCGGGATGCTGCCCGTGCTGGCGGCGGGCGGGGGCATCTGTCTGCTCATCATCGCGGAGCCGAATATGTCCGTCACGCTCTGCGTCGGCGCGGTGCTGCTCGTCATGCTCTTTCTCGGCGGCGCAAAAGCGAAGCATCTCGCGCTGCTGCTCGTGCCCGTCGCCGCGCTTGTGCCCGTCCTCATCATCGCCGAACCGTACAGGCTGCGCAGGCTGTACGCCTTCATCGACCCGTGGAGCGCCCCGCAGGGGGAAGGGTATCAGCTCATACAGTCGCTGTACGCGCTCGGTGGCGGCGGATGGTTCGGCAGGGGGCTTTTCAATTCGGTGCAGAAATACCGTTACCTGCCCTTCGCCGAATCCGATTTCATCCTCGCCGTCATCGGTGAGGAATTCGGCTTCGCCGGCATCCTGCTCCTGCTGCTCGCCTTCGGCGCGATCATCCTTTTCGGCGTGCGTACGGCGGCGCGCTGCAAAGACCGCTTCGGCTTTCTGCTCTCCGCGGGCATCACCGCGGTGCTCGCGGTGCAGGTCGCCGTCAATGCGCTGGTCGTCAGCGGCGCCGTTCCGCCGACGGGCCTGCCGCTGCCGCTCGTCAGCGCGGGGAATACTTCGCTGATCTTTACGATGGCGGCGCTCGGGCTGCTGTACGGGATCTCCCGCAGGGAGAGGGGGAAACGATGACAGGCTGAACGGAAAGGGAGGGGACACCCTCCTTTTTTGTTTGCGGCGGAACCTTTTTGCTCCGCCCGCCGTATGATGATTTCAGGGAAGGTTTTTTGCCGCGCGGGGGAGCGGGGCGTTCATACGGCTTCGGCTTGACGGACGGGAACTGCGGGTCCTGCCCGCTTTTTCCGTTCGGAGAAAGGAGTAAAAAATGGAAAAATTCGTCATAGAAGGGGGCAGGCCGCTGTACGGCGAGATAGAGATACAGTCCGCGAAAAACGCCGTGCTGCCCCTGCTCGCCGCGTCCGTCCTCACGGAGGAACGGATCGTCATACATAACTGCCCGCGCATCACCGACGTGCTCAACATGGCGCAGATCCTCGAAGAGCTCGGATGCAGGACGTCTTTTACGGACGGAGCCCTGACCGTCGACCCGTCCGACGCGGCCAACCACGAGATCCCCGCGGCTCTCGCGAAGGAGCTCCGCTCTTCGGTCTTCATGCTCGGCTCGGTGCTCTCCCGCTTCGGCAGGGCGCGCATCGCCTATCCGGGCGGGTGCGATATCGGCCTGCGCCCGATAGATCTGCACCTCGGCGGGCTTCGCAGGCTGGGCGTGCGCATCGAAGAGGAGGGCGGATACATAAACTGCACCTGCGGAAAGATGCGCGGGGCGGACATCGTGCTCGGCTGCCCGAGCGTGGGGGCGACGGAAAACATCATGCTGGCGGCGGTCAAGGCGGAGGGAACGACCGTCATCCGCAACGCGGCGAAAGAGCCGGAGATCGCCGACCTGCAGAACTTTGTCAACCGCATGGGCGGAAGGATCTCCGGGGGCGGTTCCTCCACGGTGGTCGTGGAGGGGGTGAAGTCGCTGCGCGGGGCGGAATACACCCCCGTTTCCGACCGCATCGAGGCGGGCACGTTCCTGATCGCGTCGGCGATGTGCGGCGGAGAACTCGCCCTGAAAAACGCCCGGGCGGAGAATCTCTCGGCACTTCTCGACAAACTTCGCGAAATCAGTTGCAAAATTCATGCGATTGATGATAAAATATACATAAAAAGCGGAGCGCGCTTTTCTCCCAAACTCATTGAAACATCCCCGTATCCGGGGTTTCCGACCGACCTGCAGGCGCCGATGACCGCGCTCGCGTGCATCTGCGGCGGCAGCACGGTCGTCGTGGAGAACCTTTTCGAAACGCGCTTCAAGCACGTTCCCGAACTTATCCGCATGGGCGCGGACATCACCGTCCGCGGCAGGAGCGCGTTCGTGCGCGGCGTTCCCCGCCTTCACGGGGCGGACGTCTGCGCGGGCGATCTGCGCGGCGGCGCCGCCCTCGCGCTCGCGGCGATCTCCGCCGAGGGGCGTTCCACCGTCACCGACCTGCGCCATATCGACAGGGGGTATTCGGAATTCGAATACAAACTGCGCGGTGCGGGCGCGCGCATCCGGAGGGTGCGCGTATAAAGAAAAATCTTACCCGAGAGGAGATGCAATGCGAAGCAAAAAATTCGTCGTCCTGTACGCGGTCGCCATATTTCTGATCGTATTCCTCATCACCTTCAACTGCGTATGCTCTGTCTCATACATAGAGGTGTACTTTGAAACGGACGGCACGCAGGTCGCCGCGGCGGACGCCGTGCGCGCGGAGCTGGAAGACCGCTACCTGCGCAAGAACTTTCTGTTCTTCGACGAAGCGGGCGTAAAGGAACTCGTGTCGGAACAGAGCGGCGGCTATTTCGAGGTGACATCCGTAGAGAAGAGCTTTCCGAATACCGTCACCGTCCGCGTGCGCGAAAAGTATGAGAGCTACGCCTTCGAAAAGGACGGGAAGTATTACGTCATCGGCGACGACGGCACCGTGCTCGCGATCAAAGACGAGAACGTCAACAACATCGTGCCGGGCAGGCAGAATATCGAGATCGTCGGTTTCGACTTCACGGCGCCCGCCGTGGGGGACGCCTTTTCGGTATCCGAAGAAGACACGGCCGCGTACGATGCTCTCCGCATCTTTGTTTCCGAACTCAACGGCAGGGGGCTTGCGGGCAACGTGCTCCGCGTGGAGTACGTCACGCTCGGCGTTTCCGACCCCGCTCTTGACCGCTCCATCTTTTACGTCACCTGCACGGAAGGCGTACAGATCAAGCTGACCAACCCCGCGGTGAACGCGCAGTCGAAGGCCGCAGCGGCGCTGGATATCTATGAAGACCTCGGCGACGCGCAGCGCACCTACGGCTATATCACCGTCGAAGACCGCAGAGATTCCGTGAGCGGGCCGGTCATCGGCATGGATGCGGCGTATTCCCCCGAAAAGCCTCCCGAATGGTGAGCAGAACGGTGTTAATTTTTTCCAATGCAAAATTCCCCGAAAGTATGCTTTCGGGGAGCTTTTTTTATTGACAAAATATGAAAAGTACTATATAATAGTGTTAGTAATTTTTACCGCGATGCAAAGCGGGGTGCCGGAGAGAAAAATGAACCGCAAAAGCGCAGCCGTGCTCGACGTGAGATCGTCCGCCGTGACCGCACTCGTGGGGGAGCGCGGAGTCAACAATACCTTTGTGTTCAGGGGCGTCCGTACCGAGGAATACGACGGGTATGCCGATGCGGAGTTTTTTGACCTGCAGGGTCTGCAGCGCGCGGTGTACGCCGCGCTCGAAGGCGTCGAACACGCCTGCGGCGGCAGCATCCGCGAACTGTGGGTCGGCGTTCCGGGCGAGTTTGTCCGCGTCGTTCCCAAGCGCTGCTTCATGAGCTTCCAGAGCAAGCGGCGCGTCACCTCTTTTGACATAGACAATCTTTTCAAAAACGGTTTCACTCCCGAAGAAGGGGGATACACGCTCATCCGCCGCTCGGCGGTGTGCTATTATACCTCGGACAAGCGCCGCACCATCGACCCCGTCGGCATGATCAGCGATTCGCTGGAAGGCTATTTAAGCTATTTCTTCGCGGACGGGCGCTTTCTCGACATATTCCGCAATATGCTTTCGGAATACGGCGTGCGCAAAGTGTATTTTCTGCCTTCGTCTCTGGCGGAGGCGCTCTATCTCATCCCGTCGGAAACGCGCGACGAATACGCGATCCTTCTCGACGTGGATACCATGTCGATGACCTTTTCCGTCGTATGCGGGAACGGCATCGTATATCAGAACGCCTGTTCCGTCGGCGGCGGCCACGTCACCGCGCAGCTGTACAGGGACGGGGATGTCGACATTCCTTTCGACGTCGCCCGCGCGATGATCGGCAAGATCAATCTTTCGGGCAAAGACGCGGGGGACGCCGTCGTCGAATGCGTGGACAAGCTGCGTACCTATACGCTGCCCGTTCAGTTCCTGAAAGAGCGCGTAAAGGACGGTCTGGATATGCTCTGCGAGGTCGTGAGCAAGTGTCTCGAACTCTGCGGAGACAGGAACATCGACTACAAGCCCGTCCTGCTCACGGGAGGGGGGATCACCGGCATCCGCGGGATGCGCGAACATCTTTCCGGCCGCCTCGACAAAGTGGTGGAGATCGTCGCGCCCGCACTGCCTTACTACAACAAACCGGCGCAGAGTTCGCTCCTGAGCCTTTTACATATGGCGCTTCTCGACAAGCGCGAAAAAAGTTTTTTCCACAAATTTTTTAACGGAATCGGAGGGTAAAATCAGATGTTTAACAGCATGGACAATCTGTCCGGCGTTGCCAGGATCAAGGTCATCGGCGTAGGCGGCGCGGGGAACAATGCAGTCAACCGCATGATCGAGGCGGGGATCCAGAGCGCGAGTTACGTCGCCGTCAATACCGACAAGCAGATCCTGCTCCTCTCTAAAGCGGAGACAAAGATCCAGATCGGCTCCGCGCTTACCAAAGGCCTCGGAGCGGGTGCGGAACCCGAAGTCGGCAGGGCCGCCGCGGAAGAGGACAAAGAGGCCCTCACCGAAGCGGTGCGGGATACCGACCTTCTCTTTATCACCGCGGGCATGGGCGGCGGTACCGGTACGGGTGCGGCCCCGGTCATCGCCAAGATCGCGCGCGATCTGAAGATCCTCGCCATCGCCATCGTCACGGAGCCTTTTACCTTTGAAGGCAAAAAGCGCATGGACAATACGGCGAAGGGGCTGGAAAACCTGAAAAAATATGTAGATACGCTCATCATCATCCCGAACGACAAGATCACCGGCGTCGTTCCCAAGAACACCCCGATGGTGGAAGCGCTGCGCGTCGCCGACGAGATCCTCAAGCAGGGTATCCGCGGCATAGCCGACCTCATCGTCAACCCCGCGCTCATCAACCTCGACTTTGCCGACGTGCGCACCATTCTCAAAGACCAGGGCCTCGCACACATGGGCGTCGGCGTGGCGAAGGGCGAAAACAGGATCGTCGAGGCTGTGCGCCTTGCCGTCAACTGCCCTCTGCTGACCACGACCATCGAAGGTGCGAAGGGCGTCATCCTCAATATCGTCGGCGGCAACGACCTCACGATGGACGAAGTGCAGACGGCCGCGACTCTCGTGCAGAGCGTTGTGGATTACTCCGCGAACATCATTTTCGGCGCCTGCATCGACAGCAACATCAACGACGAAGTGGAAGTCACCGTCATCGCGACGGGCTTCCCGAACATCGAAAATATGTATAATCAGAAGGACGAGCGCAACGTATCCAGCCGCAACTTCTTCGTGAACAGGGGCCTGCCCGAACGTCCCGGCGAGGAAGCGCCGGCACAGCCGTCCGTACAGCCCGCGTCGCCTTCTTATATCCGTACGCCCATGAACAACACCATGCGCGGACAGCAGCCTCCCGTCTACCGTCAGCCTTATCAGCAGCAGTACGAGCAGGGCAGGATGCAGTATCAGCAGCAACAGGCGCAGGAATTTGCGCGGCAGCAGCAATATCAGCAGCCCGCCTACGAGCCGCAGCCCCAGCAGTACCGCGAGCCGGTGCAGCCGCAGTACCAGCAGCAGGGATATGCGCAGCAGCCGGTGCGTCCCGCGCAGCAGCCCGCGCAGCCCCAGTATGCGGCCCGCCCGCAGCAGCCGCAGCAGTCTGCCGACGGAGACAGGGAGCTGCCGACTTTTGTTCAGAGACTTTTCAAGAAAAAATGATCGGACGGGGTTGGCCTGTCCGGAACGCAGCCGCGCGTCCGCGCGGCTGCGTGTGTCTATGCGCAAAAAAGAGGGCCGCAAAGGAACGCGGCCCTCTTTTTTTCTCCGGAGAGAAAAATTACGAATGAATCATTGATTTTTCAAGGTTGCTGCAAGAAAGCGAGAATTTTACAGGCGGGTTCAACGTGATGGCTATTCCGCTTTTGCCAGCTCGTCGTTGTAAGCGGCAAGAATTGCATCTTTCAGTTCTTCTCGGGTCTCGGTATTCAGGGGATGTGCAATGTCTTTGAATTCTCCGTCGCTTGTCCTGCGGCTGGGCATCGCGATGAAGAGGCCGTCGCTGCCGGAGAGCACTTTGATGTCGTGCACGACGAAGCAATCGTCGAAGGTGACGGAGGCGACCGCTTTCAACTTACTTAGATCCTTCTTTACAAATCTGATTCGCACGTCTGAAATTTTCAACTTTTCAACCTCCTTATGCAACAGCATTCATTCGTAACTACATTTTACTATACATTTTACGATTTTTCAATAGTCTGTCCGAAATTTTTTTGAAAAATTCAAAAAAATTCAAAAAAATGCAAAAAAAAGCAGGTTTCGGCATATATTTATGCCATGAAACGAAATTTTTGGCGGGAAAAGAACAAAATTTTCTTCATCGGCATCGGCGGCGTGAGCATGAGCGCGCTTGCACTCTGTCTGAAAAAAATGGGTTTTTGCGTTTCCGGGAGCGATACCGCGGCGGGCGCTGCGGCCGCAAAGCTGGAAAAAGCGGGGATATCCGTGTACCCGGGGCACGACGCGTCGCGCGTCGCGGGGAAAGACGCCGTCGTCTATTCTTCGGCGATAAAGGAAGACGATCCCGAGCTGCGGGAAGCGCGCAGGCTGGGCATTCCCGCCGTGCCGCGGGCGGAACTTCTCTCCCTCGTCGCGGGTTGCTTTGAAAAATCGGTCGGTGTCGCGGGCTGTCACGGCAAGACGACGGCGACGGCCATGTGCGCCCATGTGCTGCAGGCGTGTTCGGGCAGCTGCACCGCGCATATAGGCGGAGAAGATTTCGGCTACGGAAATTTTCATGACGGCGGCGACAGGTATTTCGTGACGGAAGCGTGCGAATACAGGGCGAATTTTCTTCTGCTCCGCCCCGACGTTGCCGTTGTGCTCAATACCGATGCCGATCATCTCGAATGCTACGGCAGCGAGGCGGCGCTCGCCGAAGCGTATGACCGTTTTGCCGGCAACGCGGGCGCGGCGGTCGTCTGCGGAGACGATCCGATAGCCGGGCGCGTGCGCGCCGCGCTCACCTTCGGTCTGTCTTCGTCCTGCGACGTCGGCGCGGAGCGGCTGCGCGCGTGCGGGGGAAAATATTCCTTTCATTTGCGGATCGGGGGCAAACTGTCCGACAGGATCGCCCTGAACGTCTACGGGAAACACAACGTGCTCAACGCGCTGGCAGCGGCGGCGGTCGCGGAATATTTCGGTTATCCTCCCGCTTTTACGGCGGAAGGGCTGCGCGCGTTCCGCGGCATCCGCAGGCGTTTCGAGCACATCGGGACGTTCAACGGCGCCGACGTCATCGCGGATTATGCCCATCATCCGCGGGAGATCGCGGCAGCTTTGGCAACGGCGCGCGAAATATGCGGCGGACGGCTGTTCGTCATCTTTCAGCCGCATACCTATTCGCGCACGCGGCTGCTGTTCGGCGACTTCCTCTCCGTGCTCTCCGGCGTGCCCGATCTGGTCATATACAAGACTTTTGCCGCCCGCGAATATTTCGACGCGGAGGGGAGCGCGCTCACCCTCGCCGAGCATCTTCCCAACTCCCTCTATGCGGAAACGACGCGCGAACTCGCCATTTATCTCGAATGCTCGGTGCGGGCGGGGGATACGGTGCTCTTTCTCGGCGCGGGCGACATCTATACCGTGGCGTGCCGTCTCGTGCGCTGCTGAAAAGTTCTGAATATATCATTTCTGCATAAAAAGGCGCCCGCCGGAAGAGCGGACGCCTTTTTGTATTTCATATACTCATATGTCGATGGGGGAATTTTTGGAGAGGCAGGAGCAGGCATAATCGACGAACTGCTTCGCCCTGCGCGGAGAACGTCCGCCCTTGACGATCGCCCATCGCTCGGCGAGCGCGCACAGTTCTGCGTCGGGGAGACCGAGTTTCCTGTCTTCGGCGAGCTGACGGACGATGGAGAGGTATTCGGCTTTTCCCGTGGAGGAAAAGTAAACGGTCAGACCGAAGCGGTCGGACAGGGAAAGCTGTTCTTCCATCGTATCCCGCGCGTGCACGCTGTTTTCGCGGTCGGAAAAGTTCTCTTTCAGGATATGCCTGCGGTTGGAGGTCGCCACGATCATCACGTTGGGGCTCTTTTCGTTCATGCTGCCCTCGAGGCTCGCTTTGAGCAGTCCGACTTTTTCGTCGTGCTCTTCGAGGGAGAGATCGTCGATGAAGAGGAAAAACCGGAAGGGGAGCGACGCAAGCAGTTCTTTTATCGCGTTGATGTCGCGGATCTGTTCCTTCGCGATCTCCACGGCGCGCAGACCCTGCTCCGCATACTTATTGAGCACGGCGTGCACGGTGGAAGACTTGCCCGTGCCCTTGTCGCCGTACAGGAGCATATCCGAATACGGCAGCCCGCGCAGAAAGCTGACGGCGTTGTCCTCCACGGCGCGTTTTTCTTCCGCATAATCTTTCAGATCGGAGAGCGCGATGTCGGAGGTGTTCTTTACGGGCCGCAGGGCGCCGTTTTCGTAGGTGAATGCCTTGTTCCCGATAAAAATGCCGTAGCCGTTCCTGCGGTAGAAGTCCTCGATGCGCGAAAGCGCCTGCTCCGAGTCCCAGTTTTCCCCGAACAGGGGATTGTCCTCCCCGTACAGGATGCGCGGCATCCCTTCGGCGGGGGAAAACCCGTCTGCCATGCGCGTGAACTGCTGCAGCAGCGCCAGATCGCGGCGGTATGCCGCACGGATGTTCTCCGTCAGCCCGCCTCCGAACGCTCTGCGCGCGAACAGGTTATCGTCGTAGAGTATGGCCCTCGCCATGTGCCGCGCGAAGGCGTTTTCCTCGCCGCTTTCCAGCAGGAGCGCGTAAGCCTGCGCGAAGCGGGCTGTGCTTGCTTTTTCCGCGGCGTCGGCAAAGGCGGCGACGGCGCCGTCCGCAAGAATGCCGCGCAGAAGGATGAGTTCCTCCGTTCGGGTGCGTTTCATGCTCTTTCCTCCGAAAAAACCTCGTTTATGCTCCTATTATAATCGTTTTCTGCGGAAAAGGCAATGATTTCGCTGCGGCAACGCCGCTGTAAGTAAATTCAGAAAACGCATTGAAGCAATAATAAAAATCTATAAACAAAATCGCGCAATCGCTTGACGGAATCGCCGCCGCGTACTATAATAATTACAAATTTGTATCAAATCTATCGGAGGATAAAACGATATGGCAAAGATATACTATCAGTCCGACTGCGACATCAGAGTCCTGAAAAACAAGACCGTCGCTATCATCGGTTACGGCAGCCAGGGCCACGCCCATGCGCTCAACCTGAAGGAGAGCGGCGTCAAAGTCGTCGTCGGCCTCTACGAGGGAAGCAAATCCTGGGCGAAGGCGGAAAAGGCCGGCCTGAAAGTCATGACGGCGGAAGAGGCGGCAAAGATCGCAGACGTCATCATGATCCTCACCCCGGACGAAAAGCAGGCGAAGATCTACAAGGAGAGCATCCTCCCCGCGCTCACCGAGGGCAAGGCTCTCGCTTTCGCGCACGGCTTCAATATCCATTTCAAGCAGATCGTTCCTCCCGCGAACGTCGACGTGTTCATGATCGCGCCGAAAGCGCCCGGCCATACCGTCCGCAGCGAGTATGTGGCGGGCAAGGGCACGCCCTGCCTCGTCGCCATCTATCAGGACGCCACCGGCAAAGCGCTCGACGTCGCGCTCGCGTATGCGGCAGGCATCGGCGGTTCCCGTGCGGGCGTGCTGGAAACTACCTTCAAGTGCGAAACGGAGACCGACCTCTTCGGCGAACAGGCCGTTCTCTGCGGCGGTGTGACCGCGCTGATGAAGGCGGGCTTTGAAACGCTGGTGGAAGCGGGCTACGATCCCCGCAACGCTTATTTCGAGTGCATCCACGAGATGAAGCTCATCGTAGACCTGATCTACAAGGGCGGCTTCAAACTCATGCGCTATTCCATTTCCGATACGGCGGAGTTCGGCGACTACGAAACGGGCAAACGCATCATCACCGACGAAACCAAGAAGGAGATGAAAAAGATCCTCGAAGAGATACAGGACGGCACCTTTGCGAGCAAGTGGATCGCCGAAAACAACAACGGCAGGGCGCATTTCAACGCGAAGAGGGCAATGGAGGCTTCCCATCAGCTCGAAGAAGTCGGCGAGGAACTGCGCAAGATGTATTCCTGGAGCGGCGAAAAGGAAGATATGTAAATTTTTCCGGAAAGACGGAGGGCTCCCGCATACGGCGGGAGCCCTTTTATAATGCGCGCGCGATAAATTTCAAATTCTTCCCGTTTTTTAATTGAATTATAGGCGGAAAAATGGTATAATGAAAATAACGTTAAAAACAGGCTTGTACCGTTTCTAAAGGGAGAAGGATCTTGAATAACCTGGGAAGAGGAAGCGAAAATAATCAGAGAAACAAAGACCGCATTTTCACGCGCGAAACGGCGGGCATCGTTCTGGTGCTCTTCGCCGCGATCGCGCTCGTCATCCTCATCACGCGCGACGTGGTGTTCGGCAATGTCGGCTTTTCCATCAGCGCGTTTCTGCTCGGCACGTTCGGTTACTGCGCGTATGTGGTGCTTGCCGCGCTTATTTTTGCGGGGATCGTGCTCATCACGGGCAAAAAACCCTCCGTCCCCGGCAAGATCGTCGGGCTTTGTATCCTGCTCTTCGTGTTTCTCGTATGCCTTGTCCATACGATAACGGCCGCGGCGATCGGTATCCCGTACAACGGCTACGGCGGCTATCTTTCCGACTGTTATGCCGCGGGTGCGAGCGGAGGGGAGGGGAATCCCTGGCCGGCACCGACCGCGGGCGGCGCCGTTTTCGGGCTGATCGTCTATCCCGTCGCAAAGCTGACGACGCCGATAGGCGGGTACATCATCTTTTCGCTGCTCATAGCCGGCAGCGCGTATCTGATCTACGCCGTCGGCAGGGGGGGCTTTCCGGCGCGCCGCAAAACGCGCGGGCAGGCGGAAAATTCCGGCGCGGTCAACGCCGCGTCGGCGGATACGTCCGGTCTGTACGATCTGAATTACGCCGCGCCTTCGCAGCAATATGCGGATGCGCAGCCGCCGTATGCCGGGCAGTATGACGGGGCGCAGCAGCAATATCCGCAGCAGGATATGCCGCAGGCGTATGCGGAAAACAACGTCGACCGTTCCAAGCGTCTTTACGAACTCGGCGAGGACTTCGGCTTCAAGAGCAGGCGTGAGATGCGGCAGGATCGCCGCGCCGAAGAGGCGCGCCGCGCGCAGGAACCGCAGCCGCCCGTGTCGCCGTATGCGCAGGGACGCAGCATCCTGTATCCGGACAGGGGACAGGACGGCGAATATAACTGGTACAACGAGCGCTTCGGCGGCGGTTCTTCCGCTCCCGCGCCCCGCGTGTCTTCCTCTTCGTCCAACGACGCGCCGTACAGCAGTTACACGAGCAACCGCATTTTCGATAAAGATTCCTATTTCAACAGACCGCGCCACGCGATCAGCAAAGAACAATACGGCGAGTGCTTCCGCGGCCCGACTTCCTATTCGGAAGGGCATGAACGGACGAGCCCGCGCAAGCCGGCACCCGAACCCGCGCAGCCGGAACCGAAGGCGTCGGAAACGGGGCCATCGGAAACAAAACCCGCAGAACCGAAGGCTCCGACGTATTCGGAATTTTATGCCGACGGGGCGGAGAGCAACATAACTTATTCCGACCGCCCGAAAAAGATCCTCGCGGATACGCCGCGCCCCGCCGAAGAGCACAAAAAAGAAGATTATTACCGCAACGACGTGCAGCCCGAAACGCCGCGCGAAACTTTTTCGTCTTTCCGCGAAGAGCCTCCCGCGCCCCGTCCCGAAGCGCCGTCTTCCGTACACAGGGAGACGCCTCCCGTGCACGAAACGCCTGCGGCACGCGCGGAAAGCGTAGACGTGGACGACATTGCCCGCCGTGTCGGCTTCGGCGCTTTGCATGAAAATGAAAGAGAGCGTCCCGAATCGGGCCGCGACTCCGCGCGTCCCGTGCGCGGTACAGAACCTCCCGCGCGCGGTACAGAATCTCCCGTGCGCGGTACAGAATCTCCCGTGCGCGGCGCAGAACTTCCCGTGCGAGGTACAGAACCTCCCGTGCGCGGCGCGGAACCTTCCGTTCCGTCCGTTCCGGAAGATCGCCGTGCGCCCGAGAACACCGGGCGCGGAACCGAAAGGGGGCCGCTGCCTTCCCGCGAAGAGGACAGGTTTGCCCGCGGAGAAGGGGAAGACCGTTTTTCTTCCCGCCGCAGCCTTCCGGAAAGCGAAGAGGAAGAAGAACAGACGGGGCTGCGTCCCATCGACTCCGCCGTCGACATCTTTGACGGCGACGACGATGAAGAACCCGTCGGGGAGTCCGCCGTTCCCGAAGCCATCGAGCGCGCGGCGCGCACGCCTTCTCCGAGAGAGGTCTCGCGCGAGCGTACGCCCGTGCCCGAGCCGGCTCCCGAGGTGCCGCGCAAAAAGCATATTTATGCCCGCTACAACGCGCCTTCGCTGAACCTTCTGCGCGACTATCCGAACTATGCGGGGTCATTGGATACCGAAGAAGTGGCGCGGAATCAGGAAACCATCGTCGAAACGCTGGCGGCGCTGAAAATACCCTGCGAGGTCGAAAAGATCACGCGCGGGCCGTCCGTTACCCGCTATGAGATCAATATACCGGGCAATATCCCCACGGCGCGCGTTCTGGGGTGCAGCAACGAACTTGCGATGCGCCTCCACGCGAAGGACGGCATCAACGTACAGATCAACTACGAGAGCGGCCTGATCAGCATCGAAGTCCCGAACAGCCAGAAAGAGACGGTCGGGCTGAAAGATCTGCTGCTCTCCCCCGAATTTGCGAACGCGAAACCCGGCTCCCTCGCTTTCGGTATCGGCAAGGATATCGAGGGCAGGCCGGTCTGCGGGGATATCGTCAAGATGACGCACCTGCTCGTCGCGGGCGCAACCAACTCGGGTAAATCCGTCTGCCTGCACGCGCTCATCGTCAGCCTTCTCTTCCGTTACAGCCCTGAAGAGCTGCGCATCATCCTCGTCGACCCGAAGCAGGTCGAGTTCAACGTATACGACAAACTCCCGCACCTGATGATCAACGAGATCGTCAACGATTCTTCGAAGGTCATCAATATGCTGAACTGGGCGATCACGGAAATGGAGCGCCGTTACGGCCTGTTCAAAGAAAAGACCAAAAAGGGCACGCTCGTGCGCGAGGTGAACGAATATAACGCCAACCTCACGCCCGAAGAAGAGATGCTCCCGAAGATCGTCATCATCATCGACGAGCTCGCCGACCTCATGTCCGTCGCCAAGAAGGACATCGAAGACCGCATCCAGCGCCTGACGCAGAAGTCGCGCGCGGCGGGCATCCATCTCGTGCTTGCCACGCAGCGCCCTTCGGTCAACGTCATCACGGGCGTCATCAAGTCCAACCTTCCCACGCGCATCGCGCTGAAAGTGACGCAGGAAGTCGACTCCCGCACCATCCTCGACGAGTCCGGCGCGGAGAACCTGCTCGGGCAGGGCGACCTTCTGTACCGCACCGCGTCCATGACCTTCCCCCGCCGCGTGCAGGGCGCCTATGTCACGAACGCGGAAATACAGGCCGTCGTCGATTACGTCAAAGAGCACAACGAGGCATACTTCGACGATTCCGTGTCCGACTACATCAACAACGAACGCAGCGGCGCGGGCGAGAGCGGAGACGATGACGACAGCGTCGAGCCCGTCTATATCGACGCGCTGCGCTATGTCGTTTCCATCGGAACGGCTTCCATCTCCATGATCCAGAGAAAGTGCTCCGTCGGCTATCCGAAGGCGGGCAAGATCATCGAATGGATGGAGAACATGGGCTACATCTCCGCTTTCGAGGGCGCAAAGTCGAGGAAAGTCCTGCTCACGCAGGAAGAGTTTGACGCCAAATACGGCGATTACGGTGAATGATATGCTGGAAAACAAGACCTTCGGCATGATCTCCCTCGGCTGCGACAAAAACAGGGTAGACGCCGAGCGCCTGCTCGGCATCCTGCGCGGAAAGGGGTATGCCGTGACCTCCGACCCCGCCGAGGCGAACGTGCTCATCGTCAACACCTGCGCCTTCCTCGCTTCCGCGCGGAAGGAGGCGGTGGATACGGTTCTCGACTGCGACGCCTTCCGCGGCGGCAAGCTGGAAAAGATCGTCGTATCCGGCTGCCTGCCCGAAAAATACGCGGACGAGCTGTTCCCCGCCCTGACGGAGGCAGACGTCCTTCTCGGCTGCAACGATGCCGACGCGCTCCTCTCTTCCCTCGAACGCTCCTACGCGGAGGGCGGCAGGGTCAATGCCGTGCATGCCGGGCACGAAGGGGAGGGCGGCCGCGTCCTCACCACGCCGCTGCATTATGCCTATCTCAAGATCGCGGACGGATGCAGCAACCACTGCACATACTGCCTGATCCCGAAGATCCGCGGGAAGTATCGTTCATATCCCGAGGAGAAACTCCTCGCGGAAGCGGAAAGCCTCGGAGAACTTTCCGAGCTCATCCTCGTCGCGCAGGACACGACGCGTTACGGCGAAGACCTGTACGGCGAAAACCGTTTCGTGCACCTCATCCGCTCCCTATCTTCGCTCGATAACATAAAAAAGCTGCGCCTTCTTTACTGCTATCCCGACGTGATAGGGGATGCCCTCATCGACGAGATCGCCACCAACGACAAGGTGCTCAAATACATAGACATCCCGCTGCAACACAGCGAAGACCGCATCCTGAAGCTGATGAACAGGAAAGGTTCCCGCGCGGGGTATCTCTCTCTGCTCGCAAAGCTGCGCGAACGCGTGCCGGGGATCGCCGTGCGGTCGACTTTTATCGCGGGCTTTCCCACCGAAACGGAAGAGGAATGCGCAGCCCTCGCAGATTTTCTGCGGGAGGCAGAGCTGACGAATGCCGGCTTTTTCGCCTACTCGCGGGAGCCTGACACGGCGGCGTACCGCCTGAAAGGGCAGATCCCGGCGCGCATAAAACAGCGCAGGGTGAAGATGCTCTATAAAGTGCAGGAGCAGATCTCGGCGCGTTTTTTGCGCGGTTTTGTCGGCGGAACGCTGCCCGTCCTCTGCGACGGCATCGACTACGAGAGGGGCTGTTTTGCCGGCAGGGCGGCCTTCAGCGCCCCCGAGATCGACGGCAAGGTGTATTTCCGCGCCCCGTTTGCGGAACAGGGGGAAGTGTACGAAGTAAAAATAACGGATGCCGGCAGTTACGACCTGTTCGGGCATACGGAGGACTATGTATGAATCTGCCTAATAAGATCACGCTCACACGCATCTTGCTCATCCCGGTGTTTGCCGTCTTTTTCTTTGTGGAGGCGATCCCGCAGAATTATTTCATCGCCTGCCTCGTTTTCATCATAGCCTCGTGTACCGATTTTCTCGACGGTCACATCGCCCGTAAGCGCGGGCTGGTCACCAACCTCGGTAAATTTCTCGATCCCATTGCGGACAAGGTGCTCGTTTCCACCGCATTTATCCTCCTTCTTACCCGTCCCGAAGCGCTCGAAGTGCTCTGGCTGGGCGAATGGGTGATGATATATGCGGGCATCTGCGTGGCGGTCATCCTCGCGCGCGAACTCATCGTCAGCGGATTCCGCATGGTCGCGGCGTCGGCGGGGCTCGTCCTCGCCGCCGATATGGTCGGCAAGGTCAAAACGACTTTTCAGGATATCTCCATCGCCATGCTGCTCGCGGGCGCGGGATTTTTCGGGATCGGTGCGGCGGAGCGCGTGTTCAACGGGATCGGCATCGTCGCCCTCGGCATCGCCGCCGTGCTCACCGTCTGGTCGGGCATCTCCTATATCGTGAAAAACAGGCAGGTGCTCGGAGAAAAACAGCAATGAAAAACGCCTGTATCGCCGTCCGCTGCAAGACGGCTCTGCCCGACGGGGAGATCTCCCGCGTGCTCGCCGCCCTCATCGAAGGCGGCTATTGCGCGGATAAGATCTTCGTCCTCGCCTCGGGCGAAATGCACGAGTTTGCCCAGACGGTCATCGAGTGCAAAAACTTTTTCGACAATGTGTTCGTCTGCGCGCACGCGGACGAACTTTCCGCGCTGCGCGGCAAAGTGCAGGAACTGCTCGGCGGCACGCTTACGGCGGGGAACAAGCGGTTTTTCTGCATCCCCGACGGAGAAGAAGGGGAACGCGCGGTGCGCGGCGAGGTGATCCCCGCGCTGCGCGAGAGCGACCCCTCGCCTCTTTCCCGCTCCTTCGTGCGGGCGGTGGGCGTCCCGTCCGGGCTTTTGAGTTCCGCGCTCGAAGAGGCGCGCGCCCGCGCGGAGGGCATCACCTTTTCCTGTCACGAAAAGGACGGCGACGTGCGCATCGAAATGCGTTATCCGGCGGATATAGCCAAATCCGCGGCAGATGAGGGGATGCGCGTTCTGGCGGGCAGGCTCGCCGATTATGTGTATGCGATAGACGATACTCCGCTCAACCGCCGCGTGTACGAGCTGCTGAAACTGCGCGGTCTGAAACTTTCCGTCGCGGAATCCTTCACGGGCGGCGGCGTCGCAAAAAAGATCATAGAGATACCCGGCGCGAGCGAGGTGCTCTTCGAGAGCGTCGTCGCCTATGACAACGGGTCGAAAATGAAGCGGCTGGGCGTATCCGCAAAGACGCTCGCCGAACAGGGCGCCGTCTCCGACGAAACCGCCTACGAAATGGCGGCGGGGCTGCTTTCCACGGGCGGCTGTACGGCGGTGCTCTCCACGACGGGCATCGCGGGGCCCGCGTCCGACGATACGCACAAGCCCGTCGGGCTGTGCTATATCGCGGCGGGCGGCAAAGAGGCGGTATATGTGTACAAGTATCTGTTCCGCGGCAGCCGCGGACAGATCACGGCGCGCGCGGTCAATCAGGCTCTGTTCCTGCTTTACAAACAGATAAAGTGACGAAAACGGCGTGTGCGTTCGGGAGAAAAAACGGAACGCCGCCGTACAGACGGATAAGAAATCTTACAATTTTACGGAGAGGTATTTATGGACAACGAAAGGCTGAAAGCACTCGACCAGGCGCTCGCGCAGATCGAGAAGCATTACGGAAAGGGCGCCATCATGAAGCTCGGGCAGGCGGCGGGCAATACGGATATAGAGGTCATCCCCACGGGCTGCCTCTCCCTCGACCTCGCTCTCGGGATCGGCGGTATCCCCCGCGGGAGGATCGTCGAGATATACGGGCCGGAATCCTCGGGTAAAACGACGGTCGCGCTGCATTGCATCGCGCAGGCGCAGAAGGCGGGCGGCATCGCGGCATTCGTCGACGCGGAGCACGCTCTCGACCCCGTCTATGCCAAAAAGCTCGGCGTCGACCTCGACAATCTGTACGTTTCCCAGCCGGACACGGGCGAACAGGCGCTCGACATCACCGATTCCCTCGTGCGCAGCGGTGCCGTCGACCTCATCGTCATCGACTCCGTTGCCGCCCTGACTCCGAAAGCGGAAATAGAAGGGGATATGGGCGATCCTCACGTCGGTCTGCAGGCGCGCCTGATGTCGCAGGCGCTCCGCAAGCTGACGGGCATCATCAACCGCTCGCACGCCTGTGTCATCTTCATCAACCAGCTGCGCGAAAAGGTGGGCATCATGTTCGGCAACCCCGAAACCACCCCGGGCGGCAAGGCGCTCAAATTCTATGCCTCCGTCCGCATCGACGTGCGCAAGGCAGATGCTTTGAAAGACAGCGAAGGCATCATGGGCAACAAGACGAAGGCGAAGATCGTGAAAAACAAGCTCGCGCCTCCCTTCAAAACGGCGGAATTCGACATCCTTTACGGCGAGGGCATCTCGCAGGAAGGCTGCATCATCGACCTCGGCTGCAACTGCGGCGTCATCGCAAAGAGCGGCGCGTGGTTTTCCTATGAAGGCGAAAAGGTCGCACAGGGCCGCGAAAAGATGCGCGATTGGCTGAAAGCAAACCCCGAAAAATCGAAAGAGATCGAAATGAAGATACGCGCCGCCTACAAGCCCGGAAAGGAAGAACCGGCGGCGGGAGAAGCGGAAAAGGCGGAGGAGTGACCGCATGAAGTACGGTTTCGTCAAGGTTGCGGCGGCAACGCCATCCATCCGCGTGGCAGACACGCGGCACAACGCCGCGGCGGTCATCGCCCGCCTGCGCGAAGCGGCGGATGCGGGCGCGGAACTCGTCGTTTTCCCGGAACTGTGCCTGTGCGGCTACACCTGCGGTGATCTGTTCGGGCAGGACGTATTGCTCGAAGGCGCCCTCGACGCGCTGCGCGAAGTCGCCCGTGCGACGCTCGGCATGCGCCTGCTCGCCTTCGTCGGCGTCCCGTTCCGCTTCGGCGGCGTGCTGTATAACTGCGCCGCCGCCGTCGGCGAAGGGAAGGTGCTCGCCCTCATCCCCAAGCGGCATCTGCCCAACTACGCAGAGTTTTACGAAAAGCGCAATTTTCAGCCTTATACGGGCGAAAATACCCGCATCCCGCTGAACGGGCAGCAGGTGCCTTTCGGAACGAAACTCATCCTCCGCTGCGCTTCCGACCCCGACTTTACCGTCGCCGCGGAACTGTGCGAAGACCTTTGGGTGCCGTCGCCGCCCTCCGTTTCCCACGCGCTCGCGGGGGCGAACATCATCGTCAACCTTTCCGCCAGCGACGAAACGGCGGGCAAGGCGGAATACCGCCGCCTCCTCGTCCGCGCGCAGTCCGCAAAGACGGTGTGCGGCTATGTCTATGCCGATGCGGGAGAAGGGGAGTCCTCGACGGACATGGTCTTTTCGGGCCACAACATGATCTGCGAGAACGGCACGCTGCTCGCGGAAAGCATGCCCTTCGGCAGCGGCTTCGCCCTTTCGGAGATCGACGTCGGCAGGCTCGCCTTCGAGCGCAGAAGGATCAATACGTTTTACGACGCCTCCGATCTGGGCGGCTATGAAACGGTGACTTTTGCGGGCGGCAGCGAGAGCTGCGCGCTCACCCGCCCCGTCTCCGCAACGCCCTTCGTCCCCGAAGGAGAAGACGCCATAGGCGAGCGCGCGGAACGCATTTTGGCCATGCAGGTCGCGGGGCTGCGCACCCGTCTGTCGCATCTGGGCGACCCGTGCGCGGTCATCGGCATCTCGGGCGGGCTTGACAGCGCCCTCGCTCTCCTCGTCGCCGCGCGCGCTTTCGACGCGCTGGGGAAAGACAGAAAGGGCATCGTCGCCGTCACCATGCCCTGCTTCGGCACGACGGGCAGAACGTACAACAATTCGCTCCGCCTCATGCAGGCACTGAATGTTACGGCGCGCACGGTGCCCATAGCGGATACCGTCCGCTCGCACTTCAAAGACATCGGCCACGACGAGAGCGTCCGGAACGCCGCCTACGAAAACGCGCAGGCGCGGGTGCGCACCCTCGTCCTCATGGATATCGCCAACGACGTCGGCGGCATCGTCGTCGGTACGGGCGATTTGAGCGAGCTTGCGCTGGGCTGGGCGACGTACAACGGCGACCATATGTCCATGTACGGCGTAAACGCATCGGTGCCCAAGACGCTGGTGAAGTACCTCATCCGCAGCGAGGCAAAGAGGCTGGGCGGCGAGGCGGAGAAAGTGCTCCGCGATATCCTCGATACGGAGATCAGCCCCGAACTGCTCCCGCCCGAAGAGGGGAAGATCGCGCAGAAGACGGAAGAACTTGTCGGCCCGTACGAACTGCACGACTTTTTCCTCTATTATGCGATCCGCTGGGGCTTTTCCCCCTCCAAAGTATATTTTCTCGCGAAGTACGCCTTTGCGGGCAGGTATGAAGACGGCACCGTCAAAAAATGGCTGGTCAGCTTTTACAGGCGTTTCTTCTCGCAGCAGTTCAAGCGTTCCTGCCTTCCCGACGGCGTTAAGGTCGGCTCGGTCACGCTCTCGCCGAGGGGCGACTGGCGTATGCCCTCCGATGCCGTCGCAGATCTCTGGCTGCAAGAGGCGGAAGGGCTGAAATAAATTGCATAAAACGGCATTTTTTTGCATACGCATAAAGAGTTTCGGTTAACAACCGAAACTTTTTTGTGCCGTCCGCACATTATTTTTCGGATAGCGTTGACTTTTTTGCGGCAATCATGTATAATTGTTATTGAAGTATAAATAAGAAGGATGCGGCGGGAAGCACCGCAGTTTCCTCGCTTTTTTATATATTCAAGTTTATTTTCACGGGAGGCATTTTCGATGGTATCAGCGAATTTGAGCTTCCTGTTTCTTGCAGGCACGGTGCCGGTCGGTTTATTCGTCGGCGTGCTTGTCGGCGCTATTGTTGTCATTGGTGCGGCAGGTTTCTTTATCGGTTTCCTTCTCCACAAAAAGAACACGGAGAAGAAGATCGGCGAAGTCAACCAAAGGATCAAAGTAATGCTTGACGAAGCGGAAAGCGAGAGCAAAGCATTAAAAAAGGAAGCAATTTTAGAGGCAAAGGAACAGGACTTAAAGTTAAGGAACGAATTTGAGCGCGAATCGAAAGAAAAGCGGCTCGAACTTCAGAAGGCGGAACAGCGCCTCATGCAGAAGGAAGACAACCTCGACAAAAAAGAGGACGCCCTGCAAAAGAGGTCTGATTCTCTCGAACAGCAGCAGAAGAACCTCGTCCGTCAGGAGGGCGAGATCAAAAAAATGCAGGAAAAGGTCGCCCATCAGCACGACCTGATGGTGCAGGAGCTTGAAAAGGTCGCCCAGCTCACGCGGGAAGAAGCAAAACAGGCCCTGACCGACAGCATTCTCGAAGAGACGCGGCACGACGTCGCCGTGCAGGTGCGCAACATCGAGCAGCAGGCGAAGGACGAGGCGGATGCGAACGCCAAAAAGATCATAAGCCTCGCCATCCAGCGCTGTGCGTCCGACCACGCATCGGAGATCACCGTTTCGGTGGTGCCGCTGCCGAACGACGACATGAAGGCGCGCATCATCGGCCGCGAGGGCAGGAACATCCGCGCCCTTGAAAACGCCACGGGCATCGAACTCATCATCGACGATACGCCGGAGGTCGTCATTCTCTCCGGTTTTGACCCCGTCCGCAGGGAAGTCGCCCGGCTCTCCCTTGAAAAGCTGATCAACGACGGCCGCATCCATCCCGCCCGCATCGAGGAAACGGTGGAAAAGGTCAGAAAGGAACTCGACCAGCAGATCAAGGAAAACGGCGAAGCGGCGATGTTCGAGGTCGGCATCTTCGGCATCCATCCCGAACTTATCAAGCTGCTCGGCAGGCTCAAATACAGGACGAGTTACGGGCAGAACGTGTACAAGCACTCCATAGAGGTCGCGCAGCTCGCCGGCATGATGGCGGCGGAGCTGGGGCTTGACGTCAACCTCGCCAAGCGTGCGGGCCTGCTGCACGATATCGGCAAGGCTGTCGACCACGAGCAGGAGGGCACGCATATCCAGATCGGCGCCGATCTCGCCAAAAAATACAAAGAGAGCGCAAACGTCATCAATGCCATCGCGGCGCACCACGGCGACGTGGAGCCGAAGACCGTAGAGGCTGTCCTCGTGCAGGCGGCAGACGCCATCTCGGGCGCACGCCCCGGCGCGCGCAGGGAAACGAGCACCAACTACGTCAAGCGCCTCGAACAGCTCGAGTCCATCGCCGCTTCTTTCAAGGGCGTCGACAAGAGTTATGCCATTCAGGCGGGCCGCGAAGTGCGCGTCATCGTCAAACCCGAACAGATCGACGACGCGCAGACGGTATTCCTCGCGAAAGACATCGCCAAAAAGATCGAACAGGAACTCGAGTATCCCGGGCAGATCAAAGTCAACGTCATCCGCGAATACCGCAGCGTAGAATACGCGAAATAAGTTTTTTGCAGGGAGCGGAGATTCCGCTCCCTCAATTTTTATACGGGAAGACCCGCGGACAACCCGCGGGTCTTCCCGTATACGGCGAGCGCGGCAAAAGCCGCGCTTTTTTTGCGCCCTTTTCCGTCATATCCTTTCCGCTTGCGCAATATACATAAGTATGCGTGCGGAGGAGGGGAAGAAGATGCTCGAATTTCTCACGGACAACCTTCGGCAGGCGCTGCTCAACGTGAACATGAACAGCGTCTACGAACTGCGCGTGCGCGCGAGTAAGCCCGTCGTCGTGAATTACGGCGGGGAATACACCTTTCTCGGGGCAAAGGGCATCACGCCGCACATCGGTTCCGCCCTCATCGCGAGCTATTCGGATATCGAAACCATCATCTACCGCGCGAGCGAATATTCCGTCTATACCGTCAACGACAGGCTTCGCCGCGGTTTTCTGACGGGTGCGGGCGGCGAACGTATCGGGCTTGCGGGCAGTTTTGTCTATGAAAACGGGAACACGTTCACCATAAAAGAAGTCACCTCGCTGAATATCCGCGTCCCGCACGAAGTGCGCGGCTGCGGCGAAGTTATCTATCGTACCTGCTTCCGCAAGGAATTGAAGAGCGCGCTCATCCTCTCGCCGCCGGGCAGGGGAAAGACCACCATCCTGCGCGACCTTACCCGCCTCATATCCGCGCACAGGTTTCTCAACGTCCTCATCAACGACGAGCGCAACGAGATCGCCGCCGCCGACCGCGATTTTTCCCTCGATACGGGCGCGTTCAGCGACGTCATCCGCTATACGGACAAGCGCGACGCGCTCACGGCCGCCGTGCGCGCCATGCGCCCCGATCTCATCGTGACGGACGAGCTCGTCAGCGAAGAGGAACTGGAAGCCGTCGCCGCCTGCGTGCGCAGCGGGGTGGAAGTGCTCGCCTCCGCGCATTTCAGGGATATCGAAAGCATGTGTGCGTCGCCGCCCTTTGCCCGTGCTCTCCGCGAGCGGATATTCGGCTATTATATCCTCCTATCCCGCGAGGGGATCGGCCGGGTGGCGGGCATCTACGGGGCAGACCTTTCCCCGGTGGCGGTATGCTGAAATTCCTGCTCTGCGTCCTCGCGTTGGGCGGCTGCATGGCGGCGGCATATCTTTTTACGCGGAAGTACAAGCTCCGCCGTGCGTTTTTTTACGACCTCGACCTCTTCAACGAACGGCTGGTGAACGAGGTCAGCTATACCCGCGTGCCTCTTCCCGTCTTTGTGGAAAAGTATACGTTCGGCGGCGATTTCAAAAAGATGCTCGACGGCAAAAAAGAGGATTTCGGCAGGGAAAATTACTCCTTTTCTTACCTGACGGGCGAGGAGAGGAAATTCCTTTCCGACTATTTTCTGCTCGTAGGCAGGAGCGATGCTGCCTCCCAGCGTACATATCTCTCCGCCGTCCGCGGCGAGATCGGCGAGCGCAGGCGCGCGGCGGAAGACGCATACAAAAAATATTTTGCTCTGTACATGAAGCTGGGTTTTCTCGCGGGGCTGATCCTCATTATCCTGATCGTGTGAACAAGAGGAGGAAGAGCGTGGATATAGACGTCATCTTTAAGATCGCCGCGGTGGGCATCCTCGTGACCATTGTCTGCCAGATACTGAAAAAGTCCGACCGTGAAGACATAGCAACGATCGTCAGCCTTGCCGGGCTGGTCATCGTCCTCGCCGTCGTACTCGACATGGTCGTCGGGCTGTTCGATTCGGTGCGGAATATCTTTGACCTGTTCTGAATATGGAACTCGTGAGGATCATCGGCGTCGGGCTGGTCACGGCGATCGCCGCCCTCCTGCTGAAAGGAACGAAGCCCGAACTCGCCTTTGCCGTAACGATAGCGGGTGCGGTCATCGTTCTGATCTTTTCTCTCGACCTGCTTGCCGCCACCTTCGGTATCTTTGCGGAGATCGGCGAAAAGACGGGCATAGACAGCGCGCTCATCCGCATCATCATCAAGATCGTAGCCATCGGTTATCTCGTCGAATTTGCCGCCGGGGTCGTGGAGGATTTCGGCTCGAAAAGCATAGCGGACAAACTTATCTTTGCGGGGAAGGTGGTCATCTTTTCGGTCTCCGTACCCGTCATCCGCACGATGGTCTCGCTCATCGGCAGTTTTCTGGAGTTGGTATGAAAGGCAGGAAAGCGATATTCCGCGCCGCCGCGGCGCTGATCGTCCTGCTGCTCCTCTTCGCCCTCCCGTTTATTCCCGCGGGAGCGGATACGGAGGCGGGAGGGCAGGGGGAGGAACTTCTGGGAAGCGTGGAAGATCTGCTCGGCAGTCTGGATACGGAAGAGCTGGAAAAATATCTCGCTACGCTCACGGAGCAGCAGCGCGAACTGTTCGGCGGCAGCTTCTCCGACAAGATACTTTCCGTAATAAACGGCGACTTTTCTCTCGATTACGGGAACGCGTTTTCCGCCCTGCTCGGCACGGCTTTCGGCGATCTGTCCGAACTGCTGCCCGTATTCTGCGCGATCTGTGCGGTCGCATTGCTCTGCGGGATACTCGACAGGTTCAAGAGCGCCTTTGCGGAGCAGGGGACTGCAAAGATCATCTTTTTTGTCGGCTATGCCTCCGTGCTCGTCCTCATCCTTTCCACCCTGACGGGCATCGTTTCGGACAGCATAGCCGCAGTCGGTTCGCTTCAAGCGCAGATGCAGGCCGTTTTCCCCGTCCTGCTCACGCTCATCGCCACGAGCGGCGGTTCGGTGTCGGTGGCGGTATACCAGCCCGCGGTGCTCTTTCTCAGCGAAACCGTCGTCGGCATCGTGACGGGCGCGGTATTTCCGCTCGCGGTGCTGATCTGCGTGCTCAACATGGTGGGGAACATGAGCGGGGAGATCAGACTGAAAAACTTCTCCGCCCTCTTTGCAAGCATCATCAGGTGGGTGCTCGGGCTGTCTCTCGCGGCTTTCACCGTCTTTCTCACGGTACAGGGCATCACTTCCGCGACTTATGACGGGCTTTCCTTCAAAGCTGCGAAATACGCCCTCTCCAATTCCGTCCCCATCATCGGCGGATTCCTCGGCAGCGGGTTCGACCTCGTCGTCGCGGGCAGCGTCCTGATCAAAAATTCGGTAGGCTCCTGCGCCGTTCTGCTGCTCGCGCTCGTGCTCGCCGTCCCGCTCGTTCAGCTCATCGTCTATAATCTTTTTCTTAAACTTGCGGCAGCGGTGGCGGAGCCCGTCGGCGACGCGCGCATCACGTCCTTTCTGTCCTCTCTCTCCGGCACGGTCAATTACTTTACGGCGGGGCTGCTCGCGGTGGGGTTCATGTATTTTGTTACGATGCTGCTCCTCATCTGCTCCTCCAACGCGCTCTTCTGATGGAAGGCTATATCCTCGCCGTGTGCGGTGCCGTCATCCTGTCCGCGCTCGTGACCATTCTCCTGCCGGAGGGGAAAACGGGAAAGTTCATCAACGGGATGCTGCGCGTGTTCTGCGTTGCGGTCATGCTGGTACCGCTCTACGGTATGTTTGAAAAGTTCGGCGCGCCGTCCCTGCCCGAGGGCGGCTCGGAAGAGGTCGCCCTCGACGAGAGTTTTATGGAGCGCGTGTTCTCCGAACAGGCGCTTGCCCAGGCAGAGGCGCTCGAAACGTCGCTGTCGGAGGATCCGGGTATTTCCGTTTCGGCGGAGATCTTGTGGGAATGTGTCGAATATGCCTATACGGTGCGCGAAGTGCGCATCGAAATCGAAAATTTCGGAATATACGGCGAAGACGAGCATATATTTGTTATAGAGCAGGTCAGAAGCCGCATATCCGAACTGTTCGGAGATCCGGAGGTCATTATCTATGAGTGAATCCGTCGTATCCAGAGTCGGGGCGCGCCTGAAAGGCGGGAAGGTTCTCGAGGTCGCCGTTGTCCTGCTCCTCGCCGTCGTCGTGGCGGCGGTGATATTCTGCGCCGTCCGCGGCGGAGGGGAGGAGACGCCTTCTTCGCAGGAATATGCCGACGTGCTCGGCGGCCGCCTTGCGTCCATTCTGTCGCAGATCGAGGGCGCGGGAGAGGTGGATGTGCTCGTCACCGTCGAATCGGACGGAGAAAAGGTCATCGCCACCGAAACCACCGTTGAGGAGGACGGCACCGTCGTGACCGTTCCCGTGTTTTCGGGAGGCGAAGTGGTCGTCCTCGAAGAAAAAAATCCCGCCATCACGGGCGTGCTGATCGTAGCGGAGGGCGCAAACAACCTCGACGTGCGCTTTTCCCTGCTCGAAGCGGCGGCGTCCGTTCTGAATATAAACCAAAGCATAATCAAAGTATACACAAAGGGCGGCAGCGTATAAAAAGCAATAAAAAGGAGTATAAAGTGATGTCCAAGACCAAAAAGATCGTGATCATGTCGGGGCTGGTGCTGCTTCTTGCGGTCACAGCCGTATTCAACTTCGTGCTCGCGGGCAGCGTAGACGGCAACGCCGACGGCGGCGTGACGGCGGCGAATTATTTCTCCACCTACCGCACCGAGCGCACGACCACCCGCAACGAAGAGCTTTTGCAGCTCGATTCCATCCTCGAAAGTACGGAAGCGGGCAGCAGCGCTTATGAAGAGGCGATGGCGCTCAAGCTCGAGATCGTCGGCATCATGGAACGCGAATTGCTGCTCGAAACGTACATCAAGTCGCTCGGGTATTCCGACGCCGTCGTCAGCATCGGGCTGGATTCCGACAACGTGAACGTGTTCGTGAATGCGACCGAACTTGCATACAACGACTTCCTTTCCATCTACAATATCCTGACCGAAGAGGCGGGCTGCGACCCCGCAAACGTAAATATTATGCCGATAAATTCGGAAAGTTGATCAAAATACTGTTCAATTTCCGAAAAATATGGTATAATAACAAAAAAGAAGTACTTTGGAGAAGGCAGGATGGCTATTTTCAGGCGCGTCCCTCCGGACGGGCAGAAGGGGAAAGTTTCATACAATTCCGGGATCGTCGGCAAGATCATCAGCCTCGCCGTCGCGGAGATCGAAGGCGTGGAGATGCTGGCGAACAAAAAGCGCGGGCTGAAACTGTATTTTGAAAAAGACGGCGTCTATGCGGACATCTCCGTCCGCGTCGACTACGGGTACAACGTCCCCGAGGTCGCTTTCAAGATCCAGCAGTCGGTCAAACACAACGTGGAAGCCATGACGAAATACAAGGTCGCCAAAGTCGACGTGTATGTCGTGGACGTCGAGTTCCTCGCCGACCGCGCGGCAGACTGAAGGTTATTTATTTCCTCTCGGCATCCGGGGGGAAATATTTCCGTTTAACGGCAATTTTTACACGGGTATACGGTACGGTAAACATGAGAAGCAACGCAAGAGAATGTGCATTCAAGATCATCTTCGCCTCGCTCTTTGCTCCCGAAGAAGGGTATCAGCGCGGCATCCTGAAAACTTTCGGTCTGACCGACGAAGAGCGCGCCTATGCGGAGCGCATCCTCGGCTGCGTGCATGAGCACGAAGCGGAGCTGATCGAAGAGCTCAACCGCCTTTCCGTCGGCTTTTCCGACAAGCGTATGTTCCCCGCGGACAAGAGCCTCCTGCTCATGGCGCTCGCGGAGATCCGCTATTTCGACGACGTTCCCGACGTCGTCGCGGTCGACGAAGCGGTCGGTCTGGCAAAAAAATATTCCACGGAAAAGAGCGTCGGGTTCGTCAACGGCGTACTCGCCGCCGCAATAAACGGAGGACAGGCATGAGCGTACTCATCGACGGAAAGGCGCTGGCGCAGGAACTGCGCGGCGAGATCAGGGAGCGCGCGGAAAAGTTCCGCGCCGAACGCGGAAAAGAGATCGGGCTCGCCGTCGTGCTGGTGGGGGAAGACCCCGCCTCGCAGGTCTACGTCCGCAACAAGATAAAGGCGTGCGAAGAGGTCGGCATCAAGTCCTTTTCCTATCATCTGCCTTCGGATGTGTCCGAAGGGGAAGTGCTCGCGCTCGTCGACGAGCTCGTCGCCGCCGAGAGCGTCCACGGGATCCTCGTGCAGCTCCCGCTGCCGAAGCATCTCGACGAGCGGAAGATCCTGCGCCGCATCCCTCCCGCAAAGGATGTGGACGGTTTCTGTGCCGAAAATGTGGGCAACCTCGCGATGAACAGGGAGACCATCGTTGCCTGCACTCCCTTCGGCGTGATGAAGATGCTCGAAAAGTACGGCATCGACCCGAAGGGGAAAAACGCCGTCGTTCTGGGCAGGTCGAACATCGTCGGCAAACCGATGGCGATGCTGCTGCTCAACGCGGACGCCACCGTCACCGTCTGCCACAGCAAAACGAAAAACCTGAAAGAGGTCTGCGCGGCGGCGGATATCCTCGTCGTCGCCATCGGCAGGGCAAAATTCGTGACCGCCGACATGGTCAAAGAGGGCGCCGTCGTCATCGACGTGGGCATGGACCGCGACGAAAACGGAAAGCTCTGCGGCGACGTAGACTTTGAAGGCGTGAAAGGCAAGGCTTCTTACATAACCCCCGTGCCCGGCGGCGTGGGGCCCATGACCATTACGATGCTGCTGTACAACACCGTGCTGGCGGCGACAAGGAGCTGACATTTGGATACCTTTTTACAGAAGACGGAAGAACTGCGCGCCGCATTCGAGGCGGCGCTTGCCCGTTATCTCCGGGAGCTGCGCGTCCGTCCCGACGTGCTTTCGGACAGTATGCGCTATTCGCTGAATGCGGGCGGAAAGCGCATCCGCCCCGTACTCATGTTCGCATCGGCGCAGATGCTGGGCGGAAAGGTGCAGGACGTGGAGAACCTTGCCCTCGCCCTCGAAATGATTCACACCTATTCGCTCATCCACGACGATCTTCCCGCAATGGACGACGACGATTTCCGCCGCGGAAAGCCCTCCTGCCACAAAGTATTCGGCGAAGGGCAGGCGATACTCGCGGGAGACGCGCTGCTCAACGAGGCGTATTCCCTCTGCTTTGAAGAATGCGGCAAGGGAAAGACGTACCTCGCCGCCGCGCGTGTGCTCTGCGGCAATGCAGGCGCCTGCGGCATGGTCGCGGGGCAGGCGGCGGATCTGTTCTACGCCGGCAAAGAAGCGGGGCAGGCGGAGGCGGAATTCATCATGCTGAACAAGACGGCGAAGATGATACAGAGCGCCGTCACCGTCCCCGCTTACGTTTACGGGGCGGACGAAAACATCATCGCCATCCTCGGCGAATACGGCAAAAATCTCGGCTGCCTTTTCCAGATCACCGACGACCTCCTCGACGTGAAGGGCAGCTTCGAGCAGCTCGGCAAGACGGCGGGGAAAGACGCAAAGGAAAACAAGCTCTCCGCCGTCGCGCTGCTCGGCGAGGAGGGGGCGGAGGCGCTCGCGGACAAGTACTGCGCGATCTGTCTGAAACTGCTCGGCGAACTGCCGTATGAGTGCTCCTATCTGGAAGAGATGACGCGCGCGGTGCGCGCGCGCGAAAAGTAAAATGCGCCTCGATAAGTTCCTCGCGGAGCGGTTTTCCTCCCGCACGAAGGCGGCGCGGGCGATCGGGAAGGGGCTTGTGACGGTGAACGGAAAGGCCGCCTCGGCAGCAACGGAGGTGTTCGGGAACGAGGATATCCGCGTCGAAGAAGAGAATGCCTTCGTGTCTGAGGGCGGGGCAAAGCTGGAAAAAGCTCTTTCCGAATTCGGCGCCGACGTTTCCGGCAAGGTCTTTGCGGACTTGGGCGCGAGTACGGGCGGCTTTACCGACTGTCTTCTCCGCCGCGGCGCCGCCCGCGTCTTTGCGGCAGACGTAGGCACGTCGCAGCTGGCGGCAAGCCTTGCCGCCGATGCCCGCGTTACCGTCATGGACGGCGTGAACGCCCGCTATTTGAGAGCGGACGATTTTCCCTGCCCGCTCGACGGCGTGACGGCCGACCTCAGTTTTATCTCTCTCGGGCTTGTCCTGCCCGCCGTTGCCGGGCTGCTCGCGGAGGGGAAAGAGGCGTACGTCCTCGTCAAGCCGCAGTTCGAGTGCGGAGGGAAGGGGCAGAACAGGCGCGGCATCGTGACCGATGCGGCGGCGCGCAGAGCCGCCGTGGAAAAGGTCGCTGCCGAAGCGGAGGGATGCGGGTTCCGCGTCGGGGGTATCTCCCGCGCGCCGCTGCGCGAAAAAAAGAACGTGGAATATGTATTGCGTCTGATCCGCGGAAGCGGGACGCATGCGGACGTCGGAGAAATGCTCCGTCTTGCAGACGGACGGTAAAACGGATGAAAAACGAACGTTACACGGAGGCGCAGAAAAGATTGTTGAAGGGTGCGCCGAAAGATCTGTCCGGGGAGGAACGCGATTTCCTGCGGCGCATGCTGCTGCCGAGGAAGCGCTATCTCCCGCAGTCCGAAGAGGAAGGCTGTTCCCTCGTGCGCGATATCGTCGGAGAGCAGAAACTCGGCTGTTTCTGCCGCGTACGGGAAGAAATTTCCGCCCGCTACGGCGCGGAAGGCAGATGGGGTGCCGGCGATTCCCGCTGGCGGCTGTTTTATCGCTTTTCGCGCGGCGGACGCCCGTTCTGCTCATTCGGCATGGATCTGAACACCCTTCACCTGATCCTGCCCTTCGGCTTGCGCGAACGGGAAACGTTTGAAAGGATGCGCGATACCTTTTCCCTGCTCGGCATTTGCTGGACGTATGACATGATCGCCGTCAACGGCCGCGGCTACAAAGAATTGAAGTACGACGTTTCCGATCCCGCCATCCGGGAAGATCTCTTTCGCCTGCTCGACATCAAGGCGGGCAGGCTGAAATGAAAAAGGCGCGCCTTGCAGGGCGCGCTTTCCTTTACGGTTTATTTTTCCGGGCGGGGCGGGCGTATATTTTCAAAGATAAAGTTATCCGCATATCTCTCCGCCCGCCCGAGGCCGTCCTCGTCGCATACCGTCCAGCAGAGGAGGAGCGTATCCTTTCTCCTCGCCCTTCCGAAGGGCAGGTCGCCGACGCGGTAACTGATAAAGTCGGGCTCTGTCAGAAAATTCAGGCACATATGCTTGACGACGTACCATTTCGGTGTAAATTTTTCGTAAAAGCAGCCGAGCTGCCCGCGCAATATGTGCGGAGCCAGTTTTTTTACCCACAGCAGGATGCGCGGGTCGAAAGACTGCACCGCAAATTCGATCCCGCTCCCTTCGAGCAGGGCGAGCGACTTTTCGGCAAGTTCCCTTCGGGGAGCGACGTCTTTCAGTTCGAGCAGAAGGGGCGTTCCGCTTGCGGCGAGCAGGGGGACAAGCTCTGCGAGCGCGGGGATATGTTCGGCGCTCCCGCCGAGGCGGAGCGCCTGCAGCTGTTTCAGGGTAAGATCGGAAACCTTTCCCGCCGTTCCGGTCATGCGCAGGGTGTCTGCGTCGTGTATGAGTACGGGCACGCCGTCCGCGCTTAACCGCACGTCCGTTTCTATCGCGTATCCGGCTTCCGCCGCGGCGCGGAATGCGGGCATGGAATTTTCCGGGAATTGTCCGTGCAGGCCGCGGTGCGCGACGGGCAGGCGGCGCAGAAAGCTGTTTTCCGGGATGCGCATTTTGTTTTCCTCCGTATAAAAACATTGTATCATATCCCGGCATTTTTTACAATTCATTTGCCAATTTCCGCAAATTTTACTATAATAGTAAGGAACATTTTTTGCAACCGGAGTATATATGCCCAAACCGAACCGAAATATCCGAAATTTCTGCATCATCGCCCACATAGACCACGGCAAGAGCACCATCGCCGACCGCCTCATGGAACTTACGGGCCAGGTATCCGAGAGAGACATGGAAGATCAGCTCCTCGACTCGATGGAGCTGGAACGCGAAAGGGGGATCACGATCAAACTCACGCCCGTCCGTATGTACTATACGTCGGACGACGGGCGGGAGTATGAACTCAACCTCATCGACACGCCCGGCCACGTCGACTTCACCTACGAGGTCTCCCGCTCTCTCGCAGCCTGCGAGGGGGCCATCCTCGTTGTGGACGCCACGCAGGGGATCGAGGCGCAGACGCTCGCAAACGTCTATCTCGCCCTCGAAAACGACCTCGAGATCGTGCCGGTGATCAATAAGATAGACCTGCCTTCTGCCGACATCGAGGGCACGAAAAAAGAGATAGAGGACGTCATCGGGCTGGACGCCTCCGACGCCCCGTGCGTTTCGGCAAAAGAGGGGACGAACATCCGCGATATCCTCGAAAGCATCGTAAAGCGCATCCCCGCGCCCGACGGCGACACCGAAGCGCCGCTGAAAGCGCTCATCTTCGACAGCTATTACGACAACTACAAGGGCGTCATCCTCTTCGTCCGCGTCAAAGACGGTGGCGTGAAGGTCGGAGACGTCATCCGCACCTTCCGTTCGGACAAGCAGTTCGAGGTGACGGAAGTGGGCGCGTTCAGCCCGGGGCTTACGCCGAAAACTGCGCTGCTCGCGGGAGAAGTCGGCTATATCGCCGCCAGCATCAAGAGCATACAGGACGTCGCCGTGGGCGACACCGTTACCGGCGCCCTGCGCCCCGCCCCCGAACCGCTGCCCGGCTATAAAAAGGTACAGCCCGTCGTTTTCTGCGGCATTTATCCTTTGGACGGCAGCAAATTCAACGATCTGAAAGAGGCGCTCCTCAAATTGCAGCTCAACGACGCCTCCCTCATCTTCGAGCCGGATACCTCCGTCGCGCTCGGCTTCGGCTTCCGCTGCGGTTTTCTGGGACTGCTGCACATGGAGATCATACAGGAGCGCATCGAGCGGGAATTCAATCTCGATATCATCACGACCGCGCCTTCCGTCTCCTATAAAGTGCACAAGACGGACGGAACGGAGCTGTTCGTCGACAATCCTTCCCATCTGCCCGACCAGACGGATATAGAGTATATGGAGGAACCCGTCGTAAAGGCGGAGATCTACTCTCCGCCCGAATATATCGGCTCCATCATGGATCTCTGTCAGGAAAAGCGCGGCATATTCAAGGATATGACCTATCTCGACGAAAAGCGGGTGCGCCTGCTCTATACGCTGCCCCTCAACGAGATCATCTATGACTTCTTCGATCAGATAAAGTCGCGCACGCGCGGCTATGCGAGTTTCGACTACGAACTCATAGGCTACGAACGCAGCGAACTCGTCAAACTTGATATCCTTCTCAACGGAGAGGTGTGCGACGCGCTCTCCATGATCGTGCATAAAGACAGGGCGTATCCCCGCGGCAGGGAACTTGCCGAAAATCTGAAGGAGGCGATTCCCCGTCAGCTCTTCGAGATCCCCGTACAGGCTGCGGTGGGGGGCAAGATCATCGCCCGCGAAACGGTGAAGGCTGTCCGCAAAGACGTCCTCGCCAAGTGCTACGGCGGCGACATTACCCGCAAAAAGAAGCTTCTCGAAAAGCAGAAAGAGGGTAAAAAGCGGATGCGCAGCATAGGTTCCGTCGAAGTGCCTTCCGAGGTATTCATGTCCATTTTGAAAACAAACAAATAAAAGCGCTTGTTTTCACGGTATTCTGCGTGACATAGAACGTGTTTTTAATCGGTAATTTGTAAAAATATGGCAAAAACAGTTATCCTCGATTTTTACGGCACCGTCGTGCATGAAGCGCACGCGCTGCTCGACCGCATCGCCGAAGTGTTCCGTGCAGGCGGGGCGCGCTGCGGCAACGCGGAGATCCATGCGCTGTGGTGGAGATATTTCTCATCCGCCTGCGATGCGGCGCACGGCGCTGCTTTCCGTCCGCAAAAAGAACTGTATGCCCCGGCGCTTTGCAGGATGGAGGCGGATACGGGCGCGTCGGTCGACGTGCCTTCCCTCGTCGATGAGATCGTCACCTTTTCCCGCTCTTCTGCGCCCTTTGACGATTCTCTGAAATTTCTGCGCGAATGCCCGCTGCCCGTGTGCATCCTTTCCAACATAGACGATTCCGAACTCGGATATATGATCGCCAAAAACGGGCTCGCGCCCGCGGGAGTCTGGACGAGCGAAAGGGCGCGTGCCTATAAGCCGCGCAGAGAGATCTTTGAAAGCGGACTGAAAGCGTTCGGGCTGCGCCCGGAGGAGGCTCTCTATCTCGGAGATTCGCTCCGCAACGATTATTTCGGCGCGCGCGGTGCGGGTATCCTGTCCGTCTGGCTGAACAGGCTCGGCGAAGCTGTCCCGTCAGGCGTGGAATTGTGGGCGCCCGATCTATATTCTGCACTTCCGATCGTGGAGGAGTGGAAAAATGCAGAATAATTTTTTTGCGCGCGTCTATGAAGCGGTAAAAGATATTCCGTGCGGCAAAGTCGCCTCCTACGGGCAGATCGCGCGGCTGTGCGGAAACCCGCGTTCTTCGAGAGCCGTCGGGTATGCTCTGCACGTCAACCCGTACCCGGGCGTCGTCCCGTGTCACCGCGTCGTCAACAGGGAGGGGCGGCTTGCTCCCGCCTTCGCTTTCGGCGGGGCGCAGATACAGAAGGAACTGCTCGAAAAGGAAGGTGTGCCCGTAGAAGAACGCGAAGGTTTATATTACGTTGATATGGGCATTTATTGCTGGAATATTCAAAAATAAACAGTATTATGTCAGGCATAATGCGCTGAAATTCGGTGGTTTCTATGGCAGGTATCTACGTTCATATCCCTTTCTGTAAATCCAAGTGCCGCTATTGCGACTTTACTTCTTACCCGGGCAAACTCTGCTTTGCCGAGGCATACATGGCGTGCGTCTATAAAGAGATGAAGCTGCGGGCGGACGAACTGAAGAACAAAAAGTTCGATACCGTCTATTTCGGGGGAGGAACGCCGTCCGTCATCGACGCGAAACTCATCGCCGGGGCGATGCGCCGCATCCGCGAATGTTATGATCTTGCGGAGAATGCCGAAGTGACCATCGAGATGAACCCCGGCACTGTCGACGCGGAAAAGATCGGCATCTATAAGCGTGCGGGCATCAATCGCTTTTCGGTCGGGCTGCAGTCGGCGTCGGATGCCGACCTCGAAGAGCTCGGCAGGACGCATACGGCGGCGGATTTTGCCGAAGCCTGCCGCCTTCTCGGCGATGCCGAGAAGAGCGCGGATATCATGATCGGGCTGAAAGGGCAGACGCCTGCCGGGGTCGAACAATCGATCCGCTTTGCGGCGGACTGCGGCGCGGATCATATTTCCATGTATGCGCTCACCCCCGAAGACGGGACGCCGATCTATTCCGATTACCTCAACGGCGACCTGCCCGGCCCCGACGAGGTCGCCGCCCTCTATGACGGCGGCAGGGCGCTTCTGTCAAAACTCGGCTTCATGCGCTACGAGGTGTCCAACTTCGCGAAGCCGGGGCACCGTTCCCGCCATAATCTGAATTATTGGCGCAGAGGGGAATACATCGGTTTCGGCGTCGCCGCGAGTTCTTTCATGAACTCCCGCCGCTTTACGAACACCCGCGATCTCGACGACTATATCAAATGTATCCTCACCGATCATTATCCCGTCGTCGACAACGAACTTATCGAAGGGGAAGATGCGAAGTTTGAGATGGTCATGCTCGCCTTCCGCACATCCGAAGGGCTGAGCCTTGCCGCATACAAGAACGCCTTCGGCACGGATTTCCCCGTCGATTTTTTTGAGCCGCTCAAAAAGAACGTAAACTATCTCGAATACGAGAACGGAAGGGTGCGCATAAAGGATGAATATCTCTATGTGCAAAACGAGATACTGATGGACTTTTTGCACTGATCTGCATAGTACTCTGTACGGCGTTTTTCAAAATAAAAAAGGAAGAGGAGACGGTCTCCTCTTCCTTTTTTATCTCGTTTCTCTCGTGGCGAGCAGTTCTCCGCTCTCCGCATCGGCGAGCATGGCATAGGTCACGCCGTTCCTGTCCGTAAGGCCGACGTAATAATAGCATTTCCCGTTTTCATGCAGCAGGCGCACATACAGCTCTCCCGCAAAGTTCCTGCCGTTCTCGAGCGCGGCAAACCTTTCCCGTTCTGCCGAAGAGAGGGAGGAGAGCAGGCCGGAAAGCGATATTTCCTTTCCGCTCTTCACGCTCGCCGCAGTCACGGCGACGGGTTCGGCGCCCTCCGTGTCTGTCACGGAAAAGACGATTTCCTTTTCCGTCGGGCAGGGCAGCGAGCGCGAAAAGGTATGCACCATGCGCACGCTGTCGAAAGACAGCTCCTCTTCGTATTCCGTTCCCCCGACGGAGAAGGTAAGGATATATGTCTTTGTGTTGTCGGGCGCGGAAAGCGCCGCTTCGAACAGGTCGCTCATTTCCCCCGCGTTCCCGTCCGCTTCGTAAGGGTATTCCCTTTGGGAGAAGGAAGCAAATACGCTGTACCCGCCCGAAGTCCCTTCATAGATGTCGCTGCGGTATTCGGAAACATATTCCGTGAGGTCTGCGGAGGCTGCGCAGCCTCCGAAAGCGAGAGCAAGGGCCGCCGCGGCAAGCGCGGAGGCGAACAGTTTCTTTTTCATCTTTACACCGTCCGGAAAGAGTTTTTCTTTATCTGAAACTATTCTATTTTTTCCGCGCCGCAAACATGATTATTTCACAAAATAAAGTTGCATTTTTTCCGCGCGTATGCTAAAATAGATGAAATAACGGGAGGGGCCGAACGGCTCCTTCGCCCGGGTACGGCGTGCAGATGATCTGCGGCAGGGAGCAGGCATGGGTAAACTCATCGCAAAAACAGCGGCATATACGCTCGCCGCGGTCATAGCGGCGGCGCTCATTCTTTTCGGCGTCGTCAGCCTTGCCGCGCCCTCTGCGATGGCGTCTTTTACCGACGCTCTCGGCATGGACGGCGCCTGCGCCTGTTATTCCGTGGAAGCTGCGGATCGTTCCGGCGCGACCGACGATCTCGCGCTCGCGGCAGAGCGCAGCTACGCGGCGGAGCATTACGAAGACGCCGCGGCATGCGGAACGCGCCTCCTCGGCGCTGCCGATTTCGCGGATTACTGCGCCTCGCGCGACGCCGCCACGGCGGGTTCCTCCCTTATCGGCGGCAGCTATGCGCAGTATGCGGCGGGGATCACGGCAAGCGCGCAGTATTATATCGGGGAGAAGGCGGAAGCTCTTTCTACGGCGACGGACGCGCTCGGCGGCGGATTTCCGCAAAACAATGCCGTCGTCTACCTCGTCGATGCGGCGCAGGGGAAGGGCGACGTTTCCTTCTGCGCGGATATTCTCTCCGCTCTCGAAGGGTATTCCCCGTCTGCGGAAGACGAAGGGGAATTTACTGATTTTCTCGCGCAGCTGCGCGGATATTGCGCCTGAATCGCCTCTTTGCGCGAAAGGGCGCTTTTCCTATCGTTTCAGATTTAACATTTGCAGATAAATTCAACGAAAAAGGAGATGCTTATGAACAAAAAGATCGTGCAGGAAGGTCTGACCTTTGACGACGTGCTGCTCATTCCCGCGGCATCCGACGTGCTCCCTTCGCAGGCAGACCTGCATACGCAGCTGACGGACGACATACGCCTGAATATCCCGCTTATGAGCGCGGCAATGGATACGGTGACGGAGAGCAAACTTGCCATCGCCATCGCGCGCGAGGGCGGCATAGGCATCATCCATAAAAACATGACCATAGAGGAGCAGGCGAGCCAGGTCGACAAGGTCAAGCGCAGCGAACACGGCGTCATCACCGACCCGTTTTTCCTCGCGCCCGACAACAGCGTGCGCGAGGCGGTCGCTCTCATGGAGCGGTACAAGATCAGCGGCGTGCCCATCACCAAAAACGGCAAGCTGGTCGGCATCCTCACCAACCGCGATCTCCGCTTTGAATCCAATTACGACCAGCCCATCGACAACGTCATGACCAAAAAGAACCTCGTCACGGCGCCCGTCGGCACCTCTCTCGAAGAGGCGCAGAAGATCCTCGGCAAACACCGCATCGAAAAGCTCCCCATCGTCGACAAAGACGGCTATCTCAAGGGGCTCATCACGATAAAGGATATCGAAAAGAGCATACAGTATCCCAATTCCGCGCGCGATAAAAACGGCCGCCTGCTCGCGGGCGCAGCCGTCGGCAGAGCGGCAGACACGATGGAGCGCATAGCGGCTCTCGTGGCGGCGAAGGTGGACGTCATCACCGTCGACACGGCGCACGGCCACAGCCGGGGCGTCATCGACGAGGTCTCTCAGATCAAGGCAAAATATCCGAACCTCACCGTCATTGCGGGCAACGTCGCGACTCCGGAAGCGACGAAAGCGCTCATCGAAGGCGGCGCCGACGTCGTAAAAGTGGGCATCGGCCCCGGCTCCATCTGCACCACGCGCGTGGTGGCGGGCATCGGGATGCCCCAGCTCACCGCTGTCATGGACTGCGCGGAAACGGCGGACAAGCTGGGCAAGCGCATCATTGCCGACGGCGGTATCAAGTACAGCGGCGACATCGTGAAGGCGATCGGTGCGGGCGCGTCCGCCGTCATGATCGGCAGCCTGTTTGCCGGCACGCTCGAAAGCCCCGGCGAGATCGAAATTTATCAGGGCAGGAACTTCAAGGTCTACCGCGGCATGGGTTCGCTCGGCGCGATGGCAGCCGGCGGAAACGACCGCTACTTCCAGGAGAACAACAGGAAATTTGTTCCCGAAGGCGTCGAGGGCCGCGTCCCTTACAGGGGAAAACTTGCCGATATCGTATATCAGATGATCGGCGGCCTGCGCGCGGGCATGGGCTACTGCGGGATGCACAATATCGACGAGATGCGCAAAAACGCGCGCTTCGTCCGCATCACCAACGCTTCGCTCATCGAGAGCCACCCGCACGACATTTCCATCACCAAAGAATCCCCCAACTACAGCCCGAGAGGTCTGTAAAAGAAAGAATGTACCGCAGCCGTTGCGGTACATTCTTTTGTGAGAACATACGGAGAATATTTTTCTATGCAGCACGAAAAAGTCCTCGTCCTCGATTTCGGAGGGCAATATAACCAGCTCATCGCGCGCAGGGTGCGCGAGCAGGGCGTCTATTGCGACCTGCTCCCTTACGACATGAGCATCGAAAAGATCCTCGACTACGCGCCCGTCGGCATCATCTTTACGGGCGGGCCGAACAGCGTCTACGGCGACGGCGCCCCCGACGTCGACAGGCGCATCTTCGAGCTGGGCATCCCCGTCCTCGGCATCTGCTACGGCTGCCAGCTCATCGCCTATAAGCTGGGCGGCGACGTCACCCATGCTGACACCCGCGAATACGGCAAGAGCGCGATCTCCTACGGCGAAAGTGCCCTCTTCAAGGGCGTAAAACAGGAAAACATCTGCTGGATGAGCCATACGGACTATGTGAGCCGCGTCCCCGCAGGTTTCCGCGTCACTGCAAAGACGGGAACCTGCCCCGCCGCGGGCTTTGAAGACGCTTCCCGCAGGATCTACGGCATCCAGTTTCATCCCGAAGTGCATCACACCGAACAGGGCGACCTGATCCTGCGCAACTTCCTCTATGAAGTGTGCGGGGCGAAGGGCGACTGGACGATGTCCAATTTCGTGGCGGAACAGGTCGCAAAGCTCAAAGAAAAGCTCGCGGGCAAAAAGGTTCTCTGCGCCATGAGCGGCGGTGTCGACAGCGCCGTCGCGGCGACGCTCGTTCACCGCGCCGCGGGGGACAACCTCACCTGCGTGTTCGTCGATCACGGGCTTCTGCGCAAGGGCGAGGCGGAAGAGGTCGTCGAGGTGTTCCGCGACAGGCTGGGCATGAACCTCGTCAAGGCAGACGCGTCCGCGCTCTTCCTCAAAAAACTCGCCGGCGTGTCCGACCCCGAAAAAAAGCGCAAGATCATCGGCGAAGAATTTATCAAGGTTTTTGAGACAGAGGCGAAGAAGATCGGCGCGGTCGACTATCTCGTGCAGGGCACCATCTATCCCGACGTCA
>ERZ1643249.277-NODE-277-length-63765-cov-15.234516_pt1 | contig 63765 bp, 75 predicted proteins | sample MGYA00579263_ERZ1643249 | MGnify/ENA primary metagenome ERZ1643249 (study PRJEB29033, sample SAMEA4952264) | chicken gut metagenome | biome: Broiler Chicken; feature: Gastrointestinal Tract; material: Caecum | place: Ireland | collected 2018 | study: Broiler...
CCTTTCATATATAATACAGATAAATATTATATAATTATATTTCATAATATACTAACTAGGTGGTGAAGAAATATCCTATCTCTAGATAATCTTCTAGAGATAGGAATTTTTTTAATGGTATATAGCAACATCTATGGTTATCTTGTCGGATGCCCTTATTATAGTGATGATATCCTTAATAGTCAACCAGGTGGACGATTGTTATACTATGATGGTAATACAAAAAATACACCATATAAGGCTGGATTGACTGGAGCTTCTGAAGGTATAGCCATTACAGTTGGTGACTGGGAAACATATTTGACATCATTTGTAATACCGAAAGGTGCCAATTATATTTACATGTATTCAAAATATAATAACACAATAAATAATTGGAGAGTAATTGGAGAGCATTGAATATTTAAAAATAAATTTACTCGATAAGAGGCAATTAATGCTAACTAGGTAATGATTAATGATCCTAAGTTATTATGAAAATATAAAAAATATAAAACAAATAAGATAGAGAGGATTGGATGCTCCTCTCTATCTTATAATTAGCTTTAAGCTAACGCTTTAGCTAATTTGTTAGCTTGCAAAATCTGACTGCGGAGAGCCAAGAATTCAGCAAGCTCGGGAAGACTCAATAAATGGGTCTTCCCATTTCTATCTTCCCACATAGCTCGATTATCTTTATAATTAATAAAGATAAGTCTACCATAGAAGTCCATAAGATCACCACCTTTCTTTATAGATTTCAAATTAATATTATATAATTAAAATCTATAATATATATTACTAAACTAGGTGGTGAAGAAATATCCTATCTCTTGAGAATAATCAAGAGATAGGAATTTTTTTAATGGTATATAGCAATATTCCGGATAATATTGCATCGATAACATATTCTCAATCAGCCGATAAGTTTACTGAGTACCCGTCAGAATTTCTTATTAGTGATAATTTTACATCGATCAATTTTAGATGTGTCATCATTAGTGACAATTCAATCTATGGTGAATATAGCCCTGGTACACCGCAAAATAATTCAAAATGGTTTAATGTAATTACATCTGGAACAATGAACAGATGTACGCAAATCGCTTATGATGTGTTTAATAAAACCGGAGAATTTTATATTAGAATTCAACATGATAACATAGTTACAGATTGGTACAAATATAAATCGTCTGATATTTCAAACGCATTAGATACCGCAAATAGCACGCTTAATACAGCAAACTCCAAAGCACCAATAAGTCACGCCGCTACTTCAACAACATATGGTGTTGGAACTTCAAGTAATTATGGTCATTTAAAGATAATGAGTGATATAGCTATTAATTCATCCGTCGCAGATACAGCAATATCCCCGGCTTCTTTGAATAAAATATATAAATCATTTGAACTAACTTCTCAACAACCATATTTAACAATTAGAATCAATGGTGCTAACACAACTGGTGATATTAAATTAATAGTTGGTGTTGGTGCGGAAATTATCATATTAGAAGTTAATTGTAGTTTACTTACATCATCACTATCATCAAATTCAGTTGGATGGTCCTCTTTGGCATCTGTTGGTAATAAACGTGTATCGAGAGTAGAAGCAATGATTGAAAACAATGCTAATACATTGGTTAGGATATTTGTTTCCTTGACATCGGCTAATTCTTGTGTTGTATTTTCATTAACGTGGTTTAGAAGACTGGCTAGTGTTGGATATAGTTAAAAAAATATGCTAGATGGTATTGAACCATCTAGCATATTTTTATAGATTATTTAAATCTTCCTCAACATCTTCAGGACCTGTTGGAAGTAGTTCATCTTCTAGTCCTTCAATTTTAGCTGTTTTAAACATATCAAGTATTCTATCAAAATTAATCATTGGTAGATAATCTCTTGCCAATAATAATTTCATTTGTCTTACCTGTTTTTCGAAATCTGGATTATCAGCATTTTGTTGTCCAATCATAAGTCCGATCATAAATTGTGAATATGCATCGAAATTTTGCAGTAGATCAGATTTTATTTGTCCACTTGAAGCTTTAGGTGGAGCAAATGAAAATTCAAATCCTTCTATCACTTCTTCTGGAGTATCTGTTGACCATCTAAGAATTCTTCGATACATATCGGTGATTCCTTTATTAAAATCGAACTGATAGCTCACTACACGACCTTGGAATCTTGTATTTGCTAATTCAAGCGATTTAGCAAAATCCGCTTCATTCATATAGTTCATAATTGCTTCTGGAACACCAGTTCCTAGAATATATGATTTACGAAGCATATCCATAAGATCACTATTGGTCTGTACATCCTGACCCTGAATTACTTCTGTTTCAAGACCGCGTTCTCCAGATTTACCCGTTGGAATATAGGTTTCTGCGCCAACACCAAGTTTATTAACCAGACTTGTATATGAAAACATATCCATTACGGTAATACTTCTTTGCTGTTTGATTCTTGCAATTTCTTCGATTTTCTTTCTGACATTTTTATCAATTCCAGAATTTCGAACATAATTGATCCGAGTATCGTTACTATAAAGAATGATGCTCATCATTTTAAAGAGCAATAGCATCAAGTATAATTTAGCATAGAATAAAGATGGTTCAATAATCGATGTACCATTTCCATTCTCATCCTCTGATACTTTAAATGCAACGACATACTCTTGTGGAATAAACTGAAAACGAACTCTTTGCTCATTTAAATTATAGTAATTTAACGCTTCCACAATTAATTCTTTAAACTTAGGATTCTGCTCAAGAAACTTCTTATCAAATGCTTGAACGATTCTTTGAGCGATAGAATCGACTATTGTAGTTTCACGTCGATTATCTTCGAATCGATTATAATATAAAGATGATGATACTACTCCAGAAACTGGAGCTACTTCTTCACATTGAATATAATAGTATCCAAGTCTCTTTGTCATAATCTGTACAGGAATTAGATGAACAGGATCAATCATTCTCATATAACAATCATGGATCATCTTAAATTCTTTTTGATATTCCTTATTATCATCGCCATAGTCTTTCTTTCTATGAGTTGTATATACACCATCACCATTAGGAGATTTAATAATTCGATTGAAATAGCTATCTTTACCGATATTATCCACTGTAAACGTGGCTTCATCGAAGGTACTGTCATCAATAAAATTCTCCATAAAATAATCAGTTGCATTTATTCCTTCCTCCATTAATGGAAGAGGAACTGAATCATTACAAATGACAATATTTTTCATCATATTATCAATTGATTCATTGAATGCTTCTTTCATATCTTTATTTTCTTTTTCAATATCGAGTTTTGATATAGTGGTGGTTGCTGGATCGTATGACTTTTTATAATTTGTTTCAAATATATTATCGACTGATTCATAAAATGCCGTTGCATTTTTCTTATTATTTGAATCATTTAAAAAGTCATATAAAGTAGTCTCCGTATATGCATTATATCCCATTTTCATTTTTTCTTTTCTTTGCATAAAATCTCCGAATAGTTTTGAATATGGGATGATGTAAGCATAATACTCGCCATATTCCAAGCATTTTGGAATAATAAAGTTTTTGATTTTATTCTGCAAATCAAATTTACTCTCGATCGATTCTATTACGGAATTATACTGATCTTTATTATCTTCCCCTGTATTTCTGAATTTAAGATTACGTGTCATCTGACCTTCTACAATATCAGATGATATAATGGCATCTCTTGTAATTAAGATGGCCTCTCTCAATTCGATTAACTGGGATGCGACTTCATGAAGATCAGATTGCTTCAACATTCGATTTCGATACGCTTCATTTAAGAAGGAACGAATTGAGCCTTCATTTGTTGCGTCATCGAATATATTATTTAACTGATCCATTATGGTATCAGTTTGAACCAATCTGGAATTACTATCACGATATAATCTTGATAAAAAAGAAGTGGTGTCATCTCCACCAGATCGATTAAATCCATCACTTTCACTACGAAGAATATCATTGAATTGTCCGTTCAGTCGTTCAACGTCATCGCTTTGTGATGTTCTTAATGTCATATTTCCAATCTGACTTAACATTTCATTTATGGTACCACTTATGTTACGATTACTTTTATTTCGAGATCGGATGCTTCTCTTTGATGATTTATCATCTCGAGCCATTTAGAACACCCCTTTCTTTAAATTCTTAACATTAAAGAATTGTTTCAAGATGGGAATTCTAATCATTTTCATCATTAAACCAAAAAAAAATAGTAAATCTTATGGGATTTACTATTTTATTGATAACTTATACTTTGTAATTATACTATATTCATCTGTAATACATACGAAAGGAGGTGTTAAATGATAACCTCATACGTTAATAGAACATTGGATGGTCAGCTTTGGTGCATCCAATGTTCCAACGAACTAGAAAAGCTCTTTGTTGAAAGAGCTGACGAAGAAACTCTACGAGAGTTTCTTCATGATGGTAAAAATCATCTAGTTATCTAGAGATTTTTCCTAAGGGATAAAGATGACACCTTTATCCCTTACTTTTTTTGTTTCTTATCATATAATTAATTATTTAAAGCTAAAAAATAATAAATCATATGTACTCTAAAATGAGTAAATGAAAAATCTACACAGAACGCATTCAATCCGTTCTCCTTTAATTCTACAGTTTTAAAGAATAGATTTTCCATATTTTTCGATGTGACGAGAGGAAATAATTTTTTTCCTAATACTACATATGGCATATCCGATGATTCTCTAAATTCTATATAAGAATTGTCGGAAAATATTGTTTCCATCATTTCAACTGGATACTTTGTAAATGCTTTCCAATCTGTAATACTATTGAACGTTTTTTCCACTCGTTCTTGTAATTTATTTAGTTCTTGATAAATGTCATTATCCTTATCAAAATACTCTATTAAGAAATGCCAATCTGATATGTTTGAAGTATCTTCTGTTTCCTCTGTATCGTCATCCGAAGAATCTGAATCGCCAGTATATAACTTTTTCAATTTCACAATATCTGATATTTTTATGATATCATGAACACCCAAAAATTCCTCTATAGCAAGTTTATATTCCGGTTCTATATAGCAGATAATATCTCCATAAATGGATTCATTGGATATATTACCAGCAAATACATAGTAATTATCTTTGATAAGAATATCTTTATTAAAAACATTCTTAATCTTTGTTAAAAAGTCCATGACTTTTTCATTTGATGTTTTTTCTTTTTTCTTTCCCATTATTATCACCTTTATGCAGCAAAATCTATCACACTACCATCAAGTTCTTTTACACACTCATTAAATAGATCGTTGATACTTGGTAAGTTATTCCACTTATGACCAACCGATATAAAGTTTTGTGTTTGAAAGTTATCGAAGATTTCCTTTGCAATATCTCCTTCAAACGAATTTTTATTTGTTGGTACCAATTGTGTATCAGTGTATCCATTAAACTTCAATTCTCCTCCTTGAGGTTCGAATTGACTTGCATCACAAATGCATTTGAAATATAAAGTGGATGGCTCGATGTTCATTGTAATAATTGTATTTGGATAGAAGGAAGACATATCCATATCAATAGAATAATTAAATATTGAATTGGAAGGTTGTCCATAAAGTTCCATACCATAAAAGTCATTAAGCAATGGATTTCCTACCAATGCACCCTCAAATTTGGAATCCTCATCTTCATCTTCATCCTCACGTTCGATCTCATCGACTTTCTTAAAGTTATATTGGTTGATATTTGTGCCAGGAATGATTCCTTGTTTTAAGTAGTCAATGTACTGTACGTTTCGAAGTTTTAATGTTTGCTTATATACATACTCATATGGAGTAGCATTCTTATATGATGTTACATAAAGTGTATCCAGATCAGATGTACGATTTTCAATTCCCATCTGAAGAAGTACGTCTTTTATGTTGTATATAATATATTTGCGATAATTCTTATAGGACAGGGTTTTAATATCTCCATCTTCACTATAATCCAACTTTTCATCACGAATCTCATCATGAGCAATATCTGTTAACCGAAGTGATCGTAACTCTTTTTTTGATTTACGAATAGCTGCATAAAGCTCCATTTGGTCGTACCAAACCGTATAACTCGTACAGAAGAAAAAATCGGATTTGTTTTTTGGTAATTGATTCTTTCTATCGTGTTTAAAATAACACTGTTTTGTCGGAAAATCTGGATGACATATTATTTCTTTTGGATCAAGTCCCAGAACTTCCATACGGCGTAAAATATATGGAATATCGAAAGAGATATTCCAAACCACAATAAAATCTAATTTCAATTGATTGATTAATTGAAATAGATGTACAAGTAGTTTTCTTTCATCTTTATAAAAATAAAAATTAAAATTTAATGATCCATAATGCTCATCAAACAAAGAATGCAATTCTTTTTTCAATCCGGGAATATCTGCCATCAATTCTTCTTCCTGTTGAAGTCTATCATAGACCATTGACACTTCTTCTGATTTAGGTTTTCTATTACCAATTTTATCAGGAAATACTTGATCCACTCCACGTCCAACTAATGCAAATGTATAACTTGTCATATTATCTTTATCGATAATAGTCACTAGATCAATTGGACAGTTTTCCGCATCAGCAAATCCTTCTTTTCCAAATGAATCGGCCTCGATATCAAGAAAACCTTTCGTTAAAGGTTTTCTACTTTTATTGTCTAATTTTCTCAACCAATCAATACGATACAAAACACGTACGTCAAAATCGGATCCGAATACATATGGATACGTTTGAAAATCTTTTAATCTTGAAAAATCTCTTGTTTCATATATATTCTTTAATGCATTTATCCCATTAGGACCTATTTCTTTTGCAATTTCTGCAATTACATTTTTATACTTTACCGTCCGCTTATCCAGATTTTTTATCCACTGATAAGTAAGATGATGTGAATGATTTCTTAACTCTGGTTTTTCGAAATAAATATCTATAGCAGGTTCCGGTATCGTTGTTAATTTCTTTTCTCCTGTCAATAAATCTTTCCAAATAATATAAAGATAATCAGGGGTTTTAGTTCGATTGTCACCTCGGACATACTGTATATCCAAAAGCATGACATTGTCTTTATTCATTTTCATTTAAGTTCACCCTCTTTTGACTATATTACTTACTTGTTTTCTGACCGATATAAAATCAGCAATTTAACAGAATTATAAATAATCAGGAAGGTGAGGTGCAAAATCAATGCCAGAAGATAATGGATTATTTAGTGATGAATTTGAACTTCCAAAAAATAGAAGAAAGAGAATAATGGATGAACTCGATGAGATAGATGATGATTCCGATGTTCTGCTTCCATACACAACTTCAGATGAAAAAAATAAAATAAAGAGACAAAAAGAAGCAGAAAAAGAAGAGGATACTGCTCTTTTTATTTCCACATTATCAACCCTATCTCGTTCAAAAATGAAAACGTCGAGATTTCCAAAAGATATATTTGGAAAAAAGAAAAAGAAGAAAAAGAAAAAAGAAAACGAGCCAACTGATTTTTCAAAAGAGTTTGAACCAGAGGTTGCTCTTTTGGACAATTTATTATCTGAGCAAAGTAGGTTTGTTTCTAGCTTACAGCAAAAATATGATCGGATGGAAAGCCAAAAATCTTCTGCTAGAGGAACTGGTAAATTCACAACAGATCTGATCAGCAATATCAATCAAGCCAGACAACTTTCTGCTCAACTAATTGATAAGAAGATTAGCACAAAGAAAGCGATTGCCGAGCTTGAGATGAAAGAGCGCAAAGAACTCGGAGCAAATCTCAATTCAGATGATGTTAATAACTTTGCTGCTGAGTACCTAAAGAATATTATATCAAACCGTCCAGAAATGAGTGGTTCTTATGGAAACTATGAAATTGGCGATGTTGATGATGAAGGATTAATTTCCGCCATTGATTCAAATATTGATGATGAGCGTGGAGATGAAGTAGCAGCATATTTAAAATATGAGAATATGGATGTTACGATTAAAGTCGTAATGAATCCAGATGACTTGGATGATTATGACTTCATTGCAGAAACAAAAGATGGAGAGATTCTTGATGATTATCCATTGCCAGAACATACAACTCTTTCTTTGAATCGATCTACAATGATTGCGACAGACGCATACGGTAAAAAATACCACGCAGAATTTAGAGATTGATAAAGAAAGGGGTTGAGATTATTTTGTATGCATGAATCATTAATCTTACCCGAAAGCAATTTTCCATCCACTAAAACAGACATTATTACTTATCATGGAAAAGAATATTTCAGTTTTACCAATTACTATCCAGAGAAATCTGGTTTGTATGAAATTCTTGTCTCATACGGTTCTCCTTTTCGTTTTCTGATAGAGATACGACAATTTATTCCACTGATGTATTATGATAGTAAAGAAGATGTCTGGACTCATGGAGGTAAAAAAATTGATATTAAATCAATTCAACCAATAGGATGGAGATTGTTTATATAAATTTTGGAGGATAACCAACTATGGTTATCCTCCTTTTTAATTTTTTTATAATCTTATTTTCTTCTTACCACTCTTTCTCTTCTTATACAGTTTCTTTTGTCTCTGCTTTGGTGATAGCACTTCTCCATTCCATGCATCAATAAATGATCGGGTCTTTCCATCGGAATATGTTCCAAATAGCATTTTCTGAAAATCCTTACTCGAACATAATGCAACTAATGCTGCTATCCCCTCTGCTGCGTGTTTTACTTTTGACATGTCTTCATAAGTCTCCTTTCTATGTTTATCAATATAATAATGTATAACGGAAATTTCCATGCGATAAAAAGACGAACGAAAAACAATACGTTAATGTATAAACTTTACAAAGAAAGGACGTGAACACGAGTATGTCTACAGCAACAGTAACCACTAGACAAACGAACTTGAATGTTCGAAGTGGTCCGTCAATTCAAACAGCTATTATAGGAAAATTGGCCAAAGGCCAAACCATTGAAATAGGAGATCAGGTTTTCTCAGAAGGTGGATGGACATGGGTTGATTATAATGGGGGTTGGGTGTGCCAAAAAGACCCACGTTATTCATACCCATTCTTAAATATTGTCGCAAAACAAGAAGAAGTAATACCAGCACCAGCTGAACCAGCTCCTCCTGTTGAAGAACCGAATTATGATGCAATTGCTGCTAGTTTATTGGATCAATTGAACTCGTACGGTCAAACAGTAGATGCAGCTGAGAGTTTTCCTATCGATGGTTCGGCTGTTATGTATGAAAATAAAAAATATCCAGCTGATGAATTGTGGATTAATACGCATTGGCAAGCAAATAAATACAAAGGTCAAATGACTCCCGAACAGATCGCGAGTCTTGACCGAATGTCTCCACAATATATGCAAAATAAAAGTGGATATCCCCCGGTTTCAAATTTTAATACCGAAAAAGGATATTATGAATACAATTACTATATGAATTATGAGCAAGATAATTTAGCTTCTGATCTAAAAGGACTCAGAGCTACGTTCAATCTTGATATTGAAGGACGGGATGAATTATTCCGTCAATATACAGAATACTACAATCGCTTCAAAGTACAAAATCCAAATGATGCATTCCATAAAGGATTTGCTCATGTATTTTTTGTACGACCAGATTGTAATATCTTAACACGTAGAGGAAGTGGTTGGGATTTGGTTTCTGGTCTAGAAAACGATCCGAACTATTATTATGCTTATAAAAAATATCCTGAATTATTACGTCAATTAATCAGTGATGCTGGTTATGGTCACGACTTTATGATGTTTTTATCTAATAAAGCCAGAAGTTTCCAGCTTAGCGACGAATACATCAATTATGATACATATGGAAAAGGGTTTACTGGTCATAAGATAGCCTATGGTAAAACCAACACAGAATCAAAAACTGCTGGAGATTTTACAATTAGTTATGTAGACGATAGAGATTTACATGTTTTCCATATTCATAAATTATGGGCTGACTATATTTCCAATGTATTTCAAGGCATCTTTAATCCAAAAACAGAATATATGACTGGAAGAATCCTTGATTATGTATCCGATGTCTATTATATTTTAACTGCAGAGGATGGAGAAACGATCATCTTCTGGAGTAAATATTATGGCGTATTTCCTGTCACAATGCCATCTGCCCAGTATTCATGGTCAGCTGGTAATGTATTATCCAATCCAGAATTTGATATTAAGTATCAGTATTCATTTAAAGAAGATTACAATCCATTATCATTGATTGAATTTAATATTAATTCAGGTAATAAAGATTACACCTATGTGCCAGTTATATCAAAAGAGAGCTATACTACAAATACAACATGGGTTGGGGCACCTTTTATTGAAACTTTCAATAATGAAACTCTTGCTCCATATACTCATAAATTAAGATTCAGAAAGGGGAATAAATAGTTATGGCTACTACACAAATTCCTGAGTCTGTAACCCGTGACTATATTGACAATTTCTCTGTCAAAGAAATGTCGCAGAATGTCTTAATACCAAAATATTTTGAAGGATTCGACGTATCCAATCTAAATGTTGGATTACTTGGATATACAACAGAATTGATTGCAGATGGGATGGAAGATACATTTAATTCTGTATCTACTCTTCATGAAGAAATGTTTTCAAACAGAGCAAAATTTCCATCAAGCATCTTATCGCATGCCGCTATTTTCCAATTAAGTAATGGAATGGCTACAGCAGCAACCTGTGATTTTATTCTTATTATGAATGAATCATACGTTATCAAAAATTTTCAAAATGAAAATGGAACGTTATCGTTTTATATTGATAAAGATACTAAAATCCTTGTAGAAGATATCATATTTACTTTGGATTATGATATCGTAATTCGTGGTATCAAACGTGAAGTGGCAAATGGTTATATATACTCTGCTCAGTATGTAATTGATGAGTTTGATAACTCGATCAGTAATATTACCACTCCATATATCAATATCAATAAATCGGCAAATGGAATGTTAACTCTAAAAGTAACATGCCATCAATGTCAGAGAGTTACTCAATACGAAAGTATCGTTAATAATACAAAAATTAATCTTCCAAGTTTTGATATATCTTTCGAGAAGCAGTTAGCTGGATTTGATGTATTCTATAAGTCATCAACAGATACCGGATATAATACACAGTTAACAAAATTAACAAAGTATTCATCTCCGTTAAAAACTCCATTCTGTTATTATTCATTTACCGATGAGCAAGTTCTAACCATTTTATTTGGTAATCGAGACAGTTATTTTCAGCCTGACTTTAACTCAGAAATAGAAATCGTAATGTATATTACAGATGGAAAAGATGGAAACTTTGAAACCTATGATGGACAAGATATATCTGTTGTGACAACATCCGAAAGATATCCGTATAATGATAACTTTTTCTTAGTTGCTCAAACTCTAAGTTCTTCATCTGGCGGAATGAACACAAGAACTTTGGAAGAATTGCAAGCATTAACTGTTGAAGGATATCGAACCGCAAATGTATATGCGACAGATAATGATTTGATGGAATACTTTAATAATTATGAATATCGATACGGCAATGAGTGTTTGTTTATTAAGAAACGTGATGATGTGGTAGACCGTCTATATTCTGGCTTTATTATCATGAAAAAAGATGATTATATCTATCCAACAAATACACTTTATCTTGATACGAATTTAAATGAAATGACAAACACCGAAGTCAATAAGTATATATTAGATCCAGGTTGTCTATTCACTTATAATGATCAAGGAAATGCTGTTATTTTATCTGATACAAAAAAAGAAGAAGAATATCGAGAGGCATATGAACAATATCTTATCGATAACGAACTGACCGATGATAAGTATTCATTTTGGGAATATTTATCTGACAATAGTATCAATACGAAATACACGATGTTCGATACTAATAAGTTAGAGGAACTAAGAGAATCAACAAATTTCCTTTATACAAATCCATTTCTAATTTCTGTTACAAAATCACCAAATCTTGTTGGATTGTATTTAACTGTAATCAATCAAACAGCAGCGGTTGATTTCTTGGATCAAAATCTAGATGTATTTGATCAGTTTATTATAACAAGATTGACCGTCAATCGTGAATTGGAACAGGAAAGAAAATATAAATTAGAAACAGCATTGATGCCAAGCGCAACTCTTAGTACAGATGAAGAAGTTATCACTGTTTATGGGGATCCATCCAAAACCAGTCAAAATTTAATTCGTGTTGTTGCCACGTTTGAAGATACTGATGGACGAAATTTATGTTTCACAGAACTTGTTCCGATGGAAAAAACCACGGATGGAACATATTTATTTCAAGGATATGTTTATACAGACGACCATGTAACAACGACTGGGAAGTTCCGTTTAACAGATAATATTGTGTATATGGACACATTGGAAGATATGTTAGTTCCAATGTCCACAGTAGTAAATATTTATGTGCTATTTCGTGGACAAGGCATACCAAGTGATAATATTTTCCAGCAGTATCAAGCCGATTTTAATGGATATTCTTGGACAAATATTTATAGTACAGATAATGATCCAATCACATTTATTAAACCAATGAATATGATTAAATGCGAATTAACCTACAAAGATCCTCAACTTGAAGGAAATCAGTCCGGCGATTGTCAGATTTCTTCTGTACCGTTAATTGGTGTTGAATGTATGGATGATGAGACACGATGGGATTATTTCATCAGTACCTTCAACGATCAATATAGAAATTTGGAAAAAACCGTTGATTACCTTCAGACATCAACACATATTGATTTAAAATTTTATAATACTTACGGTCGCTCAAAGAACTTTATTATTGGTGATGAAGTTGATGGTGAGTCATTAATTGATACGATTAATATTAAAATTAAATATTACGTTTGGGTATTGCCAAATACAGATCAATTGAAAGCTGAAACTGATCTAAAGCAATTTATTAAGGACTCGATTGAAGCAATTAATACAGATGGAACGAATAGTTTTTATAATTCCAATATGATGAGAACGATCGAGAATAATTTCTCCTATGTTCATCATATTAAGTTTATCGGTATTAATCATTATGACCCGAAATATCAGACAGTTAAAAATGTGACCGTTGATTTAAATACTCTTACAAAAGAAGAAAGAATTCGATACGTACCAGAAATTCTTGTTGCAAATCTCGAGAATATCGAACTTACTTTCTTTGAGGCATAAAACATTTTAGTAAAAGAAAATAAGAAAGAAAGGGTTGATATCACATGATGCCAACTAATCGCGTGTTAAACTTTATTGATGAAGTGAATAAAGAAAAACAAAAAGAAGCGAGTCATACAGCATATATGAGTTCACCTATATATAAGAAAAAGGTATTGGATGACAATATGGATCAGGCAAAGGATGATTGCTTACAGTATATATTTGCCGATTTATATAAGAATTCATTGCCTCTAGATGATTCTTATATCTATGCGAATGATGATAAACTCACTAATGATATGAAAGATTTCATCAATCGTCAAACTGCTAATAAGGGCGTTGATTGCTATATCAGAGAAGCGATTAAAAGAGGAAATCATTCACTTGCAGATATGATGGAATCTGTTGATCGTCTGGTGAAAAACTGCTTTAGAGAAAAAGCAGCAAACCTTGATCGTCTTGATCCGAAAGATCTTGATTGGAAGTTTGATGATGAAAAAAAGAATTGCTGTAAGGATATTGCAAAAGATGCCAATCTGGATGAAGTATCCAATTACATCAAGAAAAATGTAAAAGCTGCTGCTGAGTATGAGAAGGGTAAGATTAAAGAAAGAAGAGAAGCAACAAAAGCTCTTCAGGATGAAATGAACAATAATGATTCATTAACATCAGAATCTGCCATCAATAGTTACTTGGCAATAAATGGAAAAACTGGTATTGATAAAATAATCTACCAGCCATCATTATTTGAAGCAGTAATGATCCATTCATTTAATAGCAATCCTTCTTCCACAAGAGAAGAACAAGAGGAATGTTACAATGAGGCGGTTGGTGAATATACAATGTTAAACATCAGTAAAGCGCTTCGTTTTTCTAATTATGCTATGGAAGATGTAAAGCTTCTTGCTAGACAATATGCAAGATCATGATAAAAAAAGAACAGAGAATATTTCAATTCTCTGTTCTTTTATTATGTTTCCGTACCCATTTAATAAGTAACGGAAACATAATAAAGTCTGGTCCTAATTTACAAATAATTAGGACCAGAATGAAAATAACTTTACCCCATGCAGGTAAAGTTTTGAAATAGTTATACAGCTCCTTAAAGGAAACTTTAACTTTTTCGAGTGCTGTTTTAAATTTATTTTTCATCTATTTTCCCTCCTATATAGGTCTATTTTTATCTATTTACACAGGAATCATGTATAATTAAAATACGTCAAAATACGATTTTTTAAAGATTTAAACACTCTTTTTCTAATAATAAATATGGATTTGAGGACTTTTTTAACCATAAAACATATTCTTAATGAAGAAATTTCTTAAGAAAGAAGGGTTAGTATGCCGAGACGAATTAAATGCAAGTTTTGTAATCGATTGTTTAAAGATCAAGATGCATATGCTGCGCATTTAGAGAGTAAGCATTCCGATATGATTCCCCCAGATATGGACGGTTATCAGTTTTATTATTATCTTAAAACTGGTAAAACTGAAGGGAAATGTATCATCTGTGGTAAACCAACCACATGGAATACTAAGACTCATAAATATCATAGATTTTGTAATGACCCGAAATGCAAAGATAAATATAGAGATGAGTTTAAAAAACGTATGATGGGTAAATATGGAAAGATTACATTATTGAATGATCCTGAACAGCAGAAGATCATGTTAGCTAGAAGAAAAATTAGTAATGTGTATACTTGGTCAAATCACGAAGCTGAATTTCCATATACCGGAAAATATGAATTAAGTTTCTTGGAATTTCTTGACCATATTATGGATTTTGACCCAAAAGATATTATAGCTCCTTCACCACACACTTATTATTACGTATACGATAATAAACGACATTTCTATATACCAGATTTTTTTATTCCATCACTGAATTTGGAGATTGAAATAAAGGATGGTGGGGACAATCCAAATCTTCATCCAAAAATTCAATCCGTTGATAAAGTAAAAGAAAAATTAAAGGATGAAGTAATGAAATCGAATGGGTCATTTAACTATTTGAAAATAGTAAATAAGGAAAATAATCGTTTCTTTGTCTTCTTGGAGAAGATGGCTGAAAATGTTGAAAATGGAAATGAGAATAGCCTTATTTTTATGACTTAAGGAGGTCCAGTTTAATGATTTATTTTAAGGATTTAGATATCTATGAAAAAGAACAGATTTTGAATTATTGCTCAGAGTTAAATTATGAAGACTACACACAATTTATTATCATCAAGAAGAATATAGTTGATGAATTAAAACGTGCGGGATTTAATATCCATACAACAGTTGGAGAAACGATTAAAGATATGATCGACAAGAATGAAACCTTGTTAAGAAATGGTTTTAAGCATTTCTTATTAGTACCATCAACCAACACCACAAATGTTTATGGGGTATACACCATTGATGGATTTATTAAAAGTGCAATAGAGATTGCTAATAAAACGAATTCTATATTAATGGAAAAACCTAGAAATATTAAAGATAAGATGGATATCATGAAATTCGTGATTTCAAATCTAATTTTCTATAAATTATATGCTATTTGTTTATTCAGAGCAATCCAGATTAATCACTTAAGAATTACTACTGATGGTGCTCCTATTTTTACGAATTTACCTGCTCAAGAACCAACTGGTTATGAACCATATTATCGATTCATATCAAATCCTAATAATGACACCTGTAAAGAAGTAATGGATTGGTTTTACAGTATAACGAAATCGAATGATTTACTTGAACCGATCTCATCTTTATTCATGTATTATGTATCAAAGTATAATTCTGATGAATGGAGAGCTGAATGGAAAGCTGAGAAAGAAAGAATTAGCGATTTTAGTGCAAATAATAAACAGGAAAAAATAGTTGAGGAATCTGTTAATCGATTAAAGACTAAATCCCAGTATGAGACTGGATCAAATAAAGATAAGCAAATGTTTGAGACAACGACAGGGGTGATTGTATCAACCACAATTAATGAAAACGTAATGGATACCATTATGGATGAAGCATTAAGCATGGATATCAATTATATCCGCGAATCATACAATGATTCATCCAAGTATTCATTTGATATTCCTGCCAAGTATAAATTTGCACTCGTATCAACTTTCGAAACATTTAATACTGCAACTCTTTTGACTAAGGATTCTGAAAAATTCTTAGTTGAAGATGGAAATCATGACGTATATTTGTTATACATGAAAGATGATTCATTAAGAGGCGTATCTATTGGAGATAGCAGTCCATATCAGAGAAGATTTGTCGAATTTGGCGATTTGGATATAGATTCCGATTACGATTGCTATTTACCAGAAGACGAATAAATAAAGATTAAAGAAAGTCAAGAATTTAATCTTGACTTTCTTTTTTATTACACTCCTCTAAGTTCGATATTTGGATTTATGGTTTTAAGCTTTTGCGTTATCTCTCTCATCTCATCATCTGTATATGATTCTAAAGAATGATCTGGTACTCTATCAGAATTAACGAATTTTTGTAAAAAATGAACAGGTAACTTTAATTCTGCTAATTTTTTCAATATATCCATATTATGATAAGTTTTAATAACCGTTGTGCGAAATTCATACTGAATATTACTGAATGTAATATCATGTATACTTTGTATAATATTTGATAAATCACTGTCTGACATTTTGATTCCAGTTATTCTCCCATATTCAGATGGAATTAAAATCGTTTTAATATCCATTGCAATATAATCAGCAATATTCAGTCTTATAATCTGCTCAATTACATCTGGCCGTAATCCATTTGTATCGAGTTTGATTTTAAATCCAGAATTTTTTAAACGAATCATAAATCGAATCAAATCATAATCATAAATAGTCGGTTCGCCACCAGATATAACGATATGATCGATTTTATTTTTTCGTTCCATTAATTTATTAAAAATATCTTTATCCCGGTAATTTGAACCAGATCCAGATGCAATAGACGAATTATGACAGAATGAACATTTCATATTACACCCTTTTGTAAATAATATCGTGGCTATTTCCCCAGGATAATCTAATGCTGTAGTTAATTGAAGACCTCCAAAATTCATTGTATATCATCCTTTCTTTTGGTTGACATATCCAATAAATATATTACTATCAAATGATACAAAAAAAAATTGCTGTCACCCGGCTAAGAATGACAGCAATTTTTTAAAACCCCCAAGGTAAGTGACATGATTTATCCACTTATATAAATGTTATGAATAATTTTGTGGTATTAGTGATTCATTTATTATTTCATTAGCAATCCGATCATATTCGTTTTGATTTAGCTGAGACGATATGACTAAATATCCTTCTTTTATAAGAGATATTACTTTATTTTTATCTCGTTTGGGTATATTAGCGGTGACAAGATAATAGTTTGGATTTTCTTCATATACAAAATCTCCCGTAAATCTCATTTTGTAAATGTATCTTCTAGATGTAAGAATCTTATCAATAACTGGTAGTCCGGAATTGTTTAAAACCTCAATATACCAAACTGTATAGGAGCCGGTTCCAATTATTCCAAAATAACGTTCTTCGAAAAACGCAATATGATATGTGAGATCAATATCACAACAACGATATTTTTTAATTTCTTTAAGTATTTGAAAAATTTTATTTCTTATTATAGTATATAGATAAACTAACATTTCATCACCCGTCTTCCATAATTTAGATTAACTACTTATCATTTGATATATGAATATCAATATAATTAATCTCTGATTCCAGTTCCTCATCTGAACAATTCAAATCTGGTAAATTGAAAACCCATTTCTTAAAATTTTTAAGCGTGATATCCTGTTCTTTTTTCCACACTTTATATGGAATATAATATCCATCTTCTGATGGAATTAACTCATCAGAATATTTTTCTCGATACGTAAATAAATCACGTCTTATAACATATTTAGACCATCCCTCATCATCAAGCGGCTCAATTAATTCAGCAACAAATCCTTCCGGTATATTTCCTTTATTTATATCACCGTCATGAAAATCAAGCATACAGTAAAAATCGTTGTCGCATTCATGCACAGTACCACCAACATCACAATGTGACGAACAGGAAAAATGAGTATCATATCCTTTCATATTTAATATTAAAATATCCTTTGCAATATCCGGATCCACGTTAAATAAAAGAGAGTCGTCACCAAACTCATCATATTCTTCTAAACAATTTGGGCATTTTACAATAAATGGCGTAGCGTCAATTTCCATTGATACTTTATGCCCGGATTTATCAGAGCCTTTAAAATTTAAAGATTTAATAAATTTTTTAACTCCATACAACCGTGTAATAGTTCCACACTTCAAACACACAAAATATAATGCTCCATTCTCATCGTACCTTAACATTTTCCAATCCTCCTATTATTTTTTATATAAAATAATAGAAATACTGAAATTAATCAGTATTTCTATCATCATCTAAACCGGTTTCGTGTAAAAATTCTTTTATAATTTCTGGTGATCTTTCTGAATAATCGGCATAATTTTTATCAAATCCGAGTTTTATTTTCATTTGTTCCATCGCTTTTGCATAATCTTCTTTCATAGATGAAGGTACAAGGATTATATTAACCAAGTATTTTTTATCTATATTATACATCGAATAGTATCTGGTTTGTTCATATAATCCCATGGGATATAATAGATCACCGCACCCATAAAAATACGGATATTCAGTATCTGGATTAACAACGATCATATCCACGAATGCAAGTGCAATCTTTTTCTTGATTTTAAAGAGATTTAAAAATGAAATATTCATAAAGATATAATTCTTCAGTGGATCTTCTTTTATCGGCATAAATCGATACTTAGTATAAACGATACCATAAATTCTATGCTTTAATTTATAGAATTTAGTTAATAATGGTCTTAGATTAATTTCCATAAGTAATCATCCTTTCTCTTTGGTTATTCTTTAATATATTGGTCGTATTTATACTTAAATAATATATAATTATATTAAAAAGATGACGAATGGAAATCATCATCCATTCGTCATCTAATATATTACTTACTGTAATATTTTAAGAATATCTGAAACTGTATTCACCACATCTCCATCACGAGTAATCAGTGTTGGTGCTGTTGCAATTCCGTATTCATCAGCGATTTCTGCCCCTTTACCTTCTGTTGCATCCAACATCTCAACATCAAGATGATGAGATTCAATGTAAGATTTTACAATTCTGCAGTTTGGGCACATTTTGGTTGATAAAAGAATCGGTCTTTCAAGGGTCTTAATTTCAACCATTTCTGGATTTTCAATCATGATATCATTTAAATCCGGAATATCATCTATACTATCTTCTTTGGTATCAAGAGAAGCTTCGGAATATTTATACTCTTTTCTATCTTTAAATTCCTGAGCCTTACCATCATTCCAGTTTTTAATTGGACGATAATATCCTGTGATTCTGCTATAAACTTCAGTTTCCTCTCCACAGATCGGGCACTTATAAACTTCACCAGTTAAATATCCGTGATTTTTACATACACTGTAGGTTGGTGATAAAGTGATATAAGGAAGTCTATAGTTATCACAAATTGTCTTTACCATCTTTGCAGCTGATTGCCAGGATGGCAATTTCTCTCCAAGAAATGCGTGGAAAACTGTTCCCGATGTATAAAGAATCTGAAGACTATCTTGAATGTCAAGGGCATCAAATATATCTTCTGTATATCCAACTGGAAGATTTGTACTATTCGTATAGTACGGTGTTCCGTGATCATTTGCTGTCTTGATATCAGGATATCTTTCCTTATCGTGTTTTGCGAATCGATATGAGGTTGATTCAGCCGGGGTCGACTCTAAATTAAAGAGTGCACCATATTGCTGCTGATAAATAATTAGACGATCTCTCATATGATTTAGAAGCTCTTCTGCCCAAATCTGAGTTCTTCTATCATCCATACCAGCTTGAATCCACTTTGCATTCAATCCGGCTTCATTCATTCCTACTAATCCAATTGTTGAGAAATGATTATCAAGATGTCCAAGATACCGTTTCGTATACGGATAGAATCCAGCATCCAATAGCTTCGTAACAACTTTTCTCTTAGTATCAAGGGATCGTGCCGCAATATCCATTACATGATCAAGTTTTTTATAAAACTCATCTATGTTTTCAGATTCATATGCGAGTTTTGGAAGATTAATGGTTACCACACCAACACTTCCGGTAGACTCACCAGATCCGAAAAAGCCACCATTCTTTCTTCTAAGCTCTGTTAAATCCAAGCGTAAACGACAGCACTGATGGGTAATCATACCATTTGGTAAAGTATATAGATGCTCTGGTGTATCAACCGTAAAGTTGTACACATATTCATAATCCGATTTAATCTCGGTTACTTTAATAATCGGAATTCCGTAATAATCTTCAACGCCATTAACTCTAGAAGTTAATTTCAGATTATCCAGTACGATCGTATCTTCTTCTACATGATAATCAAAATTTTCTCCCACAGATGATGCAATCGCAATTACATTTCTCATACTCATCATATCTTTTTCATCGTTTAATGTAAAAGATAATTGAGCTTTGTTAATTGAAAAATATGTAGCGCCACGTAAAAATTCACGACGGAAGACAGAATTTTGATTTAATACTCCATCCTTTACATGATTAATCTCATAGATAGAAAATCCATCATCAAAGGTTCCGATATAATCAGAAATTTCATCATATGGATCTTCACCATTTGGACCAGTAATAGTTAATAACCAGAAATTATTAATTCTCTTTTTGGAGATCTCATAGTTCTTAAATACTCTTGTTACTGTATCAACCAATTCAGGATTTACATTAATTCGAATCATTGGTTTCTGATTAATTCTATATCCGTGTGTATAGAATAAACCAGCAACAAATCCTAAATCATAGGAAGAAGTATCAGTTACACTTCCTTCATTAAATGGATACTTTGCCATTAATGCAATATCTCCAAGTTTCACATCCTGGCTTAATACATCCATAACCTTTCCATCACGTAATACAATGCACTTATGATCATATGAGAATGACTGTTTATATCCATTTGCAAGTTCAATCTCTACATACGTGTCATATTTATCATATGGAATTTCAAACATTTCTGTTACGTCAACGAACTTACCGTTCATTAACATTTTTAACTCGTAATAATCTGGATTTTCTCTCCACCCTCTTACAAGGTCTTGAATTCTAGACTTATAGATTTTATCAGAGCCGTCGATAACGTTCTGATAGATTACTTCCTGATCTGGTAAAATTGCCATAGAACGAATATCGCTTGGATTCATATCAGAATTTACATAGTTACTAAAATATGGGGTTCCATATTTAGCAGCCATACCAAAGAGCAAACGATTGTTCTCTGTATCCGACCAATCGAAATCTTTTGTAATTGAGTACGTTGGACTTTAACACCCTGGCTTTCGCCATATTTTAAATGAGAATTAACTTCTCGGGAATAGACTATATCACGATCTCATTTCTGAGACCCGAGGCACTTCGATTTAAGGGACTTTCACCCACCGAATATTTCAATTCGGCCCTACTCCTATTGTGGAATTTCACCACTATTTCAGGATAGTCGTTAGACCGTTATAGATTATTTCTAATCTAATTTGGCACAGGATTTGATACTATAGTTGTACTCGTTGGACTCTATCTATAGCTCATTCCCTGTCAGCATATCTATAAATTAACCATTTCCTGTTAAACCACTTTCGTGTTAGATACACACCCAATATGTATTGGTTCACCTCGTTTTCATACTATATCACTATAGTATGCCACGTTGAGTCCTAAATTCATGGGATATTGGAATCCTCTTCCGTTTGCATCACCTTCAAGCATTATTTCAATAAATGCTTTATTTACCATATCCATTTCTTTCTGGCAATCACCATACGTAAAGTCTTGTGGTTCTCCACCAACAATTGCTGGCATATTCTTTAAATCTTCAGGAACAACCCAATCTAATGTCACGTTCGTGAATGGTGCCTGAGACTGACCAGAAATAAATGTATTATGATCTTTGCGGAATACCGCCGTACCATTGTCTACATTCGGACACCAAACAATTCCATCATAATCAACTTCAGTTGGTCTAATATTATAAACACAATCGGCATTGCGTAATTTTACATATACTGTGCGATTTTTTCTAGTAATATATGATGTACGTCCAGCCAATAGTGCAATTTGTTGAATTGAATCAATAATATCGGTATTGTCACATTGGATCTTTTCTTTCTCATCATTTCCATCAAATTGAGACCATGTTAAGAGAAATAGAGCAGCCTGATCTTGACTCATAGTTAAGAACTTTTTATCAATATCTTTCTTTGTCATTCCAATAACATTCGCAATTGCTCTCGCAGAGTCAGAATAAAATGTATACGTATTTACGTCTGAATCAAATCCACCCTTTATTGTATTGAAAGTGTATTTCAATCCAAGTTTCTCTGACAAATCTTTGATTAGCTCGTTTCCAAAACGATTTGGTGATTTATAAATAATGATTTTATGAACTGATCCATTTCTGATATCAATTGAGCCATCAGAGTAGACAATCGCTGCCATTTGAATCCATTCGTTTGATAAATCGAGCTTTTCTCCAGTATTTGAATCTTTGAAACGTGTTGGTAACGCATACGGAGTAATTGCATTAAAGATATTTTCTGAATGCTTAATTACATATTCATCCTCATTGAATTTTTTAACAAGCATTCTATGTTCTGGTGTTACAAATTGATGATAAAATCCATGACGATAGGAATGCATCTTTCCTTTGTAATCTTTAACAACAACTGCATTTACAGTATTAATCTCAAGATTTCCATCTTTCCATGTATATATTTTATCTCCAGCTTTTAACTCATCGTATCTTTTAAAACCATCTACTGATAGAACTTCTGTATCAGTGTCAACACAACCCCATCTAGAAGGAGTATTAACTCCAAAGATAAATGACTGGATACATTGTTTAACGTCTTTATATACCATATTGTCTTTCTTAACAAATGCTGATAAATATGTGTCAAAAGAACTAAATGCCTGTGCACCAGCCCATTCATTCTGAGTAATACCTAAGAAGTTTACCATTTGATTACATAATGTATGCAGATGCTTTGCTGGCTTAGAAGAAATCTTTCCGGTAACTCCACCCAACCCTTCTAGAATCAATTGCTTTAAACTCCATCCAGCACAATAAGGTCCAAGAAAACTTAAATCGTGTAAATGCATATCACAATTCTTATGAGCATCTGTAATTTCTTTATCATATATATTATTTAACCAATAATTCGCTGTAATAGCACCAGAGTTGGATAAAATAAATCCTCCAACTGAATATGTTACAGTTGAATTTTCTTTTACTCTCCAGTCTTCTAGATTCAAATATTCCCCAACCACCTTATTTACATCAAGCAATGTGTTACGTACATTTTCTCGATTTTTCCGATAAAGAATATAGGATTTAGCGATATTATCATACCCACATTCCATCAAAGAAGATTCTACTGAATCCTGAATTATTTCAACATTTAAATTAGGAGATTTCTTTTGAGCTTTTGCCACTGCTCTAATAGAAATAATATCTAACACATCAGGATCGATCTCCTGATTATTTTCTTTAAAAGCTTTTAGTATTGCATTTTTAATTTTATTGATTTCAAACGGTACTACTCTACCATCCCTTTTAGTAATTTCCATAGAACAATCTCCTTTCATTTTGGGAATAAAAAAGAAAGCATCGGTAATAAAAAATTATTTATTTTCGATGCTTTAATCGGCAAAAAATTTTTGCTCTAATATAATGTTTGCTCTTATTTTTGATCTTTAAAATGACCTAATCCTTGAAAAATATCAGGGATTAGGTCATTTTTTAACTCTTGAAAATTCCTTAAATATTAGCTATTTTTTGCCTATAAATATGATTACATTATCAATTAACTGCCGTAATTCATCCTTTGATAACTTATAGTTTTTATCAAATCTTATTTTGTTTAAATCTGTCTTTGAATTATCAATTGGAAAAATTTCGCAATGAAGATCGGCATATTGGATAGCCGCATAGTTATTATAGGTTACTTTCGTAATGGTCCGCGTATTGAGATAGTAATCTTCATTATATTTTTGAACGATCTCTTTTAATTCCGTCTCTGTTAATTTTTTGCCTTCCCAGTCTTCACAATCATTGCTAAATCTGATAGCATACCCATTTTCAAACGCTTTGACAACAGGTCTATATTTTTCTAATAAACAGGGAATATTTAACTGATCGATTGGTACGGATTTTATTTTGCCTTCACCTGTCTGATAATATATAAAATCACCATGGAGAATAATCGTTCCAATTTTATCCCTCTTATGAAGGTGATCATTTAATATTTCAGCCAAGTATCTAACAGCTTCCAATCTGTCAGAATTCTTTTCTGGCTCAGTTAAATTTTCATATGAAGTTGCAATCTGCCTTTTCCATCGTTCAACAGAACTTGCAGGAATCGTTATGGATCCATCATCATTTTCCGTAGATAGCTCGAATACCCATTTCATCCAATTTGACCAGGCAATATGAGCCAAATTAGCAAGCCGCTCAACAACTCCTTCATCCTTTTTCCACCAAATACTCATTATAACTACCTCACTTCAGTATTATCATCGATTAGCTTAATTGTGTTATCAAATGCTTTCTGTAATATTTCATCAGAAAGTCTTGGAACTGATAGATTTCCGCTTCTAGTTTTACCAGCACAAACGCAATCTACAATCATCTCAATTACATCCAACAGATTCACATCATCTGGACATCTATTACATAAATGATGGCGTTCTAGTATAATATGCTTCTGATACCATTCATCAGAAACAAAATCAGTACCATCATTAATAGTAGAAAGAAAGTTCTTATAGAAGAGATCCTCGTAACTCAATTTTGTCCAATCGTGCTCTTCACCCATTGCTTTAATAGCCTCACCAACTTCTTCCATTACATGATTCACATCTGATATGTGATCAATATTCGCAGAATGAAACTCTTCATGAGTAACATTTTTTGGAGCTGTTCTTGTGTCACCATTTGGATTTCTTTTAATAGATACTTTTCTCATTTTTTATCTCTCCTTTACAGTTTAAAAAGATTCTACTAAATATTTATAATTAATTTCCTCAATACGACCAACTATATCTTCCGTTGACCCTTTATCATAATTTCTTTCGAAGATAATTTCATCATATGGAATATATTTGATTGCATGGGTGTCTATTATTATATCACCTTTTAAACTTAATCTGGCGATATAATTATTAATTTTTATTATTTTACAAACGATTGCAATTCTTTGTAAATTATTTGAGAAAATATATCCGATATGAAGTAATGATCTATCATCTAGTAGATCTTCGGTTTTATAATTAATGGGCTCACTCATTCCTTTTGTTAAAAATAATGGTAAAAATTTTTCTCGGACATAAATGGAATTTGCATACACAAGTCCATTTTTTAATTGATATATTATATGATCTAAAGTATATACAATATTATGTATCTGATCCAATTCAAACAAGTTATTGGAACCAGATTGAGCTTTCATTGTCGAAAGCATATATTTAATTGCTAAATTTAAATATAAATCATCTTCTTCTATTGGAACCTCTGAATCTACTGATGGATATGTCATATCTTTTATATCCAAACTATCAGCAAGTTGAGACATGTTAGTATTAATATTTCTAATCGACTCTGCAACGTCTAATAATGCTTCGCCCATACGACCAACTAAAAAATCTCGTTTAGATTTACTCATTGCTTTTTATCCCTTTCCTTATAATTTTAATAAAAAGTCAAGAAAAAAATTAAAAGAGATTCATCTATGAATCTCTTTTAATTTTGTTGATTTATAAGAAGTTCTCATATTCTTATATCTCATTTCTTTTTATCGAATAGATTATTAATTATTTCTTCTCGCAAAAATGCATTTTTAAATTTTTTAAGAACATCAATTAATTCATACACATCTAATTGATGATCAAACTGAAGCAGTACGTAGTTACAATCAAGCGGCATTCTTCTATTTGTTGATATTTCTACGCTATTGTCACTATACTGGAACGCTCGATACTCATTGTAAACGATTTTCCTAATTATGCGCTCCGTTGGCTCTGTTAGATAATTGTATCCACAATCCATAAGTTTTATACATGATACAATTTCATCTTTATGATCAATTTGATTTTTCATTCCCAATAGTAATATAGATACAAAATTATTTATATTTGAATCGTAAATTGTATTTATGTATATATTCCCATCATTCATTTGATAAACAACATGCCCTAACACATAAGCAATATTTTCGATATTGCTTATCATTTCAGAATATTGAGCTGTTTGATTTGATTCATATTCTTTCTTCTTTATTTTAAGTAACAGATTAAGCGTACAGTTCATTAATAGATCCTTGTCTTTATAATGATGATCATCTTTTGTCTTATTATATGATTCCGATAAGTCCTTAAAACAAAATCCAATACTAGATAATTGATCAGCAAATAAATCACACATCATTTTCTCATTGTCTTTCATTAACCGTTTCCTCCTAATTATAAATAATCTGAATTATCAGCATCAAATGGTTCGAATATACTATCGAAATCATTCTGCTCTTTTTTCTTCTCTTTTGGTCTATCAGTAGCGTTTTTCTTTCCTCGTTTACTTCCATCGTCCATTGGTAAAAATTGAGACGCCAATCCATATAACGATAATGATTTTGGAAGATTAATATCATCAATCAAACAAATACTATTATCTGGTTCATATGGATGGTTAAAGTATTCTAATTCTCTTAATTTCTTACTATCTTCGGAAGAACGATAACGACGCTTTAATAGCTTAAATGTCATATACAATTCTTCTGTATCAGCTTTTCTTTCTTGGTTTAAAATACATACCCAGTCGCTATTCTCTATGCTTATCACATAATCAATTATATCTCTATAATTGCCTGACTATATCTTCATCCATAAATTCTATTACCAAATTTATGGAGCTACTTGTTTTGGATTTCTCCTACTCTACTCGCTTCTTCACTTATAAATTTCTTTATAAGCTATGCTTTCGATAGTCGATGAACCTTAATGAATTTCTGTATAAATTTCATTATTGCGAATTTTTCGAATCGTCATATCTTTACTTTTGATTTTATCACAATTTTCTCCCCATATGGCATGAATAATATCAATATTCCGTTTTCCATCTTCTATCATTTGTCTAATTAATGGAAGATATTTGATCGTTTCTGATTGTGATTTAGTATATTTTATTTTCTTTTTATCAAAATCATAATCTTTTGATATTGATTTCCATGCTACACGGTTTTTAATTCGCACTAATAGTGAACGGTAAGATTTATTATTTGGAAATTTCATTTTTTCTAATATTTGATCATATAACATATCTTTTTCTAAATATTCACATATTTTTCTAACTTGTTTATTTGTAATTGAAGTAGAAGAATGATTTTCACCACTGTTATTAATATATCCTTCTTTAAATGCTGAACTAACATTTTCTCCCCTGGTTTTCCATTCTAAATTCTTATAATGATTATTTAATCCATTATTATCCAAGTGATCTGGAACTAATTCAACATTTTCACTCAAATACTTAATTGGTATTTTACAAAAGAACGATGCAACTAATTGGTGTACAAGAATCCATTCTATTTTCCCATTCTTTTGTTTTAGTGATACAGCATAATAAGGATGCTTCTTTTTTGAAACTATCTTCTTATGCAAAATCTTTTTTGTTTCTTTTATCCTAACTTCTCCTTCATAAGATACCTCATAATAATCATCAATTACATTTTTAAAATTATTTATCGTTTTCCATTTCTTCATAATAAATTCTCCTTTCTATTCATAAGGCTGCGGATTGTCTCTATCTTTGTACTTGTTACTATACCTTTGGAGTTACCCATTGCCATTAGAATAGTGATATTCTAATTTAGTATACAAAGCCTAACGAGAGTTCCCCGCAATTAAAGTAGTTGTTTTTTCTCACATTACTGTGAGGGGAGACCATAGATTCAACAATCTCCCAAGCTCCAGCTACACCGTCACGTCCAACCAATCTAGTTACATCTTCCTTTTTAGCCTGAATGGCGGCATCAACAACGGAAGCTGCAACACGGTTTAGCTGCTGAGCTGTTATGACTGGGATATCTAATGTCTTAGCTAATGTTTTTAACTCATTGGTTATATTCTTCAATTCTTCTTTTTCAGATCCCGCTTTTTCTGATGGTCGAATTCTTTTCAGATAATCTAATATCAATACAATAACTTCCGAACCAGAATCATCCAAATCTTTGATAATTGTATATAGATCATTTGTATCAATGCTTCGGTTTGGATAATATTTCATAATGATGTCAATATCATTATCGGCAGTTAAAGCCAACTGACCATCTTTTCGTAAATATTTAATTACCTGCTTAGGGGTATAATTTCGAATATCATCCGCATTACCACACATATTAAAAACTCGTTCCACCGTTTCATCAATATCATTCTCCATCGTGATGTATAGTATTGCAGGATTTTTATTCGGGTCTTTTGCTTTTATATGACCATTATACCTTTTAATATCCAAAGCAGATTTTAAAAGAATTTGGCTCTTTCCGCCTCCGGGAAATGCCAAATATGTGTAAAGTCGCTTGCTCAAATAACCTGGAGCTAATATGGTATTCCAACGTCTAATACCAGTAATGAAGATCTTATCTTTATCTTTTAATTTATTCACTGCATCTGTAATTACGGTATCAAAGTAATCATCCCTCAGAGAAAACGTTGTATCAGATTCCATACTAGAAACGTTTCGCTTGTTATTGATAATTGCAACTGCAATATCGTATAAATCATCGGCTATTGATTTATATGTCTTAAAATCATCCGTATCAACTTTATCAAATAATCTTTGAGCAATTTCTTTTACTGTAATAGCATAACCATATTGAAGCCTATCTTCGATCTGTTTAATTAGATATCTACTCTCTTCATGTGTAATCTTTAATGAAGAAATTGAATTAATTACTTCTCGTTTTAATGCATCACAATCTGGCTGATCTAGACAATATTGCATGATCATATTATCTGTTTCAAAGTCTTCACGCAATTTTGCTTCAAGTGTTTTTCTGATAACCCATATCCGATCTTCTAATTTTGGTTTACCAGCATAAATATCGTCATCTAAAACACTAAATAATTTACTTATATTTTGTAAAGTTTTTCTTGTTCTAAGGACACTATCCTTATAAATAAATGCTAGAATGGAGTCTAACATTCTTACATCCATTCTTATTTTTAGTTTTTTTAAACACAAATCTTTAAAATTTACATGATTTTCTTTTTCGGCCATATTTAATACATGTCCTTTCCAATTGAGATTACTTCTTTGTTCCCGGCCTCATTCAATATAAAATAAATCAACCTAGATACTATCAATATTAAGTATCTAGGTTGATTTCATTAGAATATTTTGTATCTTGGTTTTTCTTCTCCGAAAAAATAATATCGGATATAATCATCCACGATAATTGCGACGGCGCTCAAAAAGAACCATGCAAAATAAAATGGTAAACAAATTTGTCCAAATAAATTAAAAGGCATGTTTGAATAGTCCCATACGTTTAGTTTTAAAATAATATTTACAATAACCCCAGTAATAAATTCGAGAATTGTAATAGATGTTGCAGATAAAAACATTTGTAATATTAAAGGGGTGTCCCACGATAAGATCTCATTATATAATCCGCAAATAATAAAACAAATTCCTCCCAAAATATACATAGAAGGATGTGTATGGCCGCGAAATAATAATTCAATCAAACAATAAATCGTTCCACCGAATAAGAAAAGAAATAAATATTTTAATAATAATTTCGATCGTTTCGTCATATTATCACCTCGTTTAAATAAATAGAGAAGTAGCCATAAATGCTACTTCTCTACAATAACGCTTTAAATTAAGCCTGAGGAGTCTGATCATAGATCCACAGATCAAGATCTCCAAGAGTTTCAGGCTCAGTTGCTGAGAAATATACTGCACCCTTCTTAGTAATCTCGGTCGTAACCTTAGTATCGGTGTAATCCTTAGCCTGCTTTAAGATACCAGTACCCGGATTGTTAATAGCTTCGATTGCTGCAGTATTCGTTGCAACATCTTCAACAACATCATCAATATTTCCGGTAACTTCGGTAATCTTCTGCTTGATCTTGTAATCAACAGATCCTTCGGTACTCTCATCTCCATTTAACTTAGCAATTGCCTGAGTATTGGTATCAATACCGCTCTGCAGAGTAGAAATCTTTCCATCCAGGGTGGTCTTGTCATACAGCGCTTCCAGCTTAGCCTTCAGCTCATTGGTAAAGTCGTTCGTTGAGAGACCTTTACCTTCTTCTTTGGATACCTTATCACCAACCAGAGCCTGCAGAGCCGTATACTCATCCTGGTGAGTAGCGATATAATCACCAATCTCTTTCAGAGTATCATATGCTCCCGGAGCATCCTTAATCAGGTTATCAAACTTGGTCTTCAGAGCACCTAGTTCAGTCTTGGTTGCAGCTGCAGTAATTTGAGAGGTCAGGTTAGCAACCACAGTCTCAAGAGTCTGAGACTCGCCATTGATAACCTGAGCAAATGAAGTCTGTGGTAACAGATCATACAGAACATTTTCAATTTTCTTACGAAGAATAACATTCTTTGCTGCCATAATTTGTCTTGGCCTCCTTTATATAATAATTTATTTTATTGTTTGATAATCCTCGCATGTTGGGTGAATTTATGTATCAGGTTTCTATACTCTCAATCTGATACCACATGCAAGGTTTACCCGGATCGGTTTCCGAAATGACATTGGTATCATTCATTAGATTCTTTAGGTTTACAACATACGTTGGAGACATCAAACCAGAAGAGGTTTCCGTAGCGTCAGAATACGTATTGGATTTTAATATCTCCGTTAATGTTTTTCCTGTATTTGGATCGATAATATTATCGGGACTGGTTTGAATCAAAATTTGCTTTCGTTCACCATTTTCATCAGCAGGAGCATGTAAAATACCAATAATAGTATTTACGTCAGCCATACGTTACACCACCTTTCTTCATTATTTAATTAAGTAAATGTTTTCAAATGGTGATATGCGGAGAGAATTATCAATCCGCATATCACTTTCTTTTAAATCGTCATTCCAAGAATCGTTGTTAATGTTTCATCATCCACTTCAACAGTGTCTGTTGATAGAAAGAAAAATGGTGCACCATGGAACGATTCCAAATCTGTCACAATCTTTGGAGAACCTAGAACATTATCATATCTCGTATAAGGAAACATGATGACCTCTTCTCCATTACTCATTTTATCATGAATTAATGTGTCAGTAAGCACAACACCCGAAAAATCTGTATTCATTTCAGCCATAGGAGTCACCTCTTTTACTTATTTAAGTTAATCACCATTGCATCACTTGGTTGTGGTAAATCCATAGTTTTTTCTGTACCAGATTTAAGTTCCATATAAAACATATCTGGATGAAGTTCTGGATTTTCACAAACACAGTTTTCTACAATAAAAGTTAAATCAAGCTCAGTATTATCTGGCATAATTTATCACCTCATTATTCAGAATCAGAAACATCTTTAATATAGATATCAGTAAGGTCATCCGGATTGAATGTGAAGTTGGTACTAATACCTTCGGTATTATAGATGTACTTTTCGAGGGCATCCATATCCGTTTCATGTTCTGTCGGACCAGTTTGTCCACTTGCACGAACGATTCGAACGATTTCTCCCCATGCATTATTAATTGTCCATAAATCACTTGTAGGTCTTGTTACAGATGGAATATATCCGGCAGATCCTGCCAGCTTATCCACCTTTCCCACATACTCTAACACAAAAGCAGTATCGAGAAGAGCAATTGTCACAATATTATCGTTGGATGGAATGGTGTTTCCATTATCAACGAATTCCATGACGTTGACATGCTCAATAATCGCAGCATTATCTGGAGCAATTAACTTGTTATACATGGTCTTATCAAAATTGGTTTCTGATTTCATATACTGATTAACCATATCAAATTTTGAAAATGTAATTTGATTAATCGTTACTTTGATTGAAGTAATTTCATCAAATGCGTAATCATAATTTTCTGGAAATCTTACAAAAGTTTCTTCATTAATTCTGATATAAGAAGAACCAGAAAATGTCTGTTGTTTACTTGTTGCGTTACTGGTACCAGCTACTGTAATAGAAAAAGTTACTTCAGCATTTGATCCATAGTAATCAGCATTCGCAAATTTCTCTTTTTCTGCAGCAAATGATTCATTAATTCCAGAGTATGTTTGGAATGTAATATTATAAAGATTGGTTAAATACTCAATAATATTCTTATCCGTATCTCTGCTAATTGGTCTCATATAGAAACCGTTGGATTCCTTGGACACATAGAATTCAAAACGATTCTTTTCATCCAAAGAAGTATTTGGAAACTCTAGCTCATAATTAGTTAGTATATCTGCAGTCGTACCAGTAATATCGGTTACATTAAAATCAGATGATACGAACCAGGACTCATTGGTTGAAGGAAACGTCCAATCGGTATTATTCTTCATGAGAATACGAAGTTCAATCATAATGTCATGAAGATATTTATCATTTTGGACAAAACTGATTAATTTTCCATCAGCTTTTCTTTTTACAAGAATCTCTCCTGTAATTTTATCCATAACTACTTCGCCGAGTTCTGCATATTTCTTATATTTTTTATCAAGAAATGAACTACCATATCGTACATTTGGTAATGTCACTGTCGTAGGCATTGTCATTCTCCTTTCTCAGCAGCTTCCAGAGCTTCACAAACAGCATCATAGTCTCCTAAGAAATAAACCTCAGTAGCAGTTTCAATATTTGTGTCTGGATCGAAATACAATATATCTGTCGGCATTTTAATTCGATCATATAATGCATTAGCAAATCCTGCATTCAAACGTTTTGCTATTTCTGAATCTTCTATGAGATATGTATCTGTCGTCTCTGGATACTCTTCTTTAATATAGTCTTTATTAAATTGTGTTATCATGGGATCTCCTAGGCGTTTCGGAAGAAGCTCTTCATAATAGAAAATCTTGTTCCTTAATTCCTCATCATATTTGATCTCATCATCACAGTTTTTATCTTCATCATTTGTATTCGGTTTCTTATCAATAATTGGTCCATCTTCTTCAGGATCATTTCCGTTTTCTTCCGTGATATCTTTGATAACTTCATCAACAATATCATCTACAATTTCCTCTTTATCTTCCTCTGTTACAAAATCTTCTTCAAATAAATCTTCTAGACGAAAATAATACTGAATCGTATTTTTTGTCCATCCAAAATATTCTTCATCTCGTTCCTTCTGATAAATCTCTAAATGATAAATTGAATTGATGTTGATAAGTTTAATCATAGTATCACTAATAGCGAATACATTTGTTTCATTTAGTTTACGACCATTTAAAAAAACATCATAATATCGAATATCAAATGGTTTATCAATTACATCAGATAAATCAATAACCGAATTTTCTGGAATAGTTTCCGTAAAGTAAATCAGTTCATTTTGAAATGGAGTAATGTCTAGCGCTAAACGATCTCCAGCATTAACATCAAACAGAATCTGTATCCGGTAGTCATCAAAATTGTCTTTAACTAAATACATAGCCGTAGACATTAATCTACCATTTAAATAGATGCGATAATACAATGGGTCGTTTTTAAAATCATAATCCTCGAGAGAAATAATTGGATATCTGGTTCGATCATATTCATATTGCGTATAATAAGAATTCTTCTTAATAGCAACATTAATAAATCTATGAAGAACCAGTTCACTTCGAGGTTTAATTTTAATCACATCCATCGTAGTATAATCAACTTTTCGTTTTCCTTCAGTTGAATCAAATGTGGTCAGATCCAGATCATGACGAACACGAAATACTTCAAAAGAATCTAAATCATATTGAATTTCTGGATCGTCACGATCGATGAATAATAAATCTGATAAAGTAGGGATTAGATTACTATCGTTTACCACAACGATCTCGTGAGTTGTATCCATATCAGGAAAATACACTTCCGATGAAAAACTAAATGAATCATAGACTTCAATTTCAATATAGCTATCATCATTAATCATTGAACAGGGAATGTATATATAATCAAATCCATATTCATTCTCTTGTACTACATCCATACAAAGAAGTCCATCTACCCAAATTCTCATATTCAGTTTTACAAAATCATCATTCTGAAAAACGAAGAGATATCTCGGTTCGTCAAATTTAATAATCTTTTGAATCTCACCACTCGTATCATTTCTTATTCTTCTAGTCAAATCAATTTTTGATACGAAAAGATAATAGGAATCAGATATGCGATTTTGACGTTTTACATAATCTTTAAGAGCTTTTGTATCTGCTGCTATAAATTCATGCATACGTCCTTCCCGATATTCATATGGTGTTTTTGTAGCTTGATGTTTCTTAACAAAATCGATTGTGTCATATTCATAATCATATGGTTTATATCCATATAATTTACGGAATGTACCACAAAAAGCGTCTCGATCGTTTACGGTCATATCTGTAATATCTTGAAGATATACTTTATTGACAGCTTCTTCCAACGTTTTTTTATTCATTCTTCTTTTTAAATAACGATAGAAAAATGAAAATTTTGGAGTATAATGTAAATCATATCCTATCTTATAGAAATAGAATACTCGATACATATCTCCTTCTTCCATATTTGGATCTACTACGGTATACATATTTGGATAATGAATCTCGGTACCAGAACCTTCAAATGTTTCATATTCACCATTATACGTTCCGCCATCCGTAATACGTTTGATAACCAACGTATTCTCAGTTGGTATTGGCATATTAAACGGAACACAATCTTCCCTTTCAATTACTAAAACTTGTGAACCAAGTTCTGCTGTTTTAGGGTGTACGGAAGCCATAATTGGATCTTTAGTTGTCATAATATGTTCGTGAAGATCTTTCATAAAAACTAATGTAATTATAAATTCTTCTGTTGATTCTTGGATGGCATTTTTGATTCGATCCGGAAAATCAATAACCAAATTACCTTCTTCGTTAATAGAGCAAAGACTAAACAAAGAAGAAGTTTCGTTATCAGATGGAAATTCAATAAAACCAAAATAAAGTCCATCTATACGAAAACTTGACAATCCAACATACTTTGGAGTTAATACAACATCTGCTGTCCCACCAGATAAGTTAGACAACGCTCCTTTATGCGTATTGATTCTTTTATAATACTCATTATCGACTAAAATAACGGATATCTTGTGGTCCACAATTGCATTATCTGTTGTATAAAGATATGCCATCTTATACGGTAAAATAATTCGAACTGATCCGTTTTCCATACGAATCTTATAATTAAATAGATATCGTCTGTCGATTGATAATAAAATAGTTCTCTCGAATATATTCGGATTGTTTTCAATATCATCCAGAGTAAATTCTGTATTATAAAAAGAACTTGTCCGAAAAGTTTCTCTTGCAGTTTGCTTTACTAAATCGGCATCAATTTTAAGACACACATTCAATTTATCATCTAAAAACAAATCTCCAAACGGAATCTCTGGATATTTGCCAGATGATTGAGAATGTGGATAAAAATATTCTTTAAAACGAATAATGTTTCGCTGTAACCGATATAAATATGAGAATGAATTCTCCAATGTCATTTTTAATGTATCAGACACTGAACGGATATCGAAACTGTTATTTATTTCACTTTCGGCCATTAAAGCCTTTAAGTTATCGGTCATAATTTCATCCGTCCTTTCTTAATCTTAATTAAAATAATGTTTCATAGTGAAGAAAATAGCGAATCTTAATAAAACCATATTTCTTTCGGTAAACAGTGGAAATTAAGACAAAAAAAAAACAAAATTATAATAGTATCAATTATAAAAGAAAGGAAGGTATGAGATATGCCTTATGATGAAACGTTTTATATGGAATCTGTTGAATTAGACATTTTCTTATTAGAAGCAAATGAAGAGCTGAATAATCGTTTAAACTCCGTTAAAATTAAGATGATGGAAGAATCCGTCTCTGAAGATGATTCTGATATTTATCTGGAAGCTGCAGAAAATGCTTTTATGAAATTCATAAAAGAAATCATCAAGAAAATCGGAGAAATGATCGAAGCAATCAAAAAGAAATTCAGAGATTTTATTAAAAAGAAACAAATAGATGCTGAATTAAAGACTATCGCAAAAGAGTATGGCCGAAATAAAGCTCGCTATATTGATAAAAAAATAAAATATTTTGATCAGAAAAAATATACAAAAATGTGTATGGAGTTTTTAAATGATGTGAAAAAAGCAAATAAAGAAGTTGTGAAAAAGAATTACAATTCAATTAACGAATTAGATGATGATATTAATAAACTTAATGAAAGACTTGAAAGAAAGTATCGTAATTTAATGGAAGATATTGACTATTTTACCGATATCGTTGCTTTGAATAACACTGTTAACGATATTAATAATTCGGTTGGTTTAAATGATAAATACAATGATTTGCTAAAAAAATCTATGGAGGATGCTATTAATTCAATCAAAGATAGCGTATCTGATAAGCCGGAGATGATACAAAGCAAGGTTTCCAATGTAATAAGCAAACTTGTTAGCAATTGTAATCGTATGATTAATGGCTTATTTAGAGGTTCTACTATGAATATTTCTAATATTCATGGTGCTATAAAATCTGCATAAAAAAGAAAGGTGGTCATGTATAAATCTGACCACCTTTCTTTTTTATTCATATTCGTCATCGCTAGCTATGTTCAAGCACGATGCAATTTTTTCAATGATAGAATCTTCTATCTTGTAATCGATTGTCATCCTGCTTTTACATTTTTCATAATCAGTTTTATCAGATTCGAGTACGTGCTGATAAAACTCATTCCCATACGATGCCTTGTATATTTTTCTATATCCGAGTCTATATATTTCTTCTGCAAAATATTTTTCCTTTTGCATAAGAATATAAATAGACCGATATAGTTCTTTTTCATTCAAGAATTTTTTACCATTTAGGGTGGTATTTAAAATTCTTGTCAATCCCGTATATCCCATATAATTAATACGGGTATTAATGAAAAAGTTTCTTACGTCACGAGATTCTCTACCAGCGGACTTAATATAAATCTCAGTGACGAAAACTGGTTGATCAAACTCTATCATCGTTTGATCTTTCTCGTTTGTGGATTCTTTCCATTTACGTAATGGATTTAAGGCACAAACAAGAAAATGCTTATACTGAAAATCGTCATCAGACTTGATTCCTTCTTTAAAATCATGTCTGATTATATAACGACTTTCATCCTTTTCAAGTTTCAAATATTGTTTCAATAACATATTTTTTCCTCCTTATGTATTTATATAAATATAATGTATAATTGTATATATCACACCATACGGATTTCATCGATTTTTCTATAAAAAACACTATCATAATAAAAAGAAGAAAGTTGGTGAATCGATGAGAGCTTCAATATATACAGAAGGTACGATGGAAGATTCCTATATCTTTAGTATGTTTAATGAGAATAAGGAACTCACATCAAAAATGCTCGCATATATAAAAACTGCAGTCTCAATCGATGAAGAAATGCTGCAAGAACAACTTTTACAAATAAAGAAATCACGAATTTCTCCATTAGCTGATGAAATATTAGCAGCTTTTGCTAGAGGAGAAATTGAACTTCTTTACAATAGAACCGTTAAGGTTCCTCTTGCAACTCCATTTATCGTAAGAAGAGATCCTTCGTTTAGTGGAAATACGTTTAACATCAAAGCGAGTATATTCATTGCAAATTATGGAGCCGTATCAAAAAAAGCTAATGCATTTGAGATTCCGATGAAAAATCTTTATGTATTAATGGAAAGCGCCTTTGTTGCTTTAACGATTCATAAATATCCAAATAAACTGCAGAGAAGTTATGGATTGATGAAAATTCTATGTTCCATTTACACAAGCATGTTTACTCGAATTATGAATCGTGAATATTCTTTATCTTTGGACCAGGATTTATATGATAGAGTAAATTTTGTTATATCCAGATTCTTTTTGGAAAAAGTCTGGGGATTAACAAACATGGATATTATCTTTAATAATGCGATGGTAAATATCCAAAATCCAAATGTGTCAGATTTAAAAATCGTATCTGATAATTATGATGCTGCTGAGATTAAAGATGTTGGAGATATGCTTCTTTTCATCAAAGATCTATCACCAAGACTCACAAGTTTATCCGTTCGCTATATTATCCAAAGATTTATGATTACTTATCATGGAGGAGCTGTAATGGCAATAGACTATCTCCCATATATGTTTTATGTGGTGATTAACACTTTGCTTGGAGGATTTTTATTAAGTCAAACGAGTTTAGCAGATATCATCAAAAACAATCGACAAGTTCGAACATTCTATCCGGAACTGGTTAAAATCGTACAATAAGGAGGTGTACTGCAATAATGATTTGTCAACGTGGTTTTTTAATGGTTCGAAATATGAGAACGGGTAACATTTCACCATTCTTTTTAAAGGTAAGGGAACAAGATATTATCTGGAAAGATCAGCTCCCAACTCGTGATGACATAGTTGATAATAAAATCACAGATGATTGGCTGATTGAAACCCATACATTGCTTAATCGAGCTACTTTAAGTAAGCGTACAGTAATACCTGCTCTTACTTATGTTTCAACAAGAAAAGTAACCGGAGTTTTAACTCTTCCCATGAAAGTAAATGCAACATCATCAACTGTAATCGTAACAAAGGAATCCGGAGATTATGCATTACTTCAAAACTGTTCTGTTGAAGCAAGTCTAATTGAAGCTGATGGTTATGGATTATCAGAAAAACTTCAGATAAGCTTGATTAGTTCAAGTGGTGAATGGAATGCAACAAATGTAGCATCCGTCACTGGTTATTTAAATATTTTGATTATGGGCTTCAGTGAATAAAAAAAAAATAAGGCGTGCTAAATATCGACACGCCTTATTTTTTTACCCTATTTCTTTTCCTCAGCCTGCTGAGTCTCGGGCTTTTTCTCAGCAAGTTTTTTTGCTCTGGTGTTAATACCGGTCGTGATGATATGACCAATATTATCTAACCCAGAACAAATTATCTGACCACCTATCATTACAGCAACACTTAGATAGGTGTATTCGTTAACGTTAAAATTCAAATTAACGTCAACTTTCTTTGGTTTTCTTTTTAACATGACAAATTCCTCCTTATTTTATATTTTATCAGATAAATAATGTATAATTATTTATCTGAACACTACGTTTTATTCGGAAACTACATATGGAATTGCTATATAGTTTCCAGCATGAATGAGATTTTTTGATGGTAGGTCATTCATCGTTTGAATCTCATTCATTAAATCTTTATAACTGTCCCAGCACAATTCATTATCGTATGCCGGATTGTTATAGAGATTATAAGCAATATCACTTAATGTATCATCACGAGCAATCTTTATGCTCGTGTAATACTTTACATATTCCTTTGTTGGAGATGCCTCGGTTACATCTCCAAGTTTGATAATTGCTGTAAGTAAACAAACAGCAAATATCATGACAAACAAATATTTTTTCATTTGTATTCCCCTTTCTTCTCTTCTGTATAGTATGCTAAGCTATTAACTCGTTAATTATTTCCATACATGGATCTTTCTCCATGTATGATTCTATCTCATCGCAAAGATCATCATCTGTGATGAGATATAATTTCACGGAATCCGAATCAATTAATTTATATTTGATATCGACTCGGATTCCGTTAATAAAGAAACGAGTTTGTGATGCCTTGGAAAAATTATATCCATTCGCATAACAGAAAGATCGCATCCATGTTTCGAATGCGTCGACCTTTTCATCTTTTAATTTTCTCATTTCTTTACTTTCCCCCTTCTTTTTTTCCTTTTTTTCTTTTTTCTTTTTGGTCTCTTCTTGTCTATGGGTTTTATCCATAAACTTTTTGAGCCCATACTCACCAATGGTTTTTACCCCGTTAGCAAAACAGAGTCCTCCCAAAATAGTAACTAACATTTTTTTATCCTCCTTTATTTTTCTTTTATCTACAAATATAATATATAATTCAATTAAATAAAAATACTAATTTTCTACCTTTTATTAATAAGGAGGAATTGGTATGAATTTTTTAGATTTATATATTGGAGTTGTTGTGTTATTTATTCTGGTTATTTTTTACCAAATAATACAAATCCTAAGATTAAAAAGAGAATCATTAAGAAAAGATTTATACACGAATTTAAAAGATCAAATCGAAACAATTAATGATTTGCTGGATTTAATCGACAATCAAATTAATGTGGAAATAGCTCATAAACTGCGGTCGGTTTATTCCCTAAATGAGAGATATAATCAATTGAATATGGATAAAGATTGTCAAGAAATAAGTATTCGAGTATATTCTTCCATCAACAAATCTTTATTCATACATATAGAAAAAACGATGCCTATCTACAATAGTAGTTTTTGGATGATTTATATCACAAAGAAAACAACTTGTTCAATGCTTGCTGCAACAAGACCATTAGAACAATAAAGAAAGAAGAGACATTTATTGTGTCTCTTCTTTTTGTTTTCAGTTTTCTTCAATGATCACAATTCCATTGATAATAGATACTCGACGATCGTTATTAATTAACAACTCTGTTTCCCCATCAACACCAGAGGAATCTTTTACATCAATTCTTCCATGATAGGTTTTGAGGAGTTTCCCATCATAAGTATATACTTCAACGGTTCTATCTGCACCACCTAAATGATCGGTCATAACATCACGATATATTCGATTCATTCTGGCAGAACCGAAATACCACCAACCAGCAATAATCAATATACTAAAAATAAAAGCGGCGATAATATATTTTTTCTTCATCTAATTACATCCTTTATTTAAAAATGTTTTTATAAATTTCGATAATCAGACATATCATCCAAATCACGAATCGAAAATAAAGATAGAGTGCACCAAGTAATGCAAACACTAGAACAGATATTGTTAAATACTCTAATAATTCTACCATTTTATTAGTCCTATTAATTTAATCGTTAGTCACTTTAGTTACAGATTTGTAACTTATACAACGATATTTCGTCACATACGCATCATAAATTGATTTAATAATTCTTGCATCATAAAGAGAATTATGTTTTCTGATTGGGAAAAACTCTCGGTTGTTAAGTGGATCAAGTTTATCCAATAATTCTTCCCGATTTACATCAAATGCTTCATAAGCACTCATATGATTACATAGACGAATCATATCACAAATATCGATTCCACACGGACTGATAATAACATCCCTCGTATCGCATTCGTGTTTCGGATCATCTTGTTTTAATGCACGATTCATCAAATCATTAAACAAGACCATGTCGTAATACATTACATCACTGACTGGAACAATAACCACCTTTTCAAAAGTTTCTTCCGGTATTGATGATAACATAAACTTGACTAGCTCTCTTGCAATTTTCTCTTCACTTCCAATCATCGAAACGTTATCATTGAACGTATCGAAATCATCATTAATGCGTTTTCTTAATCCATCATAATAGACAAGTCCCGGTATAACTTCTTTTTTCAAAAAATCCATCGTATTATCATCAATATTTTCTTCATCCAATAACCACTCGGTTGATTCAGCATAGAACGTTTTCGCACCAATGATACAACCAATTGAGATAAGCTTTGTTCCATTCCTCAACCCAGTAAACTCCGTATCAAAGAACAACTTTAGTTCCATTTTAATGTCCTCCTTAGATATATTTTATGAAAAATTCATGTTGTCAAACTGTGATGTATCATAGTCACCTTTCACCATTATGACATATTTTTCATCTTTAATTTTGTAGTTTTTAAGTTTTTTGAATCCCAGTTTTAAATACAACTTAATTGCCGATTTATTATCAACCTTCACGAACATGTATAGACCTTTGTTTTTAGTTTTTGTTATATCATGATATAACGTTTTAAGTAATTTTGATGCCAACCCACGATTTCTATATTTTTCTTTAGTATCGAGATCTGATACCAATATCCAATCAAAATTTTGAATATTGGTGTAATCATAGAAATTTAGCTTAGATGCTACTTTTCCTTCATCGTCGTAAATCGTATAACTATTTTTCGTCCGTTTAATCGTTGGACTTGAGAGGAATTGATATTTTCCATCATTTTGATTCATCCGTTCAAAATAAAAATAGTCCAGCTTATTTCCCAAATCAATCACATCCTTCATAAAATTGTCTGTAGTAATGGTAATATCACATTTAAATAGTTGTACGTGATATCAATTTCTGGTAATAAGTCTGGTGTTGCCATATTGTAAATATATTCTCCGTCTTTTGAATGAAAATTTCCCTCTTGATTAAATGGACGATAATATTCTGGATCAAGTTCTAATTTCTTATATCGATCAGAAAATACTCGAATATAACGTAACACATCTTCTTTCGTCTCATTCTCTATTTTATAGATTACTTTTGAAATGAATTTCATGATATGATCTTTATACAAATAAAGATGATTATCGTTAATTCCTTTTACGTCTAGTTTTTCATCTGAATAATAATATTCATATTGATCCGTATGGACAAAAGACGTATAATGATTTTTCAAAGAAAATGTAATCTCATTGAAAACTTGATAATCACATATTCGAAATGTGAAGATTGCATCCTTTTTGATAGATAGTACATCTTCATCTCGTAACCCATTTTCTCTAAAAAATATTTCTCTAGCATCAATAAATCCTTGTGCCAGATTCTTTTTGAATTCGGGATTACTTCTTTGCAATTTTCCCAAAATTACGGCAATTTGTTTTTTATTTTTTGATTTTGTCTCGATACGTTCTATTTCACTAGCAGGCAATAAATCAAAATATTTACATATTGAAATCCCCGCGTGGTGCATATCATATTCGTAAATATTAGTTCCGTATATAAATGGGATGTCCCTATTTAAATAGGTATCCCGTTTATATAATAATGAATATTCTTCACTCATTTTAATCCCCTTCGTCCAATAAGATATAAGGATTTAATAAAGATAATTCTATTTTTCTCTTATTAAAGAGATCACTACAATCAATATCAAACACAATAGATTTAAAGAGTTTATCCATATTGGGATCAGATGTTTCTGTAATCATATTTACTTTATCTTCCAGTAACATGAGATCATTGATTGACACTTTATCTGATATGACCAATGTGCAAGCCAAATTATATGAACATGATATATACTTTTCTATCCTTCCTGGTATTCCCATAAATTTTACTGGATAACGATTTATCATCATATCCCAATTAATAAAGTCAAAATCAAATGGATGTCTTTTAATCATTCGTAATACCGTTTCAGCAGTATTTTTACTCTCAAAATATCCCATGAACATCTTATTATTTCTATAAATATAATAGAAGTATCCTCGTTTAAATACATTATCACGAATCACATCTTTAACATCAACTTTGATGGACCATTCAACCGGATTATTAACAAATTCATCCGGTACAAATATGATATCATCAATATTGACAGTGTGTGTATTTTTTATCCGTGGATATACCACATTATAACTAAATTCTGGAAATTTTCCATCTGCCTGTCTATAGATTCTGGCAAGTCTATAGTTATCTCCATCTATAACAACATCAGCTCTTGATAATTCAAAATTAAAATCTTCAATAGTAATATCTGGATAAATATCTGTAAGTTTCATGTCGTATTCCTTTCTTCTTGTTAATAAAATAGCTTACAGTCTTAGTAAACTGTAAGCTATTTTATTTAAACCAAAAATGTCATCGCAACATCAATCATCTCTGCTTCATCCATCCCAGGAAGATAAATTCCTTCCTTTTTAAGAAGCTTCTTTAATTTCTTTTTTCCAAGAGATGAAAAATATTCTCTTTGTCCTTTTGTATTGGAAAGAAGCTTTTTCTTCTTTTTCTTCCGTTCTTTTTTGATAATAGAATTGCAAAAATCGATTATATCTAAATTATCTGGATAATTGCTCAGCCTATCATTTTTTGAATAATGATAAATTTTATATCCATTAAAATTATCATATACCCATTCCTGAATCAACTTTAAATGATTATATCCTTTTTCTTCTCTCGGTGTGGTTAAGATTATCACGTTTAATTTTTCTTTCTCTGTAGTTTTGATTGTGAGAGCAATTGATAATTTTAACCTATCTAATTGATCAAAATATCGATTGATATAATCACTATTTCTCCCAGAGTATATATCATGTTCATCGTGTATCTCCATGATTGTTCGATCACTTGGAACAAACATCACTTGACATTGATCCTTGTATTCCCTCCCGTAGCGAATACGATTAGATGCAAGCAGATAGCTTGCATCTAATATCGTTTTGTCAGATTCGTTCTTAATGAAATACTTTAAGAACTCTTTACTATTCATGCATACAATCGGCATGATCATACCTTCTTTCTATGAGGTTCCATTGACATATCATCATCTGGAATTTCATTCATATCATATCCAGAAGAACGTAAAGCATCTTTTAATGTAGAATATCCATCATGCTCATCGTCATTGTTTAATAAAGATGAAGGATCGATATCCTCAGGTTCAACTACTTTCTGTGATAGTCTCGAGTCAACAAGATTTTTTACTCTAGCAATCATTTCTTGCCTTGTCTCGTTTTCATTACTGCTACCAGAATTTTCTTCCGGTTCTTCTTCATGATATGATTTCTCCTCATTTTCTGGATTTTCATTCTGATCCTCTGCATCAGCGACGGCCGATACACCATTCTCACCATCAGCAATTTCTTCTTCTTCATCACTTTCTTCTCCTGGTCCAGTTTCTTCCATAAGCTCGTTGATACGTTTGTAAAATCCACAAATAATATCTTTAGCTTGATCATCAAGTACGATCATTCTCTTTTCAACCAACGCTGTGAAATAGTCGTCTCTTGGAGATAGGGTGTCTTTCTCTTCTGAATGAATGACTTCTCCATGATCATCAAGATAATTTAATACATGCTCCATGATATCATGATTTAAATCACCGATTTTATTTATATAAAAATCACAATCTCTAATCGGTTGAAAGTCGAATGATTTTCCTGATATAATATCAATATCTTCATTAAGCATTACAGAGATGATTGTATAGAGAGCATGAATGACGATATGATTATCAAATATGAATTTATGAAAATCCATTAGATTGGAATAAAGCTGCTTCATATCAAAAATCTGAATACCGTAATAGGTTTTATCCAGAACTCTCATCATTCGAACTCTCATATTGTCTGTAACTTTCCCAGACTCATCGATGAAGTACTTCTCATAATCACTCGCCTCAACGACACAGATTGGAGGCAGCATTGCCATAAATGCTTTTTGGAACATATGAAAAATATCCCTCGCATCGTCCTCGGAAAAATCACTTGGATCTTCCATCCAAGAAAATTCATTATTAAAATCAATGCTTGACAAATTCTTGTGGAAAGATGAAATATTTAAAATACGAGTAATTGATGAAAAATCGATTGGATTTATAGCAACAAAATCCGAATCATTTACATCATCGTCATCTTCTTCCAATTTGTCATTCTTAGATTCTTCATATTCTTCATCTCCGTTATAATAATAGGTTGGAATCTCTTCCTCATCATGCTCTTCCGCATCTGAGTCGCGATCCAGATGCTCAGAAGCAACGAACTTTGATATTGGCTTGCTGGTATAGATTCCACCGCTTATTACATCATCAATTTCATTTAAAAAATCGTGATCTGGTTCCTCCGCTTTATCGATTAAGCTGATATCAGGATTACCAGATTTAACAGATGCAAAGAAGTCATCAAACATATCTCGTAGCTCGCTTTGATCACTGGCTCTCAGGTTATCAAAACCTCTAACAACGAGTTCGATACCTTTTTTCCTTTTCATCTTCTTTTTACCCATAACTTAAATCCTCCTAAATTCTATTATAATAATTTCATCATCATTTTAATTTATTAATAAAATAGTGGAATAGACTTTTGATCCATTCCACTATTTTTATTATTTAAGTATTACTTTGTTTCTCATGATCTTCTCTTTGATCATATTCTTCATACATCTGCTTTATAATATCATCAAACGTATCTGGAACATCTACATCGATTTCATCTATACTATGTTCTTCACGTTCTTTGATTCTTCGCAATGCCTCTTTATTCTTAATCTTTTCGGCTTTCTTCTTTGATATCTTTTCTTGTTTCTTATAATCATCATATAGAGATATTGTATAATTTGGATTTACATCCACAATCTCTTTTTCATTATGAATATTATAAGAGAGCTTTGAAATATCTCCGATTTCCTCCTTCTCTTGTTTACGATTAAGCCTTCTTCTAATCTGTCCAAATGTCCATTTCTTTTTACATATCGGACAAAATAGATCGATATAATTTTCATCATATTGTAGAAATGATCTGCTTGGACAATCGCATCGAAAGAGATTATAATCAACGGTATAGATATATGCAAAATCCAAAATACCAATATGATGATCTGTTTTTCTTCTTCCCCAGTTTTGATAATTCTTAACCGTATAACCAATATCTCCAATAAAGAAATGCTTCGATATCCTTTCTAGAATATCAAATATCTCTTTTCTTGTATCATCTTCTTTAAATTCTCCCTCGGAGATTAATGTAAACGGTTCACATGCAGCAATCAATCCATCCGGAAGACACTCATATACTCGAATCACAAACGGTTGCAATTTATCTGTATATTTAAACTCACGTTGATTATCTGTCTTCCCATGATCGTCTAACGCAATTTTAAATACGGTATCTTCAATCTGGATTCCAATCCGGTTAGTCCCAGAACCAACCGGAAGAAAATTAACTCCATATTCTTTCATCTTCTCTTTAATGATGTCACCCCGTTCCCTGGTATTAACATCCATATAGAGAACCTCATTGAATTCAATGAGCAATTTCATTGGAAAATATTCTTTGATTCTACTTCTTATAACCTTTTTCATTTTTACATACCTTATCCTTCATAACCAGAACTCATATCAAGCATCATATTCTCATATTCTTCAAAGTCTTTTGCTCCTTTTGACTTTGCAACAGCATCTGTGAATTTGTCTGCTTTCTTTTTACTACTCTTTTTGTGTTTTTTCTTTTTCTTATTTACTAAATCTCCTTCTGTATAATTTCCATTTCTTCGATTTCTTCTATCCGTTATCTTTGATAACTCTTTTCTCAATCTCTTTTCTTTCTTCTTATCCCTCTTATCTTCTAATTTTCTCTTCTTCTCCTTTTCTTTATTATAATAGATATTCTTAACATCCCAACCAGCTTTTGATAATTCTTCTTTCAAAATCTCATCCTTATAATCGGATACCGTAATATATCTTCCGTTATAATTAATTCTTTCATGTTCGTCTTGAAATTCTTCCAACTGATAAAGATATTTCTTTACATCCCTTGAACTGGCGAGATTTCCTGTAAATTGTGGTATTTTATCGGACGCCATAAATCCTCTCTTCTCATCCAATCTTCCAATATATTCATATGCAGAGGCATCCAATTCGAATACGAAATCTCTCAACGAATCTCCAACTTGTTCTCTCATCTTCGCATTCTTTACTGGACGAATAAGATCTGGGAATGTCTTCATTAATTTCTTTACATCTTTCTTAGATGCTGGAAGAACAAGACCATATGGCTCATCATCAATTGTATCATCATACGCAATCGTATCACTGACATGTCTATCTTTATCATTAAAGATAGCATCGATTTGATCATCGGAGAAATATTCCTTCAGATGTTCTTCTGGATTTTCCTGAATATCTACCGGAATATAATTAATCTCGATTTTCTCAGATAATTCTTTCGGATCTAATTCCGGATTCATAATGTACTTAGATACATTTTCCCAGTTAATGTCTTTTCTATCTTTTCCCTTATAAGATGGAAACGATAATTGTGACACTTCAATCTTTCCACTTAATACTTCCTCGATGAACTCATTCGGATCCATAATTAGTCGATTTTTATCTGCTAAAACCTTTACAAAGTCAATACATTCCCGCATTGCGTAAACATAACTTGCAATATTTGTATATCGACTCCTATGAGATCGAATCGGTTTAAAGATTTTATAGAGTTCATTGTTTTCTTCTTTCTCTTTTTCTGTTTGATGATACTCGTCACCGAAATCTCTTACAACAACAACAGAATACAATTCCTCTAATTGTTTTATTTTGCTCTCTGGAAATTTTACGACCATTCTCGGTCGTTTCGGTGCTTCTTGTTTTTCTTCTTTTTCATCTTTTTCCCATTCTTCATTTGTCATGGTTTGAAGACGTTTCTTTGATGCATCAAATATCAAGCCTTCCATTTTGTATTCTTCCTTTCCTATAATCTAAGTATATAATATATAATTCAACGAGAAAATTGAATTGTGAGTTACTCGTTTGTTTTCTGGATGATGAATTAATATCTTATTTTTTTAACTTTTTTCTAAGGGTATAGATTCACGAATACCCGAATTCCTTAATTTCTTCTTATCATGGTAGAATATGAACAACTACAACATACTTTTATGTGTATAACAAACACATCTTACTTTCTCTCTTTCCTATTGTATAAATACGCGAAAATAAGAGTATAGGTTTATTTTAACCTATACTCTTATTTTTTTACTTATCTTTATAGAACCTACTTGCAACAGGTCCACTTTGGTTTTGATATTTTCCATGATACCGAACCGATGTTTCTCCATCTGGATATTCGAAATAAATTTGACATATTTCTTGTCCAGGATAAACTTTTGTTGGATGGACCACAGTAATTTCTAAAGTCCACGTTCCATCAAATCCAACATCTCCAAATCCAGCAGTTCTATGGATTTCAATTCCACAACGAGCAACACTGCTTCTTCCAGAAATACATGGAATTAAATCACCAACATAAGTTTTTTCAATGGTTGATCCAAGATATAAAACGTTTGGCATTAAAATAATTCCACTTTCTGGAATGATAAATTTCTTAGTGGGATTATCTTTCTTGGTATCAATGTAATTATTAAATACATCATCTCTGCTAACATCATAGACTATCATTTCATTTGATAGTCGAAGATTATAGCTATTTGGATTTACTCTTGATTCGTCAAAATCTGAAATCTGAATAATTCCTTCTTTGTGTAGGCGAATGATTTCCGCACCCGTTAACATTTTTTATCCTCCTATGCAATTTGTTGTTGTTCAATCTCTATCCGTTCTGGTAATTCAATTCCATCTACATCTAAATACTGGAATTGAACGATTAATGCATTGAACGAATCTTCCGTTAATTCTTTTGTTTGCTTGATTTTCTTTTCCAATTTTGAAAGAATATCGTCATCTTTAATAAAATCCTGGTATTCTTCATAGAATCGTTTATAATCCCCATAGCATAGATTGAGGGGTATAAACAACTTGTTTGTATCCGAGTGGACAACTTGATGAATCGTTGTAGATAATGGTACTAAACCGACCATGTTCTTATAATGTAGCTCCATGACTTCATCTGCAATATCCAAATCATTTAAAGGTTTTCCTTCTTCTTGTTGCTTAGATATGACTATTCTTACGATATCATCTAATGTAAACGGCTCGTGATGAATTTCGATTTGGACTTTATTTTCTTTTGTGTGTTTGATCTTTGGGAAAAATGCACATTTATTCATATCCATATTTTCCTTTAAGAATCGAATATAATCTTTGTATTCTTTTGATGAACGTATTACCCTTTTCACTCGTTCAATAAATTTTCTTTTGTCTTTTTCTGTGTCGTATGCAACTTCATATTCCATTGTATGAGGAGCTTCTATTTTCAACACATCAATTAACTTTGATTTACCCATAGAAAACATCCTTTCTTTTTTCCATCATTAAAAAGGTGTTTTCTATGGGTCTTTTTATTTAAAGTATTGACCATGTAATCGAATGAATACTCGAAATTCGTCAATTATTATATCCGGAACTTCTGGATAATCTTCAATATCAGGAACTAAAGCTTTCATACTATAACTTTGCGAAAGACTCTGATCAAACATCCCTAATGTCAGTTTAAAGAAATCATCATATTCAAGTATTCTTAATGAATCCAAATATTTATCTTTTAATATAAACGGATTTGGAAGATTGGAGGATTTCATCTGTGTACTAGAAGGTATAGAAGATAGTCCGATAAAAGAATCGTCACAGATATCTTCAACTGAAGTATATTCCATGAAAGTTGATACGACCGTGATATAAATCGATTTATCTATATTCTCTTTAATCTTTGGATAATAATTATATGTGTAATCGTTCAAAACCAAAGATCTATGCATATTCATAAATCCTTTTGCGGTATCTTCATCGACCTTCTTTGTGATAAGTAGAAATTGTTTCATATCCCGATCATTTACAAACTGCTTCATAAATTTTTTATTGGTTGTGATAGCATAGATCGGATAAATATCTTTGCTTTTAGCACCGGATTTTGTCAGTCGATCAAAATCTGATTTCTTTAGTGATTTATCGTATCGATAAAAGCAGTATAGTTTCATTCTTTCACCTCTAAAATAATTCTTTAAATAATGCTACGAATAAATTTAATAAATTCCATCCCGTACCTCTCATATCCTCACAATTAAACGCATCGTCTTCAAACATCTCGTCGATTCGATAGAATTCCAAATAATCAATCGCTTTAATATATTTCTTTTTTAATAAAGGAAGTAATTCACTCAAACTAGGCATATATCCATTTTCATCACAGATACTTGCTGCATAGAAAGGAAAGCAGTATATTGTCATAGAATTTTCGAATTCTGTCATTAATAAATTGACATTATCATCTTCTGATGGAATAAGATAATATCCCAATTCAGCTGATCCATGTCTTATACAGAATTCATCATATTCTTTGTCCTCATCAATATACAATATCTGCCTTTTAAATAATCGCATGTTTCGCTCCATTTCAAATTCTTTTGATATTCCTTTATTATCCGTAAATGCATAAAGAAACATTCTCCGATTATGGAAAAGAACTGGAATCAGTTCATCTATATAATCGAATTGGGTGAATTTATAATTTTGATCTGGAAGAAAGTAGCAATATAACTTCATTTCACATTCCTCATTTGAATAAACTTGAAAACACCACAGTGAATAGTTTAAGTTGATCAATTGATTTAATTAGTGATGATAAGCTATTCCCTTTTGGAGTTAAACCGTACGAGCTTAAATAACTTGTCAAATCTTCAATCGATTCATCTTCTCCATAATAGATATTATGAAATAATGTATAAAGGAAAACATCAAGTGCTTCAATGTATTTTTGCTTATAAATACAATATGGAGAATCGCATAGTGGTTCCATGAGAGAACCGAATGTTTCTGATGGATATTCCGCTATACATACATGCTCATTAAACGTCATAAGTATATTTTTATTTACAAATTTTTTCTTTTTCTCATCATATGTTTTAAGATGAAAATAATCTAGTTTTTCCATCTTGAAATCAACAGAGAACTTATGGAATTTATCATTATCGAATATTTCAGAACTCGATAAAATAAATTCTTTTGAACGTGTTTCTTTAAACTCATCACGAATATTCTTATCGGTGGTCCAAGCATATAAAATTAAACATGAATCATTCATTTTATCATATAAATAAGATAGCTCAAAACCAAATTGAATTCCCATTTCCATTCGTTCTGCATATGAACGAACTAAATAAAACTTATAAACTTTCATAAATATCATCCCTTAATATTAAATAAAATATCATGACAAAAGAACCAAATATGTCAGCATCCATATGTGGTGTAACAAATGTCTCACCTTTCTCTAACAATTCAAAATTGTAATCATAGTATAGAATCTTTAAAGCTTCTTTATATTTTCTCTTAAACATATTGGACGACTTCCACACATATCTCCAAAGTGTTTCGATTTCGGAATAACATCTATTTTCAGATAACATGTACTCTCGCTCCGTCATACAGACACCATCTAAATCAATGATACGATTATTGGAATCTTTTGTGGTTATATCATAAGAGCGAATAATATTATTCTGAAAATATCTCGCTAGATCGTTTACGTCATCTTTTTCCAATTCAACTTTTTTTATATAAAACGCATCAGGATTATGTATTTTTATGAATCCAGCAGCATATTTCTTTTTACTTGTATAAGCAAAAAGCATTGGATTATTAATCGATGTAGCACTACATTGATATTCATCTACATATTCTGGTTTTAAGTAGAAAATCCAATGAGTATATTTCTTTTGTTCCATTTATTCACCTTCTCTAGTTATCAAAAAGAGTAATATTACCCTTTTCAATTTCAGTCTTCAATTTTTCTAATAACTTCTTTGATTTCTTGATTTCATCCTTCTTAAATCTTCCGGTATAATCTATATATTTTGAGAGTTTGATTAATTGATCAATATTCTCCTTAAATGCATCGTCTTTATTCATGTTATCCTCCTCTATATCTAATGTCACTTATAGTATTCAAGATAATATTATATAACGAAAAATAGAAAGAGCTGTTAAAAATTCAGCTCTTTCTATTTTTTATAAGATTTACATCAGGTGGTCTTATCAGTATCTTCAGTTGTTTCGGAAGTCGTTGTTCCGGTCTTTTTCTCACCTTTCAACTGCTTCAAATATTTATTAGATGCAATCGCTTCTGGTGATGTAGGATTATCTTTGTAGGTATTAACAAAGAGAATTGCAATAAATAAAATTGCAGATACTACATCATACAACTGATTTTCATCAACATTGATGGGATTTACTCCAAAAACATTTAGGAGAGTATTTACTGCAGCAAGAATAGCCAGAATATATCTAACATACGTTCCTGCTGGAATATTTAGCCAATCAATGCGATCTGTTAATTTGCCTAATGTATTATTAAGAAATTCTCTGATCTTCATGAAGACCAACCCCTTTCTTTATTTATTTGTTTGATCTTGTTGATATGCTCTTATGATATTTAAATATCAAAAATACGTTATATTAACAATGAAAACAAGTAAGTGAGGTGTTTTAAATGAGCGAAACAAAAGGTGATAAGACGTTAGAAATAAACGACTGTAAAAAAGGAGCAAAGACAGTCGATGAAATTTATGAAAAATTTGACGCCGATGTTACATGTATGCAATGTGAAAATATATGCTATTGTCAGGGGGTAATAAGTTGTAAATATTCAAGGGTAAATTAAGGGGGATTTAATTATGATAATTGATAATATTATCTTTTCTGGATTTAAAGAATTTGTAACAGAATTGCTTGGAATCGATAATTATTACTACGAAAAAGGATTAAGTAATAAAGATAAAGGATTAGATGGAAGAGTACGATTAGGAAATAACCAGGAATCCATATTGGACCAAATTGTAATTACATTTGTTTTATCAGATGTCACATTGCTTGATATTGATACAATCTCTTCTTTTGCTTCTGAAGTGGCGTTATTGTCGCAAGATACATCTTCTGAAATAGACGGCGTTAATATTCAATATAAAAAGAATCCATTTTCTTCTGTAATCAATTTATCAGTAGTACCAGACGTACTTCGTTATACGGATGAAGCATCCTCAATCTTTCATGAAATTAAAAAGAGAAACCAATCTCTAGCAATTCAATTATCACCAATTGGTTGCTTTAAATTCAAGGCGGTTGCATATTTTAGAGGTTTGACGATTCTTTCATTATTTAATGGATTTATCGAAAACTTCATTTATACTCATTTTGATTCAATTGAAGATGCTGATATACTAAATGTGAGCGGAGCTGAGGTATATAAAAATTTCGTTTCTATCTATACAAAACGATTCTATCAAGAATCAACTAAATCTTCTCTTATTGAAGATTTTATGATTTATGATAAATATTTTTCTTATATTACAAAAGATTATGAAAATAATCCAACTGTTTCACTTGCTAAAGTCGTTCATCCAGTAGGGGAAATTAACTTTTTTGAAGATATTACTCCTGATAAGTTACAAAGTCAAATTTCTATGTTCCGGAGTGGATTAGATGATAAAACGGTTAGTGAAAAGAATACCAATATCTATTTTGTTTGCTCTAGCGATTTCTTTACATTCTTAACAATTAAAAATTGTGCAGAGAATTTGAGAGTTACAGCATTTGAAAAATTTGATATTTTGTATTCTGATACTTCTTATCGTTTTCCATTAAACGCTCATGATCGCTCTACTTATGAAGTAAGAATTAATATGATGCTTCACCACAATAAAGAAGCTAGAAATATCGTATTAAACGATAAGAGCGATAAAGATTTTGTAAGTAAAACAAATCTTTCAGATCCATCGTTACGTTATGGAATGATTTTATCTGGACAACAAATTAAATATTTATTGAAAGTAAATTTATCTGATATACCGAAAGTATCTTCTATTAAAGATAATACACCAAAATTAATGATAGGAGATCAATACGAATTAAATATAATCTTTGATAAGATAAAGAAATTATCAGATGTATTTAAGAAAGCGAGTGGAATAGATTAATGGATATTTATAGTAATCCTATTGGTAAATTTACTTTGATTCGTTGTGATTTAAAACCAGAAAATGATATTTGTTTTACTTGTGTTGATGATCAAATCGTTCAAAAGACAGAATTAAAATGCTCTGAGTGTAAGAAACGAATAAGAAATTGTGTAGTTTTGGCATTCAAAACTACACTGTTAGGAAAAGATTATGCGTTAGTAGAACGATCTGGTATGATTGAAAAAGTACCATTAAATCGAATTATCAATATATCTTTTAATACTATATAGACGATAATTCGGTAAAAAATTTAGAATGAAAGAATTTGATCTAAAGTCGGTTCTTTCATTCTTTTTTTTCTTATATTATATATATTTAATATTAACTCTTTTACCTCATTTATTCTCTTATTTTATTATATTAATATACCAATTTTTTTCTCTCTTTTTACCTTCCCTTACCTCATTTCCTTCCACTCGACTCTCTTGGCTTCGCCCTATTACCAATTTGTTTGAAAAATTATTTTTTATTATAAAAAAATATTTATTTGAAATAATTTTTTATTTTTTGAAATGCATTTTTAGAATGAATTATATACTATTTAAGAGTAATACGATCAATTTAATAAAGAAAAATAAGGAGGTTTTTTGATCATGGGCAAAAAGAAAAACAAAAAACACAAAAGAACGAAAGAGGAGATATCTTTATTAAAAGAAATTGACAAAGATATCATAACTCAGTATTATTCTATTAAAGAAGATACTGAAAGATTTCAATACGAGTTAGCAAAAGCTGATCGTAAGACAAAGAAAAAATATAAAAAAGCTTTAAAAGAAGGAAAGCCGTTTAGCTTCGTGAATAATGATTCCGTTAAAGCTAGAAAGAAAGTTTTAAAAGAAATGGAGGAAGAAGATTTCCTTACTAGAGCAACGAAGATTTGTACTGAGTTTGCTCCAATTATGAAATTATTAGGAAGATGTATATCTTTATTAATTGTAGCAATATTATCGTTAGACTATGTAAAAGCTACAGCATCTAGAGAGACATTGAGCAAATTAGATACGTTATTTAAATTGGGAATGTCTATTTAAATAGGAAAGGATAGAATGATGGCACTTTATGCAATTTTAAATCACAACGGGACACCAATTGCTTATCACAACAACAAACGTGTCATCAAAAGACATCTAGAGGATTTAAATGATTCTCGAAATATTATCGTAAAAGTAAAGCATCCAAAACAAGTAGAAGATACTAGAAAATTTGCAGAATTATATTTAATGAAATCTGGAAATGGGTATGTTCCAGCCAGATTATATGATTCTGCAAATATTCTGCTTGAAGATGAATTATATGATTATGATAATCTTTTATGTTTAATCGATCGAGAATTGGTAACAAATGATCTATCGTCTCAAGATAAAAAGGCTTTAATTCGTACGTATCAATATTTTAAAGAGCGAGTTAAAGAAATAAAATCAGAGGCACCGGATCTACAAGCAATTGAAGAATTTGAATCTTTGAGAGAAGAATACTCAAGTATAATAGGAAAGGAATAGGTGCATATGAAACAGTATTATAAGAAGAAATCAGGAAAAAGTCTTAAAATCTCTTTATCAGATGGTCCAATGAAAAGTTCTCTTTATGCAAAGCATAAGAAAGGGGATGATTCGGTGAAGAAAAGTTTTAAGAAAGAATTTAAGGAAAATTCGGATTATTATATCACGATAACAGAACTTTTTTCCAAATTAAGAAAGAATCCAATCAATCATAATCCGAAAAAGCCGTTTATCATTGATGCTGAATTTGTTCGCATTAAACCTGGAAAGCAACCACCAGTTGGAGAAGATCACGAAGAAGTAAAAGTAAAATACTTAGGATGTGTTGTATTTTCTGGACTTGAATTTTCCAAACTTGATAAACGCGAAATTATGAGTGAAGAATTTTCGGATAACCGAAAAATCTATTATATTCCGATTTCGATTATTCGGCCACTGCTTCCTTCTAAAGATGTCCATTTTGGAGATCAGATTAGTGGACGAGATATTTTGGACCTTAATATGTTTCAGTATACAGGTTCGATCGAATCATTTCAGAATGAAACCGTATTTACACTTGCTAACGAAATCTATCTTGTTAATAAGGCTGAAGTATCCAGCTGTAAGATACGAGTTATTATCTGATTAAATCGGAAACCTAATGAGGTGAAAACGATGAATGAAATATATTCAAATTTTATCGATTCCATCTATATAAGTGAAGATCCATTAGAAATTAACCCAGATATATCAAAAAATTTCTATGAGATTTACGGTGATGGAAACGATGATTTTCTAGAGTACCTATATCAACATGGTTTTGAAGTCATGGAACTGAGTAACCCTGAAGGTAACGAATTAGTAATCGCAACACCAAAAGATCAATACATTAAGATTACTCACCCATAAATAACATGGGTGAGTAATTTTTTTCTTCTTTTTTATAGACTTTTTTATAATGAAAATAAAGGAAGGTGATAAATTATGGCGAAAGATAAAAAATTTATTTATGCTTCCCATAAGAAATTTGATGCTAAAAAGAGCACACAAATTGATGAAGATTTAACATATTCATCAGAAGAAGATGCAATCAAATATTTCATCAAAGGTTTGTCCGGTATAGATAAAGATATGGAAAAAGAATTTAATGACGGAGATGATATTGACATTTATCTCTATCAGTTAGATAAAGATCATGTTCCATATCTGTTCAAAAAGATTGAAATTGAAAAAGATGATTCGGATGACGGATATAAAATTACAGATGAAGAAGAGGAAGATCTTCCAGATGATTTTGTACCATATGGTGATGAATCAGATGATGAGAAAGAGAATGATGAGGATGACGAAGAAGATACCGAATCAAACGATGAATCAGAAGACAACGAAAAAGATGAAAAAGAAGAGGATTCAGAGGAAGATAAATCGGATGATTCATCGGATGATGTACAAGATTTAAAAGAATCTGTCCTTTCCTTATCTTCTGAATTTTATGGAAATGATGGGTTAGTTACAGAAGTAGCTAATAAAGCCAATGCAATTATAAAGGAGTTTGGTTTAAATGATAAAGAAACATTGACTGAATCAATGGCATACTTATCAGAAGGAGTCGATCAAGTATTAAACGTACTATCAGAATCCATTCCTGTGTCCAATTATAAAGATCAGTTAGCATTGGTTGCAATTCATCAGTATTTTACTGAGAAAACATTGAAAGCTAAAGACAGAAAAGCGTTGGATGAAAGTGAATTTGGTATTCCTTCTTTAAGAAAATATCCCATTCCAGATAAAGCACATGTAAAAGCCGCTATTCAAAGATTCAATTATGTTGATTCTAAGCATGAAAAAGAATTAGCTGATAATATCATTAAAGCGATGAAGAAATTCAACATGATGAATGATATTGAAGTTGGAGAGAAGAATCGTTTTAAGAAATATCTAGATAATTCTTATAAGGAGTTTAAAGAAAGCTATGATATTTATCCGTTCCCATTAGAATTAACAAAAGAATTTTCCGTTGGAGCAATGCTTCCTATGATGGGAAGTACAAAAGGTTGGGGAACAAAATTGGCAAATACTCCAATAGAAGATGTAGTTGCTTCCAATAATCAAGATATGGAAAAATACGCAACTCTTTATGATACGTCCGAATTGGAAAATGATGCAATTGAATATAGAAAGAAGCTTTATACGGGAACAAGTTTAGATGACGGAATTATTTCCAGAGAAGAAACTCTATGTGAATCCGTCATTCCTCATAGAAATCTTATCTTTGATAAAGAGGTCGAAGATCTTGTTAAGAAGTTAAAAGATTTCATCAGTAATCCAAAAAATGATTTCATGGAAGATATTCTAAAGAAGTCTCTAAACTTTAAAAAGAATATTTATACGATTAAACTAAACGATCAAGATGGAAAAGACAGCAATAAAGTGATATCAAAAATCAAATCTTGTGGATTTAGGGATGTTGACGACCAAGGGGTCAAGGTATTATATGAGAAAGAAGTTAAAGGTTTACTTCTGACTTTAATCTATGATACCGTCGGGGATAAGATTCGTGTTACTTATGAGCCTTATGATAAAGATAAGGAATTAAAGGAATCTACTGATGATCTTATGATTGAAAGTATTTTCTCAGACATAATTGATCGTCATTCTTTTAATGTAGGAAAAAAGATCAATGCATTAACCCAGAAAAAGCAATCGTTTATAATTAATAACAGTCTTTCAGAAAAAATCAGAACAAAACCGGTCAATATTGATTATGGTAGACTTGAAGATGTTATATATAAACTTAGAAAATCGATTCAAATTGTAAAAAGAGAACGCCCCGAGCTTCTGAAGATTAAAATAATCGAAACTTTTAACATAGACGATTTAACCAACTTTTATACAGCCGCTGATTTTTATTCTTATATCGGAAATCTTTCTGATGCGCCAGCAAAGTTAACAATAGTTGAATTACTTCATGAGAACGAACGGGGTATTAAATGGTTAAAGAACGACTATACAAAAGAAATGACTCAATTATGTAAACGATATGAGGAGATTAAAAATAAAAATGATGATCCAAAATTAGTAGATGAAGCAGATAAAATTTATCAAAGAATTAATGGATTATTTTTGGGACGTATATGCATAGAATCCATCATTTCTGCTAATGATGGATTAGGCGAAGATTTTGTAAAGATAATGCGAAAAACAATGAGATTGCCGGTCGATACTGTACAAAAAATTTATATGAAGGATGGAACATTCAAAGAATCTGTATCTATTTTTGAAGCATCGAAGGATGAAATAGATGAAGATATCCGTGCCCTTGTGGATAAATTAAATCGAAAGGGTTATAAGACTAAATATTCCTGTTCCGGTCATACGAAAGCAAGAATTAAGGAAGACGGATATCGGAATGGTATTTATAAGGGAAAACTTTATACAACTGCAAGAATTGTCTTCGATGATGATTATAAACTAAATCCTCCGAAGGGATGGAAAGTAAAAACGTTTGATGGAAAGATTGGAATTTATCCGATTGCTCCGGATTATGAATATAAAGATGGAGTACCAGATGATGCTTTTGATAAGTGGAAAAATGAATATATGGCCGAGCTTAAGATGTGGGTAAATGGATTACCTGATAAGCCAGGTCCAATTGAAGAATCTGTGGATGAACTTCTCGACAATTTTTCCGATATTCTTTTTGAAGGCGCATATTACGCAGAAAAAAAACGCGCGAGGAATATACAGTAAATAGATTTAAGAAAAAATATGATTACGATAAAGATTCTGATACAATAAATGTCGATGGAAAAAAATATAAAGTCGATATGGATTATAAAAATCCATCAATGAAATTTAAAAATGGAAAAAATACTGAAACGGCTCGTAGACAGACAAGCGCTGAAACCAATTCAGATGAATCCACTATTCATCTGGACAAGAATTTTTTTAAACTCAAAAATGATGATAGACGAAATGCAGTTTTGCAGCATGAAGTTGCTCATACGAAACTTCATTCAATGAAGGGTGATACTGATAATATTGATAAGACATTGAAAACCAATAAATTTATCAATGAATTAATATCAGATACCATATCATACTATGTTGAAAATGCTAAAAAACTTGGAATTTCTGAAAAAGAGGCCAGAGAACAAGCAACGTCTAACATTAAAGGAATGGCTAAGAAATTAACCGTTGAGTATCAAAAAGGTGGATTGAGTAAAGATGAATTTCGTAAAAAGCTTAGAGAGTCCGCAATCGCCAAACTCTCTAAATATAAAAAATCATCAAATAATCATATTAATACGAGAGAATTTGAAGCTGATAGATGTGCGGTAAATAAATCATCATCAGCAGCATTGAAAAAAGGTATTCGGCAATATAATAAATTAAATTCAAAAGATGTTGATGATAAAAAATATGCAAAACATCAGTTTAAAATTTCAATGGATACGATTGATAACATGAATTATAGCGATGATATTAAAAAAGAAGCTCGTAAAAATACATTAAAAAATAAGCGTGAAATTATAAATTCCATAAACAAACAGAAACCTCAAATTAAAAAAGCACAAAATAAACTCAGTGCAGAGGATTATAATGCTCGTATGAAAGCTCTTAAAGATAAATCTTTAACACAAAAAGAAAAAGAAAATTATCAATAAGAACTATAATTTGGTTATATATTATTTATAAATAATATATAACGGAGGTGTTTGTTATGTGTATCCATGCGAATTACGATGAAGAAAAATGTGAGTGGATTCCATCAATAAAAATCATCGGTAACGATGAGAATAAAAAATTGATTTGTGAAAAATGTGGACGAGATTTTAATTACTCAGAATACATCAAATTAATTCAGATTTTGGATCCAAATAAAGATATGTCTTTTACGCATTGTTTTGGTTATATACCGGCTCCAATAAAATATGTAATTGAAGCTGAGTTAAAAAATATCAACTTAGATTAAAGATTAATAAGAGAATATAACCCAGGTTATATTCTCTTATTTTTTTTTGTTTTAAAGGCAAAAACTATTAAATAATGATATCAAAGTTAGGACGGTGGTTATTTTTATGGAAAATCTTAAAATATGGTATGATGAAAGTCCATATATTGATACATTTCTTGAAAGTGTGTGGGGTGATTTATTTGAAGAATCTATTATTGATTCGGCGAAAAATGCTATAAGAAAACCAAAAATAATGCCCAGTACCGACTATTCAAATCAATTAAATCTAACTTTTAAAGGAATAAAATTGACGGTTAATAAAAAAAGATCTGACGAAGATTCGGAAATGTTTTTGAAACGTGTCAAGCGTGATTTATCTTGGTTAAATAAAGTTTATGATAAAGCAGTTAATAAAGCCATCAAAGAAGATTTACTAGAAATGGCCGAAAATTGGGAAATGCCTCGCTCTGCTTTAAAGATAAAATCTTTAATGAAACTAGATTATGTTCAATATAATCCAGGACCTGCTGATAATGAATGTACATTTACTGTGGCATTTAATACTAGCGCAAACCATATAAATGATAAATTTTTCTACGGGCACAGCTATTGGATTGAGATTGGTTTATCGGATGGGAAACCTGTTTCAATTGAATACACTATGGAAGGTTAATTAATATAATAAAAAGGATAGAATTTTGGTTCTATCCTTTTTATTATTAAATACATGATATAACTTATAAAGTAATAAATTTTATGGGGTGATTTAATGATAAATAAAATAATAGAAAAACGAGTTATTGAAACAGATGTTACTGTTGGAGAAGAATGCAAATGTGATGTTTGTGGAAAAATTATTTATAAAAAAGATGAGACAAAATATACTGAAGTAAATACTAACGTCGGATATTGGAATATTTACACACATCATAGCGATTGGGGATATGAATCTGTGGATTCTTATGAATCCTTCACGGTGTGTTCAAAAGAATGTTTAGCGTCAAAAATGTTTGATTATATTGAATCATCAGCAAATAATAATAATACTCAAGAAATCGAGTGTGAGCATCATAATATAGGCAAGATATAGATTGATTCTATATCTTGCCTATAATTTATCTTATGTGATTATTTTACTCGTTGTCTGATGTAAATTTTTTTATTTGATTCTTTGATATTAATCACGGTATCAGCTACGAGTTTAGGGAGACTTACTGCGTTTAAAACTAATGTATGAATCGTCTCCCTGTCAGTGGATAAAACAATGAATTCAGTTTTTTTAGAATTGGATGTGAATTCGTACCCACCATCCGAGAGTGCAGATTCGATGTCTACCATTACAGAATCTAATCGATCTCGATATCGATCAATTAGCACACCTATTGAATCGCTCTTCATGGACATGGTCACATTCCCCTTTCCTACTAAATTCCCATGATTTATTATGATGTAAGAATTCAAATAAAAAAATATTTGATATTTAAAACCGTCTCATCTGTATCCACATTGATATTATTTTTATTGGAGTAGTAGAATATGTGTAGAATTTAATTTCCTCATTTTCCAGAAAATTTTGGAAACATGTCTTAGAAACAGAAAAACCTAAACTAGCACCCTCCGGAATTCCTGCAGTTGCTCCAGCAAACCAACCAATTTGATCAGACGATCCATTAATATAACTGGATCTTCCAGCATCAACTTCAACTCGACAGTATGAATTTGTTGATTGTACGGCTATTTCGAAGTTGAACATCAATTCATATACTCCTTGTGCTTTAATAATAATACCATTTAAAGAGCTATTTACCTCAAAATCATGTATACCACAGTTATACATATCAGATACTTCTGATGAAGGGAATTTCACAAGCACATTAGTTAATGTAGCATTTACTAAAGCGTTATGAGCATTTGGTTTATACCACGTGTATCCTTGTCCTATTTTTTTCCATTGATATTTAGCATACTCGAGATAATCTGCATCGAGAGATGAAGTAAAAAGATATGATGGACCACATAAAGAATCAACAATAATGGTGAACCAACGGTTTCTTCTAAAGACACGTACATTAGAGTTGTAATCAGTATCATTAGGTGATATGTTTTTTGGATACCATACTGGTGCTCCATTCGTTAATTCGTCATTGATCATACAATAAAAACCGCTTCTTAAATCATCAATATCAGTATCACTTAGTATGTGCCCTCTATATACAAATGCTGAATAATTTTGATTTTCTTCTTCGCCAGTTAAGTTGCTATATACCATTAAAAAAATTCCTATCTCTTGA